>Ga0105164_10000239_pt1 | contig 41307 bp, 39 predicted proteins | sample VDWuncwatermetaG_FD_89674 | JGI IMG/M metagenome (GOLD analysis project Ga0105164, IMG submission 89674) | Wastewater microbial communities from Netherlands to study Microbial Dark Matter (Phase II) - VDW unchlorinated drinking water | ecosystem: Environmental > Aquatic > Freshwater > Drinking...
CATTAGCCCACGCGGGGGGCGAGGGGTCGCTCGACCTATGAGGGATGACATGACAGACCTCCAGCGTCTTCGGGTGAAGATCTTTGCGGATGGGGCGGACCTGGCTGGGATTGCGCACCTGGCCCAGAACCCTCTCATCAGGGGATTTACCACGAATCCGACGCTGATGCGCAAGGCGAACGTCCGCGACTACCGTGGGTTTGCTCGCGAGGTCCTCCGCCTGGTGCCTGATCATCCCGTGTCATTTGAAGTGTTCTCGGACGAGTTTCTAGAGATGGAGCGCCAGGCGCGAGAAATCGCCTCCTGGGGGGACAACATCTACGTCAAGATTCCGGTGACGAACACGCGGAAGGAATTTTCCGGCCCGCTCATTCAGCGTCTCTCCGCGGCCGGAATCAGGCTCAACATCACCGCCTTGATGACGACGGGACAGGTGGCAGCTGTCACTGACTGCCTGACTGAGGACACGCCAAGTTTCATCTCCGTCTTTGCGGGCCGGATTGCCGATACCGGGCGGGATCCGGTTCCGATGATGGCAGAAGCCGTGCGGATCATGGGGGCCCGGCGGAACGCAGAGCTCATCTGGGCGAGTCCGCGCGAACTGCTGAACGTGGTGCAAGCCGACGCAATCGGCTGCCATATCATCACCGCCACGAACGACATCCTGACGAAGCTGCCCATCCTTGGGAAGGATCTTCTCGCGTTTTCGTTGGAAACGGTGCAGATGTTCCGGCAGGATGCCCTGCAGGCCGGGTTTCATATCGAGACGCCCCAGCCGTCCCCGGTGTCCTGAGTAAGTAGCGGGTGGGAGAAGCAGATGAGGAGCGCATGGCGATGAGAGGGTCGATCGGGCAGGCATGACAGGCATGCCGAAACGGGTGCTCGTCACGGGTGGGGCGGGATATGTCGGCTGCGTCCTGGTCCCGAAGCTGCTGGCGGCGGGCTATGAGGTGGCTGTCTACGACCTCATGCTCTTCGGCGACGAGGGCCTCCCCTCGCACCCCAACCTCCGCGTCATCAAAGGCGACATTCGGGACACCGCGCGATTCGCATCCGTGCTCTCCGGCGCGCACAGCGTCATCCATCTGGCCTGCATCTCCAACGACCCCAGCTTTGAGCTCGATCCCGCACTAAGCCGGTCCATCAACTATGACTGCTTCGAGCCGATGGTCGTGGCATCTCGGCGCGCGGGCGTGAGGCGGTTCATCTATGCCTCGACGAGCTCCGTCTATGGGGTCAGCGATGCGCCCGAGGTCACGGAGGACCACCCGCTCGTCCCCTTGACCGATTACAACAAGTACAAGGGGCTCTGCGAACCGATCCTCCTGCGCTACCAATCCCCTGAGTTCACGACGGTGATCATCCGGCCAGCCACCGTCTGCGGTTATTCGCCGCGGATGCGGCTGGATCTCACGGTGAACATCCTCACAAATCTCGCGGTCCATCGACGGCGGATCACGGTGTTCGGCGGGACCCAGAAGCGGCCGAATATCCATATTGACGACATCACCGAACTCTATGTGCAGCTCCTGGAGTTGCCAGATCATTTAGTCGCTGGCGAGATTTTTAACGTCGGATACCAGAATCATACGGTGGCTGAGCTAGCGGAAATGGTCCGCACTATTGTAGAACAGGAGATGCCCGAGAAGGCGCCGATTGCGATTGAAACCAGTCCGAGCGACGACCTCCGGTCCTACCACGTCTCCTCAAGAAAAATCGCTGAGCGGCTGGGGTATGTCCCTAAGCGGACGATTCAGGATGCGATCCGCGATCTCTGCCACGCCTTCCGAGCCGGCAAGCTCCCCAACACCCTGACGGATGACCGGTATGTGAACGTCAAGTCGGTCAAGAAGATGACGCCTGCGCTTCTGATGGAGCCGGTGCGTTAGATGGCGGAGCCCCTGGCAGTGGTGACCGGCGCCGCCGGGTTTATCGGCAGTCACATGGTCGATCTGCTGCTAGGAGAGGGCTACCGCGTGCATGCCATCGATAATCTTTCGGGAGGCCGCCGGGAGAACCTGGAGCACCACGCCGCAAATTCGCGCCTGACATTCACCGTCCGAGACCTCCGGGACGTCCGGCCGGACGACGCCCTCTTCAGGGACGCGAGGTACGTCTTTCACTTTGCCGGAATCGGCGACATCGTCCCCTCCATCGAACGGCCGACGGAGTACCTCTCCGCCAACGTGATGGGGACGGTCGCCGCCTTGGAAGCGGCGCGCCACGCGGGGCTGAGGAAGTTCGTGTACGCCGCGTCATCGTCGTGTTACGGGCTGGCGACGGAGCTGCCGACGACTGAGGAGGCGCCGATCAGCCCACAGTATCCGTACGCGCTCAGCAAGTACTTGGGTGAGCAGGCGGTCCTCCATTGGGGACGGGTCTACCGTCTGCCGGTGGTGTCGATCCGCATCTTTAACGCCTACGGGCCGCGCTCGCGCACGACTGGGGCGTACGGCGCGGTGTTCGGGGTGTTCCTGGCGCAGAAACTGGCCGGGAAACCGTTCACGGTCGTGGGGGATGGGACCCAGCGGAGGGATTTCGTATTTGTGACCGACCTCGTCCGGGCCTTTTGGCGGGCCGCGGAATCTGAGTGCAGGGATGAAGTCTTCAACGCCGGAGCAGGGAACCCTCAGTCAGTGAATCGGTTGGTCGAGCTCTTAGGCGGCGAGGTCGTCTATGTCCCGAAGCGCCCCGGCGAACCCGACTGCACCTGGGCCGATATCACGAAAATCCGCCGGCTCTTGGGTTGGGAGCCGAGGGTGTCGTTTGAGGAGGGCGTCAGGACCCTCCTGGACCGGATCGACTACTGGCGCCAAGCGCCTGTGTGGACACCCGACACCATCGCTGGCGCGACACGGGAGTGGTTCACATGCCTCAAGTAGCGCCTCCGGCCCGGCCGCAGCCCCGCTCGTCAACGGCGAAGACGAAGACGGTGGCGGAACTCGCGAAGATCATCACCCGCCTGAAGGCGCGGGGCAAACGCGTGGTGCACTGCCACGGCGTGTTCGACCTGGTGCACCCGGGCCACATCCGCCATTTCGAACTGGCCAAGCGGGAAGGGGATGTCCTCATCGTGACGGTGACGCCGGACGAGTACGTTAACAAGGGTCCCGGGCGCCCGATCTTCAACCACCACCTTCGGGCGGAGTCGGTCGCGGCCCTCCAGTGCGTGGACTATGTCGCGATCAACGAGTGGCCCACGGCGGTGGAGACGGTTCGGCTGTTGCAACCCCACGTGTACGTCAAGGGTGAGGAATACGTCAAACCTGAGAATGACGTCACGGGAAAGATTTGCGAGGAAGAAGAGGCCATACGATCCGTGGGCGGGCGAATTCACTTCACGGATGACATCACCTTTAGCTCGTCCCAACTCATTAATGATTACTTTCAGATCTTCCCGCCTGAGACCGAGAGCTGGCTGCAAGCCTTCAAGCGACGGCATTCGGTAGACGAGGTACTCACCTATCTCGAGCGGGCCGCAGACGTAAAGGTGTTGGTTGTTGGCGAGGCGATCATCGACGAGTATGTGTTCTGCCACGGATTGGGTATGTCGACGAAGGACCCCGTCATGGCATCCCTCTATCAGTCGACCGAGGCGTACGCTGGCGGGTGTCTGGCGGTCGCGAACCATCTGGCCGGGTTCTGTCGCAATGTGGAATTAGTCACGATGCTTGGGGAGTTCGACCGCCGAGAGGATCTGATCTGCCGCTCGCTACTCCCACATATCAAGCATTCCATGGCGACCCGGCACGGCGCCCCGACCATTCACAAACGCCGTTTCATTGATTCCTATACGAATACACGCATGTTCGAACTGTATGTGATGCAGGATGCACCGCTTGGCAATCGCGATGAAGCCGAACTCATACGGATCCTGCGAGGTGCAATTGGTGCGTACGATCTTGTGGTCGTCGCGGACTATGGGCATGGGATGCTCACCCCACCAGCCATTAAGTGCCTTTGTGGCGGCGCGCGTTTTCTGGCCGTCAACACGCAGGCGAACGCCGGCAATCGTGGATTTAATACGATTTCAAAGTACCCGCGCGCCGATTACGTCTGCTTAGCTGGACACGAGATTGCACTAGAGACCCGCATGCGTCACGCGGAGTGGCATGAGTTGGTGTTGGAAGTTACGAAGCGGATCGACTGCCCGCGCTTCACGGTGACACAGGGCAAGGGAGGGAGTTTGCACTACGCCTCGGGTGCCGGCTTTATCGAGGTGCCCGCGCTTGCGACCAAGGTTGAGGACCGTGTGGGCGCAGGGGATGCGGTTCTTGCGGTGACGTCCCTGTTGGTGACGCAGGGCGCGCCGTGGGACGTCGTCGGTTTTATCGGCAATTTAGCCGGCGCGCAGATGGTGGCCGAACTGGGCAATCGGGTGGCGGTGAGCAAGAGTTCCATCGCCAAGCACGTCACCTCGCTCATGAAGTAATGAGAAGTACAGCCGTTGCGAAGATCCCACTGCTGAAGCATGTCGAGCTACCGTTGAAGAAGCAGGTGCGCGCCTCCTCACCTCCTTCCCCCTCACCCGCGGCGCGACAGCAGGATGCGAAAACCCTAAAGCACCTGCTGTTTGAAATGCTGCGCGTCCGCCTGGTAGAGGAACAAATCGCCGAGCTCTACCCCGAATGGGAGATGCGATGTCCTGTCCATCTGTGCGTCGGACAGGAGGCGGTTCCAGTCGGCGTGTGCGCCCATCTTGCCCGCGAGGACTACGTGCTGAGCGGACACCGCTCCCACGGCCATTACCTGGCCAAGGGTGGCGATCTCAGAGGGATGATGGCGGAGATCTACGGGAAAGTGACAGGTTGCTCCCAGGGTAAAGGAGGCTCTATGCACCTGGTGGACCTGTCCACCGGATTCCTGGGGGCGACCCCAATCGTCGGTTCCACGATCCCGATCGCAGTTGGTGCGGCGCTCGGTTGCACCATGCGCGGCGAGCGGCGGGTCACGGTGGCGTTCTTTGGCGACGCCGCGCCGGAGACCGGGGTGTTCCACGAGAGCCTGAACTTTGCGGCGCTCAAGCAGCTGCCGGTCGTGTTCGTGTGCGAGAACAACCTCTATTCCACCTCCTCGCCGCTGTCGGTCAGGCAGCCCGCGGGGCGGGCGATTTTCTGGTTGGCCAAAGGCCACGGGATAGAGAGCCATCAGGGCGACGGCAACGACATCCTCGAGGTCTCCGAGCTTGCCGGGCGGGCGGTCAGGAAGGCGAGAGAGGGAGGCGGCCCTTCATTCCTGGAGTTCGAGACCTACCGGTGGCGTGAGCACTGCGGCCCCAACTACGACTTTGACCTGGGCTACCGGACTGAGCAGGAGTTCCTGGAATGGAAACCGCGCTGCCCAATCGCTAGGCTTAAGCAGCGCCTCATGGAAGGCGGATCGCTGTCCGAACAGGAGCTAAAGGAGATGGCCGATCGGGTGAGAGCGGAATTGGACGAGGCGGTTGCGTTTGCGAAGAAGAGTCCGTTCCCAGGCGAGGCGCTCCTGTTGAAGGACATCTACGCGCCCTAGGAGGCGACAGGAAGGGAAGTGGATGGCGAGTCGGCAGTTGAAGTTCTTCCAGGCGATCCGCGAGGGGATCGATCTGTGCCTTGCGCACGATCCTGTCGTCTACCTCATGGGCCTCGGCGTGCCGGATCCCAAGGGGGTGTTCGGCACGACGCTTGGGCTGCAGCAGGAGTACGGGAGTACGCGCGTGATGGATATGCCGACATCCGAGAACGCGATGACCGGGGTCGCGATCGGCTCAGCCCTGGCGGGCATGCGGCCCATCCTAGCCCATCAGCGCGTGGACTTCGCGCTGCTGTCCATCGACCAGATCGTCAATCAGGCAGCCAAGTGGCACTACATGTTCGGTGGCAAGATGAAAATCCCCTTAGTGATCCGGATGATCATCGGCCGCGGTTGGGGACAGGGCCCGCAGCACTCGCAGAGTCTCCAGGCCTGGTTTGCGCACGTTCCAGGCCTGAAGGTCGTCATGCCCAGCACGCCTTACAACGCCAAGGGGCTGCTGATCGCCAGTGTGGAGGATAACAATCCGGTCATCTTCATTGAGTCACGCTGGCTTTACAACATCGAGGGGTTGGTGCCTGAAGGCCTCTACCGGGTGCCCCTGGGCAGCGCGCACATCGCGCGAACCGGTACGGACCTGACCGTCGTCGCGACCTCTTACATGGTCGTTGAGGCACTCCGGGCCGCCGAGCGGCTCGCCCAATCGGGCGTACAAGTGGAGGTCGTCGACGTGCAGACCCTCAAGCCCCTGGATCGCGAGCTGATCCTGCGGTCGGTTCAGAAGACCGGGCGTCTGATCGTGGCGGACACCGGGTGGGTGACCGGGGGCTTTGGTGCGGAGCTCATCGCGCTGGCCTCGGAGGAGGCGTTTGAGAGCCTCAAGTGTCCTCCGCGGCGTGTCGGGTTGCCAGATTGCCCCGTCCCGTCGACACCGGGGCTTTCCAGATATTGTTATCCGGGGGCTGCGGAACTGATCGCTACTGCGGGCGAGCTGTTGGGCATTTCAACGAGCGATTTGTTGGTTCCGGAAGAGGCTTCGCTTCCTTCGGACGTTCCGTATGCCAGCTTTACTGGACCGTTTTGAGGAGGACGGGCGATCTCGCGATGGCCACACGACCGTTGAATGGCAAGACGAAAGCGGCGATTCTCGTTGAGCAGAATGCGCCCCTCGCAGTCGCGGAGGTAGAGATCCCAAGCCTTACGGTGGGCCAGGTTCTGGTGGAGGTGCATTACTCTGGCCTCTGCGGTAAACAGATGGACGAGGTCACCGGCAAGCGCGGCGCAGACCCGTTCCTCCCGCACCTGCTTGGGCATGAGGGGGCGGGCGTGGTTGTGGAAGTCGGCCCGGGGGTCCAGAAGGTGAAGCCCGCTGACCACGTCGTGTTGCACTGGATGAAAGGAACGGGGGTCGACTCCACTACCCCCGCCTTCCGTCGTAATGGGACTGTCGTCAACGCAGGTTGGGTGACGACGTTCAGCGAGTACACCGTGGTATCGGAGAACCGACTCACGCCAATCCCGAAGGACATCCCCTCTGACGTCGCATGCCTGCTTGGCTGCGCGGCCACGACGGGCCTTGGGATCGTGTTCAACGACGCGGTGCTGAAGCCGGGACAATCCATTGCGGTTTTTGGGGTCGGCGGAGTCGGATTGAATGTCGTGCAGGCCGCGGCGCTGGTTAACGCCTATCCGATTCTGGCCATCGATCTGTACGACCGCAAGCTCGAGTGGGCGCTTTCGTTTGGGGCCACGCACACGGTTCAGGCAGGTCGCGACGATCTCGAGCCCTGCTTGCGGCGACTCTCCGGCGCGAGTGGTTTTGACGTCACGGTCGATACGACGGGCAACAGCCAAGTATTCCAGGCGGCCTACAACCTGACCAGCCGCACCGGCAAGACGATCCTAGCTGGCGTACTCCACCACCAGCTGCCGATCACGATCGATGCATACCCGCTGCATTTCGGACGGCAGATCATCGGATCGCACGGCGGCGCAACGCAACCGGATATTGACATCCCGCGCTACATCGAGCTCTACCGTCGCGGGAAGTTGCAGCTTAAAGAGCAGATTACGCACCGATTCTGCCTGGACGAGATCAATGACGCTCTCGAGGTTATGCGCAGGGGTGAAGCGATCCGTTGCGTCATCGCCATGTCATGAATCTTGAGCGTGAGGAGCTGAGTTCGATGGGTGCAGATCCCCGCTCGGTGATCGTCATCTCGGCGTCAAGCGATATCGGGATGGCTACAAGCGAGCACTGGCTGGGCCGCGGCTGGCGGGTGTTTGGAACATACCGGACGCGGTCTCAGGCTATCGAGCGGCTTGAGCGTGCTGGAGCACGGCTTGTCTCCTGCGACCTCTCTCAGACCCCTTCGGTCCATGAGGCGTACGCCCAGTTGCGCACGCTGTGTCCTCGTTGGGACGTGCTCGTGCTCTGTCCTGGCACCCAGGAGCCGGTGGGACCGTTCGTGAACTGCAGCTTCGATGAATGGGAGGAGTCAGTGCGGGTGAACTTCACCGGTCAGATCCGCATCATCCACGAGCTGCTCCCAAGCCGGCGCGTGAATCCAGTGCTCGAACCGCTGGTCCTGCTCTTCGCGGGGGGTGGGACCAACAACGCGACCCTTAACTACTCGGCCTACACGATTTCGAAGATTGCACTCATCAAGATGTGCGAACTGCTGGATGCCGAAGTTCCGGACACACGCTTCGCGATCCTCGGGCCGGGGTGGGTAAAGACGAAGATCCATGAGGCCACCCTCCGGGCGGAAGGACGCGCAGGAGCGAACTACCAGCGGACGATTTACAAATTGGCCAGCGAGGAGTGCACTCCGATGGAGCAGGTCATTGCGTGTTGCGAGTGGCTGGTGGATGCGCCGCGCGCCATGATCAGCGGCCGGAACTTCAGCCTCGTCTTCGATCTGTGGGGGAAGGAGGCACTGGCCGAGCGCCTCTTGCAGGATCCAAACATGTACAAGCTGCGACGATACGGGAACGACTGGCTGGTGCAGGATGGGGCACATCGCTGAAGCGGCGCTAGGGCAAGAGCTGCTGTTGGAGGGGCTGTTGGCGGCGCTGCCGTCCGTGTGGCAGCACCACGCGCCCACCACACCCTTGTACGCCGTCCTCAAGCAGGCGGCGCGGCGGGAGGTCGAGCATCTGTTCAGTGCTTCCGTGCTGGACCCGAAGCCCTTCGGGCCGTTCGGGGAGCTTCTTTTCCCCTACCACAAGATGGGCGCCGTCGATTCGCTGGATCTCTTCGGGTTGGATGAGTTGATCATCTTCAGCTTTTACTGGGTCAACCGCCGTCGGTACCGCCGAGTGCTTGACGTTGGTGCGAACATCGGGTTGCACGCGATCCTGCTGAGCCGGTGCGGCTATGAGGTGCGTGCGTATGAGCCGGACCCACAGCATTTCGAGCGGCTCCAAGCCAACCTCGTCTTGAACCGTTGCACCGTGGCGGAAACCGTCAACGCCGCCGTGTCGAGTCGGACCGGGACGATGGAGTTTATCCGGGTCCTCGGCAATACCACGGGCAGCCACCTCGCCGGCTCCAAGGACAATCCGTACGGTGAGTTGGAGCGATTCCAGGTGGCGGTGGAAGCGATCAGCCCCCTGATCGCGTGGGCGGATCTCGTGAAGCTCGACGCCGAAGGCCATGAGAAGGAGATCCTCCTAGCTACTTCACGGACTGACTGGACCAAGACAGATGCCCTTGTCGAGGTGGGTAGTGCCTCCAACGCGGCCGCAGTCTTTGAACATCTGAAGGGAATTGGCGTTGGGCTGTTCTCCCAGAAGCGGAACTGGCAGCCGGTCTGTTCGCTTGAGGACATGCCGACCAGTCACCACGAGGGGACGCTGTTTGTGAGCTCAAAACCTCAGATGCCCTGGTCATGGCAGGATGGGGAGGCCGCGCGCACGGCTACGGCTGTGACGACCGAGGAGCGAGGACGATGAATAAGGACTTGCGCAAGAAAATCGTCCAGATGGTCTATAACGGTCGGGACGGGCACATCCCCAGTGCCTTCTCGATTATCGATATCCTGGACATGCTGTACGAGTCATACCTAGCGCATGACCCTAAGAACCCATCATGGTCACAGCGTGACTACTTCATCCTCAGCAAGGGGCACGGCTGCGTGGCTCTGTACGTGGTTCTGCAGAAATACGGCTTTCTTGCCGAGACGGAGCTAGAAGGCTTCTGCCGTAAGGGGGGCATCTTGGGCGAGCACCCGGACTACACGAAAGTGCCCGGCGTTGAGGCCTCGACCGGATCGCTGGGGCACGGGTTGTCATTTGCGGTCGGCGTGGCACTGGGCTTGCGTATTCGGAACATGGCGAACAAGGTGTACGTCCTCGTGGGCGATGGGGAGTGCCATGAGGGAACAGTGTGGGAGGCGGCGCACGTCGCCAACAACCTTCAGCTCGGAAGCCTCTGCGTGATTGTGGACCGGAATGGCTCCGCTGCCCAGCTCATGCCGCGCGACGACCTTCCTGCCAAGTGGCGGGCGTTCGGCTGGGAGACGATAGTGGTCGATGGACATTCAGCGGCCGAGCTGCGTGCCGCGTTTGAGCGCGTGAACTTCGAGCTCCGTGGCACCCCGACGGCTATTGTGGCCAATACGGTGAAGGGCAAGGGTGTGCCGATGCTTGAGGGGCACGGGATTTGGCACCACCGAATCCCGTCGTCGGAGGAGCATAAGCTGATCATGGAGGCCTTGTCGTGACGATGGCCTTCGAGAAGTCCATGCGTCAGCAGTTTGCTGACACGATGCTGACGGTCGGGCAGGAGGACCCGCGGCTCATCGTGCTGATCGGGGATATCAGCCACTTTATCCTCCAGCCATTCGCCAGGGCCTGCCCGGGCCGGTTCTATAACGTGGGGATCTGCGAGCCGACCATCGTGGGCATGGCCGCCGGGCTGGCGAAGGTTGGCTTCTATCCGGTCGTCCACACCATCGCTCCGTTCATCGTGGAGCGGTCGTTCGAGCAGATCAAACTTGACTTCTGTTACCAGCAACTCGGCGGCAACCTCGTGACGGTAGGCAGCGCGTTCGATTATGCCAATCTCGGTTGCACGCACCACTGCTATGGCGACTTCGCGCTTTTGAAGACGCTGCCGCACGCGCAGATCACCTACCCGGCAAGTCCGGTGGAGTTCGACGCGTTGTTCCGGCAAGCCTACACCAGCGGGGTTCTGACGTTGTATCGCGTGCCTGCGCACCAGCACGGTCAGGCGTTTAACGCCGAAGATATCCTCCTAGGGAAAGGGATCAGGGTGACGGAGGGCAGGAACCTCACCATCGTCGCCACTGGGCCCCAACTTCGCAACGCGATGGAGGCGGGGGAGGAGCTCAAGAGCCATGGCTGGCAGGCCGAGGTCCTCTACATCCACACGATCCAGCCACTTGACGTTGAACTGATCCGAGCCAGTGTCCGAAAGACCCGCCGCGCACTGGTCGTTGAGGAGCACATGTGCAACGGCGGGCTGGGAGATGATGTCCTGCGCGCGACGCGGGAAATCCCCCGCGTGCAGCATGCCTCCCTGTCGATCCCGAACACGTTCGTGACCGGCTACGGAACATACCAGGACCACTGCGAAACGCTGGGGCTGACCCGTGAGGGGATCGTCCGGCAGGTGCGATCGGCCTTTGGGTCCCCGAAGGGAGAGGTCGTATGGCAGAGGTGAACCTCCTCGATCGGTATCCACGAGCGAACCGGCCGATTGACGAGCGTGGACGGCTGGTCACCGAGGAGCACCGGCGGATCGCGCGCCAGTTCGGCAAAGAGTACTTCGATGGCGGCCGGCTCAACGGCTACGGCGGCTATTCCTACCATCCCCGCTTCTGGACCGAAACCGTGCGACGGTTCCGGGACCACTACCAACTGCCTGAGGAAGCCGCGGTGCTGGATGTCGGCTGCGCGAAGGGCTTCATGATGCACGATTTCAAACAGCTCATGCCGAAGATGACCATTGCAGGTCTCGACATCTCCCCCTACGCCTATGAGCAGGCGATCGAGGACATGAAACCATTCATCAAAGTGGGCAATGCCAAGGCGCTGCCTTATCCAGACAAGTCCTTTGACCTGGTCATCTCGATCAACACCATCCACAACCTCCCTCTAGATGACTGCAAGCAGTCGCTTCGGGAAATCATGCGGGTCACCCGCAAGCACGCATTCGTGACTGCCGACGCCTGGCGTGCGGACCAGGAGCGGGAGCGGATGGTGAAGTGGAACTTGACCGCCCTGACGTACATGCACGTGGATGATTGGAAGCGGCTCTTCAACGACGTGGGCTATCGGGGTGATTACTACTGGTTCATCGCGGAATAGGGAATAGGACAGAAAAAAAGATGAGGAATATGTGAAGAACCCCGAGAGAAAAGTTGGTCTCGTGCAGATCAATAACAGCTTTTCGGGGCAGAATTACTTCCCACTCTCCGTTGGGATGCTTCAGGCATATGCGGAAAAGTATTTCGGCGATGCGGGCGGATATGTCTTCTTGCCCCCGATTTACTCGAGGATAAATGTTGATGAATCGGTCGAGAGGCTTTCCGAGGCCGACATTGTGGGGTTTTCGACCTATGTGTGGAATTTCAATATCTCCCTGGCGATTGCAAAGCAACTCAAGCAAAGGAAGCCGGATATCGTGATCGCCTTCGGCGGACCCCATGTTCCGGATAGAATCCAGCGGCGAATGGCCCGTGAGGCCATGTTGGCGTTACGAGAAGGAACTGCCGCGGCTCTAGACACCAGTGAGTTTGACACGGGGCGGGTGGAGGCGTACCTCAGGCGGTATCCCTTCATCGACATCGCGTGCCACGGCGAAGGGGAGAAATTATTCACCACGTTCCTTGAAAACGCATTTGGTGATTGGAGGAATGTTCCGTCTGTGAGTTTTATCGACAACCACGGACAGTTCGTCCAGACTCCACGCCTACCACGGATTCAAGGTCTCGACGAATTGCCCTCCCCGTACCTCGAAGGCACGTTCGAGGTGTTAATGAAAGAAAACCCCGATCAGCGCTGGATTGTGATGTGGGAGACCAATCGCGGATGTCCCTTTTCATGTGCCTTCTGCGACTGGGGCTCCGCTGTGGCCTCAAAACTGAGCAAGTGGGATATTACGCGCCTCTATCGCGAAGTGGACTGGTTTGCCGACCATGAGATCAAATTCATCTTCTGCGCAGACGCGAATTTCGGCATGTTGCCGAGAGATTTAGAACTTGCTGCCTATCTTGCAAAAGTCAAAGGGGCGCGTGGGTATCCGGAATACATTTCGATCCAGGCCACGAAGAACGCGCAGGAGCGTTCCTACCAGGCACAGAAGATGTTGGCCGATGCACGGATGAACGGAGCCGTCGTCCTGTCGATGCAGTCCCTGTATGAACCGACGCTCAAAGCGATCAAACGGGACAACATCAGTTTGGATGTCTATAAGGCCCTGCAGGTGAAATTTGCCGCCGGAGGGATTGAGACGGTCACCGATCTCATTTTGGGGCTCCCTGAAGAAACCTATGAATCCTGGATTCAGGGCATTGATACGCTGTTGAATCATGGCCAGCACAATCGTATTCAATTCAACAATCTCAGCATTCTTCCGAATGCGGAGATGGGAGATCCTGAATACCAGAAGTTTTATGGAATGGAAACCGTGGTGTCGGAAGTCGTGAACTTTCATGGGTCACTGCCTGACAAGAATGAAATCGTCGAGCATCAAGAACTTGTGATTGCAACACACGCGATGCCCAGAGCGGACTGGGTGCGCACCCGAGCGTTTTCGTGGATGGTCGGATTCTTGCATTTCGACAAGATTCTCCAGATTCCCATTATTGCGGTCCATCGAGTTGCCGGCATCCCCTACAGAGAGCTCCTCGAATTTTTCTCCGAGGGAGCCTCTGGGGCGTTTCGAGGCACGGAGGCGTTTCCGATTCTTGACGAGGTGCGACAGTTCTTCCTTGAGAAAGCGAGAGACATCCAAGACGGAGGCGTGGAATTCTGCCATGCGCCAGAATGGCTCAATATCTACTGGCCAGCGGATGAATATATCTTTATCAAGCTGTGCGTTGAACGCAAACTCAAAGCGTTTTATGAGGAGGCGGAACGGGCGTTACGGCTGCTCCTTGAATCAAAATCTGTCGATTTCGATAATCGGCTTCTTCACGATGCCATCACCCTGAACTACCATCTGATTAAACTGCCGTTCCAAACGACTGATATCAACCTTTCGCTCTCGTACAATATTTTTGAACTCTACCGCTCCGTCATTTTACGATGCCCTATGGAACTAAAGCAACGCCCCCATCTTCACCACATTAACCGCACCGCGGAGCAGTGGACGTCTTGGGAAGAGTGGTACGAGAAGGTCGTGTGGTACGGCAACAAAAAAGGCGCGTATCTGTATGGAAACACCACGGACGAACCGCAGCGTGAAGGACATTTTTGATGCTCGGCCGCTTGCCGAGTGGAATGAGGGCATTGTGGCGTAGCGATGAGTGCGCGTGATCGCTTCCCATCCGACCCGGTCCTGAGGTACCGCCAGCACGGCTTCGCGGTCCTGAGGCTCTTCGACGAGCAGCAGGTTCGCGTGCTCGAGCGATTTGCCCGGGAGTGGGTCTGTCAGCTGTTCGCCCCGTGGACGGCAGGCAAGGAGCCTCTCTTCCCGCTCGAGGAGTACCATCGCTGGTCAGGAGCCCTTGGCATCCCGCACGACGAGCTGCTGCGGGCCGCGAACCGGCACAGATGTCCTGGTCCGGAGGTCGAGCGGGTGCTCATCAACGAGCGGCTGAAGGGATTCCTACGGGACATTGGATTCGAACAGTACGAGATCTGGAACGAGGGCCTGGGGTGGCTGGGCTTTCGACTAATCAGGCCAGGAGCCGGGGATGGCTATCCGTTCACCCGCAAGGCTTGGGGGATCGCGAAACGGGTCGTCTCTTGCTGGGTGCCGATCGTCGGCTACAATCCCAGCGAGACGCTGACCCTTGTGCCAGGCTCCCATCTCAAGGAGTACGAAGCGTATCTGCCGGTGCAGTCTAAGTTTGCCAAGGAGTACCGCCTCGCGCGCGTCCCCGAGGACTTCGAGCCATACAACCCGTCGCTCAGGCGTGGTGAAGCGATCATCTTTCATCCTCTCACCTTGCACAGCGAAGAGATGCTCAGGGGCCAGGTCACCAGGCTAAGCCTGGAGTTTCGGCTGAATCCCGTTGGGCAGCCCGCCGTCAGCAGAGGCAGCGTGGCGGCGGGGGCGCGGGTGGCGTAGATGCAATACCGGCAGCTTGGCCCCTCGTCATTGAGGCCGTCGGTGTTGGGGATGGGAGCGCTTCATTTCGGGGTGTACTGCGACCTCGAGCTGAGCACGCGCATCATCCGGCGAGGGCTTGAGCTGGGTCTGAACTTCATCGACACGGCGCCGATGTACGGTCAGGGGCACTCCGAGGCCTTCATCCGGGAGGCCATCCGGGGCCACCGGAGCGAGGTACTCATTGCGACCAAGGTCGGGCTTGAGCCAGTGACCAGGCCGGATGGTACCTTCGGAGTCCGGATCGCCGCACTGACCAGGCAGTGGATCCGCTCGAGCCTCGAGCAAAGCCTGCGCGATCTCGGAACGGACTATGTGGACCTGTACCAGCTCCATGCGTTCGACCCCAACACGCCAGTTGAGGAGACGCTCCAGACGATGGATGCGTTAGTGCGGGAGGGGAAGGTGCGCTTCATCGGGTGCTCGAACTACGACCCAACCGAGCTTCGCACCGCCTCGACAGCCGCGGCGGAACATGGCTGGGCGCGGCTTGCTTCGCTCCAGAGCCAGTACAACCTCATTGAGCGTAGGGCCGAACAGGAGCTCGTCCCGGCCTGCCGCGAGCTAGAGATAGGGGTGATCTGCAACCGGGCGCTCGCCCGCGGGCTCCTGACCGGTAAGTACAAGCCGAACCAGCCGCTGCCGGAGGGCAGCCGCGCGACCATGAGCTGGCGGGTGAGACGCTGGCTGTCCGAGGAGACATTGCAGCTTGTCGCGGACCTTGAGCAATTCGCGCAGACCTGTGGCCGTACGACAGCTGAGCTGGCGATCGCGTGGCTGCTCGCCAAGCTCGGGGTCTCCGTGGTGCTGGCTGGCGTGCGTAATCTCGAACAGCTTGAGAGCTGTGTTCGCGGGACAGAGTGGGTTCTGTCGGAGGAGGAGCTGGCCCAGATCGAGGCGATCATCGAACGCCGCCAGCTCGTCTCACAGCTTGCGTCCCGGCCCGAGACGTTCTTGGAGACCTGATGGCAACCCGAATAGGACTGTTGACTGATAAGGTGGCGCTGATCACTGGGGCGGCCCGAGGCATCGGCAGGGTTATGGCCACGTTGTTCGCCGAGGAAGGCGCTGCGGTGGTGATCGCCGACCTGGAGGAAGCGGCTGGCGAGGCGGTCACCGGGGACATCCGTCGCGAAGGAGGGCAAGCCCTGTTCGTCAAGACGAATCTTCGGCAGGAGACGGACATCCGGGCCATGGTCGAGGTCACCGTCAAGGCGTTCACGAGGCTGGACGTGCTCGTCAACAACGCGAGACCTCGGCTTCAGTGTCTGCCGTTTGCCGAGAGCTTGGAGGAATGGGAGCTGGCGATGGCGGTGCTTTTGAAGGCGCCAGCGCTCGCGGCCAAGTACGCTTTCCCATCCCTGGCCGCTTCCGGCGGCAGCATCATCAACATCGGCTCAACCAACGCCTTCTTCATCTCGCATCAGCCGGCGGCCTACCACGTGGCAAAGGCGGGACTGGTGCAGCTCACGCGGTACCTGGCCCAGGAGTTCGGGCCGCAAGGCGTCCGGGTCAATTGCATCTGCCCGGCACTGGTGGATGTCCCTGACGCAAAGACGCCGTTGATGAGCGATCCGGTCAACAAAGCGGTGACAGAGCTGATCGTACCGCTCCAGCGTGCGGCGTCGCCGGAGGACATCGCAAGGGCGGCGCTCTTCTTCAGCACGACCTCCTCGGCTTATCTCACCGGGCAGGTGCTAACGATCGACGGGGGTGTGACGGTGGGGGATCATTTTCACGCGGCGCGGCGGGCGTTCCGGCTGGCCGCGGAACAGCGGAAAGACGGAGCGGTTGTCCCCTCCGCAGGGCGGAGCGCACGTTGATGCAGCGGATTCCCTGGTGGTACACGGAGATTGACGAGGCCGAGCGCCGCAGCCTGCTGTCAACCTTCGAGCAAAAGCGGTTTAGCCAAGGCGCTGTCACGGACGAGTTCGAGCGGCAGCTCGCGGAGGCGCTGGAGGTTCCCTACGTCGTCGTGACGACGAGCGGCACGGCGGCGCTCACGATGGCGCTGCTCGCCCTCGGCGTCGGGCCGGGGGATGAAGTCATCGTGCCAGCGCTGACCTGGATTGCGACAGCCAACGCTGCCGCCATGCTGGGGGCGCGGGTTGTCTTGGTTGATTGCCTGCCTGATCTGCCGTTGATCGATCCGCAAGCGGTGAGGCGCAAACTCACCGCGCGCACGAAGGTGGTCGTCCCGGTCCACCTGAATGGACGATCGTGCTCGTTGGATGAACTGAAGGCCATTGCACGGGAGGCTGGTGTGGCGATTGTGGAGGATGCATGCAAGGCCCTCGCCTCAAGAGGGCCTAATGGCTATCTGGGGACGCTCGGGGATCTGGGCTGTTATTCGCTAGGGATGATCTCGCTCATTTCGATCGGGTATGGAGGTGTCGTCGTGACGCGCAATGCGCGATTGTATAAGAAGCTCCTACTGATCCGTAACCAGGGCGTGCCGCGAACAGGCAAGGAGTGGTATTTCACTCTCGGATTTAACTTCAAGAGCAGCGACCTGTTGGCCGGAATCGGTTTGGCGCAGCTGTCGCGGATCCATGAGAAACTGCAGCACATCCACGGCCTGTACGAGCGCTACACGGAGGGGTTAGCTCCCTTACGTAGCCTGTCGATCATCCCGGTGAAGACGGCTTCTGGGGAGGTGCCGCTGTGCATTGAGGTGCGTTCAACGCGTCGCGGTGCGATCATGGCCTACCTGGAGCGGTACGGCGTAGAGACGCTGAAGTTCCATCTGCCGTTGCACCGTGCGAAGTACTTGGCCAATGGAGGTGACTTCCCCAACGCGTCGCGCTTCGCACGGGAGGGGTTCATCTTGCCCTGTGGGCCCTCACAAGCACCCACGAACGTCGGGCGCTGCATTCAACTGGTACGGGAATGGGAGGCGAGCGCGCCGCGGCGGTCTCGGGTCGCCTTGGTTGATCGGGAGGCGGGGGTATGATGAGCCATACCACACGCCAGCGGGTATACCACAACCGCTACCAACAGGTGTTTCGGGTGGAAACAGCCGTAGGACGGCAGCGGAAGGAGTACTTTGTTACGGACTACGGCCAGCGCGCTGGTCTCATTGTGACGAAGGGTAACTCGGTCCTGCTTGTCAGACAGTACCGGCTGCTCCTCGATGGCCGGTCCTGGGAAATCCCGGGCGGCGCGGTGGAAGAGGGGGAGACAGCTGCGCAAGCTGCCGCGAGGGAGTGCCTGGAGGAGACTGGCATCCAGTGCCGGCAGGTCAGGAGGCTCGCGGTCTTCCAGCCCGGCCTGGACACGCTGCATAATCCGACGCATGTGTTCTTCAGTGACACGTTTGATGATCTCAGCCACGGCCTGGCGTACCGTAGCGTTCGGGGGCAGTGCCAGTGGGTTCCATTGGCGCGTTGTATTGCCATGGTATTCGGGCAGCGGATCGTCGACAGCCTCTCAATCATTGCGCTGTTGTCGTACCAGCACAAGCGGGGCGAGTTGTCCGGGGGCCGCCTCCGTCGCGCCTCACAGGAAAGACGCTGACGATGCCGCAGCTTGAGACCAAGACCCCCGCCGTCGAACGCGATCTAGCTCTCCCGCCCCTCGGGCGGACCGTGCAGTCGCCACGGTACGGCGGGCGCAACACCGGCTACACGTATCCGTCCTGGCGCGACATCTCCACGACAGTGGCGGCGTTCCTGTGGCGACAGCTCATCGAGCTCCGTCAGGGTGGACTGCGGGTCGTGCTCGGGAAAATCCGATCGCTGGCGGAATCCATCGTGGCCGTTCCGTTCGTTCTCATCGTACGACTGATCCGTCCCCTGGTCTTGATCCGCTTCGGGGGACTGCTGACCGGGGGGATGGCCACAGACTATATGATGGAGATCCACCTGTGCGAGCGGGACGCTGGGCTCCATGGGCCGAGGGTCTTGGATCTGTTCTGCTGCGGGCCGATCGTGGTGAATCAGCAGTTGAAGATGATGTGGGAGCGGATCGTGCATTTCAGCCGCTTTGCGCGCGCCGCGGAGCGGGTCAACCGATTCCTCCCAGGAGGCGTACGGCACAAGATGCCCTGGGCGCGCATCCCCATGGATGTCCATGGCCTGATCCCGCGGACCAAACCACATCTATCATTTACGCCCGAGGAAGAACGGCGGGGGTGGGCGGAGCTTCGTGCGCTGGGCATCTCTGATGGGGTGCCGTTTCTCTGTGTGAACGCACGAGATCCAGCGTATAAAGCGCGTTTGGCGCCGCATGAAACGAAATACATGCAGGTTTACCGCGACACCGTTATCAACACCTATGTGCCCATGGCGGAGACCATGGTCCGCCGAGGTTACATTGCCATCCGGATGGGTGCGACTGTCCAGAAGCCGCTGCGGACCGGGAACCCTCGAATCATTGACTATGCGACGACCGCCAGGACCGAATTCCTTGATGTCTTCCTCTGCGCGCACTGCCGATTCTTCCTTGGCGACTCGGCGGGGCTGTATGCCCTGCCGTTGATCTTTCGCCGCCCGATCGCCGTGGTGAACTATGTCTCACTACAGTACCTCATGTTCAGCGCGGATCCGCGGGGCATCTTCATCACCAAGAAGTTCTGGCTCCGGGATGAGCGGCGGTTCATGACGTTCCGTGAGATCTTGGAGTCGGGAGCCGGCCGATTCCTCAGGGCTGATCTGTTTGAGCAATACGGCATCGAGCTCATCGATAACACCCCCGAGGAGATCACGGCGGTGGCCGTCGAGATGGATGAGCGGATCAAAGGCACCTGGCGCACAACCGAAGAGGACGAGAAGCTCCAGGCCCGCTTCTGGGTGCTGTTTGCGGATGAGCTCAGCGGGCGTCCCACGCACGTGCGGATCGGCGCGGAGTTCCTGCGCCAGCATCGCGCCCTGCTGAATGGGACTGAGGACGTGAGGGGCCAGGCGGTGGGCGCCACCCTCGCAGGCCTTAGCGACTGAGGGTGAGGCGAGGCGGACGTATGGGCGAGCGGCGATTCGTCGTGCTGGATCGGGACGGGACGGTGATCGTGGAACGCCATTACCTCTCGGACCCTGATCAGGTGGAATTGATTCCTGGTGTCGCGCCGGCGCTGCGCCAATTGCACCGGATGGGACTGGGCCTCGTGGTGCTGACGAATCAATCGGGTGTTGGGCGTGGGCTGTTCGACACGCAGCGGGTTGAAGCGATCCATCAGCGGATGCGTGCGTTGCTCGAGGCCGAGGAGGTGCGCTTGGACGGTGTGTTCTACTGTCCTCATGCCCCGGAGAGCGGGTGCGGGTGCCGGAAACCGGCGCCCGGGCTCATGGAACGGGCGGCGAGCCAGCTGGGCTTCGATCCGCGCGAGTGCGTGGTTGTGGGTGATAAGGTGTGCGACATCGAATTGGGGAAGCGCGTGGGGGCGACCACCATATTGGTCCGGACAGGCTACGGGTCTCAGATGGAGGAAGCGTGTGGAGGTCTGGCCGACCATTTCGTGGACGACGTCGCCTCGGCCCTCCCCATCATCCAGCAATGGCTGACGCGCTCCACCCCGCGCGCCATGCGCCTGTCCGCCTCCACGATGGATCTGGTCGTCCTCTGCGGCGGGCGGGGCAGCCGGCTTGGCGCCCTGAGCGCGCAGACGCCCAAACCGTTGTTGAAGGTCGGTGGGCAGCCATTCCTCTGGCATGTGCTCCGCCGGATGAAACGGCAGGGATTCCGTCGAGCCATCCTGGCTGCGCACCACCTTGCCGAGCAGTTCCGGGCGTTCGTGGCGACGACTGCTGGCGCCCTCCCGGAGCTCGAGGTGATCGTGGAGCCGGAGCCGCTGGGGACCGGCGGGGCGCTGCGGCATGCGGCGGACTACGTCCGTTCGTCTACGTTTGTCGCGGTCAACGGCGACACGTGGCTCCCGCAGCCGCTGACACCGGTGCTCCGAGCCCATGAGCGGTCCGGCCGTCGCGTGACGGCGGTCGTCGTGGAGGCGGCTCAGGTGGAAGGGGGCGCCGTGAACAAAGGCACGTGGGAGGTCGGCGCGGATGGCGCCGTGAGAGGATTCGTGACGCAGGCGGTGGCCGTCAACGGATGGATCAACGGAGGGATCTATGTGCTGGACCGTCAGATGGTACGTTCCTGGCCTCGGGGATCTTATAGCTTGGAGGCGGACGTCATGTCGTTAGTCAAAGGCTCGTCGGCTGGCGTGTTTCGCTCAACCGCGCGGTTACTGGACATCGGGACGCCGGCATCCCTGGCGTTAGCCGAGCAGCGTTTTATGCCGTTGAGCAACGCACTCCTTCAACGGCAATGAATCCAGCCACGACCACGCCGCGCGCGGCGCATGCCTCGTATCGGATCACGTTCGGCCATATTGAGGTCGGTGAGACCGGGCGCCGCCGACTCAGCGAAGCCCTGGACCGGAACTGGGTCTCCGAGGGCCCGAACGTCCAGCAGTTCGAAGCCGGCTTCGCCAGCAAGTTCGGTTACCGCTGCGCCGTGGCGACCAGCTCAGGGACCGATGCGGGGATCGTCGCGATGAGCGCCCTGCTGGAGCGCGGCGCCTCGCGAGGAGATGAGGTCATTACCCCCGCCCTCGCGTTTGTCTCAACGGCCAACTGTATCCTAGCGGCCGGCCTCGTGCCGGTGTTCGTGGACGTGGAGCTGGAGACGTTGAACATCAACCCCGCGCTGATTGAGGCGGCCATCACGCCACGGACCAGGGCGATCCAAGTGGTCCACACGATGGGCAAGCCCTGCAAGATGGAGGCGATCCTGGCGATCGCCAAGCGCAGGAACCTCGCGGTCATCGAGGACTGCTGCGAGGCGCACGGGGCCACGCTCACCGGCAAGGTGGTCGGCTCCTTCGGGGCCATGGGGCTCTTCAGCTTCTATGCGGCGCACATCATCTGCAGCGGTGAAGGGGGCATGGTCGTCACGAACGATGCCGAGCTTGCCGGGTTGTGCCGCTCGATCCGGTCGCACGGACGGCGCGGGGGCCAGCTGTATTTCCATTTTGACCGGGGGGGGTTCAACTCGAAGATGAACGATCTGGAGGCGGCGATCGGGCTGGAGGGGCTTGAGCAGTTCGACCAGACGTTCGCCATCCGGCGGCGCTATCTCCAGCAGCTCTGGGAGCGTCTCTCCCCTCTCCGGGACCGCGTCCTGCTCTATCCGGACGGGCCCGGCGAAGTCACCTGTCCCCACGCCTTCCCGCTTGTGCTGCGGGATGAGCAACAGTCAATGGAACCACTGTATCAGTATATGGAGCGCCGGGGGATCCAGTGCAAGACGCTGTTCGGCTCACTGCCGACACAGCACAGCGCGTTTCGCTTCCTCGGCTACCGGCTGGGGGCGTTCCCGGTGGCCGAGCGCATTGGGCGCACTGGCCTTCATTTCGGGGTGCACCAGTACCTCACGGACGATGACATCGCGTATGCTGCAGAGAGCGTCCACTCCTATTTCGCGTGACGCGCCGCGGGCCGCGGAGGCTGGTGTGGCCAAAGCGGAGCGGCTCACGCTCTACCGCAAGCTCATGCTGATCCGCCTTGCGGAAGAGAAGATCCGCGAGGAGTATGGCAAGGATGACATGAAGACGCCCATCCACCTGGGGTTGGGGCAGGAGGCGATTGCCGTCGGGGTCTGCCATGTCCTCCCGCCGGGCACGAAGACCTTTGGCACCTATCGCAACCACGCGCTGTATCTCGCGGTGACGCAGGAGACGGACGCCTTCTTTGCCGAGTTGTACGGGAAGATGACGGGGCCGGGGAAAGGCAAGGCGGGCTCCATGCACCTGTCAGCTCCGGATCATGGGTTCATGGCCACCTCAGCGGTGGTCGCCACCACGATCCCGCTGGCCGTCGGGGCGGCGCTCGCCAACGACTATCGAGGGACGCAGGATCTCGTCGTCTCGTTCTTCGGGGATGGGGCGGTGGAAGAAGGGGTGTTTTGGGAGAGCCTGAACTTTGCCTGCCTGCGGAAACTGCGCGTCCTATTGGTGTGTGAGGATAACGGGCTCGCCATTCACACCCCCACGAGCCAGCGGCAGGGATTTCGATCCATTCCAGAAGCGCTGCAGGGATTCAATTGTCACGTCATGAGCGGTGACGGCAGTGATCTCCTCGGTACCGTGGACCTGACGCAGCAGATGCTGGAACGGATGGCACGCGAGCCAAAGCCGGGGGTGCTCCACCTCACCTATTACCGGCTTCTCGAGCACGTCGGACCGCGGGAAGATTTTGACGCCGGCTACCGGCGGCGTCCGACCCCGGAAGAGCTGGAGCGCTTGGATCCTGTCCTTCGATTTGAGAAGGAGCTGCGTCAGGTCGGCTGCTCGTCAGATGAGCTGGCCGCGATTCGGACGGCCATCGAACAGCAGCTCGAAGAGGGTCTCCGGTCAGCGCAGCGCGCCCCCTTCCCGCCGCCAGCTGAACTGCAGACGGACGTGTGGGCCCCATGAGATCGACGATCAGCTTTCGGCGGGCACTGGCCTTGGCCTTGGAGCAGGAGATGGCGGCCGATCCCTCGGTCTTTGTCTTCGGGCTGGACGTGCCTGACCATAAACGCATCTACGGCAGTACCGCGGGGTTGGTGGAACGGTTCGGGTCTCGCCGATGTTTCGGGACCCCGCTGTCCGAAGATGCGATGACCGGCGTGGCGCTGGGCGCGGCGCTCTCCGGGCTGCGCCCGGTGCACGTGCACATTCGAGCCGATTTCATGCTCCTGGCGATGAACCAAATCGCCAATATGGTCTCGAGCCTCCGCTACATGAGCGGGGGACGCCTCCAGATTCCGTTGGTGATCCGGGCGGTCATCGGGCGCGGATGGGGACAATCGGCCCAACACAGCAAGTCGCTCCACAGCGTGTTCGGCCATGTGCCGGGCCTCAAGGTGGTGCTGCCCTCCTCGCCGCAGGACGCGTACAGCCTGCTCCGAGCCGCCATTCAGGATAACAACCCCGTGATCTTCCTGGAGCACCGATGGCTCTACGATGTGGAGGGGGAGGTGGATGACGAGGCGGCCGTTCCGCTGGGTGCCGCGGCCATCCGCCGCGCGGGCGATGCGCTGACCGTTGTCTCCACTTCATGGATGAACGTGGAAGCAATGAAGGCGGCTGAGGTGTTGGCCAGGCGAGAGGTCGAATTGGAACTCATTGACGTCCGATCCGTGGTGCCCCTCGATGAACAACCCATCGTCGAGTCGGTGCGGAAAACCGGCCGCTGCATCGTGGCGGACTATGACTGGGTGTTCTGCGGCTTCGGGGCGGAGCTGGCATCGCTCATCAGTCATCGGTGCTTCGGGAGGCTCCGGCAGCCGGTTGAGCGTCTGGGGTTTGCCCACGTGCCCTGTCCGACGACACGGCCGCTCGAGAGCCTGTTCTATCCTTCCGCGGTCAGCATCATCCGAACCGCGGAGCGGATGTTGGGGCTGGAGGAGGCGGATCTGAGCGGCGAGGTCTTCTACAGCCACGAGCAGCGGTTCAAGGGTCCCTTTTGATGAGACTCTACATTGCAGGTCACACAGGCCTCGTCGGGTCGGCGTGCATCAGACAGTTCTCAGGACGCCCCGGCGTGCAGCTCCTGACCGCGGCCAGATCGGCGCTGGACCTGACCGATAGCCGAGCGGTCCACCAGTGGATGAGCCGGCAACGGCCTGACGCGGTCATCCTCGCGTCGGGTCGGGTCGGAGGGATCGCAGCGAATACCGGCCATCCAGCGGAGTTCATCTACGAGAACGCCATGATGGAGGTGAACGTGATCCACGGCGCCTGGAAGGTGGGGGTCAAGCGGCTGTTGAACTTCGGCAGCAGCTGCATGTACCCGAAGCAGTGTCCCCAGCCGATGGGTGTGGAGCAACTGATGACCGGTCCGGTCGAGCCGACCAGCCAGCCCTACGCCATAGCCAAATGGCTTGGGGTCTCGCTGTGCGCTTCCTACAGCCGACAGTATGGCGTCCAGTTCATGAGCGCTATCCCGGCCACGGTCTACGGACCGGGGGACTCGTTTGACCCCGACGCCGCCCACGTGCTCTCCGCGTTGATCCGGAAGTTTCACGACGCCAGGGAACAGCGCCGTCGCGACGTGACCCTCTGGGGCAGCGGCAGCGCCCGACGGGAATTCCTGTACGCGGACGACCTCGCCGCGGCGTGTGAGGTGTTGCTGGAGCGCTATGAGGCTGTCACGCCCGTGAACATTGGTTCGGGCGAATCGTGTACCGTGCGCGAGTTGGCCCGCCTCGTGGCCGACGTGATTGGTTTCGAGGGGGAGGTCCGGTGGGACGAGACGCGGCCCGACGGCGCGCCGGCGAAACAGCTCCGATCGGAGGCCATCCGGACGCTCGGCTGGTCACCCCGGACGGTACTTCGTGACGGGGTGGAGCAGACCTACCGGTGGTTCCTTGAGCACGCAACGAAGGAGTCCTCATGCGCGTCCTTGTGACGGGTGGGGCAGGCTATATCGGCTCGGTCCTCGTGCCGACCTTGCTGGCCGAGGGGCACAGCGTGACGGTCGTGGACACCTTTAGGTACGCACAGAGTCCCCTCATGGATTGTTGCTACTACGCAGGGTTAACCATCGTCCGTGGGGACGCCAGGGACCGCTCGTTCATGGCCGAGTGCGTGAAAGGGATGGATGCGATCATTCCGCTCGCGTGCCTGACAGGGGCGCCGGTCTGCGACCAGGATCCGCTCGAGGCCAAGAGCGTCAACCTCGACGCGATCCTCATGCTGTTGGAATTGCGCAGCCGGAACCAGTGGGTGATCTTCCCGACCACGAACAGCGGCTATGGGATCGGTCAGGAAAGCATCCACTGTACGGAGGAGACACCGCTTCAGCCCATTTCGACCTACGGACGGCTGAAGGTGGAGGCGGAACAGGCGGTGCTGAGCGCGGGCAACAGCATCACCCTCCGTCTCGCCACGGCGTTCGGGGTGAGCCCCCGGATGAGGCTGGACTTGCTCGTCAATGACTTTGTCTACCGTGCGGTCAACGACGGCTTCTTGGTCGTGTTCCAGGGGCATTTCAAGCGGAACTACATCCATGTGAGGGATGTGGCCAGAGCGTTCGTGCACGCGCTGAAGCACTTCGAGCGAATGCAAGGTCAGCCGTACAACGTGGGCCTGAGCGACGCCAACCTCTCCAAAGTGGAGCTCTGCCGGGAGATCAAGAAACAGGTCCCAAGCTTCTATTTTATCGAAGCGGAGATCGGCAAGGACCCCGATCAACGGAACTACATCGTGAGCAACGAGAAAATCGAGCGAACCGGTTTTCGGCCGGTCATCTCACTGGCTGCGGGCATCGCAGAGTTGCTCAAGGGCTACCAGGTGGTTCGTCGACACGGCTACGCCAACGTCTAACGAGGGGTGCTGATGAGTGTACGCGCGCTTGATGCGGTCTTGGTCAATCCTGGAAGCCGGTCGCAAGTCTACCAAGTCCTTGGCTCAACCCTCGCGGCGATCGAACCCCCCGTCTGGGCCGGGCTCATGGCGACGTTCCTCCGGCGGAAGGGGTGGTCGGTCTCCATCGTGGACGCCGAAGCCGAGGAGCTGACACCGGAGCAGGTCTCGCAGCGGATTGCCGAGCTGCGTCCCCGCCTGGCGGTCATCGTGGTCTACGGCCACCAGCCTTCGGCCTCGACGCAGAACATGCCGGCAGCCGGGGCCATTTGCACGGCGATCAAACAGCGGGACCCCGCGCAGCTCGTCGCGCTCGTCGGCGGGCATGTCGCGTCGTTGCCGGAGCGGACCCTCCAAGAGGAAGCCGCGGATTTTGTGTGCAGCGGGGAAGGCCCGTACACCCTGCTGGATCTTCTCGAGGCGCTGGCCGCGTCGCAGAGTCCTGAGTATCGCCAGGTCCGAGGGCTCTGGTATCGCGATGCAGCGGGGGCCATCCAGTGGACGCCATCCGCCCCGCTCGTGAAGGATCTCGACGGTGAGATGCCCGAGATTGCGTGGGACCTCTTGCCGATGGAGCGGTACCGGGCGCACAATTGGCACAGCTTCGATGGGTTGAAGCGGCAACCCTACGCGGCGCTCTACACGACGCTCGGGTGCCCCTACCACTGCAGCTTCTGCTGCATCCAGGCCCCGTTCAAGAGCGGGGAGCGGGAACTGGGCTACAGAGAGAGCGTGAACAGCTACCGCTTCTGGAGTCCTCAGGCCGTCATCGCCCAGATTGACCGCCTCGTGAACACCTATGGGGTGCGAAACATCAAGATCGCGGATGAGATGTTCGTCCTGAACCCCAAGCATGTGAGCGGGATCTGCGATGCCATCCTCGAACGGGGCTACGACCTCAACATCTGGGCCTACGCGCGGGTCGACACGGTGCGCGAGGACATGGTCGACAAGCTCAAGCAGGCCGGCGTCAACTGGCTGGCCTTCGGGATCGAGGCGGCCAGCGAGCGCGTCCGCAACGATGTCCAGAAGGGCTTTGGGCAGGATGAGATCTTCCGGACCATTGAGCGGGTGCGGCAGGCGGGCATCAACGTGATCGGGAACTACATCTTTGGGCTGCCGGAGGACGATCTCCAGACGATGCAGGAGACGCTCGATCTGGCACTGGAGCTCAACTGTGAGTTCGCCAATTTCTACTCGGCGATGGCGTATCCCGGCTCCCAGCTCTACCTCACCGCCCTCCAGGAAGGCTGGCCGCTGCCGGAGCGTTGGTCCGGCTATTCCCAGCATTCGGTGGACGCACTGCCGTTGCCCACGAAACACGTCTCAGGTGCCGACGTCCTGCGGTTCCGTGACCACGCGTTCCAGGTCTACTTCAGCAGCCCGAAGTACCTGGAGATGATCGGACGAAAGTTCGGCCCGGAAACGGTTACTCACATCAACGAGATGGCGTCCCACAAGCTCGTGCGACAGTATGTGTCGAGCGTGGAGTGCGAGCGGTAGGATGATCATCAGTCGGACGCCGTTTCGGATCTCGTTTTTTGGGGGTGGGACCGACTACCCCGTGTGGTATCGGCAGCATGGAGGCGCGGTGCTCGCCACCACGATTGATAAGTATTGCTACCTTTCATGCCGATACCTCCCGCCATTCTTTGAACATCGAAGCCGGGTGGTCTATTCGAAAGTCGAGACCGTGAAGTCGAATGACCACATCGAACATCCAGCGGTGCGCGGCACGTTGCAATACATGGAGATTCAGGAGGGGGTTGAGATTCACCACGATGCAGATCTTCCTGCGCGCGCAGGGCTGGGCTCGAGTTCGTCATTTAGCGTTGGTCTCCTCCACACCCTGTTTGCACTTCGGCGCACCATGCCCACGAAAACACAATTAGCGACTGCCGCCATCCATGTGGAGCAAGACATATTGAAAGAGCAGGTGGGTTGTCAGGACCAAGTCCTGGCGGCCTTTGGGGGGTTTCTCCGGATTAATTTCCATGCAGGTGAGCGTGAGTTTGAAGTGGCTCCAGTCATCATCAACCGTGAGCGTCTTCGGGAGTTACAGGATCACATGTTGTTGTATTTCACGGGACGGTCCCGGATTGCCTCTGAGGTGGCGAAAGATCAGGTTGCGCGGATGAGCATGAATATCCGGCAACTTTCAATCATGCGACAGATGGTTGATCAGGCCATTGCGATTCTTACCGGGGGGGGAGCCCTCACGGAGTTCGGAGCACTCTTGCACGAGGGGTGGATGCTGAAGCGGAGCCTCAGTCCACAGGTCTCGGCTCCGCTGATTGACGACGCCTACGAATCGGCGCGGGCCGCGGGGGCGATTGGTGGGAAGTTGCTGGGAGCGGGTGGCGGAGGATTCATGCTGCTGTTTGCGAAACCCGAGGACCATCTAAGGATTCGCGAGCGATTGTCCAGCTTTTTGTGCGTTCCGTTTTGTTTCGAACAAACCGGTAGTCAGATCATGGTCTTTGAGCCAGAGGCCTCTTGGGAGGGTCGCGTGACCCCATCGGGGTTCTCCACAGAAGCCGTCACCGCGCAGCGGGGACGCTAGAACCATGCGCTTGACCGTACAGGAAAAGGTCAGTCTTATTGTGCCAACCATGAATCGGCCAGATTTCCTCTCGCGGCTGTTACGCTACTATGCGTGCGCCCAGTTCAGGGGTGTGCTGGTGATTGGCGATGCGAGCCATGAGGAACATGCCACGCGTGCACTCCAGGCCATCGAGGCCCTGAAGGGATTTCCACAGGTCGCGCACTATCGGTTCCCGGGTCTCAACGAGCCTGAAACGACAAAACGGTTGCTGTCCAAGGTCGGCACTCCCTACGTGGCCTTGCTGCCGGATGATGACCTCATTGTTCCTTCATCATTGGCCCGCTGTGTGGAGTTTCTTGAGGACCACCCAGACTACAGTTTGGCACACGGTAGGGCTGTGATGATGATGCTTCAAGGCAGCGGTCCCTATGGGCGGTTGGAAGCTGTGTGGCCCCACTACTGGGGCGAAGAGGGGAGCAACACGGCAGCCGAGCGCCTGTTGAACTTCCTCACGAAGAATTACTTCACGACAGTGTTCTCGGTGCATCGAACGCAACAGATGCAAGCGATGTATCAGAAGATGAACGCTGCACCCGTCCTCCTGGATAAGGTGTTTATGGAGGTATTGGTCGGGTGTCTTTCAGTCATCCAGGGCAAGGCCAAGCGACTGGATTGTCTCTATATCATCCGACACCACCACACCCGACGCTTCTTCGCAGACGATTTCTATGATTGGCTCACAGGGCCGCGGTGGTTTGCCGCCTATGATGGCTTTCGTGACTGTCTCGTTGAGGAGTTGCTTCAAGAGGGGGCCGTCAATCTGGAGGAGGCGCGTGAAGTGGTCAAAGCAGCCTTTTGGCCCTGGTTGGCGAGCCGTCTCATGAGCCGCTGGCGAAAACGGGAGGATCTCGATGGCCAGCGGTGGCAAGGTCTACGGAAGGCCGCGAGGCGGACGCCGGGGCTCAAGAACGCGTGGAGGGTCCTGCGCGCTGCAGCGGGGATCGACGGCGGGGTGTCGCTGCCAGCGCTGCTTCACCCACGCTCCCCGTATTATCGTGAATTCACACCCGTCTATCAGGTCCTGACCGAGGGTGAGGCCTGATGGGCGATAGGAACGCGACGGGTCAGCGTCCACGAGTTCAACAGGACTTCGACACGGTTGCCTTCTACTGGCGGGTGGCCATCAGGCCGTACCCCAGAGAGGCGACGGCGCTCCTCGTGCTGATCGTGACCAGTGCGGTGGTGGATATGGTCAGCGTCGGGTTGAGCATTCCGCTCCTTGACGTCCTCACTGGCCAGGCCGGGGCTGCACAGAACCGGGTGGTCATGGGGATGCAAGCGGTGCTGCAATCGGTTGGGGTGGTGCCGAGCACACCAGTGGTGACCTTCGCACTCTTGGGGTTGGTGAGTCTCTTCTTCGTGGCGCGGAGTGGCTTGGTCCTATGGAACCAGCACCAGATTGCGGCGATCGCCGTGAAGCTCCGGCGGAAGACAAGGGTGGCCCTCTTTGAAAAGTTTCTGCACGCGCGCTACGAGGAAATCGCGAAGCGTTCGCGCGGCACGATCATCAACGACATCACGATGCCAGCCGAAGCCATCGCTGGGGCGATGACGAACATCGGGTTTTTCATTGCCGGGGCCTTCAACAGCCTGGTGATGATCGGGCTATTGGTCTACCTCTCCTGGTGGGCGACGGGGGTGATTGGGCTGCTCGCCATTGGAGGGATCCAAGGATGGCGGTGGTATGCCGATCAGCGTGCCTCCGCCTGCGGTCGGACCCTGTACGGGTTGCGGGGGGAGCAGTCGAAGCTGCAGGTGGATGCTGTTGATGGGCTCCGAGTGGTCAAGGCGCACGGCCTTGAGCCGCGCATGGTCGAGCGTCAGGACGCGCTTTCGGCGGCCGAGTACGCGCCGGAGTTGCGGCTGGTCTTCCTCAGGAATGGGCCGATCCTGGTGAATGAACTGATTGCTGTCGTCATCGTCCTGGGGCTGGGTGCGATCACCTTCTTCCGGCCTTCGCTGGGCCTCAGGTTCTCGATGCTTGCGGCATTCCTCTTGGCCATCCGCAGGCTCGCACCGTCCCTGGTCGGCATCAACCAGGCCAGCGTGACGCTCAGCCGGTATAAACGTGAGCTTGAGGTGATCGAGGAAGTGTTGGAGCGACTCCCGCAAGAGCCCCGGGGAGGGGCGGTCGTGGACCGAGTCACCGACGTTCGGCTCGCGCAGGTCTCCTTCGCGTACCCCTCACGGCCGGACCATTTCGTGCTTAGCGGCGTCACCGCCGAGATGCGTCGAGGCACAGTGAACGCGATCGTCGGGCCGACGGGTGCTGGCAAGAGCACGATCGCAAGCCTGCTCTTAGGGCTCTACGAGCCGTCGTCGGGAGCTATGTTCGTCAATGGAGTGGACCTGCGCCGCCTGGATCTCGCCGCGTGGCGGAAGAAGCTTGGCTACGTCTGCCAAGACATCTTTGTCTTCAATACGAGCATTCGAGACAATATCGCCCTTGGGGATGAGCGCGTGCCACAGTCGCAGATTGCGTGGGCGGCCGGTGTAGCCCAACTGCATGAATTCATCACGTCGCTTCCTGAGGGCTATAACACGGTGGTCGGTGACCGAGGCCTTCGGCTCTCGGGAGGGCAGTGCCAGCGTCTGGCGATCGCGCGCGCGATTTTGAGCCGACCTGAGCTATTGATCTTCGATGAGGCCACGAGCGCCCTGGACAATCTCACCGAGCGAGCGGTCTATGACGCCATCAGCACCCTCCATGACGAGGCGATCGTGATCGTCATTGCTCACCGGCTGAGCACCGTGAAGGAGGCGGATCAAATCCTTGTCTTGGAGGCGGGCCGTATCGTGGAGCGCGGTACCCACGAGGCGCTCATCAGCCGGCGGAGTGTCTACGCAAGGCTCTATGAGGAAGACCACACGCACAGCGCTGCGGGATCAGAGCAAGCGGCCCTCCTAAAATGACGAAGGGAACTCACACATGACGGTGGCCATCCGGCCGACGCAAGCGGTCATCCTGGCTGGCGGGCGCGGGATACGGTTGCGTCCCCTCACCGATACGCGCCCCAAGCCGATGATCGAGTTCCATGGCAAACCGTTCCTTGAATACCTCGTGGAGCTGGTCCGGGAGCAGGGGTTCGAGCGCATCCTGTTGCTGCTGGGCTATCTCCCGGCACGCATCCAGGATTACTTTGGTGATGGACGCCAATGGGGCATCCAGATCGACTATGCGGTGTCCTCTGTTGAGGATGACACAGGCCGCCGACTGCAACTCGCCGAGCCGCGGATCGATCCGGTGTTTCTGTTGATGTACTGCGACAACTATTGGCCGATGCGGTTTGAGCGCATGTGGGAGCGCTACTGCCAGACGGGCGCCTCGGCGATGCTCGCAGGCTATCGAAACACCGACGGCTATACCCGCGACAATCTCCGCGTGGATGAGGACGGGTGGGTGGTCGCGTATGACAAGGGTCGAACCGCGGCGGACCTGCATGGGGTCGACATCGGGTTCGGTATTTTCAGGCGCGAGGTCTTGGGCTGGCTCCCTGACGATGGCAACGCGTGCTTTGAGCGCGTCGTTTATCCGAGGCTGGTCGCCGCCCGCCAGCTGCAGGTCTTCCTGACCGATCACCGCTACTATAGCGTGAGCACGACTGAGCGGCTGGCACTCACCGAGCAGTTTTTGGCTCGTCGGCCGGCAGTGATCCTGGACCGCGACGGCGTCCTCAACAAGAAGCCTCCACGGGCCCAGTACGTACGCTCATGGAGCGATTGGGAATGGCTGCCCGGGGCGCGCGACGCGCTGCGGGTATTCAAGGACGCGGGTTTCCGGGTCCTCATCGTGTCGAACCAGGCCGGGATCGCCCGTGGCGTGATGACCGAGGCGGACTTGGCGGCTATCCACACGCGCATGGAGCGCGACGTCCGTGCGTCCGGCGGGGGCATCGATGGGATCTACCACTGCCCGCATGGATGGGATGCGGGGTGCGCGTGCCGCAAGCCGAAAGCCGGCATGCTGTTTGCCGCGCAGCGGGATTTCCACCTCGATTTGAGCCGGACGTGTTTCGTGGGCGACGATGAGCGGGATGGGGAGGCCGCGGAAGCCGCGGGATGTCCGTGGTGGCTGGTGTCGGCGGGGCGGACCCTCTTGGATATCGCCCGAGAGCTGACGGCGAGCCCTCACGAAACGAGTGTCAGCGTCATGGAGAGGGTGGAATGACGTCACGCGTGCTGATCACGGGCCACAACGGGTACCTCGGCTCGATCATGGCGCCGCTCTTGTGTGAGGCCGGCTACGAGATCGTCGGCCTCGATACCGGCTACTATGCGGAGTGCACGCTCATCCCGGACGCCGTGGAGATCCCGCAGGTGCGCAAAGACCTCCGCGATCTCGAGCCCCGCGACCTCAACGGCTTCGATGCCGTGATTCACCTCGCGGCCTTGAGCAACGATCCGGTCGGGAACCTCAACCCCGCGTGGACCGAGGACATCAACGTGCGGGCCTCCATCCGGTTGGCGGAGCTGGCGAAGGCCGCGGGGGTCAAGCGGTTTCTCTTTTCCTCCTCCTGCATCATGTACGGGATGTCCGAAGCCGCCACGGTCAACGAGGATTCGCCCTTGGACCCCAAGACCGACTACGCGCGCTCGAAGGTGAAGAGCGAGCGGGCCATCGCGCAGCTGGCCGATGAGGGGTTCTCGCCAACCTTCCTGCGCAATGGGACCATTTACGGCCTCTCGCCGCGGATGCGGTTTGACACCGTCTTGAATAACCTCGTCGGCTCGGCGGTGGCCACTGGGACGGTCATCCTGTACAGCGACGGGACCCCCTGGCGTCCGGTGGCGCACGTCCGGGATATCGCCCGGGCGTTCCGTCATGTCTTGGAAGCCCCCGTGGAGCGCGTCCACAACCAGGCGTTCAACAACGGCGAGGACGGCATGAACCACCAGATCCGAGAGTTAGCTCAAGTCGTGGCGCGGACGGTCCCTGGCTGTCGCGTAGAGTACCGCTCCAGCCCCGACGCGGATCAACGGACGTACAAAACGGATTTTGGCAAGTTCGCCCGGACGTTCCCTGAGTTCAAGTTTGAGTGGACGATCGAACGGGGCGCGTGCGAGCTCTCGGAGGCGTTTACGGCGGTGGGACTGACGCAGGGCGACTTCACCGACCAGCGCTTCACGCGGTTGAAGTGGCTGCGGCACCTCTTGGAGAGCGGCCGGTTGGATGAGTCCCTGCGCTGGCACGAGGTGGAGCATCATGCCAAACCCCATTGAGCGGCGCCTTCTTCGCAGGCGCCGCCGTGCGTCCCCGGCGCATCGTCAAGGGATGGCGTCGGCGATCGCCGGCGTCAAGATCATCCCGCTGCCGCAGGTCGTGGATGAGCGCGGCAAGGTCATGCATATGCTCAAGGCGACAGATCCACACTTCATCCGATTCGGCGAGATCTATTTCTCGTGCGCCTGGCCGGGGACCGTGAAAGCCTGGCACGTCCACAAATCTATGACGCTGAACAACGCCGTCATCTCCGGCCGCGCCAAGCTGGTGCTGTACGACGGGCGCAAGGATTCCCCAACGTACGGGCAAATCCAAGAGATCTTCCTTGGTGAGGATAACTACTGCCTCGTACAGATTCCGCCTGGGATCGTCAACGGCTACAAGGCATACGGCGATAAGCTGGTGATTCTCGCCAACTGCGCGACCGAGCCGCATGACCCCAAGGAGATCGTGCGTTTGGACCCCTTCACTTCGAAGATTCCGTACGACTGGGACTTGAAGCATGGCTGAGGCGTCCGTCGCGCAGACGCATGATCTGGTGATGACCAGGACGCCGTTGCGGGTCAGTTTCGCCGGCGGCGGCACGGATTTGCCGGAGTTCTACCAGCGCGAGCACGGCGCGGTATTGAGCACGACCATCGACAAATATCTGTACGTTACGGTCAAGCGGCACGGGGTGCTGTTCAACGAGGGCTTCCGGCTGAATTATTCGGAGACCGAGCATGTCCAGCGCCTCGATGACATCAAGAATCACATTGCGCGCGAGTGCCTGCGCCTGATGAAAATCGAGCCGCCAATCTACATCAATACGGTGGCCGACTTGCCGGACTTCTCAGGGCTTGGCTCGTCGAGCAGTTTCGCCGTTGGCCTCCTCAACGCCCTGCATGTGTTCCGTGGCGAGCGGGTCTCGGCAGCGCAGCTGGCGGGGGAAGCGTCCCATGTGGAGATCGACGTTTTACAGCGCTCTGTGGGCAAGCAGGATCACTACGCCGCAGCGTTTGGCGGGCTCAACTTCTTCTGCTTCATGCCCGACGGCCGGGTGACGATTGAACACCAGCAGCTGCCCGAGGGCACGATCCATCGGTTGTTTGACCACCTCTTGATGTTCTGGACGAGGGTTCGACGCGACGCGAGCGCGATACTCGTGGAGCAGCAGCGCAAGACGGTCGGCAATCTGGAATTACTGCGAGCCATGCGGGAGCACGCGCGAGTACTCCAGGGGCTCATGGGCAACGGCTTTGATCCCCTCGAGTTCGGGAGGGTGTTAGATGAGACTTGGGGGCGAAAGCGGCAGCTCGCCAGCAGCATCACCAACGACCAGATCGACGGATGGTACCGCTTGGCGCGTGATGCCGGAGCGATGGGTGGCAAGATCTGCGGGGCGGGCGGCGGCGGGTTCTTGCTCCTCGTGATACCGCCGGGGCGCAAGGAGGCGGTTCGGCAGGCGCTCTCCAATCTCGACGAGGTTCCGATTCATTACGAAGCTCAAGGCTCGTGCGTCCTCTTTCCAAGGGGGCACGGGTCATGAAGGGGACGCAACCATGAGTCGTCCCGTCTGCATCGTTGGGGGATTCGGACAAATCGGCGAACGGCTGACCCGGGTGTTCAGCGCGCACGGCAGACCAGCGATCCCCACGTACTGCCGCCACGAGCGGCCCGGGGCGGTACAACTGGACGCTTCGGATGCCGGAGCGACCGCGCGGCTCATGCGCCAGCTCAACCCGTGGCTGATTATTAACAGCTTGAACGCGAAAGGCGGCACGGACGCGTGTGAAGCGGATCCGGCCCTGGCGCGGCGGGTGCATTTCGAGACTGCGCGCAACCTGATCGATGCTGCTGCTCAAGTGGGCGCCAGGTTCGTCCAGATTTCGACCGATTACGTATTCGACGGCCGACAGGGACCGTACGCCGAGGACGATTCGCCCGCGCCGCTGTCGCAGCTCGGCCGTGCGAAGTTGGCGGCGGAGCGGTATGCGCTCGGCCAGTCATCGGAGGCGCTCGTGATACGTACCTCGTTCGTCTTCAGCTGGACACCCGAGTCCTCGACGAAGAATTTTGTGATGCAGCTCCTGGCTAATGACCAGTCGGGCACGGTGATGCCCGTGCCGAATGACCAGGTGGGGAACGTCACCTATGCGCCGAATTTGGCTCAGGCACTCGTCGAGCTGGTTGAGCGCGGCGCGACGGGGATCTTCCACGTGGCCGGGACAACCCGTTGTTCCAAGTACGAGTGGGCGCTCCGGGTGGCGGAACGTTTTGGCTTGCGGCAGGAGCTGGTCCGCGGCGTTTCCACCGCTGAGATGGGCCAGGTAGGGCCCCGGCCGCTGAAATCCGGCTTCCGTCTCGAGAAAGTCAAGGCCCTCCTCCGGACAACGCAGCTCATGTCCCTTGATGAAGGTCTTGCCGAGATGGCCTCCGAGATGCGAGCCATTGAGCCGGTGGCGCATCCATGACGCGGCCACTCCTGATCAAGGCGGCGATGCGCTCGGCGGACGTGGGCCATCTCGCTGACCAGATCCAGCGGCTTGAGCAGGGGGGCATCGATGCGCTGCACTTCGATGTGATGGATGGGCGTTTCGTCCCTGAGATCTGCATGGGGCCATCGTTCATCCGCGGCTTGCGCAAATACACCGCGCTGCCATTCGAGGTGCACCTGCTCCTGCAGGGACCGAACGGGTGTGTCGCACAGTACCTTGATGCCGGGGCGGATTGTCTCCTGATTCATGTTGAAGCTAGCGCTGATCCCACAGCGCTGCTCGAGCACGTCCATCGGCAGGGGCGGCGAGCGGGGCTGGCGATTACGCCCGCCACCCCGTCGGGCGTGCTTGAGCCGCATCTCCAAGCGTGCGACGTCCTGAACGTGATGACGGTTGCCCCAGGTCAGCCGGGTGTCTTGCACGAGGGGGGCGTTCGCAATCTATCCGCCGTAGCAGAAATGGTTCAGCGGCACAGACGAACGTTGCTTGTGCAAGCAGACGGCGCAGTGTCCCTCGCCACACGGCAGCGGTTGCTCGACGCCGGAGCCCAGGCGTTGGTGGCGGGATATCCGGTCTTCTCTCGCGAGGATTTCGGACCGTCCATTGCTGAACTACGGTACGGTCACCAACGCACAGCCGCCTACAGCACGGGGGGCAGCGATGATGCGGGTTGACGTTGGTCCGATCCTTAACAAGGAGGCGTGAGGTGACACTGAATACCCGCATCAATGAAATCAAACAAATTAACCTGGAAATGGCCGGGGGCTGTAATCTGCGCTGCCCCATGTGCCCGCAGTCGACGGGTCGCGAGAAGGACTTCATGAAGCGGCTTCCCCTCGAAGAGTTCCGTAAGATCATCGACCAGGCCCTCCCCCTAGGGCTGAAGTACGTAACGCTGAATGGAAGTGGTGAGCCGCTGCTGCATACGGGGCTCGAAGACGCCGTCGCCTATCTGACGGAGCGTGGGCTCTCAAGTCTCATCTATACCAATGGGACTCGTTTGACCCCAGAGCGCTTTGAGCGGTTATGTCAGTCGGGTCTCACCGTCTGTAAGGTCTCCTGCATGGGATGGGATCGTGCGAGCTATACCAAATGGATGTCGGTGGATGCGTTTGACCAGGTGCGAGCGAATTTGAAAGCCTGTGTCGCGATCCTGAAGGAGAAGGGCTACAAGGCGATACTCCAAACCAACCACCTCATCCATGATTATGACAAGCTGGAGTACGAGAAGCAGATGTACCTGGAGAACTGGGTGGACTATCTGGGTGTCAAGGCTGAGATCTGGCTCACCCACAACTGGGCCGGGCAGTACGCGAACGATGGCGTCAAGCGGGAGCAGATCTTTCGAGAGCGTCGCCGTCGTTCATGCGGACGGCCCTTGGCGCCCGTGATCGAGATTAGGGCTGGCGGCTTGGGCGGCAAGCACGGCGCTGTGGTACCGTGTCCTTATGTCTTGGGCATGGATTCCAAAGCGGTGATGGGACATACGGAGGACACGCCACTAATGGACATTGTCAATGGCGAGAAGATGCAGGCCCTGCGTGCGGCACATTTAACGGGGGCTTTCGACTCAGTGGATTACTGCAGGGGCTGTGATCAGCTGTTGGAGATTGAAGAATCGCTCGTCTGGACGAATATTGAAGGGCGCACATATGGAACGAGTCGTGTGTCACTCGTGAGTTATTTGGACTATGTCCCCAAAGAGCCGTGCGGGTCGGATGCCGCAGCCCACTGATGACAGCTGGTGTGGCGATTGTGACAGGCGGAAGCCGCGGGGTCGGCAAGACGATCACCCGGGCTTTGTCCGAGATGGGCTATCGCGTGCACATGTGCGCGCGACATCAGGAAGAGTTGAACCAGGCGGCGCAAGACATCCCGAACGTCCATCCTGCGCAGGTCGATGTCACCGATCGTACCGCTACCCGCGCGTGGATCGAGCAGGTCATTGTGCGGGAAGGCTGTGTGGACGTTCTGGTGAACAACGTCGGGGTCATGTCCGCGGTTGGCCCGTTCGTGCGTTTAGACATGGATGAGTGGGAGGCGGTGTTCGATCGGAATCTCTTCTCAATGGCGCGAATCTGCCATCAGGTGATCCCAGTAATGATCAAGCAGGGGCGTGGGTGCATCATCAATCTTGCGGGAGGAGGGAGTGCGTACCCACGGAAACACTTCACAGCCTATGCCTGCTCGAAGGCTGCTGTGCTCAGACTAAGCGACACCCTGGCGGAGGAGCTTAGGGAATTCCACATCCGTGTGAATGCGGTGGCGCCCGGCATGCAGCGGTCAGAGATTTGGCGGCATGCGCTCAAGGTTGGAGAGCGCCCGGTCCATGAGCGGTGGGCCGATCCGGAAGCGCTCGTCAAGCTCATCAAATACATCGTATCGTCGCCGTTCCTAACAGGAAAGTTCCTGCACATTGACGACGACTACGAGCACATCGATGAACAGGTCATGGCAAGTGAACTCTATACGCTGCGGAGGGTGAGTCCCTCCGGCCGTAGCGTGATTCCGCAACCCGCGACAGAGACTCGGTGATCGGTGCAACGAAAATGGGCGACGACATCCGCAGCCAGCTAACCGTGGTGGTCCCAACGCACAACCGGTATGACCGTTTGCTTCGGCTTCTCCGGTATTACCGGACCGCTGGTTTTGCGGCTTCGCTCCAGATTCTCGATTCGAGTACCGAGGTCTTGCCAAGCGAAAGAGGGCTCGAAGCGTTTATGACATCCCAGGATGCAATCTCGCTGACGCGCTACCGGACGGAAATGCCGCCACTGCTCAAGATACTCGACGGGTTACAGAGGGTGGCGAGCCCTTATGTTGTCCTCTGGGCTGACGATGACTTCATGGTGCCATCGACTCTGGGAGCCGCCGTCCGGATCCTACAGGAACGTCCGGATGTCAGCGTGGTACACGGTCAGAGTGGACTGTTTCATGTGAGCAGAGGGCAGATCCAGTGGGTTGACCGCTATTTGCAGTGCTCGATCACCGACGCGACAGCGTCAGAACGGTTACGGCATCACCTTCGGCGTTATTCAGTCATGTTTTATTCCCTTCACCGAACCGAGGCTCTGAGAAAGAACTTGGAACGGGTGTGCGAGTTTGGTTTGGATTGGCACACCTGGGGTGAGATTGCCCTGAGTTCCTTAGCGGTTATTCAGGGAAAAGCGCTTGCGATCCCTAGTCTCTATATGGTCCGTGAAGGGCATGCCGGGATGTGGTCGGCGCAGATCCATCAGGAGCGGAATCTCGATTTGTTCGATTGGCTGACCGATTCGACCTTTTCGAGCCAATACGGCACGTATGAGCGGTTTCGTAATTGCTTGGCCCCTGAGCTGGTCCGCGAGGATGGCATTGACATCGGCGGAGCACGTGAAGTCGTGAAGCGAGCCTTCTGGTCATACTTTGTCCCGCAGATGGAAGAGAAGTGGCGCAAGCAGGACGACCGTCGTACGGTGACGCTCCGTGTGCGGGTTCGTGAAGCCGCAAGACGAATCCCAGGTCTGCGAGCCATGTGGCGTGCGGTCTGTGGGGTCATGCCGGGCCAGCGATCAGCCGTATCGTTACATGCGTTGCTGCGGCCGTCTTCTCGCTATCACCAGGACTTCATGCCGATCTATCACGCAATTACGCGGGAGAATGGCCGCGCATGATCACCCTGTGTATTCCCACAAAGGACCGCCCCCTGTTCTTGAGCCGTTTATTGCACTACTATGCCAGGACCCACTACCAGCACTGGATGTTCATCGGTGACTCAAGCGGTCCCGCCAATGCCCAGCGCAATCAACGCACCATTGCCTCTTTCAATGGTCGACTCAACATCTCCTACTGGAACGATCCAAGCCGTAGCTCTTGCGCATTTCTGGAGCAGATGAGCCAACATCTTTCCACACCGTACTGCGCGTTTGTAGGGGACGACGATTTTCTCTGCACCCCAGCTCTCGACCAGTACATCACATTTTTAGAGCACCGCCCTGAGTATAGCGCGGTGCACGGAAGGGGGCTCATGCTGCAAACGGAGGACAGCACCCCCTATGGGTCCATCCGTAGTACCAAGTCGTATCCGCAGGCGATCCTGCGTTCGGATACCGGTGCAGAACGACTGAAAGAGTTCTTTACCGTAAAACCGAACGCCCTCCTGTATTCAGTTCATCGCACCGGTACGTGGCGCGACATGTTCCGTGGCCTCTCAGCCATGCCCGGACTCCAGAACCAGAATATTTTCAAGGACGAGCTCATCCCGACAGCGGTCTCGGTCATTCGAGGTAAAGTCAAAGAACTGGAGGGACTCTACCTAATCCGTCACATGCACGATGGGATTGCCTGGCATCCCCATGTCTACGACTGGGTGACCGACCCGATCTGGTTTCCGTCCTTCCAGGTCTTCCGCGACCGCGTCGTTGAAGAACTCCAGCGCCAGGATGGCATCAGCCAGGAAGACGCGGAGGTCGTCTTCAGACAGAGTTTCTGGTTGCATCTGGCCCGAGAAGTGACGAATGCGTGGCGCAAGCAACAGATCGCTCCCGCTCGCTCTCCGTCGAAGCTGCGAGCCTTTGCCAAGCGCCTTCCGGGTCTGCGGTCAGGTTGGCGGCGGATGCGCTCTGCCATCGAGCGGTATCGGACAGCCCGACACGATCGCGAAGGCTTCTCGCTCACGGCGCTCCTGCGACCATCCTCTCCCTTTCATGCTGATTTCATGCCCATCTACGAGCTGATCACCTTACCGCCAAACGAGGTGTCCTATGGCGGACATTTCGAGAACTCACGGGTTGGCGCCGTCATAGTAGGTGCTGGTCAGGATGGCTGAAGGGGCGGAGCCTCGGGTCCTGATCGTGGGATGTGGGC
>Ga0105164_10000240_pt1 | contig 41276 bp, 37 predicted proteins | sample VDWuncwatermetaG_FD_89674 | JGI IMG/M metagenome (GOLD analysis project Ga0105164, IMG submission 89674) | Wastewater microbial communities from Netherlands to study Microbial Dark Matter (Phase II) - VDW unchlorinated drinking water | ecosystem: Environmental > Aquatic > Freshwater > Drinking...
CCTAAATGTGTGCCAAGTCCAATGTCAAAAAAACTGCTCATAATTTTACTGCGCTCCACAAAATTGTTGATGCGGAAATAATAACAAAATTATTGGAGTTTTAAAGCATTATGCAGAGGTCTACCTTCGAGGAAATGTTCGAACGATCCATGACATTCCTCTCAGACCCTTGGAAACTCTGGTGCTCTGACAAACTGATCCTAAAGCGCCTAGTTTTAAAACTGACCTTTGCGGAGCGTCTTGTGTATGACCGCAAAAGCTCATTTCGAACACCAGATTTATCTATGTCTTTCAAGGCATTAAACGGTTTCAAAAACGGTGTAAAAGATATGGCGCACCCGAGACGATTCGAACGTCCGACCTTTGCCTTCGGAGGGCAACGCTCTATCCAGCTGAGCTACGGGTGCATATGCCGCTTCTACACTATTTATAATTCCAGTGGAAGCCGGAATTTAGCTGCGTTTTGGCGATTGGTCTAGCCTTACACCAGTAATCTCAATTACTTTATCAAGTACTTTATGGGCATATATTTTTTTTGTAACCTCGTCTGCGCCTTTGAAGTTTTTCTCCAATTCATCTATAAAATGTCTTGCAATAGGGTCTGTTATTGTTTCTTCATGTCCAAGGTTATTTACTGCATTTTTTGCTGCTTGCAGAGAAAATCTTGCCACGTCTTTTTTAAGAAAAGGGTTGCTAAAACCGGATGAGTTTGCCTCTATATCCACAATAATACGGCTAGTCATACCTTCTAGCAGTTTATTATGCAGGTAATCTACAGAGTTCTTGCTATCAGTAAACTCGAATATATAAGCTTTAGCAACGTCACGTTTTATGTCTGATTGCTGTAAATGGTGCTGGATACGTATAGCACCTACTTCATTGGTATTAACTTCAATAGTTATTTCCCTACCCTTTTTTTTAACCTCGGCATCTGATATTTCATGATTCATTATTTTACCAAGCAGGTCTTTTATTTGATCACGATAGCTGAGCTGTCTAACTTCTCCGGGCATAATTTTTTCTTTATCAATTGGTTGTAATTGCGAGTTATCCAGACAGTTTACTAATAATTTCCGGTGAATATAGAGAAGTTTTTGTTGCAATTTATAATCTATTGAAATAAATCAATTTCTCAATATTATTTCTTTTGTAAAACCGCGACTATTTCAGAAAAACCCTTATTCCCGGCGATAGTTACGGCATCTTCGCCTTTCTTATTGCGGAGTTTCCGATCAGCACCTTTAGAAAGAAGCAGCATTACAGCCTCTTTATGGTTTTGTTCTGCTGCCAGCATAAGTGGAGTATTTCCCTCAGTATCGGCGACGTTAATTTTTGCTGATTTCTTAAGCAACTGCGAAATTACAAAAGCTTTATTGCTCATTGCCGCTGAGTGCAGGGGAGTTTGCCCTTTTCTATTGGTTAAATTCACCTTTGCGCCACGTTTCAGCATGTTATCCACCAGATCTACAGAGCCGCCGTTTGCCGCAACATGTAATGGCGTTTTATCTTCCGGAGAGATACGGTTTACGTATGGTATTTTCCCTTTTCCTTTAGGCATAAACTCAATCACCGAGGAAAATGCCGCCTTCATCATCATGGCATAATGAGTATGATAGTACACATCAGGCTGTTTGCTTTTGCTTAGCAGTAACTTCACCGTATCTACCAAGCCGCGCGCCGCAGCAAAATCAAGGGCGCTGTAACCATCCTTATCTTTTTGGGCAAGACTTGCGGCGTTATCCAGTAGCAGGGCACATATTTCATTTTTTCCTAAATAAGCGGCAGCTATCAGTGCGGTGCGTTTTTCACTATCACGACCATTAACAGGTGCGCCATCAGCAAGCAGCTCCGCAACTTCCTGTAAATTACCATTGCTTGCTGCTTTAATAAGTGGAGTGGAATATACTTTAGGAAGAGTCTCATCCGCAGAAAAACTACCTTCGAAAGAAGGTGAAGAACCGCCTAAAGCAGCTTTTCCCATATAGGTTGATTGGTAAGGAGAGCCAATTCCTCCTATAGGACTGTTATTTATCCCAGTGTAGCCATCACCGCTGAATATCCCAACATTGTCAGCTGCTGAGAAGATATTAATGGCGGGAAAAAGCCGCAGCAGGCTTCCAAGAATAGCGGCAATAATAATGATTTTCACCAGACGAAAAGGACTCCGTTGTCTGGGGATAGCAGGTGGCAAACTCTTTAAGTGACGTAAACCCGGCATAGTTTATAATTGCTTTTTTGTGTTAATATATAATTTTATTACCATAGAAATTGCCATATAAAAACATCTTATAGTTATTTCAGATAATAACTGTGCAGTTATTATTTGAAGTCACGCTGCGCTTTGCAGCGGAAGGCAAAAATTTCTGACAGTCTTTCGGACTTGATTTTTATAATAATTGCACCTTCCTAACTAATGTTTTACAGTGAGCTGGTTTAGAAAGTTGTAACCAGTTCTTTTTGGGGTAGGTATGCGCTGGGTCGATATTAGAGAAGTAGCTATTCGCCTGGAGGAGTTGCATCCTGATGCGGATAACGTCAATTTGCGTTTCACCGATTTGCGGCAGTGGGTAATTGACCTTCCTGAATTTAACGATGACCCGAATGGCTGCAATGAAAAGCTGCTTGAGGCTATCCAGATGGCGTGGTTAGATGAGCGTGACTAGCGAATTTCGCTGTTTTCTGGAAACACCGGAGGAAACCGCTGATTTTGCAGCAGAACTTGCTAGTTTGTGTAGGGCTGGTGACTGCGTATTGCTTTATGGCGATATTGGTGTAGGGAAAACTACATTTGCCCGTGGCTTCATCCGGAAAATTTGCGAATCTACAGAAGAAATAGTCAGCCCGACATTTACTCTGGTACAGACTTATCCGGCGATGGGGGGAGGTGCGGTCTGGCATCTGGATTTATACCGTCTGAAACATCAAAATGAGTTATTGGAGCTGGGGCTGGAAGAAGCTTTTAATGATGGCATAATACTTATTGAATGGCCGGAGATTGTGGTTCCATATTTGCCTGATACCTGCCTTTCTCTAAGGCTGGAGATGCAAGGGCAGGGGAGGATTGTTGTTGTTTCCGACGTTAGCAATAGCTGGGGAGGCAGGCTGATAAATCTGCGGAATTGGGAAAATCGGTAGAGTATATGACGCGCAGATCAGAACAATTAGATAACTTCATGAAGAAAACCGAGTTTGCCGGAGCGCGGCTCGAACCTCTGGCGGGCGATGCCTCAGCGCGCCGTTACATAAGGGCTAATATTTCCGGCAAGCAGGCGATGGTTATGGATACGCCGGTGGAAGGTGAGAATTTTACAGCTTTTGTGCAGATTGCTGAGCATTTATATAATAAAAATTATAGTGCACCGAAAATATTAGCGCGTGATATTCGTGAAGGTTTCCTGCTGCTGGAAGATTTTGGCGATGAGAGCTTTTCCAAAATATTAAACGTTAATATTGATGATGAGAAACCGCTTTATTCGGCAGCGATTGATTTGCTCGCTCAGTGGTATAATTCACCAATACATAGCGATATGACTCTGAATTTTTATGATGAGGAGTTATATATGCGCGAGATAAGCCTGTTTCCTGACTGGTTTTTACCACAGATTATGGGAGATGAGAGGGTTGCAAAGCTACGTAGCGAATATATGGAAATATGGCGGGAAATACTACGTTCATTTCCTTTGGCTAAGAACATATTTGTGCACCGTGATTTTCATGCGGATAATCTGATGTGGCTTTCTGAGCGCGCAGGAGTTAAGCGGATTGGATTGCTTGATTTTCAGGACGCGGTTATTGGCGATCCGGCCTATGATATGGTATCACTCCTTGAAGATGCGCGGCGCGATGTTCCGCAGCAACTGGTGGATTTGATGATTGAAAAATATATTAAACAGACAGGGCAGGGCAGGGATTTATTTTTATCAGCATATAATATACTTGGGGCGCAGCGTAACAGCAAAATAATCGGCATTTTTGCGCGGCTTGCGATACGTGACGGTAAGCAGAATTATTTAAAAATGCTGCCGCGAGTATGGAAGCATCTCGAACGAGATATACAGCATCCTTTGTTGAAAGAATTACGTGACTGGCTGAGTTATAATGTTGCGGATGAATTTCGTGGTGAGATAAAATTATGTCGGAAATAACAAGGCCTGAAAACATGCCGAAGACGGCAATGATTATGGCTGCAGGTTTTGGAACGCGGATGCGCCCGTTAACTGACAGTATGCCAAAACCACTGGTTCCGGTTCTGGGTAAGCCACTTATAGATTATTCTATGGATTTACTGGTGGAGTCCGGCGTTGGAGAAGCGGTAGTAAATAGTCATTATCTTGCAGAAATGCTGGAAGGGTATTTGCGGCAAAGGAAAAATACTCCGCATATTATAATCTCGCGGGAAGATGGTATTTTAGAAACAGGTGGTGGCATTAAGAATGCCCTGAAACTATTTGATAGTGAAGAATTTTTTGTAGTTAATAGCGATGTTATCTGCCTTTCCGGTAAAACTCCTGCTTTGCTGCGTTTATGGCAACATTGGGATGGAGCGAAAATGGATGCGCTGCTATTGCTGCATAAGGTAGAGGATGCTATCGGCTATGATGGTGCAGGCGATTTCTTTATAGAGACTGATGGCAGTTTGCGTCGCCGTCTTACCAGTGAAAAAGCACCTTTTGTTTTTACCGGTGTGCAGGTAATCAGCCGTCGGTTATTTACTGATTCGCCGGAAGGTGCATTCTCACTTAATGTTTTATACAACAGAAATCTTGTGCGGATTGGCGCATTGGTGCATGACGGAAACTGGCTGCATGTGGGAAGTGAGTCAGAGCTGAGGCAAGCCGAAACTTGGTTGGAGAAACCAGTTTAAAGTTTAATTATTGTTCATCAAGAGGCACATAAGGGCAGCTCATTTTCGGTACTTTCATATTTCTTATTTTGTCAAGATCCTGCTCTAAAGCTTCCAAATCACGGATAGCTTTTGCAAGAGCATCCTCAAGTTCTTTAATTCTAGCATTTGCAGCATCTTGATCTGCCTTATCCGCAGCAGAAGGAGGACACAGACAATCCAACGTTCTCAGTAATTGAGCCACTCTTGCTTGCGCTGCTTCGGCCTCTGCGGCTGCTCTATCAGCCGCATACCTAAGCCTTGCAATATTAGCAGCTATTCTATCAATTTCTGCACGCGGGGTATTATCATCAAAAGGATTTTCTTCAATATATCTCTCCAGGTCTCTACGGGCAGCAAGAGCGGCAGCCTGTTTAGCTCTAAGATCCTCAATTGCAGCTCTTAAAGAACCAGTTAAACATAAAATATTACTCAGCCTTCTAATTTCGGCATTAATGTTCTCTATCTGGGTGGTCCATCTATCTATTTCTGCTTGGTCACCTCTAGCCTGCGCATCGGCAAGGTTTCTTTGCGCTTCTGCAAGTCTCCTTCTCAGTTCAGCAAGCCTTGAATCGATATCTTTTGTACACTTACCCAATCTTTTCTCGGCTAACTCAGCTGTAATTCTATTTCTATAATCACGAAGAGCATTCGCCGCATCTTCTACAGCTTTAATTGCCTTCCGAATTTTTTCATCTTCAGCCATTCTTGCGTCAGATATTTTCTTCAAATCAGCCTGATAAGCCCTGAGTGCTGCATCATATTCTTCTGCTGTGCATTGGTCTTCAGATCCCGGAGGAGGTGGAGGTAGAGGGACAGAATTTGGATTTTCACAAACCTCACGACCTGGGAAGCAAAGGCTTTCTTTCTTCTTTTCTGCCAATGTTGCTTTGTCAGAATAAAATTTACAGCTACCCCACTCAGGACCGCACAAGGTGGTATCAGATATATTACCAGCACCAGGACCGTCATAACCAACGTTTCTAATAACTGGAGGGTCATAGCCTGCGTTAATGCAGAATGAGATACTGTCGGTTGGCATTTCTGAAAGTGGTACTTTCAGATTTCCATCGGCATCTTTCTTTGTATTGATCATTGGGCATTGACGGTTAGCAGTGTCAAGCGATGGACGGTATATTGTTACATTATCCCATGTGCTGTTAGGAATATTCTCAACAACTGCTCCATCTTTGCCGATAATGTCCAGAGATCCGCCAAGCATGCAGGAAGTATAGCTTGGGTCTTCGCAGGAAGGCTGGTTGCCTACCAAGGCTTTTTTGCCTGCTGGCAACGCTTTGATTTTTTCCATTTCCGGAACAGCTGATTTGTAAATAGTCCGGTCGACACTGGTTCCTAAAGTCAGGCTGGCTCCGGAAGAGGTTGGGAATTTACCCTGATCCCAGCTTTCTATTTTAACAAATTTAGGATCTGTATTATTTACATAATCTACGAAAGCAATTCTTTTCATGCCACTCAGCGTATAAATTATTATATCGCCCATCTTCGCATTATCCAAGCCAGTTAATTTAGACGGCCCATCTTTTACAAATTCATTATCCGGGTCGGTAACGTAACCGCGCCATGCTAAGGGCCATGGGAAATCCTTGCCATCTTTAGAGCGGTAGCCAGTACCGGCTTTTGCCAGTACAAAATTCTCAGCACCTTCACCCTTGAACAGTTTTTCATGACGACCGATACAGGACATATTCTTGCGATAAATAGACAACATCTGATGTCCTTTAAGACCATCCCAGCCATCAACCCTGCCCATGTGAGCTGTTTTTATCATAGATTCACCGGACGGTATATCCGCTTTGTCACTGGTGGTGGTGATAGTTGTAATAGATTGGCGTCTAGCTGCTTGAAATGCTGCTTCGGCTGCGTCCATCTCTGCTTGGGCCCTGTTTAGCTCCGCCAACAGACAATCAGTATTACCAGCAACGTTACAAGCAACCCAATGGGCACCAGCATTATTCATACAACCAGTTCTTGACACGAATGGGTAATTTAGGTTTGGATAAGGCATCTGCGCAGGATAGCAGGGATTTCGCGCACCATCATAAATACCTCCACAGCTTCCGTTAGCGAGCTTTCTTGTGTAAGTATATCTATTGTAATTGATGCTGTAGGTGTCAAAATTCCACATCCCAATATATGCAGGGCAAACGCTGTTGTAATCCCTTTGTATTTTAGCAAAAGCTTCTCGCGCCGCTTCCAGCCTTCTCAAGGCGGCGGCAATCGCGGACTGATCCTGAACGGTTTTGACATCGGTTGTGGTGTTGGTTGCGTCGCTGAAGTCACGCTCTTCGTGACCAACCCCTATCACTACGTCATAGCTTCCCAGAGTATTGATAAAACTGCCACCATGCAGCGGGTTGCCGGCGGAGGTTCCGGTGTCCCAGCGACGCATATAAGGCATGTGTGCGCCACCGCTTCCCATCGTTAATATTGTATTAAGTTCAGTTACCGGGTTTGAATTGAGTGCGGCTATGCTTTTATCAATGGCACTTTTTATAGGATCACCCTGGGTTTTTTTAATCAATTCCATCCCTTTTGTAACTATCTCGTCAGCAACATTTTTACCTTTCTCAACTATATATTTTTCTCTAATTTTAAGCCATTTAGTGATAAGATCCTTAGCTTTTCCTTCAGCTTTGGCAAGTGTCTGTCCTTCCACATAATTTATTGCTTCCAAAGCAATGGCAGCAGCTTTCGCGGCTGCTTTTTTGATGCCCCAGTCATTGCCCGCCGCAATCAATTCTCTGCCCAATGCTTCTGGAATATCTATTGAAATAGCACCTGCTGCGAGTGCAAGAAGTTCATGTGGACTTAACAATCTTTTTACATTTCTCTGCGCAGTCTCAAACCTTTTAAGTGCTTTCTGCTCTTCAAGAAGAAGCTTATTGGTTAAGTCTTCAGCTTCCTTTATCTTGGCGATAATAGGATTTTTTACACTCTGATATACATCCCAGGCATCAGCGGCTGAAACACCCTCTACGTCGGTTATGGCAGCTGCAAGTTTTCGTGCTTCCGCTATTATGCCATCACTTAATATTCTCAGCCCTTTCAGTTCTTGGTTAACAGGTATAAAAAGTTTGCTGATGGCGAATGCGGGAGAAGGTATCGGAGTAATTACTTTCTGGTCAGACCACTTGGACAAACCAAAATGATATGCAAAAGAATAAGTTTCCGGTTCTGTATCATCACAGCCAATCAACGTCAGTTTCTGATTCATATCATAGACAGCGTTAAACTCTTCCTTACTGGTAGGAGTCTTCATTGATTTTCCGCCCTGAGAAACGATTGGAACAGGAAAGTCCAGGTGTTTGATTAAGATAATCTGCTCAGCTATTAACTTTTCTGCCGGAGTTTTTGCGTTGGCAATAGCCCAGTCATCCTGGAAAGTATCAATTGCTCTCTGTGAAAAGTCAAATATATGATCATACCTGAAGACTATATCGCGTTTCTGGCGCAACCCTTCGCAGGTTCTGATTTTTATATAATTCATCGGCACAACATCTTTTACGATGATGCGGCAACATTGCTGAATACTCATAGCTACCGGACATTTTTCAAAAGTGTCGCTTTCATAAAATCTGGTGACGCAAGGTTTTTCCCATGGCTTTAAAGTTCCGTCTTTGCCGGCAAAGAAAGAAATTCCTGCTGTTATAGCCGCTGGTATAGTTGAAAGTATTCCGGTTATTACATCGCCAGCGATAGGATTGACTGGAAGGCTAAGGTTAAGACCGCCATCACTATTTTGTGTGCTGTAATAGAAAGAAAGGAAGTTTCTGCGCCGCCATGTTACAAAGTTAAAGTTGATGCGCTCCATAATACAGCTGTTGAAAGCTCTGCGTCTTGGCTCAAGTATATCAACCGGCACGACAGCGCACATAACTTCAGGATATTTGGCACGCTCTATCTGCCCTCCAATGCTGGCTACTTTTTCCGGATTGTTATAGTCGGAATATCCAAACGACCATTTATTGAAAAAACGGTCTTCCGGAGTAAAAAAGCTGGTCATATGAGAATATTCACGGTCGGTGAAATATTTATTAGTAATATTCCTGTTGAAAAGATACAGAGGTCCACTCAGCAGCAAATCCACTTGGTGTTTTGCCTCGCTGATTGCTGATGCTGATGGGTTAAAAATGCCTTCAGGATACTGCAGACTCCTTATGTCATTGCGCGGAGCAAGGGGATGGGTAGGAATAATAATTTTCTCAACATTAGGGCAGTAGCCCAACTTATAACTCCCTGAAGATGCATAAGGTTCATTTCTCATAGGTATAAAATACTGCGGACCCCATTTTATCCTAAGTACAGTTAATTCTACGAATGCAGAAATTGCGTAATTGATAATCAGGGTATTGTTAAAAACTTCCCAGTCGGTTTGCACAATAGTGCCCGCATCGCTCATATTTTTTACGCAAGGGAAAAGATTCTGGAAGCCAGGTATCGGACGACCAGGGAAGCGCGTTGCAAAGCTTCTTTGCAAGTGTTCTTGCGGATTGTAATCAGCTTCATCCAGATCAGGGCGTTGATATTGCAGCACTGGCGCAAAACCTCGCCCCTCCGCAGAAAGACCGGAAATCACAGCCCTTGAATTGGGGCCACTCATAAGCGGCTGACAGCTGTTAAATATGGCAAGGTCAGGGTTACCACCTCTGTCTTTGTCAAGAGTCAAAGGATCGTCAGTGCTAGATCCCGGGCGTTCCAGTGTCCATTCCGGATGTGTCGCCCGCTGGAATATGAAATAATCATAGCATCTTGAAGCGGCTTCTTTCCATTTTGCGGCAGTCTTCGCCGGACTTCCTTCATCTATCTTCCCTGACACAGGAATACCTGAAATCTCGGCCGGGCAGCCAAACCTTCCACTTAAGAAGAATGTGGTTGAAAGATAGCGGTTACTGGTTCCATAGATTGTTTCCGGAGCTTCAGTATCTTTCCCGATACCTGCGAATGGATCATCACCGGCATTGACATAGTAAGAGAAGGCCGCATTCCCATTAGTCGGGGTAGCGAATTTAGGGTCTCTGCCTGCGAAAGCGGAATTGTTAACTCTGGGCATGCAGGTGCCCAGCGGAGGTTTTGAGCCTGTAACCATGCCGGTACTTGTGCTATCGTATAATTCTGAGTTTGCCGGAGTATACTTCTCTTTCCCGTCATCACCCTTAACTTTTTCTACAATCAGTCCGCCGGTCTTAGGATCAAATCGGTTATAATCAAGCTTGGAACTGCTCATGCATTTATCGCGGTAATAATTGTCAGGTTTTAACACTGTAAGATTGCTGTGCTCGCGTAAACGTTCACCACCCTTCGGCCATGCGTGTTTTATCATTAATGTAGCTTCAAGGTTAATGACATTGGTCATCAGGCATTCATAGAAATCATGACACCAGTTCTTTGGGAGCGGGATACATACGCAGCCAACAATATAACAAAAATAAATTGGTCCATAACACCAAAGCCCCCGCCCATAGGTAGCAATAGGAGCAGGGACAGTTATCGGAAGCATGCCGAAATGCGGGTTGAAATCAGCAACCTCGTTAGGTCTGCCAAGAGGGTATCCACTTTTCATTGTCTCTATACCAAGTGGCAACGATAACTCCATGCCAGCAGAAGCATTAGAAACCAGCGGAGATATTGGAGTAGCAATTAAGGTAAAAACCAGCAAGGCAGACAGCAAAGGACGTAGCGCATTCGGCAGGAAACTAATCACGGGTCTGTGGCGCGTATTGTTTAACACAAACATTGAGCCTTTGCTTCGGGTAAATTCCATAAGGTAATATAAATAGCTTAAAGAATTATTAAACTATCTATACAGGGTCAACTATAACTGAGAATTATTACAGTTTTATGACAATCAGGAAAGATTTATGACAATAAAGAAAGAATTTTCTTTGCGGCAATCATACTTGGGTTGTTCCCATCTTCAGGAACCAGCTTATTAAGCGCGCTACTTATGCCTGCTTTCTGGGCATTCTGCAGCTCAGACCTTGATAAAATGCTATTTGCACAGCTTGCGAGCATTAATGGGGTTGCTTGTTCCTGTAACAATTCAGGAATAACTTCTTTTCTCGATAATATATTGATAAGATTAACATATTTTGTAGTTATAATTCTTTTTAACCACCAGGCGGAAAATTTATTAATTTTATAGGTAATGAGCATTGGTGTGCCGGCGGCGGCAACTTCAAACGCCACTGTGCCGGATTTTACGAAGGCAAACTGGCTGGCTGCCATAGCATCTTTTTTATCCTGTTCGCTTTCGGTGATAATAGCCCGGAACGGGGAATTATTAAGATAAGGGTGCAGCTGCTGCATGGCATGTTCGGGAACAGCAATTGCCAGTGCAATGTTGGGATAGCAGATCGCCAACATGGAAATCGCCCTGGTAAATATTGGCATATGGCGATTTACCTCGCCAGCACGACTTCCTGGTAGCAGGCAGAAAAGCATTACGCTATCAGGAATGTCATATTTGCTGCGGAACGCTGCACCGTCACCTTTTTTATTTTCATAAACGACCGGATGTCCGACGAAAGTACAGTCAAGTCCGACTTTGGTAAAATATGGTGGTTCAAACGGTAAGAGTACCAGCATATGGTCGAATAGCTCGGCACATTTTTTTGCCCTCTGCGGTTTATATGCCCATACTGTCGGGGCGACATAATGCACAAACTTGGGCACAAGCTTGGTTTGGATATCAGTTTTGCGAAGTTTTGCTACCACGCGGAAACAAAATCCGGGCGAATCAATGGTAATTACCAGGTCAGGTTGTTTCAGGATAATATCAGTAACAGTTGAGTTGATATGGGTGATGCTCCTTAATATATAGGGAAGGATTTCAACAAATCCCATCATGGAAAGTTCGTGGTAAGGAAACAGACTGGTCATACCTTCTGCTTCCATCCTCTCGCCACCGATGCCATAAAATAATATTTTACGGTTTGGCGATTTTTCTGCTAACTGCGCACGCAAATTCTGCATAAGCCGCGCGCCAAGCAAATCGCCGGAGGCTTCACCGGCTATAAGGTAAATTACCAGCGGTTTTTCGTAATTTATTTCAGTGTTTATAATCTCATCCATATTTCACACCTACGACAAACAAGCCATATTCATCAGCTTTTTTTATCAGTTCATTTTTATCAATGAGCAGGCTGCTTTCTGCTTCTACGGCGACACCAACCATTCCCGCTGTGTAAAGATTCTCAATAGTTTGTACACCGATAGAAGGTAAGTCAACTTTTTCTTCTTGACCTGGCTTTTTTGCCTTTACTAAAATTCCGTTTTTCTGTTCTCGATTTTTTCTCTGTGCATAGCGCGCAACCATTGCATCGGTGCCGTCGCTTTCTTCGGTAGCAACTACCAAAGAGTTTTCAACAATAACTGCTTGCCCAACATCTAATACCCCAAGATTCTTTGCTGCTGCCATACCGATCTTAATGTCTGCTTCGGCTTGTTTGTTGGGGGCAATTTTTCCAATTACTCCTTCTTCTGCAAGAAGATTATTAAGTATTGAATCAACTCCTACTACCTTGAAATTTTCGTCTTCAAAAAAAGCAGTGACTGCTTTTAGTAAGGCATTATCACCCATAAAAAATGCTTTTCCCAGTTTTTTAAGGAGTGCTGCGCCTGCTGCATCTGGGCGTAGCGACGTAAGGGAAGGGCGTTTAATGCCGCCAGCCATCACTATTTCCTGCACTCCGGCATTTCTTAAATGTTCGATCGCAACACCCACTGCGCCGATGCGTACTATAGCGTGCGGAACATTTTTTATTATTTCCTGATTGAAGCCATCTTCAAAAACCAGAACAAAGAATGGGCGGTTATTGTTTTTGCAGAACTCAATTATTTGTGCAGGTAGACTACCGCCACCCGCGATTATACCAAGAGTTTTCATGCAGCCTGCGGCGGGGTGTCACGACTTAAGGTTTTAGGAATGCAAAGGGAACGTGAGCCTTTATCATCCATAAAAGAAAGTATATCAAGTACGGCACTAACTTCACTATAAACCGTTCTTGCTTTGTCAGCACGTGCTGCCAGAGTTCCTTCCTCTTCTTCAAAAATCATCTTGTAAGCGTTGCGCAGGGCGTGGATAGTATCACGGTCAAACCCTCGGCGTTTCAAGCCAATCAGATTCAGACCGGCAAGATTTGCGCGCTCACCCATAACCGAGCCATAAGGAATTACATCATGCTCCACTCCTGACATGCCACCGATTACAGCATGAGATCCGATGCGAACGAACTGATGGATGGCGGCAAGCCCGCCAATAATGGAAAAATCGCCAACTTCCACATGTCCGGCAAGGGTTGCATTATTTGCGAGTATGACATTATTCCCAAGTTTACAGTCATGCGCGACATGTGAGCTGACCATGAACAGGCAGTTATTACCTACTTGCGTGAGCATGCCACCACCCTCAGTGCCAGGATTGATAGTTACATATTCGCGTATGACATTATTATTACCGATAGTAAGCTCTGACGGTTCACCATGATATTTGAGATCCTGCGGGGCAAAGCCGATTGAGGCGAAGGGGAATATCTGACAGTTCTCCCCGATGGTGGTATTGCCACTGATAGCAACATGCGATAGCAATCTGCTACCATCTCCGATGCTGACATTTCCATCAATAACGCAGTATGGACCAACCGAAACAGCTGTGCCGAGTTTTACGCTGTCTGCTATAATAGCTGTCGGGTGGATTTTTTGATTTTTCATTTTATTTCACGGTTAATTTACGATCATTGCACAGATTACAGCTTCAGCCACTTTTGCACCCTCAACAGTTGCTACGCAGGAAAATTTCCATACATTGCGCCTGCTTTGTTGCTTGTCCACGCGTACATGCAGACAGTCTCCAGGAACCACTACCTTTCGGAATTTGGCTTCATCTATCGACATAAAATAAACCAGCTTTCCTTCCGCTTCTTTGCCGAGAGTTTTTACCACCAATATTGCAGCGGTCTGCGCCATTGCCTCAATTATAAGCACGCCTGGCATGACTGGTTTGCCAGGGAAATGTCCGGTAAAAAACGGTTCGTTGATGGTTACGTTTTTCAGCCCCACTGCAAATTCACCAAGTTGCCATTCAATGATTCTGTCGATCATCAAAAACGGGTAGCGGTGCGGGATCATCTCCATAATCCGTTCGATGGGGATAATATCTTCTGAATGCTCTTTATTTGCTTCCATATTTACCTCGTAGCTCGTAAATCGTAATTCGTAATTCGTAGTTAGTAGTTAGTAAATAGTAGTTAGCAGTATCAAAGCTTTCTTACGAACTACGAATTACTATTTACTAATTACGTTTCTTAATCAACTTTCCTATCATAGCAGTTTGTCGGTGCCAATCAAGTATAGGAATGGCAGGAGAGCCACCATAAGTTGCACCAGCGGGTATATCCGTCATAGTACCAGACTGTGCCGCCAGTTTCGCGCCGTTACCGACAGTTGTATGACCGGAAAATCCAGCCTGTCCGCCAATCATAACGCCATCGCCGATGTGGGTGCTGCCGGCAATTCCGGTCTGGGCGGCTATCATAGTATAGCGACCGATCTGCACATTATGGCCAATTTGTACCAGATTGTCGATTTTGCTGTTGTCACCTATAGTTGTGTTGTGGCCGGCACCACGGTCAATACAGGTGCCAGAACCGATTTCTACGTTATTGCCGATTATAACGAGTCCAAGCTGAGGTACTTTGGTTATGCCTTTTTTCCCAGCAGCGAAACCAAAGCCATCTTGCCCGATATGTACGCCACGGTGGATAATAACATTGTTGCCGACAATGGAATGACTCAGGCTGCATAAACTGCCAATGCGTGTGTGTTCACCAATTTCCACGGATTTATCTATTACAGTATTTGCGCCAATCCAGCAACCATCACCGATTTTTACATTTTCAGAAATTACCGCGCCAGAGTCAATGCGAACATTTTTTCCGATGGATGCGCTTCTTGCAATTTGTGCCTGCGGTGAAATACCAGCTGCAAAATTTTCCTGCGGGTAGAATTTTTGAGCAGTAATTGCATAAGCATAGTAAGGTTCTTCAGTGATAAGAAGCTGCATTGTTTTTGGTGCGCGCGCTGCATATTTCTCGCGTACAAAACAAGCTCCGGCTTTGCTTACTTCAAGTGCTGAAAGATATTTGATGTTATCAAGAAAGCTGATTTCATCACTTCCAGCATTTTCCAAAGGAGCAACACCGGAAAATTTACGATCGTTAGACAAATCAATCGTTGCGCCGGTGATAGACGCAATCTCGCTTAGGAGAAATTCGCCAGATTTAGTAAAAAAGCGACTGTCAGGCATCCCAAACCCTATCTCTGCCATTCCATGCCAGTTCTGGTATTTTCTGTAATGACTGTTACTTCTTTTCAGGAGCTGAAAATTTTACTTCCAGCTTCGGAAGTTTCTTATTCAAACGCTCAAGAACGTCACTGGAAATATCAAGTTTGGTATCGGCAAAAAGAATCTGCGAGGTAGGGATCGCAATTGCAAAGCCTTTTTCCTTGGATATATCAGAGATAATATCAGTAACCACTTTCTGAATATCGTTAAGTGCTTGTTCGAAAGCACTATCGAGCATTACCTTTTTCGATTGCACGTCTTTCTGCACATCAGTTGCCTTGGCGCGGAAAGCACGGAGTTTTTCATCAAAAGCTGCTTTGGCAAGAACAGATTTTTGTTTTCCCAGTTCTTTATCTTCTTTCTGCAGAGCTTCCTCTTTTTTAGTGATGTCAGCCTGGAAGCTTTTTTGTTTGTTTTCCAGCTGTTCGCGCACGTTCCTTGCTGCAGTGGATTCTTTCATTACATATTGAATGTTGACAACGGCGATCGACTGTTTGGCGTCTTCAGCCAGAACCGGTGTGGAGAATGCAAATATGGCTGTGGCAAACAATGTGAGCGTTGTGTGTTTTAAAGTTGATGTTTTCATAAATAGTAATCCTTTCGTAAGTATCGAATATTTTTTTAAATTATGCTTTAGAAGCGTGTACCGAAGCTGAAGCGCATGGTCTCGGTCATATCTTCATCCTGTTTGGCAAAGGCATGAGCAAAATCCACGCGGATCGGACCAAACGGCGATGTCCACAGAACCCCCACGCCAGCCGAGGCACGGACGGCGTTATGCTGGGAAACACCAACGCTGCTATTATCAATTTTCCACAAGCTGCCGACATCGCTGAAGACTGCTCCGGAAACGCCAAGTTCTTCAGGAAGACCTAGCGGGAATTTAAGCTCGGCAGTACCAGTGTAATAAGCGTTCCCACCGAGGGCATCGCGGGTTGCCGTGTCACGCGGACCAATACCAGCATTGCGGAAACCACGTAAATCATCGCCACCGACAAAGAAGCGATCATTGATACGAACATCCCGACCGCCCATGCCGAAAATATAGCCGGAAGAGGCGATGAAACTGGTGCGCCATTTGGCGGTTATCGGATAGTAATAGCTGGCTTTGAGGTCATGTTTAAGGTAGCGTGAATCGCCGCCAAGACCTGCGAATTCCTGAGTAATACGCATATAATAACCGCTAGAAGGGTCAAGTTTGTTATTGCGGTCGTCATAGGCAAATGACTGGCTTATTGCAGAATTCACGTTAGTTCCCACCTGCTGCTTAATAAAGATGGAAGCTTCCGGTGTCACATCGGTTACATTATTTTCACGCAGTGTGTAATTGATGGAATGCTGGAGTTTTTCCTGCAAGGCGTAGCTGCTGCGTAGGTTAAAACCCTTGGTATCCATGTTATACGAGCTTTGCGCGAGGAAATCTTGCTTGGTGCGGTAAATATCAAAACCGGCGGCAATATCGCGGTTAAGGAAATATGGCTCGGTGAATCCGAGTTCTATCTGCTTACGTCTTGCTGCTAATGTCAGCCTGGTTCTAAGTTCTTGCCCACGCCCGAGCAAATTCTTTTCGCTGACACCGAAATCACCGAGTATACCGTCAGTGGTAGAAAATCCGGCACCGATGCTTACTTCGCCAGTTGATTTTTCTTTAACATCAACATTTACTACCGTTTTATCCGGCGCGCTGCCTTGTTCATTCTTTATGTCGACTTTTTCAAAAAATCCGAGATTATTCAAGCGTTGTTCGGAGCGTTGCAGTTTTGAATTATTATAAGCATCACCTTCGCTGACTCGGAACTCACGGCGTATTACTTCATCAAGAGTACGCACGTTGCCGGTTACATTAATACGCTCAACATATACTCTAGGACCAGGCTTGATAACATAAGTAAGGTTAGCAAGTTGTTTAGGCGTATCACGTTCCAGCTTCGGCTGGATGTCAACGAAAGCATAACCCAAATCCCCAAGACGTTTGGTCATGGCATCAATGGATTCTTCAACCTTGCCGGCGTTGTAAATTTTTCCGGATTTACTTGCGATCAGGTCACTGAAATCCGGTTTTTCACCATTTTTCAGTTCACTTGTTACCTTAACTTCACCAAACTTATACTGCACACCTTCTTCAACTACGAAAGTTATGTAAAAAGCATCTTTTTTGGGTGAGAGTTCAGCGTGTGCCGACTTAACCTGAAAATCAGCATAACCCTCGTTTATATAATAGCGGCGTAATAATTCCTGATCAAACTGCAGACGATCTGGATCGTATTTGTCGCTGTCGGAAAAGAATTTATACCAGCGCGTTTCTTCGGTTCGTACAGCTTTGCGTAGGTCGCTGTCGCTGAATTTTTTATTGCCCACGAAATTGATCTTTTCCACATGCGCGGTTGCACCTTCAGTAATTTCATAAACCAGATCTACACGGTTCTGATCCTGAGCGATGGTCTTTGGTTCAACAACGGCATTATAGCGACCGCTGCGCCGGTAAATATCGATGATACGTTTAACATCTGCCTGTAATTTATCGCGTGAATAAACCGAACGAGCTTTAAGCCCCATCTCTTTTTCCAGATCTTCAGTCTCAATCGTAGAATTTCCTTCAAAGGCAACCTTATTTACGATTGGGTTTTCAACTACGCGCACTACCAGCGCATTGCCTGATTTGAGAAGTTTTACGTCAGAAAAAAATCCGGTTGCGTATAGATTTTTAAGGCTGCCATCAATATCCGATTGCGTCAGTTGACTACCAGATCTTACTCCAAGATATGATAATATGGTGCTACTCTCAACTCTCTGGTTACCTTCTATACGTACTGCGCCGACACCGGCGATGGAAGATGGGCTTTCCGGAGCTGGTTTTGCTTCCTTGCTTGCAGGTTTCGCTGCGGCATTGGCAGGAACACCATAACTGTTTGCGAGCAACAAAGTCCATACAGCAGCAGATAAGATAGATCTATACCTTGGGCTGTTTTGCATTAAAATACGTCCTCTATTCTATAGATATTACGAGAAATCCTATTTGCAGATTTTGCATATTAATGATGCAAAACTAGTTTTAAATCAAGGAGAAAAAGTAAAGAGTAGTGAGTTATGAGTGCTGAGTGCTGAGTTGTTAGCGGTTAGAGACTAGCGGTTAGTATAAAGGAATTGGGCATTAGATCGATAATACGACTCCAAACTCATAACTCAGCACTCAGCACTCATAATTCAGCACTCAAACTAACTTACTCAGGTCATTAAACAGTGTGAGCATCATAAGCATTGCCAGAAGGGCAAAACCTATACGGAAGCCATATTCCTGTATTTTCTGAGCGAGAGGTCGTCCCCTTACGGCTTCAATAGTGTAATAAACGAGATGCCCGCCATCAAGAACCGGTATTGGCAGTAGATTCATAAAGCCGAGATTGGCAGAGATAATCGCAATCAACCACAGCACGGTATGAGTATCTTTGCTGGCGGCTTGTCCTGATAGCTGCGCGATTCCAACCGGGCCTTTCAAATCATCGGCACTGCGCTCACCGCTAATCATCTGTCCCATAACTTTTACCGTTGATTCGCAGATCATATAGGTGCGGCGCACAGATTCCCCTACTGCCTTTATAATCCCGACATCAGAATATTTTATTTCGCCACTTTTTATACCAATAATCGGACGTTTTATTTTATTTCCCAGCCCATCGTCATCTTCAACTAATTTGGGTATAAGGTTGATTCGCATAATGTTGCCTGCGCGTTCAACATCCAGAGCAACGGTAGTCTCAAGATTGGTGGCTATAGAATAGGAAATATCATTGAAGCTGGATACTTTTTTATCGTCAATTGCAATAATACGGTCACCTTCCTGTAGTCCGGCTTCCATTGCTGCCGAGTTCGGCATTACCTTGCCTATTACCGGATCAACAGAAGGCAGGCCGTTGCTCATGATAAAATAAACGAATATTACAATGGTCAGCAGAAAATTAGCGACTGGGCCAGCTACAACAATCAGCATCTTTTTGTAAAGCGGTTTGAAGTGAAAAGATTTTTCACGTTCTTCCTGCGTCATGCCTGCCAGCAAGTTACCATCAGGTGTGCTGGCAGCAGAGGAGTCGCCAAACATTTTTACATAACCGCCAAGCGGTAGCAGTGAGAATTTCCAACGCGTTCCTGATTTGTCGTTCCAGCCGAATAGTTCTTTGCCAAAACCGATTGAGAATGTCTCAATTTTTACTCCGCAGAGTTTGGCGACAATGTAATGACCATATTCATGGATAAAAACAATTATGCTCAACACTATGATAAATGCTGCCAGCGTATGTCCTGTTGCATAAAGAGATTCGATCACTGTAAGTACTCCGTTGCGATTTTATTTTCTTATTTGTTTAACTCACTGGCGTTGCGACGGGCAAATGCGTCACATTCCAGCACATCATTTATAGTGTCAAGCGAGCCAGTATACGAAACATCCAGAGTTTTTTCAACTGTTTTAGCTATGTCAAGAAAGCCTATCCTTCCTTTCAGGAAATTATCCACGGCTATTTCATTGGCGGCGTTGAGGATTGTTGGAGCACATCCACCGCTGTGTAGGGCGGAACGTGCCAGGGAAATTGCCGGAAACCTGTTGCTGTCCGGTGCTTCAAAATTTAAATTTCCTATATCTTCCAGCCTGAGTTTGTTCACAGGCGCGGCGATTCTGTCAGGATAGGCGAGGGCATTGGCTATAGGCGTACACATATCAGGCAGGCTCATCTGGGCGAGAACCGAACCGTCAACCATCTCTACCAGTGCGTGAATAATTGACTGCGGATGTACTAATATATGCAGTTGTTCCAGTTTTAAAGGGAATAGGTAATACGCCTCTATCAATTCTAATCCCTTATTCATCATGGTTGCGGAATCAACGGAAATTTTCGCGCCCATATTCCAGTTGGGATGGCGGATAGCTTGCTCCACCGATACGTTCTGCATCTGTTCCAGAGTGAATGTACGGAAAGGACCGCCGGACGCTGTTATAGTAACACGCTCAACACCGCTTATTCCCTCTCCCTTTGAGAGAGGGCTAGAGTGATGACATTGCAGCAATTGAAAAATTGCGTTATGTTCGGAATCAACCGGGATAATAGTTGCTCCGTGCTTCTCCACCGCGCTCTGCACCAATTCACCGGCGCAAACCAGACTTTCTTTATTGGCAAGGGCGATGATCTTTCCATTTTTTATGGCTGCGAGCGTCGGTTTAAGTCCGGCTGCACCGACAATCGCTGACATGGTGATATCAGCATCAAGACTTGCTGCTTCTATAACTGCTTCCTCGCCGCAAGTTATTTCCACACCAGTGCCACTTAGCAGGCTTTTTAATTCCTGATAAAATGCGGGATTGGCAATAACTGCTAATTGCGGCTTAAATTCTTTGGTCTGCTTTGCCAAAAGCTCAACATTATCGCGGGCAACCAGAGCTTTCAGCGAGAATTTTTCCGGATGAAGTTTGATACATTTAAGGGTGTTTTGTCCGATTGTGCCGGTAGAACCGAGAATGGTTACAGTTTTTCTCACATTTATGCTCGGCTGAGGCTGAATATACAAACGAACATGGCAAACAAGGGAACTGAGAACATCAGTCCGTCCACGCGGTCAAGCAATCCGCCATGCCCGGGGATAAGCGTACTGCTGTCTTTTACTCCAGCGCGACGTTTTATCCATGATTCAAATAAGTCTCCTGCCTGAGCGGCAACTGCTAGCACAATGCCAAAAATTATAGAGCTTAATACTGTTGTTGGGTAAGGGGAGAAAAGATGGCATAAACCACCAGTGATTCCGGCAGCTACCATTCCCCCTCCAAGTCCTGCCCAGGTTTTGTTCGGGCTTAAGCTTGGCGCAAGTTTCGGTCCGCCAATTATGCGCCCGGAGAAATAAGCCCCAATGTCAGTTGCCCATACGCAAAACAGAATATACAGTACAATATATAACCCAGCATTTTCTATATTTTCGATTTGCAGGTTACGCATCCACACAATTGATGCGCAGGGAACAGCAACATAAAATAATCCGGCAACGCCCCACATGGAATCTTCATTTTTTGTCAGATGATCCCATTCACGCAGCATTTGCAAAGCGGCTAAGAAAACAATAAAAGCAAAAGGAAAGCTGCCTACCCACAACAATATAAGAACTAGCGTGGCAAGAACCGCTCCGGAAATTACGCGCACACCAAGCCCTGCCCATTTTTCCTTATCAAGCAGTGCTGATTTGATTCGGGTTAAAAAATCAACCTTGCCATTAATGTTATGTTCCAGATGTTCCATAGCGTCTTTCCCGTTTCGAAAAATCGTTTAATGCTGCGTTAAGATCACTTACATCAAAATCCGGCCATAAGGTATCAGAAAAATAAAATTCAGTATAAGCTGATTGCCAGAGCAGGAAGTTAGAGAGGCGTTTCTCGCCACCAGTGCGGATTAACAGGTCTGGTTCCGGCAGTCCTTGTGTGTACAGGTTTGCGGAGAATAATTCTTCGGTGATCTGCTCGGGACTGATTTTCCCGGCGATTGCCTGTCTGGTTATTTCCTGTGCAGCCTGCACAATTTCCTGCCTGCTGCCGTAGCTCAGCGCGACGGTTAGGTGAAATTTAGTGTTATTTTTGGTCAGGTCAGTGGCAAATTCCAGTTGTTTGCATATTTCTGTATCCAGTTTTGAAAGATCGCCAATAAAGCGCAGCTTGGTGTTTTTTTCATGCAATGTTTCTAGATCCTGATGCAGATAATGCTGCAAAAGCTGCATTAAATCGCTTATTTCATCATTGGAACGTTTCCAGTTTTCTGAAGAAAATGCATAAACTGTAAGATAATTAATCCCTGCTTTGCTGCAGTTATCCAAGGTACGGCGTAGCGCATCAGCACCTTTTTTATGACCGGCGGTGCGGGGAAGACCTCGCGCCTTTGCCCATCTGCCATTGCCGTCCATGATAATGGCAAGATGAGTTGGTAGGGATTCGGGATTCGGGATTCGGGATTCGGGCATACTAACATTCACTATCTTCATAATTACTTCTCTAACCCCCGAAGCTCTAATCCCGAATCACGAGCCTCTAATTCCCTAGAATTTCTTTTTCTTTCACTGCCTGCGCATCGTCAATTTTCTTGATGAATTCGTCAGTCAATTTCTGGATAACTTCACTTTGTCTGGTGTGTTCGTCTTTGGAAATATTGCCGTCTTTTTCTTGCTTTTTGAGGCTATCCATACCTTCGCGACGTACGTTACGCACGGCGACCTTGGCATTTTCGCTATACTTTCCCGCAACTTTAGTAAGTTCAACGCGGCGTTCCTGCGAAAGCGGAGGAATCGGCACGCGCACCAACTGACCGTCAGCAGCGGCATTAAGACCAAGACCGGCAGAATTAATTGCCTTCTCCACGGCTTTCACCGTGCCTTTATCCCAAACCTGAACGGAAAGCAGGTGCGGTTCTGGAATGCTGATATTCGCCACTTGGTTAAGCGGCACCATACTGCCATAAGCTTCCACCTGGATATGTTCAAGTAGGCTGGCATTGGCGCGTCCGGTGCGTAGCCCACCGAATTCGGTATGCAGAGATTTCAGTGCGCCTTCCATACGGCGACGGAGTTCGTTAATATCAGCGGTCATAAATCCTCGGTTATTTCTTATCGGTTATTAAAGTAAATTTTCCTTGTCCACACAGGGCTTTAACAAAATTTCCTTCATCATGTATGGAAAACACCATAATTGGAATTTGATTTTCACGGGCAAGCGAAATAGCCGATTGATCCATGACTTTCAAATCGCGCACCAAAACCTCGTGATAGGTGAGGCGGTCAAAATGTTTGGCTTTCTTATCTTTGCGCGGGTCAGCGGAATATACACCGTCAACTTGCGTGCCTTTAAGCAGCAGGTCACAGCCCATTTCATTGGCGCGGAGTGCCGCCGCCGTATCAGTAGTAAAGTAAGGATTTCCGGTGCCGGCGGCAAAAATTACCACCCGCCCACGCTGCATGTGGCGTTCGGCGCGGCGGCGGATATAGGGTTCACAAACCTGCATCATATTGATAGCGGAAAGAACCCGCGTATCAACTCCCATGCGCTCGAGCGTATTTTGAATGGCAAGGGCATTCAGCACCGTGGCGAGCATGCCCATATAATCGGCACTGGCGCGTTCCATACCATTAGCCGCGCCCTGTATGCCACGGAAAATATTGCCACCACCAACCACCAGGCAAACTTCAACCCCGACCGTAAGCGCGCTTTTAACGTCGCGACAGATGCGCTCGATGGTTTCCTGATCCTGCCCATATTGCTGGTTGCCCATCAGGGCTTCGCCGGAAATTTTCAGCAGAACGCGCTTATATAGCGGTTTTGCTGCCTTTTTCGCGCTAACATTACTGGTAGATTTTTTGTTTAATTTGCTCATGGCGTACACTAATAGTACGCTTTGCCAACTGTTGCAATTTGAATTTTGCGTATGGGTGCTAACTAATATCTGTGGTTTGAAGGCAGTAAACTTTTGAAAATATTAGTAAAGCTAGATTTTTCAAAATGCGGCAACAGTTTTTCTGGCTGTCCGGTTACCATAAAGTTGATTCTGTTCGGATCATCATTTTCCAGTATTTCTACTTTTCCGTCATTACCAAAGGTAGAGTTTAGATTTTTTATTAATTTGGTTGTATTTTTCATGTCAGCATTTCTATTATGAATGCTGACAGTTGCGTGGAATTTATATTCTGGTGTCTGGGTTGCAGTGTAAGTTATTGTTACCTGTCTTGTTGCTTCAGGAAAGGCTAACACAAGTTTTTTCCCAAGTTCAAATTCAACTTTTTCTGCATCAGAAGAAAGAGAGTCTCTCCATGTTGTTTCCAGCTTCTTATTTTCTTCTATATCTTTTTTTACCGATTCAATTGCTTTATCCAGCCCCGCATTGACCGACTTATAATTGCTTTGATGGTTAAAAAGAATCGCGATATTATCATTGTCAGCTGTTATTCTCAGAAATTGGCTAAGAATCTGCGCCGGAATTGAGGGGTTATTAATTTCATCCTCTGTTTTTTTTAAATTGTGGTCATCTATGAAATAGCCAACCTTAAGCTTATTCAAAAACTTGACGGCGGCAGATTTTCCATTTTCGTCATTGTAAAAACCTATCATAATGTCATTGCTACCTAATCTTGCTAAACGTGCTTTATTTTGACCACCATTTGCATTAGTGCTAATTAGAGATAATAATTCCCGTAGCTTTATCTCTATTTGGGCATCAGGATTTATTGTTTTGCTGGATTGTTGCATGATTTTTTGTTCATCTATTTAATGAGTTTCTAGTTCTGGATGCAGTCTTATCCGTTGACTCCAGCGTCATGCGTTTTACAAAGCTTTCAGGACTTTCTCTTTCGCTTGGTGCTTCAGTGGAAAAGGCTCTATTTATGGCTCTCTCTAAATTATTTATAACTATATCATCAGATAATTTTGGCTTAAAAACCACATGAAACAGGTTGTCCTGTATTTTGGTTTCTAAATCAAAATTTGTTAAATAAAGCTTAGTTCCATTTTTTAGCTGGCTAATATCTATCTTAGGGTCAGCTTTATCCAAAAATCCACCACTGATGATTTTTTTCAAAAAGCTTATAGCTTCATCTTTCCCATTACCAGTTGGTAAATATCTCATAACAAATTCATCATTGCCAGAATATTCCAAGTCTTTATAGTATGATTTCATATAACCATGACATTGATTCATACTTTTTAATTTTTCTAATTGATTTATTATTTGCATTTTTTCGCATGATAAATCTGACTGTATCAGTGAGTCTTCCTCTTTTACAAGTGTTGCAGGCTTTGTACAGCTCGCGCCATTTTCTCTTTGGACAAGCTCAACAGAGTTAATCAGATGCGTATATAACTCTTGCGGGTTTAATCTGGGGTTAAAAGTAATATTAATATTTTTCTTCTGAGGGTCATATCTTAAAGTTAAATCGCATTTTCCTCCATTAACTTCCACTCCCTGATTTATAACTTCCTCATTTACCAAGTTATACTCTTTATCTACAATAATCCCTGTTTTTTTGAAGTTATCGAGTAAATTGTTTATTATTTCCCAGCCTTTGAAAAAAGTAGCAGGAAATAATTCTATGGTTAAGCTGTCTTTGTTATAAGTAACAGAACCTATATTTATTCCAGCTGGTTGTTCACCATCCAACTCTTTAAGCAGGGTTTTTAAAGTTTCAGCTATTTTAGTGTGATAATTTTCCATTTAAATATGCCAATTCTGTTTTTATTAGAGATAGGTTTATCATATATGTTGTCTATCTAAACAAAAGTTAAGATTGTGTGACAGTTTTTTTTATGGCTTCTTCTCAGGCAAGCTATTGATAAATAAAAAAGCTCCTCGTGTTTAGGCGAGGAGCTTTTTATCCAATCCGGATTAATCTTAGATTTAAGCAGCAGCACCGGCAGCAGCAGCGACTTCAGCAGCAAAGTCTGACTGGGCTTTTTCGATGCCTTCGCCGAGGCGGTAGCTGATAAACTTAGCTATTTTCACTGGCGCGCCAATATCTTTAGCTGCCGATTCAACAGCCTGTGAAATTTTGCTTTTGCCATCAATAACAAAAACCTGTTCTTCAAGCACGCTTTCTTCAAAGAAACGCTCAACTTTAATCTGTTTCAGTTTCTGTTTGATTGCAGCGTCATCGCCATAAGAGCGGATTTTTTTCAGCATATACGCTGCTTCTCCAAAAAATACATCGAGAAGTTTTTTGGTCTTATCGGCATTCTGTTTTTCTTTGCGGTCTTCGCTTTTGCTCTGCGTGTCATAATCAGCAAGCAGCTCGTCAACATTTGGAACAGTCTGCGAAAGTTCAGCCAGTTTATCTTCCAGAATTTTTTCCGAGAAGGAACGTTCACCGCTCATTTTTTCCTTGTATTTAGCTACAGAGCTTTCAAAAACTTTGTATTTGTCAAAGAATTTAGCTACTTGTTCAGTTGCTGCGTCTTCTTCGCGCTTGATGTCTTTTTCGGTAACATTAGCTTTGCTTTGGTAGCTTGGATTAGAAGCAGCAATGTGCATAGCCAGCTGTTTGCCGAAGGCTTCCAGTTTTCCTGCATCGCCATCGGATTCAAGCCCGACCAGCACTGCAATTTTTCCCATTCCGGCGGAAATAGCATTATGGACATAAGTTGCAACAACACCCTTGCTTACAGACAAAGTTGCGCTGCGGCGAAGGGTCATATTTTCACCAATAGTTGCGATCGCCGAGGTAATATCGGCAGCTACAGATCCACGCAATTTTTCAACATCATCGCCTTCGGCAAGGGCGAGTTTAGCGATTTTAGAAGTGAGAGCCTGAAATTGTTCATTGCGGGCAACGAAATCGGTTTCCGAATTCAGTTCAACCACTGCGCCTTTGCTTCCTGACGAAGCAACAGCAACCAGACCTTCTGCCGCCACGCGGTCAGATTTTTTGGCGGCTGCGGACAGACCTTTTTTCTTCAGCCAGTTCATGGCTTCTTCCATATTACCAGCATTTTCAGTTAATGCTTTGCGGCAATCAAGCATGCCTGCGCCTGTTGCTTCGCGGAGATTTTTAATCATTTCTGCGGTTACTTGTGTCATTTTTTTGTTCCTTTTTGGTTTGTGTTTAGTTCAAGTAGTGGGCAGAGGTCGGAGGTCAATTTACTGACCTCTGAACCCTGACCTCTGAACCCCTAAACTACTTCTTTCCAGGTGCCTTTTTAACCATAACGGTTGGTGCTTTTTTAGGAGCAGGAGCTTCTGTTTTGCGCCCACCGCGACCGGATTTTTTGCCTCTTTCAGCATTATCAGCTTCATCTTTACCCTCAGATGCTAAATCAAGTTCCGCTGGCGAAATGATCGCTTCAACATTTTCCGATGCACCAATATCGCGACCGGATTTAGTAATGCTTGCCTGGATTCCGCCGAGAACAGCATCGGAAATCAAACGGCAATACATACGGATTGCGCGAGTTGAATCATCATTACCGGGAATTGGATAGGTGATGCCATCAGGTGTGCAGTTGCTGTCAAGTATGGCAACGATAGGTATTCCCAGTTTCTGCGCTTCTTTAATAGCAAGATCTTCTTTATTAGTGTCGATGATGAAAATAAGATCCGGACGACCGCCCATATCTTTAATACCACCCAGTGAGCTTTCCAGCTTGTCGCGGTGACGGCTCATAGAAAGCAATTCTTTCTTGGTAAAGCCGTTATCTGGTTTTGCCAATTGCTCTTCAAGTTTGCGTAAAGTTCTGATGGAAACTTGAATGGTGCTCCAGTTAGTGAGTAAACCGCCCAGCCAACGTTCATTGATATAATATTGTCCGCAACGTTTTGCTGCTTCAGCTACATGCTCGGTTGCTTGGCGTTTAGTGCCGACAAACAAAACACGACCGTTCTGCGCGGTTACGTCACGCACAGCGGTGAGTGCTTTATGCAGAAGCGGCACAGTCTTGCCGAGATCTATAATATGAATATCGTTGCGTGTACCAAAAATAAATGGTGCCATGCGCGGATTCCAACGCTTGGTTTTATGACCGAAATGAACGCCAGCTTCGATAAGCTCGCGCATGTTAAATGCGGGTAGAGACATAATAAAATCCTTTTTTCCAGTTAAACCTCGGCTGTGTGTTGTGACTCCTCATATATATATATAGTATATAAGGACACTGGATGGTATCCGGCGCACCGCGCCAAAACCGTCACACAACCTGTGAATTTCCTCTCATAATTAAGAAGAGCTGGCTGTTTACAATAGATTGTGAGGATTTGCAAGGGAAAAGTAAGCCAGGGATTAGGCATTGGGCATTAGGGGTTAGGGAAGAATCTTTACTTATAAATCAATAGCAAAGATTTCTAGCTTTGCTCGAAATGACACTCTAATCTCTAATGCCTAAAGCCCAATGCCTAATGCCTACTTACTCAACCACTAATCTAGGGGATTCTGATTCCTGTCGTCTTTGCAGAATGGTTTCCCGCCAATCACCTGGTTTTACAGAGGATTTTACCAGTTTATTCACCGATGTTTCTTTTGCTTTTGGTGAGCTTTCCAGTTTTTTCTGTGCCTCAACCACCTCAGATTTAATGACAGGCGCAGGTTTAGGCGGTTTGCCCTGTTTCATATCGGCAATGCTTTCATTAACCCAGTCAGCCCGTTCCTGCGATATGATGTTCGCTGCAACATATTTAGGCAGGCGTTCCTGCAGGGCTGACCAATAAGAATTTTGCTTTTCTTTTATTTTATCTGCTTTTCCGACATTTCCCAGCTTACCTATTAAACCATTGACCCTGTCAAACATCACTGAAGCCGGGTTAAGCCCCATATCAATTAACAGTACTTCAAGACCTGCGCCGGTGAATACCTGTTTCATAGTATCGGTTGCTTCAGCGCGCTTGTCTTTAGGGATGCCACCTTCCTGCCAGTAATGGTCGCGCACCTCATGCACAGCGTCAGTGAATTGTTTAATGTGTTTTGCAGTAAGCTGTTCTTTGAAAATCGGCCCTAAAATGCTGTAAGCGATATATTCGATTTTTTCCGGATCTTTTGCCGGATTTCCCACGGCATAATTGGCAAGGTAATAAGCACCTTCTTTTAAGCGCAGATAAGAATCGGTGGTGGCTCCGGATATTATTTTATTCAGACCGCCAACAGAGGTGTTACGATCTTGCATGCTGGTGATACGACCAACCATTCCAGTTGCGTAATTAATTCCTGGTAGTGCTGGTATTGCCCAAAGTCCTGATGCTGATCCGAAAATTCCTGAAGAAGCAGACAGCCAGCTCCAGTTTTCTCCCTGTATGTGCGATATTTTGGTCAGGTAATCTTCAAGAAATTGCGGATCCTTGCTTTTCTGCTTTGCTGATTTATATGCGAGATCTGTACCTATTTTAATGCCAATCAAACCTCCTAGTGAGTAAACTGCTGCATGGGCGTATCTTATTCGTTTATTGCGAGGCGTTATATCCCTTGGGTCATAATTTTTTATTATGCCGTGAATTGGTTTAAGAAATTGTGGAACGTTAGTTACTTTTGAACCGTCAAGTAGTTTATGTCCTGTAACTATATTGGCAATAGTGCCTGTAATCATTAAACCTAGGGATAGACCGACCGCACTGTATAAACGGTTTTTTGGTTCGTTAGACATTGTCGCATCACCAAGCCATTTTAATAATGCTGGAGGCGGTGTGCCTAGACCTTTATATTGTCGTTGATGAAGTATGGTGGCATCATAAACATATTCAGCAGCGGTTTTTCCTTCAATGCTGGGGCTTTCATGATTTATGGATTTATTATGAGCATGTTCCGCCACCTCTTGTTCCGCTAGCGGAATATTGACCTTAGGAGGAGATACAATTGTTGCAGAATTTTTCACAGAGTTTTCCATAATTTATGAAACCCCCGTGTGATTATGTATTTGATTTCTCTGTTTAACTAGGCGTTCTTGATTACTTGCTGCGCTAGTGCTTTTCCCTAATCCAGTGAATTTCACCCAGCCTTCATGCATAGCACGAACCGTTGGCGAGGCATTGCCGAGTGTCACATCCTCCATTTTGAGACCAAGTGATTCTTGCACAAATTTATCAATACCTTGATATATGACTTTGCCTTTTTCACCGACGGTAAGTTCTGGAACACCGAATTTTATTTCCATTTCGTCGGAAACCGCTTTTATAAGATTTTCTCCCTGAAGTGTTTTGCTATGTTTATCGTAAATTTCCTGAAAAGTGTTGTGGACAATTTTGTGTGCTTTAGTTTCTTTTTCCAGAGTATCTAAATTTTTTCCAAATATTGGTTTAAGAAAACGATCCACAAAAATTTTTGCCCAGTCTTCGCTGATTTTTCCACCAGAGTTAATTGCGGATTTGGTATAGAAGGGAACTTTAGCAATGCGTTCAGCAAGGGCTTTTGCAGGACCAAGATTTCCGCCAGAATGGTTTAAAATGTTATTTGCATTGCCACTCTTTGCAAGATATGTGCTGTTAATACCAATTCCTTGTAGAAAGATAAGCAGAGAGTCAGCTGAAAAGCCACCAAATGCGGAAGTAATAGTAAGCGGTAATGCAGACTGACCATGTTGCACTAGTTCATCTGCACGTACGAATGATACTATGGTGTTAGGGTTTTTATATTTGGCTATATTAGCAGCTCGCCCATTGAAATGAAAAATTGACATACTACCAGCAACTGTTCCTGCAGCTGCACCAGCAGCAGGCAGAAAATCATATAATATTTCTTTCCATTTATCGCTTGGCTTATCGGAAAGCGGAGTCCACCCAATCTTGTGATATATAGGGCGCAGAATAAAAGGAACATCCTCACGTTTTATTTCATCATATCCACCTTCGCTGGTTTTATTTACAGCAAATAAAGCATCACGTATTTTGTCACCACCTTTCCATCCCAGATACATGCCAGTAACTGCAGCAGCTCGGTGCATAGCAGGGAAGGCTTGCTGGGCGTGACCGTTGGTTGAGATAAATCTCCCAACGTAATCTCCAGCATTAACAACATTGCCCTTTATCTTATTTTGCCAATTCATGCGCCGTTGCTTCTAGTGTTTTTGGTTCTAGATTTTTCATACAAATTTTTACACAATATTCCACCTTCTAAAATATCACGCGGAACTCATCGGCTCAATAGCATATCGCTTGCAAAACAAAAGTTTAACACAACTGTCACAAAGGGTGTTTTTTGGTAGCTAAAAACCGTTAATTATTACGCCACTGTAACAAAAGATTCACAAAAATCGGAATGGATTTAGTAGCACCTAGTTTGGAGGCGTGGTATAAATAAACTATGATGGTAAAAGTGTGGGTTTTTCTGGGTTTTTACCGTCATTTTATGGGATAATATGGGAATTTATGGTAGCGTGTAAAATTTGAGAAAATATGGATAAGCTGTTGTCTGATAAAGATAAAGACAATGAAGTTGGCAAAAAAGACGGTATTTCTACCGCGTCGCCAGCAACGGCTTCTGCTACGCCTGATTCCAGTGTATTAAAAACAACTACTAGTGACTATAGCCCTGAATTATCATATAAAAACTGGGAAGATGCAGAAAAAAATCTGCGTTGGGATTCCACGCCACAGGGCAGAGCAGCTATCCGCCTGTTTTCCCGTGGTGTTTTGGGTTCTGTTGGCTTTGCGCTTGGCAGTTGGTATGTAGGTCGTGGTGGTGCCATGAGTGGCTATTCAGCCAACATGAAACTATCTGAGATAAAATCATCTAAACCTCTGCAATATATTGCTAAATCAATTGATACTTTTGTCGGAAAACCGATAACATTTATCGCCAAATCATTTGGAAAAACTGAGGCGCAAGCTGCAAATCTTGTAAATTTCCGCCCTACCAATAATGGCGGAAGGTCTCTTGGGCATGAAGCCGTTGTTGTTACGTTCGATTTCTTCTGCGCCAGTGTATTTGATGCGTTTGGGCGCGACATAGCTAACATTATGGATTCCAAGGTAAAGCATGATTGGAAAGATGAAAATGGCAAAATAGATTACAAAAAAGCTTTTAAAGAAGCGGGAAAATCGGCGTGGCGTTATGTAAGCTATAACGGTGGCGAAGATTGGGCAGTATCAGTGCCTTATTCTTTTTACTTACGCGCACAGCGCAATTTTATAAATAAACACAGCCCTGGTTTTGGTTATGATTCCGATCTTGCCCGTAATGGCGGCAGTTTTAAAATCGATAAAGACGGCAAGGTAACCGGCAATTACAATCTGGAAGGCATGCTTGACCTGCAAGGACGCTTTACGGTGTATAATATCGGCACGCTGATGTATCGTGAGGTATATAACCATATCGCCAACAAAATTCATGGTCTCAATACCACGCTTTATGGCAGTGCTTCGGAAAAGCAAGATAAAAAACAAACTATAGGCGAAAAGATTAGCGAGCCATTTAAATGGGTTGTGCGCTCAATTATAAAAGGCGGGATTTATATGACTCCTGCCGTGCCTTTTTTCCATGTGTTCCGTACCCCGCAAACCACCTATAGGGGGCTGCTTATTAATCCAGAGGCTAACACTGCTATAAATCCTCCCGCTGGGTTTGATCATTATAAACAAAATGTAGGTAATCCGGTTATTAATACTATCGGTCGTGGGCAAAACAAAATTCGTGGTTGGTTTAGCGATTCTGCCGTGGGCAAATTTGGATTAGATAGGCAAGATACTAACACCTATATTAATTCGGCAATGTCCTATACTCCATATATGTATGCCAAAGGTGAAGCGGCAAGGTTATGGGATGATGGGCGGATGGATGCTTCGCTGGAGCGCATGATTGATGGTGCAGCTAAACTAAATGCCAAAGAGTTTAAAGCCGGAGCATCGGAAGTATGGCATTCAATACTTAAAAAGCCGTTCGCCGATGAAAAACGTGAAGCATACGCGCTCAAACGTATCCGTGAAGATGAATCCCCAGCCGACAACTTGACCAAAGAACAGGCGCGGTTGGATCAGATACATGACATTTCCCAGTCGCCACTGTCATGGAAGGAAAGAGTAGTGCAAGGTCGTCCTTCGGAGAAAGATGAAGATAAGGAAAAATTTGATAAACATTTTGGCAAGCAATACAGCTACGCCGATCAGGAAGCTATGCGCAAAGCTCTTGTCGAGTTGCAGCCACTCACCAACTCAATTCATTAGATTATTCCGCTTTAAAAGCCTGCAAACCGGTTATCGCCCTGCCAATAATCAGGGCGTGAATGTCGTGAGTGCCTTCATAAGTATTCACGCTCTCTAAATTCATAACGTGGCGGATGACATGATATTCATCTGATATGCCATTGCCTCCATGCATATCGCGTGACACGCGGGCAATATCCAGTGCTTTACCCGCCGAGTTACGTTTTATAACCGAAATCATTTCGGGTACAGATTTATTTTCATCCATCAACCTTCCCACCCGCAGGCAAGCCTGCAAACCAAGCGCAATGTCGGTTAGCATATCAGCCATCTTTTTCTGGATAAGCTGATTTATCGCCAGAGGTTTACCAAACTGAACTCTCTCCAGCGTATAACGCCGTGCGGCTTCAAAACAAAATTCAGCAGCCCCCAGTGCACCCCAGCCAATGCCATAACGCGCTTTATTCAAGCAGGAAAACGGTGATTTTATCCCGCCACTTTCGGGAAGGATATTTTCCTCCGGCACCAACACATCTTCCATAACGATGCTACCAGTTACCGAAGCGCGCAGGGAAAATTTGCCTTCAATTTTTGGCGCGGAAAGACCTTTCATGTCTTTATCAAGGATAAAACCTTTAATAGTACCGTCAGGAATTTTGCTATCGCCGAAAACCTTAGCCCAAACCACAAACACATCGGCAACTGGCGAATTGGTTATCCAGTTTTTCGCGCCACTCAATATATATCCGCCAGCCACTTTTTTAGCGCGGGTTTCCATGCTAGACGGGTCAGAACCATGATTAGGCTCGGTAAGCCCGAAACAACCAATCAATTCGCCACTTGCCAGTTTGGGTAGGTATTTTTCTTTCTGTGCCTCACTGCCAAAGCTATAAATCGGGTGCATAACCAGGCTGGATTGCACCGAAAGAGCCGAACGATAACCAGAGTCAACCCACTCGATCTCTTTGCATATCAGGCCAGAGGCGACATTGCTAACCCCCGCACAACCATAACCTTTGATGGTTGCACCAAATAATCCAAGCTCACCCATCTCACGCATGATCTCAATATCAAAACGTTCATGGCGATTGGCTTCCAGCACCCGCGGCATAAGCTTGTCACGGGCATAAGAACGCGCTGATTGCTGCACCATGCGCTCTTCATCAGAAAGCTGCTCGGAAAGTAAAAAAGGATCTTCGTAGGAAAAAGTCATGCGCGGATTATAGAGGAAGGAAAAATAGAAATACAATCAATTTATGACTTATAGTCATTTTGTAACTTCTGGGGCTGAATATAAAACCATAGTCATTCCACCGGATGAGCAGAGTAAGCTTATTGAAGAGGCGATGAAGAATGCGCAGCGCACTACCGAGCTTGCTATAGACGAACATTGGAAAGCGTTTTTGTCGCAAATGCGCGATAAGGTAGGCGTGGAAAATATCACGCTGGACGAGCCATACCTCAAATTCGAGATTGTAAAAAACACGCTGGAATTTTTGAAGAAACTGGAAAAATTAGAGTATCGTTTTACTACCTTACCGCAGGTTGATAAAGGCGAATTTATCATGAACCTGAATGCCACAGAAAATCGCCATGTGATGTCCGTGAAGCAGAATATGGATGAACAACGCCAGCAGGAATTTGGCATAAAGAAATATGTATGGCGCACGGCGATGGATGATCGCGTCCGCCCTGAACACGCAGCCAATGAAGGCAAGGTGTTTGATTGGAAAGACGGCGACGGACCCGGCACAGAAGAAAATTGCCGCTGCTCGGCAGAGCCGTTTCCTGATGAAAACGGTGAACCTGTTGATCATTCGCTAAGAGACAAAATATTGGATATTACACTGCTGCTTGCTTCCTTAATACCACAAGGAAGAGCGGCGAAGATAGGTATTGCAGTTGTAAGAAAATTAGGAAAAATTGGTGAGAGAATAATAAATAGGGTGGGTGGAAATAAGCCACCATTGCCAAAACCATCTGAAAAACCTGCGGTAGAAAAGCCTACAGAGAAGCCTAAACCCGATATCACCAAACGTCCTGAAGGAATACCAGAAAATTGGGTGCAAAAACCTACTAAAAATGGCGATGGGGTAGTATACACTGATCCAAAAAATCATGGAACTTATATTAAAGTTCAGAAGGGAAATCCGCAAAGTTCTAATCCAGGGCAAAGATATGATAATGTTCGAGTTCAAAAGGATGGACAGTCTTATGATGTGAATGGTAATAAAGTTCCACAGAAATCTCAGGAATCACACATACCAATTGAGGATTTTAAAATTAATGAGGGATTTTTTTAATGAAAATATATAAAACCAATATAATTAAGGGATTAGAAGATTTGGCAAGTTACCATTTCCAGAAAATCGCTTGGTTTGAGAATGACCAAGGGCTTTCATCTTCTTTCAGTGAGGATGTAGAAGCGGTTTTTATGGATACTGGATTAGAAGACGCACTCGATGCTAATGAAATTGTCTTTGGAAAAGAGGCTGATGAAGCGTTACGCGATTTAGATAAGACAGTTGATGGTATTGGCTATCATCGCGATGAACGCGAACTTATAAATTCACCAGAAATGCGGATTGTTCGTGTGAAAGCTGCCAAAGTGCTTGAGTTAATTAAAGCCAGCGATGGCAGAGAGAGTACTGTTGAAATCATCGAATAGCCGCGGTCAAAAATTGATAATATGATCTTGTCCCATATTTGATTTGAACAAGGTTATATTTAATTGTAAACTGTTCCATCGAGAAAAATTGGGAGCAGTAAATGCGGTTACAAAAATTCTTATCATTGGCAGTCATATTCCTACTTGCTTCTTGTGGGCCTCCGCAGCCTGAATACCGCACCGATATAGAACTGGTTGCACCACGCACGGAAAGCGGTCGCTATTGCGCTAATAACTGCCTGTCAGCGCAACAAATGTGCTATCATTCATGCTCTGCACAACAACAAAATTGCGCGCAGATGAACGCCATACAGGAACAAAATAACCGTCTGCAAGCCAAAATTGATTATGATGATTATGTACGTGAACGCACAAGGCAGGGGAAAGAAATCAAGCGCAATATATCAAGTTTCAGACACCATAATGGCGTAGATTGTGATGATAGCGAATGCAAAATACAATGCGATGGCAGCTTCAATATTTGCTACGGTAATTGCGGTGGAAAAGTTATTCCGCACACTCGCTGCGTTGCCAACTGCAACTTAGCTCCACAGAATTATATCAAACAACCAGATTTAGGATAGTTCCGCGATCCCAGAACACGCCTTTGCGTAGCGCATCGACCGCGCTGCGGATCATGGTCTGCAATGATTCAGGTGCAGGGATGTTATTGACATCTGCTTTTGCGGGAACGATAATGCGCTCGTTTTCAGATGCCGATTCCCGCCGACCAGCTGATGATTTACCAGCACCACCAGATTGAATATTAATGCGGTTGGGATTGATGTTTATGACCATGTGTGACTCCAATTTGGAATGAGCAGAGCGTAACTATGCCACTTACTGTTTATATTTTCTACTGTTTTTTAACTACACCTAATTGTGTGAAGGATACCTTATGAAACGTTTTATAAAATGGATTTTTATACTTGCTCTTTTGCTGGTTACTGCGTTGGTCGCCGCGCCGTTTTTCATTCCGCTTGATAATGTAAAAAAAATAGCCAGTGAAAAAATAAAAGAAATGACTGGGCGCGATTTGATAATCGCTGGCGACATAAAAGCCAGCATGTGGCCTAATATAGGGGTTACGCTGAAGCAGGTGAGCTTATCTAACCCTGAGGGTTACAGCAGCAAAAATATGGCGGAGATCGGCGACATAACCATTGCGGTGGCATTAATGCCGTTGTTGCAGAAAGAAGTGCAGGTAAAAGAATTCATTATAAATAAGCCAATAATTCATTTGGAGATAAACAAGCAAGGTGTGGCTAACTGGGAATTTCAATCACAAAAAACCGAAAAGACAGAAAGTGCAGACGCACCTGTTGCTTCCTCAACGAAAGATACTAACGCGCCACTTCCTTCTCTTGGTAAAATAGTAATTAACGATGGAAATTTCACCTATAGTGATTTGCAAACTGGTAAGAAATATAATGTGAGTGATGCCAGTCTTGATATTGGTATGCCATCGCCAAATTCTCCGCTGGATGTGGCTGCTAAGCTTGTATTCAACAAAGAGCAGATAAAATTAGCACTTCATGCTGAACAGCCTTTCAAATTAGCTGAAGGTGGCGATAGCAAAATAAAAACCGACATTAAAATTGGTTCGCTTATTTCTCTGGTGTTTGATGGTAAAGCCAGTATGAGTGGTGCAAGCGGTTCTATTGATTTGAACAGCTCATCTCTGGTTGCACTTTCTGGTCTGACGGGCAAGAAAATGGATTGGAAAGGTGATACGGCTCTTGCATTTAGTCAGCAAGGTTCTATTGTCTGCAGCACATCTGAATGTTCCTTAAGCAAAGCAAAAATAACTTTGGATGATGCTGTTTTAAACGGTGATATGAAAATAAATTTTGCTGGCGGAGTACCTTCTATAGAAGCCAAGCTCGCAAGCGATAAAATCAACCTCAACCATTATTTACCAAAAGATGAAAAACAAGCTTCTCTATCACTGATAAGTGAAGCTCATGCTGCGCCGCAGGGATGGGACACCAAGCCTATAAATCTTTCTGGTCTTAAAGCCGTAAATGCCAAGATATCACTCGAAGTTGCGAGCCTGCTGTATCAGGCAACGACTCTCAGCAAATTGTCTCTGAATCTGCAACTGCAAAATGGGGCACTGGCAGTTAATATCCCGCATGTCGGGTTTTATGGTGGAACCGCGAAAGTTTCAGCAACGGCAAATGCCAGCAACGCAATTTCCGCTAATCTTGACATAAATAATGTACAGATTGAGCCGCTGCTTAAGGATTTTGCAGAGTTTGACAGGCTGACAGGAACAGCAAATTTAACCACCAGCATCACTGGGCATGGGGCTTCGCAGCGTGATATAGTTTCCTCCTTAAACGGCAAGGGCAATATCAAGGTAAATGATGGGGAAATCCGTGGAGTCAATATCGCGCAGCTTGTCTCTAATGCCAAAGCGATGGTGACTGGAGCCGATACATCAGGTGATAAAACTAAATTTTCTGAGCTTTCTGGAAGTTATACAATAGCTCAAGGTATTGTAAAGAATGATGATTTAGCGATGAAAGCACCGCTTTTACGCTTAAAAGGCACAGGAACAGTTGACTTGCCTAACCGTTATGTTAATTACCGCTTGATTCCGAGCGTGGTTGCAACGCTTCAGGGGCAGGGTGGGAAAGACAAAGCTGGTCTGGATATTCCGGTTATAGTTGAAGGGAATTTCGAGAAATTGAAATTCACTCCAGATTTAGCAAGCATTGCTGAAGATGCGCTTAAAGATCCGGAAAAAATAAAAGACACGGTAAAAACTATAAAAGAATCTATTAAAAAAGATAATGTAAAAGATTTGTTGAAAGGGTTCAGATAGGTTTTGATATATGACTACGCAAAATGACATGTTTGTAGTTGCTACTTTTTATCATTTTTTTGATTTTCCTGATTTTGAGGAAAAGCGTCTGCCGCTTCTTGATTTCCTCAAGCAGCGCGGTATCAAAGGCTCGATCCTTATTGCCCATGAAGGTATCAATGGAACGGTTGCCGGAAGACGCGACGCTGTAGATTCTCTGGTTGAGTATCTGACTCAGGAAATTATCGGTAGCGAGTTTGAATATAAGGAAAGCTACAGCGAAAAAGACCCGTTCGTGCGTACCAAAGTTCGCCTGAAGAAAGAGCTCATTTCCATGGGCAGACCAGCCAATCCGCTTAATCCTGGGGTGCATCTCAATTCGCAGGAGTGGAACGAACTGCTGTCTGATCCGGATACGATACTTATTGATTCACGCAACAGTTATGAAACCCATCTTGGCAAATTTAAAAATGCGATTGTGCCGGAAATTCCGAATTTCAAACATCTTCCCGATTTTATCGATACCCATCTGATTGATAAGAAAAAAGCTAAGATAGCCACCTACTGCACAGGCGGAATACGTTGCGAAAGGCTGACCGCATGGCTTAAGGATGAAGGTTTTGAAGAGGTCTATCATCTGAGGGGTGGAATTTTGAAATATCTGGAAGAAGTTCCTGCAGAGAAAAGCCTGTGGGAAGGCGAGTGTTACGTGTTTGATAAGCGGGTTGCGGTTGGGCATGGTTTAGTTCCAACCACCACCGCCAGCATGTGCAATGCCTGCGGTCATGCACTGCTTCCGGAAGACAGAGCGCGGCCGAGCTTTGATGAGCATGTAACCTGCCCGTATTGCATTGACACCAAACCTTCTGACAAGAATCGGCTGGATAAGCATGCTTTATAAGCCGTGCATGTTGAACATACCACATATATTGCTCCAGCCCGTCATCGCCCTAAAGCCCTATGCCAAGAACTGCTTCTGCCTAATGGTTTCGCATGGCTGTGCCACGCGAAGCCCATAAGGGCGAAGCATGGTGGTGGTTGCAGTCATCAGCGAACCAGTCTCTGTGGTAATTGTCTGTTTACAGGGAATTTACAGGGAATATTATCATTTATTTTGGTGTTTCAATATGTATCGGCTAATTTATTTTTAAATAACAAGCATGTAGCGATGCAATTTTTAAAATTATAGCAGGGAAATTAAATTCCAGTTTAGGGAATTTTTATAAAATCAGCCAATTTAAGTAGATGGAAAAGAAATTATAATCTATGTCATAGCCTTAGATTGTTAATACTGTCTTCAGGATACCGATGGCAATGATATAATTAATGGTACAGAAACTATTGATTTTCTTGATGGTGGTAAGGGTAATGATACTCTGAATGGCGGTGGCGAAGGCGACATTTATTCCTTCGGCATAGGTGATGGGCAAGATATCGTATATGACAATATTGTTTATATAGGTGTTGATACGCCGGATATATTGCAGTTTAAGCCAGGTATTACCCTTGATATGGTAAGTTTCACACGTCAGGGGGCATCAAAAGATCTTATCATTAAAATAAATGACACCAGTGACCAAGTCACAGTTAAGGATCAGTTTTATGCATTGTATACCGTAGTATACGGAACACAGTGGGTTAGCCGTATTGAAGGTTTTTCTTTTGATGACGGAACAACTATATCCTGGGACAAAGTTATGGATATGGTTATTAATTCAGCGGAAACCACTGGTAACGATACTATTTACGGTTTTTCACGCACTGACGTATTTAACGGTAGTGCAGGAGACGATTACTATTCTGGTGGTGAAGATGGAGATCTCTACACTATGGGGCTGGGATTTGGTCATGATACCATACAAGATAACAGAACCAACCTTTACAGCGGCAATAATGATACGTTGCAATTCCTTGAAGGTGTTGATCCTGAAACTGTACAATGGTCACGCGGGACAGGTGAACACCGTGATGATTTAATATTCACTCTTGAAGACGACAGCAGCGTTACCATTAAGAACCAATTCTTCCTGCTGTGGTATTCTTTCAGATTCTTGCGGAATTTTTTGCCTTCATATTCCGGCGGCAATGCTAGATAGATATGAAATCCACCTCCTGGGGTGTAAACATCGGGGGTCAGATTCAGGTTAAAATCACCCTTTAACTTTTCAAAGCTGACATCGCCGCCATTGCGCGGATCAACATCTATCACGATGCTTTTTTCATCAATCCGCCAGCCTAAAATCTTTGTAAATGCACTAATCAATACATTCAAAATGCAAGGCTTATAAGAAAATAATTACTAATAGATTATAATTAGTTTTATTGTAATTTACGATAATCATTCGGAACTATGAATACTGCGGATAGATCGATTGCTCTTTTAGATAGCGCGCTAAGCGTCGGTTTGATTTTGTTGAAATAATGCTAAATTATGAGCTTCTTAGCCAAAAAACATATCGGGCGTTAATCTTGGTGCTCTATTAACTGCCATTAATGAACAGGTATAATGGTTGCTTAACCGAGAGCATCAAATAGGTCATAACTTTTTCACGGGTCTCACTATGCGTAAATTCCATTACACAATAGCTACCTAAGCTTATACTCGCCACCGTTTCCCCAAAAACATGGCACACAGTCAATATACGGAGTTATTCCCTGCCCTGCTTGATATTCATTCACAATAACTTGGTCAGGAACCATATGAAAGCCAAAATTCGACTTTAGTTGAAATCATTTGACATAAAACCCTTAATAAAGGACTTATGATTACATTACCTCGTAGCTGTGCAACATTTATTGCTGGAATAATTATCGCACTGGCTTTTTCTTACGTGACATATATAGCGGTAGAACCATATACTAAAAAAATCAGGAATAAAGTCAGGGGATATGCTTTGAATTGAGCAAGCTGATTTTTGTGGAAACAACGTTATTCAGCA
>Ga0105164_10000245_pt1 | contig 40533 bp, 37 predicted proteins | sample VDWuncwatermetaG_FD_89674 | JGI IMG/M metagenome (GOLD analysis project Ga0105164, IMG submission 89674) | Wastewater microbial communities from Netherlands to study Microbial Dark Matter (Phase II) - VDW unchlorinated drinking water | ecosystem: Environmental > Aquatic > Freshwater > Drinking...
CCTTCCGGGCCGCGATGGGACAGCGCGCCGGTCATCCGGTCGAGCACGTCCCCCTCCAGCGGCTGCCTGTCAAATCGCATGACCCCCACAATCCCGCACATGGCTAATTCCCTTCCTCGGATTGGCCAATGACGTCCAGAAGTGCGGACACGGGAACCTCCTTCCGGGGACTGGAAGTCACGCCCGAAATCTCTGACTGATCATCCTTCACAATCCCTCGGACCCCTTGACGCCGAAGACCGGCCAGCCAACGCCACATCCTGCTGTAGACGCCGATCGGATCTCCTTCCGCGGCAACAATCAGGAGGGGAAGCAGGAAGAGGAGCCGTAACCGAAAGAGTGTGCCCACGTTCGCCACCACTAGGGAAATGGGAATCGCCGTGAACACGATGCAGGCGATCAGCAACAGTCCTTCGAGACGACGCCATCGCAGGGCATCCCACAGACCGCAGAGGATCCCGGGGATGAGCCCATACACCAGCAGCATTTCCATCCCGGCAAGCAGCCGCATGACGCCGGTGCTGCCGTGGGTATCGAACCATTGCCAAGGAAACGGGGCGAGAAAACCGATCGCCAACGCCCGAGGGGCATAGCGAGTCATCGAGTCGAAATCCTTGATCTCGATCTGGGCATCCATCAAGGCATGTCCCCCGGCGGAAACAAACCCCTCGCGGCGATACCCCAGCGCTCCCGATGCTGGCTCGGACACCATCTTGATCGCCTGATCATCCAGTTGAGCAAGAAACTCGGCAAAGAGCCGACTCGCCCTGCCGAGCCTCTCCTCGGGGCGGCCGGCTCGTGAAGAGAAAAGCCTCGTAGCCATCGCTAGGAGTTCATGGTGGTTCGCCGAAATCAGCTGAGCCGCTACCCTGGGAAGGTCGCCCCGGGGACCTCCGGTTGGCAACACAGCCTCAGCACCGGACAGGTCAAGCGCATGGAGGGCTCCTCCTGCGGAACTCCCAGCCGCCTGGAGGGGCTGCAAGAGGGCTCCTCCTGCGGAACTCCCAGCCGCCTGGAGGGGCTGCAACAGGAGGTCGCCCCGGGGACCTCCTGTTGGGGGACCTCCGGTTGGCAACACGGCCTCAGCAGGGGAGGGCTCCAGCGGCGCACTGGCCAGACCGAGCACCCCGAGAGCACCTGCCCTATCGCCTTTGGAGAGCCCGCAGTTTCCCACGTGAGCACACACCTGAGCGATGGACCTGATCAGTTCCGGTCTAAATCCCAGTTCGGCAGCGTACAGGGCGCGCTCATAGGCCTGCGTGGCAGCCTCCACCCTGCCGAGTCGCGCCATGACGTGCCCAATCCTGGCGAAGGCCTCGACCTGCATCGGATTAAACAGGAGGGCACGCTCGTAGGCAGCGACGGCGGCTTTGGCATCTTCCAGCGTTAAGACGGACTTCCCGTTCAGTTTCTCATCGCCCTTATTCAGGAACAGCTTGATGATCGCTTGCTTGACTTGGTGCTCCTCGGCTCCTGGTGAGCTCAGTTCCCAGGCGTGCCGAAACGCCTCAAGGGCTTGATCGAACAGTCCCATCTCGTCCAGTGCATGCCCGAGACCCAGATAGGCCGCCGCCTGAGCAGGGTCAAACAGGATCGCGTGCTCGTAGGCAGGGAGGGCGGCTTCCGCGCCCTCCAAGCCATGATTTGGCCTACTCAGCTCGTCGTCCCCCTTTTCGAGAAGGGCGAGCGCAACCACTCGGTTGATTTGCTTGGCTTCGTTGCCTGGAGTGACCTGTTGCAGGGCCTGAGCGCACATCGCAAACGCCCGGTCGAAATTCCGAACCTTAGCTAAGACCAACCCGAGGTTGGCAAGTATGTCGGCCTGAGAGGGATCTAGGGCGATGGCGTGTTCGTAAGCCGCAATCGCCTGGCCGACCCGCCGGTTTATGAAGTGGTCATTCCCCAGCTCGCTGTACAGCCGTGAGATGAGCTGGGAAATCGGCCAGCGCTTCTCGGGAGCTTCTCGCTCGAGGTACTGCTCGTAGGCACGGATGGCGCTTTCCCAGTTCGCCAGCTGGATCTGGACGGCCGCGACCCCCAGGTAGGCTTTTTGGAAATCGCCACGCAGCTCAAGCGCCCGATAGAACTCTCTTGTCGCCTCGATCAACTCTCCCTTCTCCCAATCCAGGATGGCGAGGTTGTAGTGGGCTACCTCTGGCTTAGCGGGTGATAGGAGCTTGACGACGTTCAACGTCCTGGCGAAGAGGGTCGACAAGACGATCACCGCCACCAGACTGACACACTGGATTCCTCGACGTGACGCCTTCTGAATGCACGCGACACAGCCAGCTGGCAGCAGGACCACTAGGGCGGCCAACGACAGCGCCGAACCCAGATAGAAACGCGCCCGCGTGAGCAGGATCATGACCAGACTCAGCAGCACCCAGCGCACCAGCATTCCAAGGAGGCGGCCCCCCTCTGCCCCGCGGGACGGCAACAAGCTCACGATCAGCCAGAGGGCGGCGAATAACAGGAACCAGCTCAAGGGGTCTTTCAGCAGTTGCGCAGACCAGATGAAGGTCGATGGCCAGAAGCCCACCAACGCCGCGCTCACGATGGCTGCCCGTTCTTCCAAGAACCGCCGGCTGATGAGGTACGCCAACAACCCCGTCCCGGCAGCCAGCGCACAGTTGACCACGATCGGAAACAGCGGGTGGGGGCCGAGGAGCCTGTACACAGCCGCAACCAGTGCGAAGTACTCGAAGCCGAAGACCGTGTCGGGCAGCTCAATGCCTTTCCTCCACGCGTCGGCAATCTGCTGTCCGAAGTAGTGGTAGACGCCGCAATCAGGGCCGAAGCTCCAAAACCCATGGTCCACCTGCAGCGAGCGTAGGATCGGCCATTTCCAGAGCGAGACGACATAGAGAACAATGCCGAGGGCCACGCGCACGCTGTAGGAGAGCAGGACGACACGAGCGAGCTGCTGATGGCGCGACGTGCGCCTGGCGAGCCACCCCAGGAGTCCGTAGCCCAGTGCGATCTCGCCAAGGAGTGTGATCAGGATCATGCTGATCGCCTCACCAGTGCAGGCTCAGGCATCGCTATCGTGAGGCCTGATCCTCGCGCGAGGGATACGGGTACTTGTCCTCGACCATTCAGCGCATTCGTCAGGGCGTCCACGAGGGTCCGCGCGTGCGCCACCAAGGAGTAGCGTGCCTCGATCGTCTGCCGACCAGCCTGTGCGAATCGGTCCCGAAGCGTCGGGTCAACCAGCAACCGTGTCAGCTTCTCTACCCATTCATCCTCTGACGACGCCAGGTAGCCGTTTGCGCCGTCTTGGATAATGTGTTGGTTCGCGCCAACGGCCGCAGCGACCACCGGCACCCCACAGGCCATGAACTGGATCGCCTTAAAGGCGCACTTGCCCTGAGCCCACGGGTCGTCCCAGAGGGGATACAGACCGATATCGCAGCGCTGAAAATCCTCCACCTCTCTCCCTAAGCTCCATCTCGCAACGTCAACATCCACCCCATGGACTGTCGGCGGCTCTGGGCTTCCGACCACATAGAGGCGGAAGGGGACTGTCCGCGCGACAGCCTCCAGCACCCGCCGGAGGCTGTGCAGGTACTTGGCCGTCGTGTGGCTGCCGATCCAGCCAAGGATCAATGGCGCTCGCGGATCCTTCTGCCTGGTCCGTGGAACAAACCGTTGGGTGTCAATGCAGGTTGGCAAGACCACGACCCGCCTCGCATACGACCTGGCATAGGTGGCCAGGAATTCGTTGCCTGCCAGCACCAGCGTACTCATCGCCATGACCGCTTTGGGCGTCTCGAGATCTTCCAGGCGTGCCAGGAACCCACGCCCGGCACGCTGCGGCAAGAACATCGCGTCATCGTAGTCGTAGATGATCGGGCCGTGAAATCGCTTGAGCGCACTCCAGAAGAGCCGTCGCCCTAAGGGGAACGCTTCGCGATGGATGAACAAGACGTCGGCGCGGTGGGGGGCGCGAAGGAGCGTCATCCCGCGCCGCACGGTCCCGGCGGCCGCAGAGCCCACCTTCGAGAGCAACCCTCCGCGACGGTAGAGCGCCGCAGCGTCCCCGGCTGAGAAAAAAGCATCCAGGGTAAGCGTAAAACCCGCTGCTTCCAATGCCAGAACCCACTGCAGTACACGGAAGCGCGTGCTGGCCCCCGTCTCAGGGTTCGTCGCGATGGCGAGAATGCGCGTGCGGGCGTGTTGCGTTACTGTCATGTGGAAGCCATGGTCTCGACCGAGGCCGTTTCGCTGTCGGACGGCATTGGCTGGGCGCACCCTGGCGGCGCCCAGCGCTCATAGACGTGCCAATACCGATCAATGCCCCTCTGCAGTGAGAATGAGTCTCTGGCGATGGCTCGGCATCGCCCCGCGATCTGAGGATTGGCCCACACTCGCTCTAATTGGTCCAGCGCACGGTCATAGGCCTCCGGCGAGAATTCAGGGATGACGGCGCCCACCCCTGCTTCCCCGATTACCGTTTCCATGTCTCCGACCCACGCGTTCACGACCACAGGGAGCCCGCTGGCCAGGTATTCGCCGACCTTGGTAGGACAGGTGCCCCGCCGGGAGAAGCCTGGGGTGTAAAACGCAAGCCCCGCGTGGGAGAGGGCTAGCCATCGCGATACCTCTGAGGGCTCAACCGAGGCGATGGTCACCGCCTCAGGGGGGAGCTGTGCGGCGCACACATGGACCGACGCCTTTGCCGCCTGCCGGGTCAACAGGAGTAACCTCGCACCCGGAAAGCGCTTCACTGCTCGCTCCATGAAGCGAAGGAGTTCTGGCAGCGGATACCACGTCCCTACTGATCCTGTGTAGATAAAGACTGGTGCAGGAAACGGCGATGATGTCCTGGCGGGCGACGAAAATCGCGCGAGGTCAACGCAGGTGGGGATCACCGTGATGGGGGGGGCCGCAGCACCCAGCCAGTGCTGGACAGTCTGTTTGGCCCGCTCCGTCAGCGTAATGATCGCATCTGCCTCTTCGAGAAAGACACGCTCCAAGCGCTTCGTCACGCGGTAGAGGAGTCCCCCAGGCGCCCACAACCCTCCTTCAACCCGCTCATCAGCCCAAAAACCCCGCATGTCGAACACCATCGAGGTTTTCGAGACGTGCTTGAGGATCCAAGCCATGAGTGCTGGGACATAACTTCGAGCGTGCACGACATCGATGCGAGCCCGCCGCACGACACGCCAGGCGACAGCCACTCCAACAACCACATCCGCTACGGTTGCCAAGACGGCGGGACGCTTGTGGTAGCGGAGCGATATCCAGCGGATGCCGACTGAAGCGAGTTCCGACCGCAATACCTCCATCTGATCGTGGTTTCTCCAATCGGCTGGTTTCTCAAACGACAACAGCGTGATCCCCATCCCTTTTGAAGCCAACCCCTTCAGGTACGGCGTAATCTGCGATTGCCCGAGGGGCTCGAGCGCCCCATCATACGAGAGATACAAGACTTGTGGGCCGTTTCTCCGGTTCACGGTGCGTCGTGCCGTGGACGCCGTCCGTCGCCGCCACCATCGAAGGGGGGATGCGATGAGCCGCAGGCTGTTCTCCGGAGTCAGCCAGAGACCCTTGAGGATGTGTCGGGAAGCATCGCGCCACTGGCCGGCTCGGGCAAACGATCCGCCAAGGACCATATGGAGGTTGCCGTAGCTGCGTCGTCGGAGTCGACGGACCGCGACCTCGGCATCGCGAAAGGCCTTGCCATAGGCCAGCAGCATATCGTGCTCCATCGCACGGATGTTGTCGTGCATATTGGTCTGGTGCATCCTCACAGCGACCAGAGGATCACGGACGAATCCGGCAGGATAGCGCACCCCGACCCGGTAACACAAGTCCCAGTCGGCTGAGGTCGACAACCGCGTATCGAACCCGCCTACGCCGTCGAAGACCCGCCGAGGGATCAACGCGGTGCTCCCGGCACAGACAATGGTACATCGCTTGAAGAGCAACATCTCGTGGGAAATCCACCCTTCCATGCCGTCCTGCTGCACCTCGAGGGTCCGTCCCGACACATCAATCCGCCTTGCGCCGCAGTGGATCAGTCCGAGGTCCGGACTCGCCAGCCACCGCGCCACCTGCCGCTCAAGCTTCTGAGTCATCCAGACATCGTCAGCGTCGAGGAACGCAACCAGCTCGCCGCGGCTTTCCGAAACGCCGCGATTCCGGGCCGCGGCCACTCCCTGCCGACGCTGCTGGACCCAGCGAATACGGTCGCCGTAGCTCCGAAGAACCTCGGAGGATTGATCAGTCGACCCATCATCAGCGACGATCACTTCAACATTCGGATAAGACTGCGCCAGGACGCTGTCGACGGCCTGCCCGAGGTACCTCCCGTAGTTGTAGTTCGGGATAATCACGCTCACCAGCGGCCCCCCAAACTTCATTCAGCCCCTCGGTCCAGTATCCGGCCGTCGCTTCGCCAACACGACGAAGAACCCGGGAAAATAGCGTCGTTCTCTGACATTGCGATCATAGGAGAGCCCGTAGAGCTTCTGCTCCTCCTGGAACAGATCGCGCCAATCGGCCGGCGCCTGGTACTGATTGAGGCTCGTGGCGAGGCACTCGAAGCCGCACGCGCTCAGCCACCCGTAGACTTCTTCAAACGTATGCTGCGTTTCATAGGGGTGGAACACCTGGTCACGACACCAGGAGCGCAACAGTGTCGGGTCTGTCACCGAGGGGTTAAGCTCCTGGTAGAGTTGCCGGGCTTGCTGCTCAACCGTGTCGCGCTCAACTTCTGTCGCAGCGGCCCGGTAGGCCTGGCGGTAGGGTTCAAACAACTCGAGGAACGGCCGCCGGCCGTACCGATGGTAGAGCCCCACATGGAGAAAACCGTTTGGTTCCACCAGCTGCGCGATCCGCACCAGTGCGGCGCGACAGTCGTGGGTATGGTGGAGCACCCCAAGGCTATTCACGACGGCAAATCGCTCATCGTGATCTGGCTGTTCGGTAAAGGCCTCAAAGAGATCCGCACAGGCATACCGGACCCGTCGCTTCAGCCCGAGCTGTTGGGTTACCGCCCGGGCCTGGTCCAGCGCCAGCTCGGCCAGGTCAATGCCGACGGCTGGCAGGCCGTAGTAGTACGCCACCGTGTTGACAAACCAGCCGATCCCGCACCCGACGTCGAGGACGGCGCCCCGCCGCGCGCCCCGGAGCACGCCGTCGAGCGGCGGGTAGACCGCGGCGATCTGGTTGTGCTGACGGATGGTTCGTGACATCTCTTCGGCAGTGTTCTCACAGTTGAACGGTAGCTCCTGATAGAAGGCCGCCACCGAGGCAGTGACCGCCTCACGCACCTGCTGTGAATCGGTCTGTTCACTTCCTGCCGAGCGCACCCTCACCATAGTGGATAAATGTTCTTAACCTTCCGGGGGTCCACCGGTTTTTCTGAGCGTTGCCTACGGGTTCGTAGCGTCCGCACCCCCAGGCTCAGCGGACGGACCCATCCCTTCAGGACCTTCAACAACTGTTTCATAGCGGACTTCCCTCCTCGCTGTTGACACGAACACACGCACTAGACGACCCGTCCCACCCGAACCCCTTTCCGGCTCTCGAGGACGGTCAGAATCAACGGCTCAATCCCGTCGGCCACCCGACGCGCCATGGCCTCCAGGCCCACAGCGCTGAAGTGGATGCTGTCAGGGAAATGGTCGGAGGTAAATGGACCCACGTCAAGGTAGTGACAATGCGGGAGTTGGGTAGCAAGTTGCTCAAGCGCCTCATTGTTCGCCCGCAGATAGGCGAAGTAGGATTGGACTGTCCCCGGTCGGGGTTTTAGGTAACTGGGCAGGAATTGCGCCGACCAGTCGCATTCCCATTTGATGAGAACTGGGATGCATCCCCACGTATCAGCCACGGCTAGGAGGTTGATGATGTTACGCCGGAACACGCGAACCGCCTCCGGGTTGAACGTCTCGGCCGCGCGCCACGGCGGATCAGATACCCAAAACAGGAGTGCGTTCGCCTTCCCGAACCGCCTTGTCACCCATTCCCACACAAGCTGATACGTCCAGAGGACCGGCACCTGCGGGATTCGGTTGACCCAACCAATCTTCCATGGTTTATGCCTCCGGGCATGTGAGTAGTCACCCTTGAACCCCTCGAGCATTTGGCAGGTCCACGCGTCGTTCACGTTGTGGTAGACAAGCAGGATGTCTGGGGCCAGGTCAATACCGCGAAAGAGAAACTCCGCAAGCGACTCGGCTGAGGTATAGCCGGCGGTCCCGGCGTTGATGCACTCAATCGCTGTCCCCGGAAACCGCCCTGCTAACAGATCCTGAAGCTTCGCCGGCCAGGAGGAGTCTGGCCCCTGGGCTGGGTCGTGGTCTTCCACCGTCGAGCCACCGACGCAGTAAATGCGAACGGAGTTGGGCTGCCGTGCCTTTGTCACCTCGCGCTTGCCCGCATAGCCCAAGCTGTTCGACGGGTACAAGCCATCGCGGTTGGGCTTCTTGACGTACAACGCATATGGATGGCTCATAAATGAAAGCGACTTCACAGAGGGCATCCGCCACAACCCCCAGAACGGGATGTCGTGTCGCAAACTGCGATACACTCGGAGTCCCAGTTCTGCGAGGAGCCACATGCCCAATCCGCCCACCAAGACCGTCATGCCGAAGACAACCCCGCAACCAAGATCGTTCGATAGCTATGCGCCGGATGGGGGGTTGGGATTAACCGGATCGATAGCCCATAGGCGCAATTCACGATTGCGTAAAGGAACGCCGATCGGCTTGCCGCCGCGCGCACCACACGGCTAACCCGCAATGATTCACATGGAAACTGCGTCAGGCTTACCCGACGCCCGGACTGTGCCGCAGTCCTCCGCACCTGATCGGCGACCTGTTCGGCAATGGGGTACTCATACCGCAGGTGTTCCTCCAGCCAGTCTGGAACCGGTCGGCGTCGATTCGCACAGGCCTGTCGGTACTCTAGATCGAAGCGCCGCGACCGCTCCCCACTTGGAAATGCGATGAGGATGGTGCGCGAGGCCACCCGCACGCACTCCCGGATGACTTGCCCGCGCGCCTCCGGCGGCAGATGCTCCAAGACATCCACGCAGCTGACGGCCGGAAACGCCCGATCCTGAAACGGTAACGCGGTGGCATCGCCGCTAACGAATGTGAAGTGCTTCGCGGTCTCCGTTGGCGGCAGGACATCTGATCCCACCACTTTAGTGTGCGGTAAAAACGCCGCCACCCCCAAACGGCCGCAGCCCACATCGAGAAGGCTTGGTTGGCTTCGCATCCCGTTCTCCCCGAGGCTGGAAGACAAGATCCTCGCAGGGCAACGATTTCTGCATCGGGTATCCCAGCCGTACCGATAGACGAAACTGGAGACACGACGTCGGAGCGATGTCACGAGGAACCTCATCGGGACAGCAGCGGTTGCCGTGATGCGTGGAAATGTTGGATCAGGTTCTTGGCGCTTCGCCATTCCATGGACGCCCGGGAGGTCTTGGTGAGCGTCGCGACATGCGGGGTGCACAAGACATTGGGCAGCGTCGAGAGCGGACCCTCGTATGGTTCCTGTTGAAACACGTCCAAGGCGGCTCCCGCCAGCCGGCCGGATTGCAGCGCGTCGAGCAGCGCGGCCTCGTCCACCAGGAATCCCCGCGCGGTGTTGACCAGGTAGCCGCCCGGCTTCATCGCCGCGAACTCGCCGGGCCCCAAGAGCGGTCCTTCGTCGGGTCGGCGGGCGGCGTGCAGTGACACCACATCAGCCTCGGACAAGAGCGACGGGAAATCCCGCAGTTCGACCGCCGGCGGAAGATCCCGCTGCCTAAGGGCCGGATCAAAGACAAGCACGCGGGGCTTGAACATCCTCAGGTACCGCTCGACCGCCCGGCCAATCCGGCCAAACCCGACAAGGCCAATCGTCCACTCAGAGAGCAGCACCCCGGTGTGTTTTACCCATTGCCCCTCACGAAGTTCACTCTGGTGGACCGGCAGGTTGCGCGCGAGTGCCAGGATCATGGCCACGGTGAGCTGTGCGACCGGTTCCACGACTTCGTCTGCGGTCGTGTAGATCGTGATTCCCCGCCGGCGAGCCGCTTCCAGATCGATTGCATCGGTCCCCGCCCCGCACCGGCTGATGCAGTGCAGACGCGGCAGCGCGGCGAGGATGCCCGCGTCATAGGGTTCGACCCCGGCGAGGACGCCATCCGCATCGCGCAACAGGGCGGTCATCTCCTCCCGGCGCAGGCGGCGCCCGAGGGGATTGACCCGCACCTCGAGCCCCGCCTCTTCCAGCAGCCGTCGAGGCCGGTCATCCTGCTCGCAGAACTGCTGGAGGCTCACGTAGACGAGTGGGCGGGCCATGCGCCGAGCACCTCCTGCAAGACCTTCTGCTGCGCCGGATCGCTCTCGAGGTAACGCTCTACCAGCACCACCTCCCTCGGCTCATTAATGCCGGGGTACCCCTTAGTGAACTCGATACCGCGCAGCACGACATCATGCTCAACGATCCTCGACTGGTCGATCCCCTCCGCACGCTCCAGCGGGGTCCGCGCTAGGCGTCCGTACTGGTCCAGAAACTCCCGCCGGTACCCCAAGATCCCCAGGACTCTCCGGATGGGTTCAAACCGGCCGTCGGGAAGAAGTGGCGCACGGGAAAAGTCACGGGAGCAGAAGAGGATGCGCCCGGATTCCGACACCGCGCATTTCACCACGACCCGGTCGCTGAGTTCAGACGGCTCCTCGATCCGTGCCAGCGCGTTCCATGCCTGGACGTGCGGCTCCTGCTCCATCGCGTCGACAAACCGCTCGAGATCGCTCGGCAAGACCAAGATTTCGTCCCCCTGGACATTGACGACATGCGTGCAGGCCAGTTGTTGCATCGCCTCGGCAACACGGTCCGTCGCGGCCGCATGCGCCGGAGACGTCATAATGACCCGTCCACCGAACTGCTGAATCACCTGTGCAATCTCCCGGTCGCAGGTCGCCACCACCACCTCTGAGAAGCGATGGCAGAGGAGGGCTCGCCTGCGCACATGTTCGACCATTGGAACGCCCTGCACCTCAAGGAGCGGCTTCCCCGGCAGCCGGCTGGAGGCCATCCGCGCGGGGATGATCGCAGCCACTCGGATGCGCGTATTCATGAGACTATTGCGGCAGAGTGCCGCAATCCACGTTGAGACATTGGCCGGTGATCGCCGAGGCGGCAGGGCTGGCGAGAAAACCCACCGCTTCGGCCACCTCCTGCGCGGTCGGCAGACGGCCGAGGGCGGTCTGCGTCGAGGCGAAGGAGGTAAGATATTTCTTGACGCGTTGACCGTGCGCCGGCGAAGAGGGCTCGGCGAGCGCCGTGAGGAGCTCGGCGGTCTCCACGTAGACCGGACAGACCGCGTTGACCCGAATCCCACGCGGACCAAGCTCCTTTGCCAAGGCCTGGGTCATCCCATTCACGGCAAACTTAGCTGCGCAATACGCGCTGTTATTGGCGCTTCCGCGCTTCCCAGCCAGGCTGGAGACGTTGACGATACAGCCGCCCCGCGGCAGCACCGGGGCCGCAGCGGCGCAGCCCCACAGCGTCCCCAAGAGGCTCGTCTCAATGACGTCCCCGACGAAGCGCGCATCAATCTCCTCCACCGCCTTCCAGCGGGAGACCCCTGCGCAGTTGACCAGGACATCCAGCGAGCCAAACTCCTTCAGGACCGAGCGGATGAAACCCTGGACTTGGTCGCGCTGCCGCACGTCCACCTCGCGATGCACTACCGCCTTCGGCAAGGAGGGCCGCCGTTGGGACCGGGAGCACACCGCCACGGCGTTCCCCTGCCGGTAGAACAGCTCAGCGATCGCCAGGCCGATGCCTCGTGTGCCGCCGGTTACCGCCACCACCCGCCGCGGCGTCTTCCTCATATCGTCATGGCGGTAAATCCGCCGTCTACGGTCACGATCGACCCGGTGACGAAGCTCGCAGCATCGGAGGCCAGCCATAGCACCGCGCCGACCAACTCCTCCGGCCGTCCGAAGCGCCCCATGGGCGTATGGTTGAGGATCTTTGCTTGACGCTCCTCATCGATGAAGTGCTGCATGCTCCACTCGGTCGGGAAAAATCCCGGTCGCAGGGCGTTGACCCGTACGTTAAACGGCGCCCACTCGCGCGCCAGGTTCTGCGTGAGGTTGGCCACCCCGGCTTTCGCCGTCGAGTAGACGAAGGCCTTCGAGAGGGGCGGCCCCATCGAGACCGACGTGAAGTTAATAATACTCCCAGACCGCTGGGCAATCATGGCCTCCCCAAACACCTGGCAGGCCAGCAGCGTCCCCTTCAGATTCACGCCGATGATCCGTTCAAACTCGTCTTCAGGAATCTTCAGGAACGGCGTGGGGGCGTTCGTGCCGGCCCCGTTCAGCAGCACGTCCACCCGTCCGTAGTCCTTCAGGACCGCGTCCCGACACCGAAGCAATCCCCGCTTTGAGAGGACATCGCAGCGCCACCGGCGTATCGCCCCATCACCTTGGCCCATCACCTTGGGATCCGGCGCAGTCACATCAAGGATGGCGACCCGCATGCCGGATCCGCGCATCGCCTGCGCCAGCACGGAACAGAGGTGCCCCGCCCCTCCAATCACGGCCGCCACCTTGCCGCGCAACTTAAACTGCGCCTCAAGGCTCGTCCGCGCGGCAGGGCCCGCGTCGGGCGCAACGAGCCGTCGCCTCGATCTCGTGTTACGTCCTGGAAGGGATCGTGTCGCTATTAGAGGCATCCGTCAGGAACTCCAGGAAATCCGTGACCTGGAGCGCGCCGCCACCCGCGCCGCGCCCGCGGCCCACCCAGACAAACGTGCAACCGGCTCCAGCGGCGGCTTCAGCGTCTTCCAAGGTGTCGCCAAACATGACGACCGATTCCGGATGGGCGCTGTACGCTCCTCGAAACTGCGCCAGCCAATTGGTCTTATCCACCGGCGCCCCCTGCACGACGTGGACAGACGCAAGCCAACCGCGCGCTGCCAGGATCTGGACGAGCACCTCCTGGGGCGTGCTCGAGAGCACCGCCGTCCGATGGGTCGCCCCGGCACGGCGCAGGAACTGCGAAGCGCCTGGCACCTCAGCGGCTTCAATGATCTGTCTCGTCGTAGCCCGTTCAAATCGCTCATGCAGGGCGGCGGCGGCCGCCGGGGTGTAGGGCAACCGGAGGATGCGCTCGTAGACGTACTGAAACTTGTCTCCTCGAGGCGTATGGTGGTGCCCCCAACAGTACGCCAGGATCTCCTCGCGCTGCGCTGGAAATTCGGAAAAGCAGAGCTCGAACGCCCGTTGCTTGATTGGGTTGGAATCGACCAGCGTGCCATCGAAGTCAAAGACGAGGGCGTGGGCACGTCGGAGCACGTCATGAGACGCGGACACGATGGCCTCTGGCTTGACGCCGCCCCGCCAGCCCACGGGTTGCTGACAGCGCTCGCATGCGTTCACTCCATTTCCATAAGATGAAGACATCGGATGCCAGCACGACGAAGGTGTAGCCTTCCTCGAACGCCGCCGCCACGGTCTGCTCGTCCGGCTCGATGACCTGGGTCCCGCAGGCCTTGCGGCGCCGCCGACAGGCCTCCACCACCCGTGCGCAGGCCGCCGTCACCCGCGGATGCGCCAGCTTGCCGGGCATGCCGAGCGAGCCTGAGATGTCGTAGGGCCCGATCATGACACCATCCACGTCATCGTATTGGAGCAACGAGTCGACCGCTTCGACCCCCGCGATCGACTCGATCTGGATCACGATCGTGCATCGCTGGTTCCATGTTGAGACGTACTCGTCGAAGCCGATCCCGTAGCCTTGAGCCCGGGCCACCCCGTAACTGCGCTGACCCCTCGGAGGATACTTGCACCATGCGATGATCTGCTCGACCTCGGCAGGGGTGGTCACGTTGGGGACGATCACCCCGTCCGCCCCCGAGTCGAGGAGCCGCTTGATCTGTTCGCCATTGTGCGAGGAGACCCGCGGCAGACCCGCGGCCCCCCCCGCCTGAGCGGCGGCAATAATGCGCTGCGCCTGTTCCTGGCTGATGGTGCTGTGCTCAAGGTCGATGCCGATGAAATCCACGTTGGCCGCAGCGAAGATCTCCGTGATGGAGGGATGCCCCAGCGAGGTCCATGCACCGAAGGCGCGCGTCTGGGGCGACAGGAGTTTTCGTCCAGCAGCGCTCATAGGTTCCTCATCCCCCCCGTTCTCCGGTCGGCCGTCCCCACACCTCATTCGTGCTCTTCCCCTGCGGATCACGCCACTCCTGCCGGAGCCCTGCGGCGGTCAACTGCTGCGCGCACTGGTGCCGCGCTGAGGTGTCAGCGGGCATCTCAATAATCAGCGTGCGCAACAGAGGGGAGCGGAGCGTCCGTGACGCCCCCGTCAGCACGCGGGGTTCGGTGCCATCAACGTCAAGCTTGATGGCCTGCGGGTGGAGCGATGTCTGTTCGCAGAAGTCATCCAGCGTCATGGCGCAGATCCCTTCGCGCCACACGACCGGACGGCCGGCCAGCGTCCGCTCGAGGAATTCGCTCGACTCCGTATGCAGCGCTGATCCGGGAGAGACGTCTTGGATATGCAACCGACTGACTCCCGAGCGATCGCTCAGCGCCACCCCGTAGATCTCCACGCGGTCCTGCACCCGGTTCTCCATGACGTTGTCCCTGAGGAGATGGAGGTTGCCGTATTCCGGCTCGAAGGCGACCACCTGAACGGTCGGGTGGCGCAAAGCCGCATAGAGGGCATAGACCCCTATGTTCGCACCGATGTCGAAGACCGTATCGCCGCCTCGAACCCACCGGTCAATCCAGTCCAACGTCTCGGGTTCCTTCTCGCTGAAGGTCTCCCACCGGTACTGGGTAATCCAGTTCTCGCATTGCAAGGTCAAGCGCACACCGCGCGACCAGACGGTGCGCCGCGGCGCAAGAACACGGACCGTATGCCAGCGTAACCGCGAGAGCGAGCCACGCCAATCTCTTACGCTGGCGAGGGCCCGTCGGACCGTCCCGTTCTCTGACCTGCTCAACCCGCTCATCGGATTATCGGATAACAATCCCCGTCGTCCGGCGCGCACCGAGACGGAAACCGTCTGAAGCGTTCTCCGGCGCTCATGGCCGAGCCTCCGTCGGTGAGAAGGCCCTGACACGCTCCCACTTATTGTCCTGGACCATGAGGCGAGGGTCGCAAACGATCCCATGCCAGATGACCGCTTGAAACGCCTCCGTGTGCGGGGTGACGGACCGTTCATTGACCGTTGGGATGACGAGGACGATATCCCCTCGCTGTTTCGTGTAGCCGCCGTCGCGTCCGACAATGCCCAGGACGTCCATCCCCCGTGCCTTGGCCTCATCGATCGCCGCCACCAGATTCGCGCTGATGTTGCGCTCGCGGCTCCCGCCTCCCACGGAGAGGATGAAGAGCACGTCGCGCTCACGCGCCCGGCTGACCTTGAGCCACTCGGCGAACACCGTCTCCCACCCTTCGTCGTTCGTCCTCGCGGTTAACTCAGAAATGTTGTCCACGGGGGTGTAGGCCTCGATGCCGGCCAGTTTCCGGAAGTCATTCACCGCGTGGCTACAATTACCGGCGCTCCCGCCCACGCCGCACAGGAAGAGCCGTCCACCATCCTCGCGCAGCCGGACCAACCGCTCCACCATCCGGTTGATAACTGATACCTCCACCCGCCGCGCGATTTCCGCGACCTCTTCCAAATACCGATGGACAAACGTGCCGCTCATCGTTGTTTCCTCGTGACTATGCGCGCAAAGGAACTCAGGCCCCGTTGTTGCAGGAATGTTTGGAACACCTCGTGCGTCTCGCCATCCGCGTCCACGAGCTGGCGTTCAAACGCTGACAGTGGCAGTGAGGGGTCGTGCTGGACATGGGCCCGGACGATCTCCACATCGAGCACCCCGGGGGTGCTCACTTCAAGCGGGCTCAGTCCGGACTGGCGCAAGAGCGCCGTGAGCCCGTGAAGGCTGAAGCAGTTGGCGCGATCCGGTGGCGTGAGGTAGAGGTTGCGGAGGCCCAGCACCGTCATATCGAAGCCGGACGACACCAAGGCGGTCACAAACACCAAACCTCCCTCTTCCACCCGGTTGACCACCCCGCGCAACAGCGCCGCCGGATCAAGGGCGCGGTCTAATGATTCGAGGAGCACCGCGGCTCCCACCTGCGGCCCGCCGCTCCCATCGGCCCGGTCTGTCGCCAGCTCCGTCTCATCCACCGTCAACACCTCACTGAACGACCTGCTCTCGGTGAGAAACTCGGTGAAATCGCTCGGCGCCGTGACGACCTCCATGATCGATGTCTGAGGGATCTCCTGCAGCCGAAGGGCGTCTTCAATCCATTCCAGTTTCGGCGCGTACACATGATCAACGCGCGACTGCGTGAGGCCCGCGTGAAACGCCGCTGGCGAATGTCGGTGACGGTTGACCTCTGACAACAACCGCCCCCATGGGGCCGGCTCCGACCGATCCGCAAGGAAGAGGCCGCCGTGCTCAGGATCGCGCACATACGCCAATCCCTCCAGCGCCCCACACGGCTCGAGCCTGACGGCGGAACTCCATGAGCGCTCCAGTCGGTGCGTGCAGCCGGCCAGGGCCTTCCGGGTGGCCGCAAGGCAAAAGGCACGATAGTTGAGCAACCCATCAAGCGGCTTGACCGCCGATAACGGGAACAGATGTTGGGTCTGGATGGATCGCATCAGGTAGCGCTTCGTACCATCGGCTGGCGTTCCGCCAGCGCATAAACGTCACGGATCACTTCCATCACGAGACGGGCATCGTCCAAGGTTCCATGCGCTGCCGGCTGACCTTCCTGGACCGCGCCGAGGAACTCGTTGACTTCCTTTTCCCAAGACTCATCTCGGTCGAAATGGATGATCTCCTCGCGCGGATTGCCCAACGCCAACGCCTCATCCTCGAACTGCCGCTTCCCGATCACCAGCTGTTCCCGGCCGTAGCTGCCGGTTTTCGACAAGAGCCCGCTGCCAATCAGGTAGCCGTCACGGCAACCGATCTCGAAGCGAAACGTGTGCTTCCACAGCGTGGCCGAGGAGTGGAGGAACGCGGGGGCGCCGCGTGCAGAACGCAGCAGGATGAACGCATTGTCTTCCAACCCGCTGCCCCAGAAGGCATCGGTCAGCACCGCCTCGACGAGAGCGAGCGGCCCCAGGAAGAGCTGGAAGAGATCCAGCATGTGAACGCCTTGATCCAAGAGAATCCCACCGCCAGCCACCACGGGGTTGCTGCGCCAATTCTGCCGATGGCGGATGCCGCCGGACTTCCCATACGTGCCCTTGACGTACAGCACGTCCCCCAGCTTGCCATCGCTGAGCAAGGCCTTGGCCGATTGCACCGAGGGGTGAAGGCGGTGGTTGAAGCCGAACATCAGCGTATGCCTCGGGGTGCGCGCTGCGGCCTCGGCGATCCGACAGAAGTCCTCCCAATTGCGCCCGGGAGGCTTCTCGCAAAACACCCGGCCGCATCGGGCGATCGCCTCGACGCACAGATCGGCCGTGACGTTGTTCGGCGTACAGATGAACGCCGCGTCGACTGTCGCCCACGGCACCGGTGCCCCTGGCTCTAACAGAGCTCCTCTGAGCCCTTCAGCGGACGGGTCGAGGGCGGGATCCACCACGGTAATCTTGCGCACCGCCGGGTGGCGGCGCAGGACGTCGTAGCGGATCTTCCCCATGTAGCCGAAGCCGAAGATCAGGCAATGCATGATGACACGGTCTCTTGTTTTGAGCGCAAATCGACCGCGCGCAAGAAAGCCTCAATCCGATCGTCCGTCACGGGGCCGGTGTAGTCCTTCACGTACTGTGCGGCCGCCTGCCATTCCTGGGTCAACGCCCCCTCCGAGGTCCGCTCGTGCTGCGCGAGAACCTGGACGAACCCCTCCACCGAAGCGCAGCGCTGTCGCCATCGCTCTAACTGAAAGAGCGGATCACGATCCATCTCCGTCTCGATGTCCGCATAGATCGGCAACAGCCCTTGCAGAACCGCGTAGAAGGCGGAGGAAGACCCACGATAGAGCAACACGGAAGCCCGCTGGAAATCGTCTTCAATGGATCGATTCGACAAGACGACGTTTGGCACACTCGTTAGATCCACATCGATCAACTGCTTCGCGATCGCCATCGGTACTTCGGGATGACAGCGCAAGATGAAGGTATAGTGCGGCAGGCGCTGCGCACATCGAGAGGCGAACGCAAAGAGCGTCTTTACTTCCGGGCGGTGGCCCACCGGGGTCACCAGGACAGTGCGGCGTCCTAGATCTGCAGGGTGTTGCGCGGTGGTCGGCTGATATCGAAAGCTGCCGAAGGGTATCAGAGTCGTACCAAAGCGGGCGTGTCCAGCTCGAATCATCTCAAGAGGCACTAGGCCCAGCCCGAGGACTACGTCCGGCACCGACCACGCCCCACGTGATGCAGGTTCGATGATCGCCAGCGACTCGCGAAAGATCGCCGTATGCTGGTAACCCACCGTCGTGCAGGAAGGATCGGTAGTGTTCACACCATACCACACACATTTCTCCCATCCATAACCCTCGTAAAGAGTCATGACGACGCGAGGGTGCCACAATCGTGCCGCCGCGCGACCAACCCATACCGACAATCCCGTCATGGTGGTCGCCGGTGCCAGTGCTTCCAGGCTGGCCAGACGAAAGACTTTCCGGATCCCTGGGTCGGATTCACGTCGCGCCATCCGGGCAAAACCTAAGGCGCTCACGATTTGCTGTCCGACCATGGCCGCCACGGCGAAGGGTGAGATCAGCGCTAGATCCGGCACGCGACACAGACCTGAGGTCCGGGTGTGCCGCCGTGCAAAGGTTCGCCACGCCTCACTGGAGATATTGCTGCATAACAGCAACGTGGATACTCCGTGCTCAGCCAATCGAACCTGGAGATTCCCGTAATAGAAATCCGTCCCATCGGTTCTCCAATCTGATCCATAGCAACAGCTTCTGGCAACGACCGCAAAGGACTGCGATCGCAACTCGCGAAGCTCGCGGCGCAGCATGAAACGGAGTCGCGCGATGCCGAGTAACAGATAGCCCCCATAGGCGATGCCCCGCGCCAACCCAACGAACCACTGCCACCACAGCTGGACAGCGTCTTCTGAAACGTCGCGAAACGAGAGCCTCGTATCGCGAACAAGCTCCGCTTGAATCCCCCGCAACGGATGGCACAGATGCATCCACCACATCGCCAAGACTGGAAGACCCGGGTGGCGCTGCGCAACCTTCTGGAGCAGATCAGACAATCGGCGTACAGCCACCATACGCTCATGTGTCTGCTCTCCAACCTCTAACCGAGCTGGCTCATGCGCCGCCTGGCGTTCAGGAAGCATTGAGGTCGACCGGAGCATCAGGAAATTCTCACCGGCGCTAGTCGCATCCGTGCTCTGAGGTAGTTACACAACATCACCTCATACAGACCCTGCACTGTCCGCACAGACGCCGACATCGGAACCCGATGGAATACTGGACCTGAGGAGGTAAAATTCGGCAGGGGATATGCACTGAAGAACGCCGACACGCCCTCCTGTCGAAGCAGGTGAACGGTGTTATCAGTATAGCAGGACTTAGGCTGGCCAAATGGGTAGCTCAATAACCGGGTGCCCCGTGGATGCGCATCTAAAAGTCGTTGATTCTTCCAGTGTTCTTGACACAAACGTTCGGGAGGTAGCAGAGCAGCGTTGTGGTGGTTGTAGAGGTGACTGCCCAGGGAGACCAGGGGTTCCTGGGCAATGGCCTGCAGATCAGCTTCAGTCATCAGCGGGCCCCGAAAGATGCGAACCCGCTCGAACAGCGCTTCCCGATCGCGGCAAGCAAGCATCTGTTCAACCTGCGATTCTGTGGTCTGACTGAGCGGTTGCTCGCCGTGGCCATTGCGCTCCGTCCGTTCCGATTGGCCATAGCGCAGGTACGCCAGCAACCCGGACCAGCAGGTCTCCCCTTGAATTGGACCCATATTGAGAAAGCACACCGAAGGAATTCGTTTGGCTTTGAGGATTGGCAGGGCATGGCGGACGTAGCCCTGATTACCATCGTCGAAAGTGATGAGGGCGGCTGGCCGAGGGTAATCTCCGCAGAGCAACTGACCAGGATCGATGAAGTGAAAAAATTCGCTCATGAGATCGAGCTGCTGGTCAAAGATGGCTGGCGGAACATTGAGATCCAACAGCTGATTGAACAGGCTGGGCTGGTCCGATACCTCGTGATACAAGAAGACGACCGTCGCATCGCGCAGCAGACGACGGGCCGCTGCTGGGGAGGCAACGATCTTGCGGTTGATCATCCGCCATGGTCCATGAAGCAGCGCGTTCATGATCATTCGTCCGCTCCGATGGTCGGTGTCTCAGTGACCGCCTCGAACGACGCGATCCGCTCAGTCAAATGTTTCAAGCCTTCATCCACCGACCAGCTCAACGTTTGTTGAGCACGTTCCAAGTTACGCCAAGCCAACCGAAACAGCTCTGGATGATCGCGAAGGTACTTCCCTGAGAACAACTGAGACTTGTGGGTGACCTGCGGGATCCCGCGTAAGAAGCCATGTCGGGCATAATCCTCAGCGACTTTCAGAAAGAGCTCTGTCCCCAGGACGGTCAGTTTGACCGCAAGGGAATAGAAATTGTCGAGCGCATCAATTGTCAATCGCGCTTGATACAGAATCGGCCCCCTGTCGATGCCTTCATCGAGCAAGTGGACTGTCACCCCGAGGGCGTGCGGTCCCTCAAGCGCCAGCGCAGAGACAATCCCCTCAGCCCGGTACTGAGGCGACCAGCCCCAGTGCAAGTTCACAAACGGCGCATGAACCGCCTCCAACACGGATCGGCGAATGAGTCGCGTGCCATGGACAAACACCAGCTCCGCTTTCTGTTGATGTAAGAAAGCCGACGTCTCGGCAGCATTGATATCTGTGACTCGCGTCACTGAAAGTTCCGGATTAAAAACCTCGCAGTCCCTCAGAAGTCGTTGATGGTGGAGAGTACGGTGGCCGTAGTAGAGATGGTGGTGCACGAGGTTGTGCAGTTGCCACCAGGCGCGCCACCAGCCCCTCACCGAGTCGGTGTAGACGTTGTGCAGTCCGGCGCGGAGACTCGAGAAAATATCCCGCAAATTCAGCCGCTCCCGTCGAATCGAGAATCCGTCTTCCACTACGATGGCCTCCAGCACCCCAGCACGAAACAGCTGGTTTGCGCAGTAAATCTGAAACGGCGATTCGTGCGTCAAGAGCACTGCGTTCATTCGACCGCCAGGGCTGCCTCAGCCTCATGCGGGACACGCGGACTGCTGTGTTGAAGCGGTGCCCGCCCAAACGATCCATCCACCGAGAGGACCTTGTTGCGGCCCCACCGCCGACCATAGCGCTCAGCCGCATCTGCCATGACCGTCGCTCGATCCAACTTTGCCTGGAACCCTTCCAAGAGCCACTGGAGATACGTGCCCATCCGCTCAGCCGCCCGCCCATCTCGAAAAGGATCAAGCTCATCGAGCATAGGAGACCAGTCCCCGAATCCCGGAACTCCTCCCGGACGGTTCCAGTGCTCAAGACACGCCTTCCACAGTAATCCCCAGTCTGTAAACACCACGCGGCCGACCCCCAAGCGATACAGGGGACTGATCGACCAACCCAAACGATCCACCAGGAGCGTCGGCACTCCAGCGAGGGCTGCGTCCAAGCCTGCCGTCGCAGCATTGAGGTGGCCGTGGATCATCAAGTCAGCCGCCAGTGCAGCGATGGCGGGGGGGGCTTCCTCAAAAAATACCACGCAGCGTCCAGTGGCCTCGGCACGCTTCAGGAGCTCGGCGACCGGACCCAGTCTGCGCCGTAGGGACGATGGGGCCTTTGGTTTAATCACCAGTCCGAGCCAGGGTTCTGCAAGCACGCGCTCCAAGAGGAAGGCGTAGCTCTCCCGCTCAACGCTGTGGCCCGTATGCCACCGCGCATCATCGAGGGAGTTCTCATCGGCAAAGGCGAGGATCCGCTGCGCCCCGCGCCGCTGCAGCGCCGCACGGACACGCCGCGCCTCATCCCGCACTAATGGGAAGCGGTAGTCCCCAAGATAGCCCGTGGCCACCAGGTACGAGATGCGTGAACCGGATCGTCGTTCGATCTCCGCCATGGCGGGGGTGTAGGCGAAAAAGACATCCGTGGCCAGAGCCGTCTCAGCTGAGGGGAACGACTCGTAGGCCCGCTGATAGATCGTGGAGATGCCGCCGACTCGCTTGAGGGCGTCGGCGACCGCACAATGCGTCTCGCTGTACCGGAACCACGACACGTGGACCTTCACTCGGGCTGCCTCAAAAAACTCCGACCAGAACGCGCGTTCTTCGCGGAAGTACTTCCGCATCTGCTCCCGAAACCACCGGCCCTCCAGTCCGGCAGGAAGCGCAGCTACCTTTGGCCAATCGCTTCGCGCGCCGCGCAGACGAGGCACAAATATCTTGGCTTCCGGGGCGGCCCAGACGCGAGGACGCATGGCGACCGCGTCAATGCCGTACCGATGCAGTTCCTCCAGCCTCCGGACATCAAGGGGATACGACTCGAGGTTAAAGGTCACCACGACATCACACGCTGGAATCGCGGAGGAACGCCAGAAGAACAGGTCCGAGTGCCGTGCTGGATAGTCCAGATTGAGGCCCCCATAGTACTCCACAGCCAGCCGAGCTCGACGCGACCCGTCGGGCGCTGGCGATCTCGTCCCTGCGCGGCTGCCCTGCAGAGCCGCCAGGCCGACACGTTGGGTCGCTGGAATCCCAGACTTGCCGAGGATCCCCTGGGCTTGCAGTCGATAAAGTAGGCGCTTGAGCCCTGGGGAGATCAGCCTCCGGAGCCATGTGCGTGGATTGAGGGTGGGGGGAACGGGAATGACCGTGACGCCGGCCCGTAGCGCATACCGAGCTATCACGCTGAACCACGCGCGACGCTCAAGGAAGTAGATCACCCTTGCTGGCATCTGAGTCTTCCGTTGATGCCACGCGCACACCTGGATCGTGACCAGGGCCCGCCACAGTGTTTGCCGGTCTGTAAAACTGATGACGGTCAGCGCTTTGGCTAGGTAGGCAGGAAACCGCCCGGCATCCAACCCGCCGTCGAGGGTCTGACGAAATACGGGCTCCGCCATAATTTCATGCTGGACCTCACCGAGGTCTTGGTAGGCAATCCGAAGCCGCAATAACAGCCCCTGTTCATCCCGCACGTCGAGCAGCCGAAACTGCAGCGGCTCCACCACGACCCCGGTCAGCCAGCGGCTGGCGCGTGCAACTGCCCGGCCCGCCGTGGTGCTGTCGATCGTGTAACAGCAACCGACACGCCGCCCCTGCCTGAAACGCATCCACACCAAATGTGGGAGGAGCGAGCTACACCACACCCGCACCGTGAGGAACTCGATGAAGCACGCGGCCCCGCCGCGCGCTGGCTGGTGAGCGAGTCGCGCGCTCATCGTGGCCAGAGTTCCTTCACGACTGAAGCGCATCGTTGCACCTCGGCATCGCTTAACCCCACGCTGCTGGGCAGGCTGATCGCACGCGCGTACACCTTGGGCGCGCAGGTAATCTCCACCGCCTGGCAGTCTTGGTAGGGCGGCAAATCGTGAATCGGATGCCACACGGGCCGCGCCTCAATGCCCTGCGCCCGCAGCCGCGCGAGCCATTCCTGGCGCTCCGACACGGTGGTTCCCTCGGGTAATAGGATCGTATAGAGCCAGAATGTTGGCTCCGTGTTGGGCGGTTCCGGCATCAGCGTGATTCCATTGAGATCTCTGAACGCCTCTGCGTACGCCCGCGCGATCCCGCGCTTCCTCCCGATAAAGGCTGCCAGCTGCTCGAGCTGGGCGAGGCCCACGGCCGCATGGAGGTTGGTGAGCCGGTAGTTGTAGCCCACTTCCCTGTGAATGTACTCGACCCCCTCCGTCTTGGCCTGGGTTGTCAGGAGCCTTGCGTACTCTGCGTCCTCGCGCTTGTCTGTCACGAGCATCCCGCCCCCGCCGGCAGTCATGATCTTATTGCCGTTGAAGCTCAAGACACCGATCTGGCCCCACGTACCGACGTGCCGGTGACGATACTGGACGCCCATTCCTTCAGCAGCATCCTCCACGACGCGCAGGTGATGACGCCGAGCGAGCTCAACAATGCGGTCCATCTCACACGCCAACCCCAGGATGTGCACTGGGAGGATAGCGCGCACCCTTCGCCCGGTTCGTTTGTTGCGACACGCAAGAGCCGTCTCGGACTGGGCCGGGCGCAGCTCGCACTCCTCGGAGAGAAATCGTTCCACCTTTTCCACATCCATCTGCCACGTCTTGGGGTCCGCGTCCACGAAGACCGGGTGCGCCCCGCAGTAACGGATCGCGTTGACCGGTGCGATGAACGTGAGGTCAGACACCAGGACCTCGTCCTCCGGCTGCACCCCGGTGACCCGCAGCGCGGTGTGCAGGGCGGCGGTGCCGTTAACGGTCGCGGTCGCGTACGCCGTCCCGACGTACGCAGCCACCTCTCGCTCGAACCGGTCAACGAACGGTCCGACCGACGACACCCAGCCGGTGTCGAGGCACTCCTTCAGGTACTTCCACTCGTTGCCCCGCAGCATCGGGACGGACAGCGGGATCGTTCGTTCAACTGACGCGGTCTCAGGCGCCATTCATTTCCCCGTCGTTGCGGTACCTCGGATGGCCGACATCACTGATGAGCCCGCTCGAGACCGCGTCGATGACTTCTCGAATCCCTGCCTCGACCGTGCGCGTCATTCTGAATCCTAGCGCTCGAGCGATCTTCTCGAAGCGCACGCGGTAATCGCGGGGGTCTTCCGCTTTTTGAACCCGCTCGATCCTGCACTGATCTCCGATCTGGCTGCGGACGAGCTCCGCCAGCGTCCCCTTTTGGAAGTTCTGGCTGGTATCCCCTGCGTTAAACGCCTGACCGTGCACCTGCGCCGGCGGCGCCTCCAACGCCAAGCACACCGCCTGGGCCGCGTCCCGCACATGGATGTACGGACGCCAGAATTGCTCCCCGAAGATGGTGAGCTTGCGCTTGACGAGGAGTTCCACCGTGAATTCGTTCACGGTCAAATCAAACCGCATCCGCGGCGAGAGACCGAAGACCGTCGCGAATCGCAACACCGTCACCACCGGCGTCTCAGAAGAACGGGCGGCGCTCAAGAGCGCCTGCTCAACCGCCACTTTGGTCTGGGCATAGAGCGAGACGGGCCGCAGCTCCGATTCCTCGGTTAGGTACGTCGTCGTGTCAGCCATGCGACCGTAGTTGCTGCACGTTGACGCAAACAGGAACCGCTGGACACCCCGTTGGCGGCTGAGATCGAAGAGCTGCAGTGCGCCCTCCAGGTTCACCGTCTTGGCCAGTTCTGGCTTGCGGCTGCAGACCGGATCGCCCACTAACGCCGCAAGGTGCACCACCGCATCGATGCCCTCGAGGGCCGCCGTGACCGCCTGGGTTGAACGGATGTCGCCCCGGAGAAAATTGAACCGTTCCTCTCCCAGCACCCCAAGCAATGAGGTCCCGCCGTAGAGCAGCGCATCCAACACCCGAACCTCATAGCCGCGCGCCAGCAATTCCCGGCTCACGACCGAGCCGATATATCCAGCGCCGCCGGTCACCAGCACCCGGGTCATGGCGAACCCCACCTCTTCACTTCTTCTTGGGCCTGCTCATAGTCCTCGCGCTGGCCGATGTCGAGCCAGTACTCCCGGACCGGAAAGCTGATGACCATATGCCTCTCTTGCACGGCGCGCTGGATCAAATCGGTCATGTCAAAGCGCTGGCCGTTCGGAATGAGGCGGTACACGGCAGGCTCCAAGAGGTAGATGCCGGCGTTGACAAAGAAGCCCAATTTCGGTTTCTCGCTCACCCCGCGCACCAACGGGCCTTCACACTCGATGATGCCGTAGGGCACCTTGATGTCGTACCGACGCACGGCCACGGTCAGATCGGCTTGGTGCTCCTTGTGGTAGGCCAGCATCGCCCGGAAATCGACCTGGGTGAGGATATCGCCGTTGATGACCAGCGTGGTCTCTTTGGGAATCTCCAGCAACCCCAGCCCTCCGACGGTCCCCAGAGGACGGTCTTCCTCCGCATAGGAGAGCTCGATCCCGAACCCCTTTCCATCGCCGAAGTGCTCTGCGATTTTCTCCGATTGATGGTGCGTCGTCACCGTCACCTGCTTGATCCCGGCCTCACGGAGCTGGCCGATGATGATTTCCAGCACCGGCCGCTCGCCGACCCGCAGCATGGGTTTGGGGGTGTCCTCGGTCAATGGGTGGAGACGGCTGCCCCTCCCGCCGGCCATCACCACCGCTTGAAGCGACAGCGCCTGGTCCGGGACTAACGAGTCCATCGTGACGAGGCCGGCCACGCGCTGGTCCGCGTCCAGGAGCGGCAGGTGGAGAAGGTTGTGCTGCTTCAACAGGCTGAGGTAGACACCCCGGTCCTGTCCCATGGGGGCGGTAATCGGTTTGGCGAAGCGCGTGCCGACCTTGCGGGCCAGAAGAACGCTGACCGGTTGCTCAAGATCCATGTTTGCCAGGATGGCCCGCCGCACATCACCGTCGGTAATCGTCCCTACCAGGCGCCGTGCCTCGTCGACGATGAGCAGGATGCCGTACCCGGCCCGATCCATGTGAAGCATGGCCTCCCGCAACAGCCCCGTGGGCTGAACACACACCTTCGACAAGTCCGCGTACATGGTGCTAGCTCCCATCTGACTCACGATGCCTGGTAGCGGAGTGCCCACGCCCCGCCCTCCTTCTTCCAGAGGTGCGGGGAGCGGAACTCATCACACAGTTCCAAGAATCGTTCGGGTTTCATCCCGAGGTACTCCATCACCTCGTGAAAATACTTTTCGGGAAACTCACCGTCAAAGCGGCGGACCAGCGCGACCCCTTCCTCGCGCGTCAAATGTTTGTTGCGGATCTCTTGCGCGGCGTCGTACGTGGCGCGCCCGATCCCAAATTTAATGAACGTCGTGTAGTAGTGCAGGCCGTCAATCCGGTCATCGAGGCTGTTGTACTTGCTGTAGGTTCCCTCTGTCCGGAAGGGGTTCGCTTCAAATCCGGTGTGTTCCACCGCGTAGTAATAACTCTCCTGCGGCGTCCACTTCAGGTAATACCCTAAATAGTGCACCTCAATCCGCGACCGCTCGAGCGCCGCGCTATCCGCCGGCAGGTACGCCATGAGATCATTCAGAGAGACCTGATGGCGCTCGATGAGCTCCGGGACGGGCAATCCCGCCAAGTACACCTCGGACAGATCCTGCATGGCGTAGTACGATTTATCGCGAAGCGACGTGGCATTGTCCGCCATCGGATTTCCGTACTCCGCCTCATTTTCCCCGAAAAGGATCAGCGGAATGCCATACTGCAACGCGATCTTCGGGGCAAGATTCTTCTGTCCGAGGATGAACGTCTGGAACGGATGGAGCAGCTGTTCGATCGCCAGGCGGGTGAGCAGGCGGTGGACTTGGCCGTTGGGTTTGAAGGTGATATTGTCAAACCCTCCCACCTCGATCCAGTTCAGGAAATTCTTCCAGCCGGTCTCGGTGTAGAGGATGGGGGGCCAGGTGACCGTCAGCGGGTGCATATCATACTTGTACTTCAGGATGTGTGCGGCAAAGGCGCTGTCCTTACCGCCGCTGCCTGGCACCACACAGTCGTAGTCGCCGTTGCGCTTTCGGTGCCGGTCGAGCAACTGCAGGAGTTCCTCCTCCCGTTTCGTCCAGTTGATTTGCTCCTTCTGTTCAGCAACACGGCAGGCGTCGCAGATGCCTTGATCATCGAAGTGGAGCGGCCTGACCCTTCGATGCTTCGTATGTTTGAACTCGATGCTGGAACTCGGCCGCTGGTTCGACATCACGCAACGCTTACAGAACACGACCTGCTCAGGCAGGCCGTACTTGGCTTCCAGCGTCGCCGTCACTGCGACCGGCGTCTCAGACATGGGGGACCGCCTCCCTGACCGTGCGCCGCTGGATCTGCCGTGCCAGGTTCCGGTAGATCTTCAACCCCTCCAAGCCGCTCCGCTCTGGGTGGAACTGGCAGGCAAAGATGTTGCCGCGGCGCAGGCTTGCGCAGAACTCGATGTGCCCATACCGGCTGGTCGCCACGACGACGCGCTCATCAACGGGCTTGGCATAGAAGGAGTGGACAAAATACATGAACTCGCCATCCCGGAGTCCTGCCAAGGGTGAGGAGTCCCACCCACCGGTCGCTGTCTTCCAGATCCGGTTCCACCCGACCTGCGGCACCTTGAGGGAAGCGGAGCCGGTACGAGGACCTTCAAACCGCACCACCTTGCCCTCGATGAGGCCCAGTCCCTGATGGCAGCCAAACTCATAGCTCTCGCTCATGAGCAATTGCATCCCGAGACAGATCCCCACCAACGGCTTCCCTGACCCGGCGACCTCACGCAAGACCTCAACCAGTCCCAGCCGCTTCAGCGCCGCCATCGCGTCCCCGAATGCACCGACCCCGGGGAGGATCACCGCATCCGCCGCCGCCACTTCCCCAACGGAAGCGGTAATGCTCGCCTGCAGACCAACCTGCTCGCAGGCCCGCTTCACACTGAAGAGGTTGCCCATCTCAAAGTCCACAATCGCGACCTGCGTCCCGGCGGCCTCAGGCATAGGCCCCCTCGCCCACCATTTCTCGGCACTGGATTCCGTGCCCCAGCAAGTACGTCTTGATCTCTAGAAGCGTCGCCGCTTGAATCTTTGACAATCCCCTCTTGGTCTTGAGATATTCCGTGTTCCCCTCGCTGGAAAAATCGTCCGTACGATCGAGGTGCCGAATGACGTGGTAATGGAGGATGGAGGCGAGGCAAACCGCGTCCGCCTTCCCTTGGGTCACCACGTCCGATACATGGCTGACCGACCCCGCTCCACCACAGGCAATCACCGGGATCGAAACCGCTTCAGCAATCGTGCGCGTCAACGTCATGTCAAAGCCCCGTCCGGTCCCTTCCCGGTCAATCGACGTCACCAGGATCTCACCAGCGCCCAGTTCCGCGGCCCGCACCGCCCAGTCGAACGCATCCAGCCCGGTCCGTTCACGCCCATTGTCGGTATAGGCCTCATAGCGCCCATCCGGCATCCTGATCGCTTCAATCGAGACGACGATCGTGGATGACCCGAACCGGCGGGAGGCGTCCCGGATGAGCTCGGGGCGGCGGATCGCCGCCGTGTTGATCGAAACCTTATCGGCCCCGGCCCTCAGCACCCCTTTGATATCCTCGAGCGTTCTGAGCCCACCCCCCACCGTCAGGGGAATGAAGATCTCCTTCGCCGTCCTGGTCACGATATCCAGCAGGTTGTTGCGTCCGTACAAACTGGCCACGACATCCATGTACAAGAGCTCGTCAGCCCCTTGCTCGTAGTAATGGCGGGCGAATTGCTCCGGCTTGCCCAGGACGCGCAGCCCTTCCAGGTGAATGCCCTTCACCAAATTCGGCCCCTTGATATCGAGCCGTGGGATAACTCGAATGCTCATGACGGCACCTCAAGCCCATTCAACCAGGGATCGGGGAGGAGACGGCCGAGCAAAAAATGTTTCCGGTCGGGATACCAGAGGACGCGGCGTCCCCCATGCTCGGTCAGGCTGGCGTACATAGCAAGCCACACCCGCGCTTGGGGCCCGATGGGGACGCCGTCGGTGTCGCACACGCGCTTGGGCTGGCTCCACCATACCGGCTGATGCGCTGTGGAGCGGAACGCGCCCACCGCGACATAGAGCGGCCGGCGTCCATCGAGATCCCAGGGGCCGCGAGCCCCACCGCCGTACCCATCGTGATTGTGGAAGAAGAGCAGAAACCGCCCATCGCGCAGCGCATAGACCGGGCAGGGCGCCTTCGGGTGCAGGACCTCGTCCCCCCCATCTCGAACCCGCAACACCTTGGCAGGTCGCCACGACCGCCCGCCATCCTCGGACACGGTGTACCAGATGCGCCCGGTCACTGTCCGCAGCACCATGAAGAGCCGTCCATCGGGCAAGAGGACAAGGCTCGGCTCCTCGCACAAGCTATAGCCCCGGGAGCGCTCAGGGTCGATGGGGCACGCCACCCGGAGGCGTGCATCGCCCTCTGGAAGCCATGTGATGCGCACGTCGCGCGGGTGGGGGCCCTCGTCAAGATTCACAAATCGCATGAGCTCAGCGGACGAGTCAAAATGGAACCCGTGGGCCGGCGGCGGGAAGACCACGACGCTGCTCCAACGGGTGAACCCCACTAGCCACCGGCCCTTCGCATCGCGGATCGGTTTCTGCCAGACGACGCACTTGCACGGGATCGTGGAATCGGGATGGTCCAGCCGGGTCCGGCGGAAGGGGATGTCCACCCCGCTCTGGGCCCACGTCTGGGCATCATCGTCCGAATAGGCGCAGCGCAGGACCCCCGTGAAGTAGTGCCCGCCGTCCGTCAGCCCCATATTCTTGTGATAGAAGCAGTAGATCCGCCCTGCGGTGCTCACAACGGGGAACCCGGCCCACGCCACCCGTCCTGGCTCGCCGCCGTCGTCCGCGATGACCTGCGGCGCCGACCACGCGAGCCCCCGGTCCCCACTGCGCGACGCGACGACCCGTAGATCGGGCGCCCCTTCCCGGCTGCCCTGCATCCAGACCGCTAAGAGGGCGCCGCCAGGCGTCACCTCAACAAGAAAGTGATCGTTGTACCCATCGTCGCCGGACGGACTCGATGGCCGGTAGACGAGGTAGTCGGGACCGGTGCGCTTCCACTCGGTCGGGCTCGTATCAACTGTGGCGCTCACGGACTCAATCAGCATAGACAGGACGAACGGCCTTGTGAGGGCTGCAAGGCACCGGCGCTCGACGCATCAGGCGGGCCGGCACACCGACGACGACCGTCCGCGGCGCGACATCGTCCACCACGACGGCGCCAGCCCCTACCACCGCCCCCTCTCCTACGGAGAGACACTGCCGCACCGTCGCGCCGACGCCGATATGGGCGGAAGCTCCGACCCGCACCGTGCTGGCCAATTGGGCTCCGGTGGCGACGTGCGCGTGATCGCCGACGCGGCAATCGTGCTCCACGATGGCGCCGGTATTGACGATCACGTTGACGCCAAGCACCGCGCCGGCGTTGACAACCGCCGTCGGGAACAGGACCGATCCTGCGCCCACACGGGCCGCCGGCGAGCAGACAGCCGACGGATGGGAAATCGTCAGCGGGATCAGTCGATGCTTCAAGCCGAACTCAAAGAGCCGTCGGCGTGGCTCGTTGTCGCCGACGCCGCCCAGCCCGACGATGAAGTGCGTCACCCCCTCGTGGGCGAGCCGAGGGAGGAGCTCGTCGCCGCCTAGAATCGGCACATCCAGCAACTTCGTCCCCCATAACGTTCGATCCGAATCGAGCACACCGTGGACCACGCCGGCGCGGCTCGCCCGGAGCGCATCAATCACGACGCGCGCGTGCCCCCCGCCCCCGAGGATGACGCAGCGGTGACGCGGTTCAGTGGACATGGACGCCGACCTGATGTTCGATGGGTGTCGCCCCCGGCGGCGGCCCATCGGCAAAGCGCTTGCGGATCAAACGATCATCCAGCGGAATTTCCTTCAGCCGCGTGACGATCTCCTCAGCCGCATGCCCGTCGCCGTAAGGGTTCACGAGCCCCTTCAAGCCTTCACGAAAGGCCGGCGAGACCGCCTGCGCGATCCCGCGCGCGATCGCTTCGCGTCGGGTTCCGACATCAATTACATGCTCGGCCTTCAGACGGCCATCCTGGCGAGTGCCGACGTTCACCACGGGCAACCCGAAGGAGGGCGCCTCGACGATCCCGCTTGACGAGTTCCCCACCATCGCCGCCGCGCAGGCCATCAGGCTGAAATAGGCCTGGACCCCCAAGTTCTCAACGACCTCGGCCGTGGGGTGCCGCTGGACGAATTGCACGATGCGCTGCCACATCCGCCGCCCGTTCGTATCCGCGTTGGTCTGGGTGAAGACTATCGGGAGTTCGCACGCCTCCAGGGCGGCCAGGAGCTCTTCGGCCTGGCCCTCCGCCTGCTCGTACTCTAGCGTCACGGGGTGGTACGTTACCAGCAACGGTGCGGCCTCACATCGCAGCCCCAGCCGCCGCCGGAGCTCGTCAAACCTCAGGGGTCGAAACGACCGCAGGTTATCGAGGCTGGGAGCGCCGCAGACCGCGACCCGCCAGGGTTCTTCGCCCATTTGGATCACGCGGCGGGCATACGTAGGCGTCGCGACGAAGTGGAGATGGCTCAGCTTCGTGATGGAATGGCGCAGCGCGTCATCGATCGCGCCCTGGCTGAGCTCTCCGCCGTGCACGTGGGCCACCGGGATCTTAAAGGGGAGCGCGGCCACCGCGGCCGTGTGCATCTCGAAGCGATCCCCGGCGACGAGGAGGAGATCCGGCTTCACCTGCGAGTAGCTCTGGGCGAACCCCACGAGCCCCATCCCCATCGATTCCACGATGCCACCAGGAGAATCATCGCATCGCAGCATCTCCACTCGCGAGCCGACCGTGAACCCGTCGGCCTCAATGAGCTTGATGGTAAACCCGAACTCCTGCGAGAGGTGTGCGCCGCTCACAATCAGGTGCAGCTTCAACGCCGGTTCCTCCTGAATCGCGCGGAGGATCGGCAGGTAGATGCTGTAGTCTGAGCGCCCCACCGTCACAACGCCGATGGTCCGCGTGGTCATGCCACCATATCCCTCGTCAGGACCGTGCCCTCGGCAATGTCCTTGAGCGCCCGACGCCCGACGACTTCAGGCAACATCGCGGGGGGCAATCCGGTCCCCGGCCGTTTCACCGCAATCAGCTCTTCCGTCAGGGTGGTACCGACTGGGATGTGCCGGGCCGCCACCAAGCTCCGTCGGGCCACCTCGGCCACTTCACGCTCATCTGGTGTGGGAACTTTGCGGCCGTCGCCGAGCGCCGCCTCAATCAATCGGACGCCGTGCACCAGGGTGGCGAATTCCGCCGGCTCGACTGAGGCTGCCTGATCCGGCCCCGGCAGGGTGCGGTCCAGCGTGAGGTGCTTCTCGAGCACGCAGGCGCCCAGCGCCGCAGCGCCAAGCGCCACCTCAATCCCCATCGTATGATCGGAATAGCCGACCGGCAGTTTTAACGCCGCCGCCATCGTGTGCATCGCCCGGAGGTTCGCATCGGCCGCAGCCGCCGGATAGCTGCTGACGCAGTGCAGGATGATCAAGCTGCCGACGCCCGCCGCTTGAACGGCCCGCACCGCGGTCTTGACCTCGTGCAAGGTCGACATCCCGGTGGACAAGATCACCGGTTTGCCCTTCCTTGCTACGTGCGTCAGCAACGGAAGATTGGTGAGGTCCCCTGAGGACACCTTGAACGCTGCGACCCCCAGCTCGCTCAACAGGTCGGCGCTCTTTTCGTCGAACGGCGTGGACAGAAAGAGGACCCGCCGCTGACGGCAGTAATCCGCGAGGAGCCGATGGGCGTGAGGGGAGAGCTCCAGTCGCCGAAGCATCTCCAACTGCGATTCCCCGCCGTCCGTTGTCCGCGTCTGGTAGCGGGCCTTCGGAGCCGTCGCGGTGACCAGTCGCTCCGCTTGAAAGGTTTGGAATTTCACCGCGTCAGCCCCCGCCTCCGCCGCCGCATCGATCAGCCGCTTCGCCAGGGTGATGTCGCCGTTATGGTTGACGCCGGCTTCCGCGACGATGAAGCAGGGGTGTCCTGGTCCCACCATCCGGCCGGCCAGCTCAATGGGGCTTACCACGCTGTCCACCCTCCATCCACTACAAGGTTGTGCCCGGTGACGTACGAGGAAAGATCACTGGCCAGGTAGGCGGCGGCGCCCTTCAGATCTTCCTCGGCGGCCATGCGGGCCAACGGCGTGCGGGCGATGTATTGTTGATGAAAGGCCTCCGGTTGATCCCGCCAAACGCCACCAGGCGAAATGGCATTCACCCGCACCCGCGGCGCGAGCAGGGTCGCGAAATACCGCATCAACTGGAGCACGCCGCCCTTGGACGCCCCGTAGGCTGCCGGGTTCGCCATGGTCGTGCCCTCATAGAGACGAAAATCCGGTCCTACGATGCCGTAGGTTGAGGCTACGAAAATGACCGACCCGTGCCCTGAAGCCACCAGTGACTCCTTCGCCTCCTGGACCATCACAAACGCCGAGGTGAGGTTGACGCGCATCGCGGCCTCCCATGCGTCAACTGTCTGGCGCTCGAAAGGCACGGACCACCCCGGCATCGGGGTCGACCCCACATAGGCCGCACAGTGGATCAGGATGCCGAGGCCCCCCATCGTCCGACTCGCCTGACGGATCGCCTCCCGCGTCGCCTGCTCGCTGCTCAGATCACAGGGGAGCGCGATGGCGCTGCCCTTCTGCCGGAGCCGTGAGAAGCGCTCCGCCTCCCGCTGGCAGGCCGCGGCCTCGCGGTCCAAGATCGCCACGGTCGCTCCCAGCTCAATGAGCGCTTCGCTGATGGCGCGCCCGATGTGCCCGGCTCCACCGGTCACAAGCGCGCGCCGCCCGGAGAGATCCGTGAGCTGGGCAAGGGAGCGCGCGGTTTCCTTGACAACCCCGCCGTCTTTGACCCCCTTCGTCGAGGACATCATCTAACGCGGCTCTCGTTGAGCCATGGGAAACTGATGAGGCCGCCCTTCACGAGCAGCTCGGCCCGCTCAAATTCATCCGCCGTGTCAATTGACATCGCGCGGGACTCCGGGATTTCATAGAGCAGGTGCTTCCCCGACTGCCGCCACGTCCCCTCCTGCTGGCTTCGAACGAACCCCGTCCGCCAGATATAGAGTGAGCCGTTGATCCGGTAGACCACCGGCAGCTCTTGGCGGCGGGAGTACCTGCTACCCTCCGGGTGCAGATCAACCATCCAGCCATCGCGCTCTACCACACAGTGCCAGATCGGGCTGAAGTCCGGCTGCGACACCCCGATGATGCCATCGGCGTCGGGATGCTCGCGCAGCCGACGCATGGCCCCCGCGATATCCGAAGGCTCCCGCGCCGGCGAGGTGGGATCTAAGAGCAAGAGCGCGTCGTAGCGTCGGGTGTGCTGCTGTGCCCATGCGAGGCCGTGCTGCAGGACAGACCAGAGAGGGGAGTCATCCTGGGCGAGTTCCGCCGGCCGCAGGAAGGGGACCTCGGCGCCGAATTGCCTGGCCACGTCGACAATTTCCGGCGCGTCGGTGGACACGATGCAGCGCGTGATCTCCGGACACATCTTCGCGAACAGGACGGTATGAGCGATCAGCGGCAGTCCCGCAAAGGGTTTGATATTTTTTCCCGGCAGCCCCTTCGACCCGCCGCGGGCAGGGATGATGGCCAGGAGCGTCTCGCTCGGGCTCATTGGTACGCCACCGGCTCCTCTTGGTGCGTGCTGCTGGAGCGACGTGCGGCGTCACACACCGCGAGCGCCCTCAGCCCCTCCTCGCCCGTCGCCAGGCGTGAATCGCTGATCCCGTGCGCGGTGTTGACGAACGCCGTGGCCTGTGCCAGGAACATCGCGTCACGAGCCTGAGAGGAGCACGTCTCGTTGACGGGTGCCCCCTCCAATGCCACCCTGACATTTCCGACTAGTCCATCCCACTCGATGGTACCCCGCGCACCGCAGGCCTTCATCTGCCTACACGGGGGTCTTGAAAGGTAGTCTAAGGTGATGGACACGAGGCACCCTGTTGACGTTTCCCAGCTCAGCTCGGCAAGCTCCTCCGCGGCAATCCCCAGCCGCCCAAGATTCTTGAGCCGCGCGTGCACCGCCGCTGGCCAGCCGAAGATCCACCCGGCGTAGTCAATCTCATGAATCAGGTCGCGCAGGACCCCGCCCTCGTCGGCGCGGGCGGAGTACGACTCGTGGTACGGACGGCCGGGCCGCCAGTCCGGCAGGTACGATTGGCATGCGATCCGCACGGTATGGAGCGTCCCGACCTCGCGCACCCGCTCGCGGAACACGTTCAACGATTCCGAGAATCGCAGGACGCACCCGACGAACACCTTGCGCTGCTGCTCCTGCGCAGACGTCGTCAAGCGCTTCCCTTCAGACGCATCCCTGGCCAGTGGTTTCTCCACGAGGACGTCCATCCCGCGGGCCATCGCGGCCAGGCCGTCCTCCACGTGCCGTCCCGTATCCGTCGCAATCAGGCAGAGTCTCGCCCCCAGTCCTGCCGCTTCATCCAAGCTGCGCGCGGTGGGGTAGCCCGCACTCATGAGTTCCTGCCGGCGCGTCGGACGCAGGGGAACAGCTAGCACATTCACGCGGCTCATGCCGCGCAAGACACCCACGTGGCGCATCCCGATGCTGCCCGTGCCAAGGACCGCGACGCACAGTGCCGACCGCTCCGCGTCCCCGCGGGCCTCACGCGTCGCCAGCGACCCGCCCTGGCTCATGGCGCTCACGCCACCTGCTCCTTCTTGGCTGTCTTGAACCACTCATGAATGAGCAATGTCGCCATTTTGAGATCGTCCTCGCTGCGCACCTCAAGATGGGAGTAGGGATTATTCACTTCATACATCCCGATCTTCTGGCCCAGGAGACTCCCCTGCCGCAAGAACTGCGGATGGGTGACGCACGCCAGACCCCTCAGCTCGATGAACGTCGGGTCCTTGAAGCGCCGGGGCACGAGCCCTTCATCCAGCTGGATGATCGCGTTGTCCCGCTCTTTCCAGATCGCGCGGTTCTCCCGCTTCACGGCAATGACGCTGTCGAACCCCGATTGGACGAGCTGGGCGACCATATCCTCCAGCAGGCCGGGCGGGCGGAACGGGAACGTGATTTCCATGGACACCACGACATCCGGGATAATTTTCACGGCTTCGATCTGTTCCAGGGAGTAGCGAAGGACCTGGAGGATGTCGACGTGCTCCTGCGAGAGCGTCGCGTCCCGAAGGAAGGGCACCTCGGCACCGAGCTCCCGCGCCAGGTCGGCGAGCGCCGGGTTGTCGGTGGAGACGATCGTCCGCTTGATCGCCGGGCATTCCAGCGCCCGCTCGATGGTGTAGGCGAGCAGCGGCTTGCCGTTCAGGTATTGGATCTCCCCCCGCACGGGGATGATGGCGATGGCGTTGAACTGGTCCAGGTCCAGCGTCTTATAGCTGTAGGGGGCTCCGAGGCTCTCCAGCACCCGCATCACCTTGGCGCAGCGCTCCTCGTTCCCGTCGTGGTGGATGCCGTGATGGTGGTAGACGCTGGCCTCGGGCTCATAGACGATCTTGTAGCCCCCTTTGAGGACCTGCTGGGCCCACACCCGATCCTCGATATTCGTCACGGTCTCATCGAACGGGATCTGGTCCCAGACCGCCTTGCGGATCACGCTGTTGGCGTTGTGGAAAAAGCTGTCCTTGATCTGCACCTTGCGGTCCAACCCGAAGAGGAGGACGAGGTCCCGCTTGTCCGAGTCGGGCGTAAACGCCATCGGCTCCTGGCGTCCGTACGCCCCTGCGACTTCCGAGTCCTCAAAATTCCTGACGAGGTTGGCCAGCCAGTGCTCGTTCACCGGGATGCAGTGGCCGGAGAGACTCACGATGTAGTCGCCGCTCGCCTCCCGAATGCCCAGGTTGAGCGCTTTGCCGGGGCGGTACTCCGTGCAGGTGACCACCGTATGGATGTTGAACTGTCGAGCCTTCTCCACCGTCTTGTCTGTACTCTCGTTATCGACGATGATGACTTCAATCTCCTTGATCGTCTGGTTGAAGATCCCTTGGAGGCAACGGGCGATCCACCGCTCCTCATCTTTGGTCCTGACAATGACTGACACCTTGTGCTGCATTCGAGTCACCGCCTCACCGCTGTCAATGGACGCCTTGAGGCACCAGGCCCCGGCGCGGTTCCGGCTGTTGCTCCCTGTCGCTGCCCCGCGCCAACTGCGACCCAGGTCTCTCCCCGCGCAAGGCTCTGATTCACCGCTTCGATCACGGCCGTCGAGATCAGCGCCTCCTGAAACGAGGGCCGGCGCTGTTGCAGATCGGCCACCTGACAGGCCCCGGCGGCCACCTGTTGGACATCACGCAGGAACTGCCGGATGCTGCGGGGGCCGTAGCCATGCACGGCGGTCGTGCCGGTTGCCGTTCGATACACCTGGCTGAAATACGGGTTCAGGTCTTCGACCCCGTCTTCGGTCACGAGCTGGACCCCCCGGTGTGTCTGATCGCTGTCGTAGCGCCCATCCGTCCCCAGGACCCGAAGCAGTTGACGCGACATCGCGCCCGAGGCGTTCGGCTCGATCCAATTGGTCGCAATCGTTGATGCGAATGACCTGCCGGCGGCAGGACCCTCCCATTCGATCGTGGCCTGAATCGCGTCGCAGCGCCATGCCCCGTCGCGCATCGCCTCGCGCGGCTGGCCGGTCGCCAGCACCCGCAGCGGCCGTGCCCCGGTGAGGAAATAGATCAGATCCACATAGTGCACGCCCAGGTACTGGAAGCTATTCGTGCGCTGAAGCCACGAGCGAAACGCGGTCTGAATCTCACGTCGCTGGCTGTAGTCGACGCTGATGTGCCGCAGCTCGCCGAGCCTCCCGTTTGCCAGCGTCTGCTTCAGGAGCAGATTCGCTTCATCCCACCGCTTATGGAACTCCACCGCCCCATACACCCCATGCGCCCGCGCAAGCGTGATGAGCCGCCGCGCCTCGGCGACCGTCGGGACAAACGGCTTCACCACCAGGACGTGCAACCCGGCCTCAATCACCGCCGAAGCGATCTCCGCATGGAGGTGGTCCGGCACCGCCACGATTGCGCAGGCAGGCCGCGTGATCTCCCTGAGCGCCTGCTGATACGCGACGGGGTCCTTGGCCCGATCCTTGGGGTAACCGGCCACATGCACCCGTGTGCCGAACTGTGCGTTGAGCTGTGCAAGCTTGCTGTGTAACTCGCGCAGGCTCCCACTCGACGTCGCCGCCACCGCGAGGTCGCCGATCACCCCCTCGGCCTGAGCCTGGACGAGCGTAGGCAGCACCGTCCCGAAGCCAGGGGTCCCCCGGCCAGAGACGTACATGCCTGCGCCGATCACGAGAACCGAGGGACGAGCTGTCTGCGTCATGCTGTCTGCTTCACCGTGTTGGGCGCGTGCACATCGTAGCGGATCGGCACCCCGCCCTCGGCGCATTGGGCGCGGAGCAGGGCGTCCGCGATCTGGAGGTCCTCCGGTGTCTTGATCAGTATCGCCGTAGGCTTGCTGACCGGAAAGACCCCAAACTTGCCTGAGAGCAACGCGTAGCGTTTTTCCTCGAACGTACGCATGAACATCGTCGTGCGCCACATCATGACCGAGTAGACAAAGAGCTGCACCGGAATCAGATCCTGCGTTCGGGCAAAGGGCTCCTCCGGCGAGAAGTTCACCGGCTGGCCGTTCACTAACCCGTGTACGAATTTCTCTTCCACTGTGATGAGCGAGTCGAGCCGCTGCGCGTGAAAGTGCTCGACGACCGCGCGGATCTCCGCTCCCGTCTGGAGCGGTGAGGCGGGATTCACCCACGCCACCACCTCCGCCGGGTGCGTGCGCATGAAGTCGTACACCACTGCATCGGACCTCGTCTCGGACGATCCCAGCTCGGCCGGACGGAGGTAGAACTCCACCCCATGCTCTTTCGCGATCGCGGCGAACGCCTCGTGGTCGCCGTTTACGACGATCCGGTCGAAGACACCGGCCGCTGCCGCCGCCTCGATGGCATAGGACATGAGCGGCTTGCCGCCGAGCAGCGCCAGGTTCTTCATCTTGAGGCGCGTGCTCCCGATCCGCCCCGGAATCATCGCGATCGTTCGCGTCATCTCACGCCACCCGGAACTTCTTCAGCACCGCTGCGTCGAGCTCGCAACCCACGCCCGGTGCCGTCGGCAACGAGTAGTACCCCCCCGCTACCCTCAACGGCTCTTTCCAGATCTCCGCGAGCGACTCGTAGCAGAACTCCACCATCGGAACGTGCCGGGTCGCGGCCGCCAACTGCACGTGAATCTTCTGCTGCACGTTCGTGTGCGGGATGACCGGCACCCGGTAGGCGGCGGCGAGGGATGCCACCTCCAGCCACTCATCGATGCCGCTCAGTTTCGTCACGTCCGCCTGGACGATCTCCGCCGCATCCTGCTCCAGGAAGTTGCGGAACATCTCGGTCGTGTAGATCGTCTCGCCGACGGCGATCGGCACGGTGAGCGCCGCAGCCAAGCGGGCATGCCCCCGCACATCGAAGGGATGGAGCGGTTCCTCCAGCCAGTCCAAGCGGAACTCCTCCAGCTTTTTCCCCCAATACATCGCGGTGTTGAGATCCCAGCAGGTGTTGACGTCAACCGCCAGGCCGACGTCCTCGCCAATCGCCTTCCGCACCGCCTTCACCCGCGCGTAATCTTCTCGGGGATCCGGCAGCCCGATCTTCATCTTGACCAGGTCGAAGCCGCGCGCGACCAAACGCTCCATATCGGCGACGAGTTCTTTCTCGCTGCAGGAGAGCCAGCCGCCATCAGTGTTGTAGGCCTTCACCCGATCCCTCACGGGCCCCAGGAGCTTCCACAGCGGTAGTCCCAGCCGCTTGCAGTGAAGATCCCACAGCGCAATTTCGATCGCGCTCACCCCCACAAGTGCGACGCCGACCCGCCCGATGAAATGGGTCGCGAGCAGGAGCTCGGC
>Ga0105164_10000247_pt1 | contig 40318 bp, 30 predicted proteins | sample VDWuncwatermetaG_FD_89674 | JGI IMG/M metagenome (GOLD analysis project Ga0105164, IMG submission 89674) | Wastewater microbial communities from Netherlands to study Microbial Dark Matter (Phase II) - VDW unchlorinated drinking water | ecosystem: Environmental > Aquatic > Freshwater > Drinking...
ATTAAAAATATCATACACCACGAAACAATGCTCTTTCATAAAATTAATCACGTCGTAAATTTGCGCCCCGCCTTCAAAAAACTTGAATAACAAAACTTCTAATATTATATATTCCGCGTCAGGCAAAATCCTTAGCGCCCCTTTGAGTACGTCTATTTCTGCTCCCTGGACATCTATCTTAATAAGATATGGCCCGCATAATCTATACTCTTGGGATAAATCATCTAATGTTACTGCCTTAACAGCCCGCGGCCTGCCATTTACGCCGGAATCTTCGCGCTCCAGATGCAATGAAGAACCGTCCAGGTCAGGATGAACGTTAATAGTTACGCTCCCGCCAGACTTGTATGCAGCCGCAATCAGATATTCCGAATTCTTATATCTCTTAACAATTGCCTCAAGAAACGGCCTATTTTCTTCAAGCGGATCTATTAATACCCGCCTGGCTTGAGGAAATATATCATATAATTCAAATGTGCCTGTCGCAGCGCCGACATCAATAACTGTCTCCGGTTGAAAACCCATCATTTTTATATTCTCCAACGCCCCCTGTAATGTACCCCTGTTGCTTGATACATATTTTTTGCGGGCTATCTCTAAGCCGAAATATCTTAAAATTGAATTCATAAATTTTCCGACCATCTCTTGATTACCTCATTACTCCCTACAATGTCCTTAACTCTTTTTATGAATAAACTCGCGCTTCCATAATGCCGCAACAGTTCCCCAAATTATCCACATCGTTGGCATTATAATATCCGGGCTATAAAGAGGATCTTCAAATATGCTGTAGGTTAAAAATGCCAGAGTGCTTCCCAGCGCGCCAATAATGAATACCCGGCTATTGTCATCTATTCTCTTAAGATATATTAATGTCTTCCTAATCCAAAAGATAAGGAAGGAAAATAATCCAACAAATCCCAGTAATCCCGAAGTAAGTAAAACGCCTACATATAAACTATGGGGATATACTACGAACGAACCCAAGGGATAAACTTCTCTAAAGCCCATGCCTAATGGATATTCAAACACAGCACGCAGGCCACTTAACCAGATATCAATTCTATCCAACAAACTTATATCTTTAGAAATATATCTTAATGATTCCAGCCTATCAGCCAGGTATGTATTGAGTTGCAAAGACCACTGGGTGGCATAAAGGATAATTAATAACAGCAAAATTGATGCCGTAAATATCCAGGCTTTGGATGAAACCGAACCCTTTTTGTGCCTCAGCAGCAAATAGACAACAGACGCAGCGCCTACCACGGCAGCAAACCATGCTCCGCGCGTTCCGGTTGAAACCAATATAAAGCTGAATATGGCTAACGCCAAAATATTCAGGATTCTATAAAAAAATTTAGTTTGCAATAAAATAAACGCGACAACGAGAGGAATTACGCTGGCCATCTGGTCGCCGAGCATAATACAGCCGATGTTTAACAAAGTTTTACCATGTAAAGAAAATTCTCCGCTTAACCGAGATGCTGAATAAACCGTAATCATATTATTGCTAAAATAATAACTATAAAAAACAAAAGAAGCCAGGAACACATTACTAATCAGCAATAAAACCATAATTTTTGTCGCATCGCGCGCGTCCTCTATGATGTTGGCAGTTAACAAATAGATAGCGAGGGCATAAAATGAATTCTGCCTAAAAATGATATAGGCGTAAGTCCGATCATCCGGATTTCCGAATAAAAACGAAATAAGACTCCCCGCAATAAAGATAAAAATAGGGCCCAATAATGGCGTATGCAACAGGTCGTCTAAAAAATCTTTTTTCTTTATGGCGCTGATTAAAATATAAAGAAATAATAAAACGTAACTGATGGCCTCAATGGCGGGAGCCGAGACTAATGCTTCTTCTAAGAAAAGATAATTTAAGCTGTGCGGAACCCAAAAAAATAGGACCAGAGGGAGCAATGAATAAATGGGTCGCAAAATTAGGGAACTTATAATAAGCAAAGAGAATACGGCTATAAATTTCATACCACTGGCATATTTTAACATAAGCCAGATTAAGACAGGCAAAAATAAGAATACCCAAAATAAATTTATCTTGTTTTTTTCCATCATACTATTCTATTTTATACTCGACCATAACGGGTCATTATCCGCCCCCAAAAGAGCCATGGGCTCGATTGAAGTAACATCAATTATATATAAGCATCTATCCGCGTACAAATGTTTTGTAATTCTCTCGTCATCAATTCCTAATCTGTTTAAAAACTTGGTTATAATGATATGCGAAAAATTAAAAAAATGATACTTATTCTGATTATAAACATACAGGTGGCAAATTGCATCAGATGGCGTGCCTATGCTTGGTAATACGTCTATATCTAATATAACGAATTCCCTAGCGCATTCCAGCATCTTATATAATCCTAAAAACGGAAAAATAAAATGCCCTAACGCGGATGAAGAAAAAATAATATCATATTTTGTTAACGGCTGGCTGAATAAAAAATCTTTATTGATAAAATTAACATTGTTGAAACCCGATAGATCTTTAAGCAAACCGGCCTGCCCGATATATTCTTTTATGGCCTCTATCCCGACCACCTCCTTCGCGCCCATCTTGGCAAATTCAAAAGAGAAGAAACCGCAGTTACTCCCCACCTCAAGCATAGTTTTATCCTTTATCTGCGGTAATCTATTCTTAATAAACATCCATTTCGGCTGCGGACGAAGTACTGCAGCCTCTTTTGGTAATAAGCGCCCCCCCAGCGTGTTATCCCCGGCGCCATCAAATACAGCCCATTCATCCTTTTCCACCGTACATAAATTATATTTGGGCAAGTCTATCCGTTGATACCAAGGACTATGCTGCTTAAGCATTTCATAAATTGTTCTCTCATATTGTTTTTTAGGGCGTATTTTAAGGATATCTTTACACTGCCTGGCGATACGGTCCAACTCCTCATTAGTATCCCGAGAAATTAAATTCGGATTTAAATATTTGGGCGCAATAATCTCTGCTAACGCTAATCTGCTTCTATATAAGAGGCTTCTCATACCTTCTTCCTTGAAAATGTTATACGCTTTTTTAATACGTCTGTTATTCATCAGTCTACTGTTTTATCTTACGATAGATCAGTTTATAGATAAAATGCCTTACCGATTTATAGCCCCTTAAAAAGATAGATACAGGCCTTAAGTTATAATATCTCATTACGCTTGGATAAATGAAACATTCGTGGGTACAATAACAATCTTTATTTTTTATGCTTTCCCTCATAAGGTCTGCTAAATATGAATTCCAAATGCTTAAAAATTCCTGCTCTTTGATATTACCGAATGCTTCCCTGAGCTCGCATGCCCTAACATCCCCATTGGCATCCAAGACTCCTATTAAGTTGCCGGCCTGGCAAGGAACAACCTGTATCTTCCTCTCTAAAACATTCATCTTCATTTCAAATATCCTATCCCATATTTTTACCGCAGGTATAATATCGCGCCTGTTTTTATAAAATATTTCATTAATTTTTTTGTATAAATTACGCAAGGCCATAGTATCGGGCGGGGTTTGATCAGGAGATTTTGGATTACCTCTGGCGATGCAAAGCCAGAAATAGTCTATCTCCGGCATCTCCTCTTTCACAAATCCAGCGAGTCTGACAATTTCATCTACATTATACATAGTCACAACCGGATTAACCGTAATGGTAAATCCGGGATGGCTCTTTTTTAAAGGCGATAGCTTATGATATGTCTCAATCACCCTGTTAAATGAGCCCTCCCTGCCCCTTAATGTATCGTGATAATCATTCATTCCGTCCAGCGAAAGGCCCACAGTCAAAGGGATGTCCAATTTATTCAGAATTTCTTCTACCTTTGCCTCTATAACTTCGGGCAAAAAACCATTGGTCGGAATTGACAAAAATTCTATTTTGTTGTTCTCCCTAAAAAAGCGGCAGATTTCTAGAATATCCTTCCTCAAGAAAGGCTCCCCTCCTGACAGCAACAAGTTACGTATCTTACCAAAAGACCCAAATCCCTTTCTTATCTCATCAAAGCTTATATCATTATGTTTATTAAGTTGTTTCCAATAAAAACAGTGCCGACAGCTCAAATTGCAGTCTCCGGTAATAAAAAATATAAGCGTATCCAGGTTCTTTCTTGGCAGCGGATTACGGTTTAAACCTAGGTGCCAGGCTAAAAAACCCACAAATACTCCCGGGGCATATAGATATTGCCCGGGATAAATATTTTTATTGACGCGCAATGCCTGTATCCAATTTAATAAAGCGGCCATCAGAGCGGTAATTATGCCGCCGATTAAAGACGGAATGCGGGCCTCTGGCATAAAATACCTTCTATAATTCCTGCCCCCTTCATACATAAAAGAGACCAATTTCTTCAATGTATCCTTACCATGATCATGGTAGACTGTGATTTTGGGCTCGTAGACAATCTTATAACCCGCATTGCGTATTCTGGCATATAAATCACAATCCTCAACCATATCCATCTTGCTGTTAAATCCACCCATTCGTTGGAATAAATCGCGGCTTATCGCCAGACTAGCGGCATAACCTCCATTAACGTATTTTCTTACCGAGTTCTGCTGCACCCAGAAACCGGATAAATCCACACAACGGCTGAAATATTTATCTGACTTTCCCACAAGACGGCCAAGCGCTGCCCCAATCTCAGGCTTATCCAAAAGCGCCTCTAAGTTTGACGTGATCCAGTCCCCGGCAGCGATACAATCGTCATCCATAAAAAAAAGAAGGCCCCCTCTGGCAATACCGGCACCGGTATTGCGTGCCGCTGCCGCATTCAACCATCTGGGCTCATTAACAATCCTGACATTTTCTCCGGAGATCCCGTAAAGATCTGCAAGGTTACGGCCGACAATAATAACCTCGTCCGCAACCGGGCCATTTTGCGATTTAACGCTCCGCAAGGCCTGTTTTGCTTTTGCGGCATCTGTAGAAGGAATAATTACCGATATCTTCATATGAATTTTATTATTTGGCGGATTATTTCCTTATTTTCTTCTATCTGTTCAGGAAATCTTAGTTTCTCCGCGCTGATTGAAGATGTTAGCTCTACATCATATTTTTTAGATAACCCGCAATGTACCCCGCTACCGTCGTATCCTATATTATTTATCCGACTAGAAACTGGATATACCGTCAGGGCATCATTAACAATAATGGTTAAAAACCAGTTAACCGCCCAGGAATCAATCTTTTTATTTACCTGCGCCTGGATTGTAGATAATATATCTCTGCCGAATTTTTCCAGATTAATATTTTTGGCTTTAACTGTCCTAAGCAAGCGCTCCAGATCAGGGTCATATTTCTGCCAGGCCCGGCGCCAGGTGCCCCAGCCCCAAGACCAAAATCTTTGCCAAAAAAAGACATCATAGGGATATTTTTTAAATTCTCTTTTTTTTATCGGATGTGAATACGCGGAGGTGCAAAATACCCGCTCTTCATCTTCATAGTGTTCAAGGCACTGGCACATATAATTATAAAAATCCGAGGAAGGCACGCAATCATCTTCAAGAACTATCAGCTTATCGTATCTTTGCAAAATCTCCGCTACGCCTTGCTTGACAGAATTGGCCAACCCCCCATGCTCGGCCCGTTTCACTATTTCTATCTTGTCCCAATCTATTTTATCATTAATATCTCTAACCTCGCCTACTTCTACGCTGGAAGCGTCTTTTTTGGCAGCATCAGAAAAAACGTACAACAGATCAATGTTATTCTCCCTTAAAGCAGACAATACTTGTTTTGTATGCTCTGGTCTGTTATAAACGAATAACGCTAACGGCACCATATCTTCCTTTTTGACGCGTATTAATTAAATTATCAGTGTATAAATAAACGTTTAAATAATTGCTTTAGACGGTAAAAGTATGTATTATATGGGGCATTAATAAAATCTACCATTGCTTTTACTATTCTTTCGTTCTCCGTAACGCGCGTAGGAAGCCTCAATTCTCTTTTGGCGTCCGGCTGTAAATTAACATCGTATCGCTTAGTTTTAACGCAATGCATGCCGCTGCCATCAAATCCTATATTTTTAATTCGGCTATGTACCGGAAAAACAACAAATCCATTATTTAAAAGCATAGTAAGAAACCATTTTGTGGCCCAGGTATCCGAACCATTCCGGCATTGTTGAATTATACACGGCATATCCTTACCAAAATCTTCAATATTTAACCCTTTTGTCTTAATTGATTTTAAGAGGAATTCTAAATCGGAATTATATTTCTGCCATGCCCTGCGCCAGGTGCCAAAACCGCTGGAAAGAAATCTTTGCCAAAAAAATACATCGTAGGGATACCCAATAAATACCTTTTGTTCAAATGGGTATAAAAATCCTGATACGCAAAAAACTTCTTCATAGGCTTCATAATAATCTAAACATCCGCACATAAAATAATAAAAATCATCGGAGACAACGCAATCATCTTCAAGTGTAATAATCTTATCATATTTCTCCAAAACCGTATTAACGGCCCCGACTATAGAACCTGCCAGGCCCTGGTGTGTTTTTTGCTCACTTAATCTTACCTCTACCCAATCTATACCCTGAATAATTGACCTTACCTCATCAACCTTGGCCCTATCTTTTATCCCACCGGCAGCATCGGAAAAAACATATAGCAGTTCAATTTTATTTTTTTTCAAAGCCGCCAATACTTTTTGCGTATGCGCCGGCCTGTTATAAACAAATAATGCTATGGGAATCATAATTTAATAAAATATTAGCGCTTCCTTGTTTCTTTTTTAATCTCTTCCACCGATGAGCGCCATAAAAACAAACGGCACCATAGTTCCAAGAATATTATTTTATACGCGAGGCGCTGTTCAAGATTGTCTCCTGATCTTTTTGCTGAAGCAAGATATCTCTTAAGTCTTTTTCTATCAAAAATATTGTTTTCAACCAAATAACCGTTTTCCGCAAATAAAGAGTAATCTTTTAGTATAGCTTCGTTCCAGTCTCTTTCCGGAACGGCAAAACCGCGCTTAGGCCTTTCCAACGCATTGTCAGGCAATATGCCCCGCATAGACTCCCTAAGCCACTCTTTCGGCCTCAAATCAGAATCCCGGATCTTTTTTCTCAGCCCAAAAACCACTTCGTTCAGCCGATAGTCAATAAAAGGCAGGCGTAGCTCGACTGAAAAAGCCATACTGAGGCGATCACCTAAATCGATACAGTTAGAAATCAGCCAAATGTCATTTAATAACTGGCATATTTTAAAATCTATATCTATTGATTCCCACGCCGCATCTAATTTGAACAAACTATAGCTATTTTGAGGCGCTATCTCCTTTCTAAATTCATCCGTATATAAACCCGACAGCCTGGGGTGGGCATACCGGAAATGCTGTTCCAGGTCATAAAATATCATTTGATCCGCTGGCGCGCTGCCATATCTTAACCAATAATGAATGCGGCTGATAAATTTATTCCTGCCCAAACCAGATATAATCTCTGATTTTTTCTGGTTCAACTTGAGCGCATTACGAACCCAGTCATACCCCCAAAAAAGTTCATCTCCGCCAAAACCGCTTAAAATAACTTTGATACCGTGCTCATGCGCTAACTTCATAACAGAATAATAGCCATAAGCAGAAAGATCGGCGATCAACTCATCTGAAGCAGAAACTATCTCAGGAAACGTATCAGCGAAATCACCGGCTAACAATTCTATATTGTAAAAAGGCATTCCTAATTGCCTGGCTAAAGTCTCGGCCTCTTTCCTTTCATCGTACCATGGATAACCAGGGTATCCGACACTAAATGCACTTAACCTCCCGTCAACTTTGGGAGCGGATAATGCCGCTATTGCCCCGGAGTCCAAACCACCGCTCAAGGCTATGCCAACCGAAACATCTGAACGAAGCGTAAAAGAGGAAATCCGATCTAATTCGCAGCGAATAACTGAAATAGGGTCTGTGTCAATAGGCGGGGCAGCCATAGGATCCCAATAACGTTTAGGCTTCGCATCCCAATCTGCTATATTTATATCTATATAATGCGCCGCGGCTAACCGCTTAATTTTTTTAACCGGCGTCATCGGTTCAGGCACATATTGATAGTGAAAAAAAAGGTCTACCGCGGAATGATCTAAAAGGAAATTATCCGGAAGGATTTTAAGCAAGCTTTTTAACTCAGAAGAGAATATTAATGTATCTTTTTCTTCGTATAAATAAAGTGGCTTTTCGCCTCCCCGGTCCCGCGCCAAGAACAATCTTCGTTTTGGAATATCCCAAAGGGCCAATGCGAACATACCGCGTAAATCTTGCAGGCAGTTGATGCCTTTTTCTTCATAAAGATGCACGATAGTTTCACAATCAGAGCCGGTTTTAAATACATGCCCCCTGCTTTTGAGTTGCCCGGTAAGTTCTATATAATTATAAATTTCGGCATTGGCGATAAGCGCTATGTTATTATTCTCGCTAAATAACGGCTGGCTGCCGCCTGCCAGATCAATTATGCTAAGCCTGCGCATAGCAAGGATTACATTTTTATCTTTATATACTCCTGAAGAATCCGGGCCGCGATGGAATAACGCTTCGTTTATCTTATCAATATAAAAAGCGTCTTTCGGCCCTATTCTATTTTTACTTATGACCCCGCATATACCGCACATTAAGACACACTCCAGGAATTATCCATTAAGATATTGCCCTGGCCGGCATCAAGCAGTTTGCCGGTTTTAAAAAAAATCCCGGCCTCTACTTCAAATTTTCCGGCATCTATAATATGGTCTGAAATCGCGCCCTTGACTTGCGCAAACAGATTAAATCTATACATACCCGGCATCAAAGGCAAACGATGCATTTTACAGCGCATTACGCCGTTAGGCGGTATCTTCTCCCATGGCTCTGAAGAAATCCTGTTGGCCAGATCGGTCACTTGGTTTCCTAAATAATCTTTTAAAGCAAAAGCGGCTGAAACGCTGTGTAATTCATGCCCTCCGCTTGAGTTGTATTCAGCGCATATAACTGCGTCTTCGCCGCTGCGGAATACCCTAACACGCTCACCTTTACAATTTTCCAGCCAGTATTTTACAAAACGCATATGCCCGCTGCCTTTTCTATCGCTGCGCCGGCTTAATTCCGCATCCATCAATCCATAGACAATGTCAAGATATCTGTCTACTACATATTCTTTTTCACCCGAAGCAATAACTTTACCGCTGTCCAATAAGATTGCTTTACTGCATAACGCATTAATCACAGACATATTATGCGAGACGATCAAAATGGTTCTTCCTGCGCCTGATACATTGCTTATTTTATTAAAACACTTTCTTTGAAAACCAATATCTCCGACAGCTAAAATTTCATCAATCAGAAGGACCTGGGGTTCCAGATGCGCTGCTATCGCAAACGCTAAACGCACATACATCCCGCTTGAATAATATTTAACAGGTGTATCCAAAAACCGCCCTATTTCTGCAAAATCGACTATCTGGTCAAAATTACGGTCTATTTCCAGTTTTTTCAAACCAAGAATAGAACCATTAAAATAAATATTTTCCCTGCCTGTCAGTTCTTCATGAAAACCCGTTCCGACTTCCAATAAAGACCCCACTCCGCCGCAAATTTCAGCGCGGCCTTGCGTCGGTTTGGTTATCCGCGATAATATTTTTAACAAAGTACTTTTACCAGCGCCGTTCCTGCCGATTATGCCGAGCACATCGCCGCGCTTAACCTCAAATGATACGTCTTTAAGAGCCCATATGGCCTGGTTATTAAAATTTTTTGATTTTTGCCTTTTTAATATGCCGGCAAGGCGGTCCCGCAAATTATAATAAACAAATCCTCCAGGGCCTATGCGATACTGTTTACTAATATTTTTTACGGTTATTGCTATATCGCGCATTTTAAATTATATCCGCAAATACTTTATCTGTGTTGGAAAAATATATTATGCCGGTAATAAAAATAATAAAAGTTACAACCAGCGAGGGCGATAAGATCACGGCCATATCGGCCCTTTTGCCTAACAATGACCACCTGAAACCTTCGATAATCCCGGCTACGGGATTTATAGCGTATATCATATGCCATTTTTCAGGGATTAAACTTAAGGCATATGCCACAGGCGAAACATAAAGCCAAATTTGCGCTAAAAACGGCAACGCATGTATGACATCCCTGTATTTCACGCTAAGCGCCGATATCCAGAATCCGACCCCAAGCGATAAAACCAACGCCCATAATATAAAAAGCGGTAAAAATATTATGGTTTGTGTTGGAATAATTTTATAAAATAATGTCAAAAAAAATAAAACAACACACGAAATACAAAAATCTATCATACTTTCCATGACCTTTGCCATAGGCACAATAATGCGCGGAAAATAAACTTTTGATATAAGACTTCTATTGAGCACTAAACTTGCCCCAGCGCCGCTGATAGCTGCGGAAAATAAATTCCAAGGCAGTAAAGCAACAAATACAAATATCGTATAAGGCACGCCATCGGACGGCAGTTTGGCAAACCTGCCGAAAAGCACGCTGAAAATCAGCATTGTTAAAACAGGCTGAATAATAACCCATAAGACCCCTATGGTTGTCTGGCTATAGCGCACCTTTAAATTCCTCAATGTCAAAAAATACAATAATTCTCTATATTTCCATAATTCTTTTAAATCAAAACCCTCTAATATTTTAGCTGGTTTTATTATTATCTTTTCCATTTTTTATTTTTTATCTTTAAGTTGGCTTAATTTTCTCAATATCTGCTGTTTATAATCTTTCGGCGGATTAAATCTTAGGGCCATTTTGAAATAACGGTCTGCCTTGCTATTTAATTCCATCGCTTCGTAAACGCTGCCAATGCCATAATAATTAACCCAGTTCGCAGGGTCATTTTTGATAGCCTGTTCGTATGCGCTTTTTGCCTTATCAAAATTTTTCATATTTGTATATGTATTTCCAAGATTACGCAAAATCCAGGACTTATAGGCGCGGTCTTTTACAATATCAAGCGCCTTATTAAAATTTTCTACGGCGTATTCATATTTTTCCTGCCACATATACAAAATAGCGATCCAATTGTAAGAATCCTCCAATATTAGATCATTATTTGAATTGCCGGCCAGCAAGACGGCCTCCCTGTATTCCGATATACTCTCGTCATATAATTTTTTATCCCGCAAAAACTCAGCAAGAGAATGTTTTGCTGCTGCTGTATCCGGCATAATCTCTTTTAATCTTGGATAATCTTGTGGATTTATTTTATAAATCTCCTCCAAAATATTTCTTTGAAACTTCTTATCAGAAAACAAGGCCGCTTTCTTATATTCTTCATACGCCTGGTTTAATCTAACCCCGCCTGCATAACGCGCGTAATAATTAGCTAATTGATAATGCGCGGCGGGATTAGTAGGGCTTAATTTTACGGCCTTGCGGAATTCATCTTCAGAGGCATAATCTATGCCGCGCTGCAGATGATATTGCGCATCCATAAAATTAGCCTTTTTATCTGTTTTTTCTGCCAGATAATTATGCCAGATAAAATTTTGGCTGTACAAAATTGAAAATATAATAAAAATGAATATTAAATTTATTGATTGTTTAAACAACCTCATGCGGACTATGAGCCAGGTTTATCAATACTGCGCCGATAATACAAACCAACAAGACATTAGAAGGTATGTGCAGATTTATATCAAATATGCCATGAAAAATTATACTTATCAGAGAAACCAGCCCCGCCGCGATAATTATTATAACAACTCTATCGTGCCGCAAACGCGTTGCTTTTAATAAAACACAATCGCCTCTGCCTAAAAAATGGCAATAAAAAATATCTTTAAAAAATAATACCATAAGGGCCACTATATAAAAAAGTCCGATCAGGCCGGTTTCTGTTAAAAATTGAAGCCAATCATTATGCGCATTGGCATAGACAACATCGCTGGCAAAAGTTTTATACATAGAAAATATCTTGCCGAAATCACCCAAGCCAACCCCGAATAATGGAAAATCTTTGAACATCCTAAAGATATCTTTGTATATCTGCCATCTGCCTTGAATAGCCGCAGGCGCCGCTGAAAACCTTTCGACTAAGGGCGCCTTGGCTATTAAAAATGCGAAAACCGCTATTAGTAAAGCCGCCGGCAATACATAAAAAAGATACCTCTTAAGGGAACGCCTTAAAAATGCCGCTAAAAATATAAGCCCTGAAGCAGCAAGAAAACTTACAATCCCTGCGCGTGATAAACATAAAAATAACGCCAATAGCATAACTATTGCCATAAAACCAAAAAATGATTTTTTTTCAAGCCGTTCTGAAATAAAAACAAAAGCGGCTGTAATTGGAATGGTTAATTCCATAAACCCCGCGAAATGGTTTTTATTGACGAACGGGCCAAACTGGCTGGCACCTTCAGGAACCGGCTGAACCCAGTAAATCATTCCGTTTGACGTAAATTTTTGAACTATGCCAAAACAGGCTACAATAAACCCGGTCACTGAAATAACTGTTAATATGCGCAGCAACTGCTGTTTTTTATTAAGACTATTCGCGATTACAAAAACTATGAAACCATACGATAAAAATTTAAAAAATTCTAATTTTGTGGCTTCCGGATAAATACTTATGCTGCGCCACATAAAATGTTCTTTATATCCCGGCAAAAAATCCATGTAGTTTTTATATGTCGCGGGCGACAACGCCTTTAGTAAAAATTTCGGCAAAGGGATCGTCTGAAAAAAAATTAGGGCAAGAAATACGGTAAATAAAAAAATAAATACGCCGGACGGATAATCTGTTTTACCCGATTTTATAGACTTGATAAACCATAATAAAAATATTAATTCGCTGACTGAAATCAAAATTATCTGCGGGCCCAACCCTACGCTGCCAAAGGCCAAGGGCGTAAAAACCACCAGGAATGCCACGCAAATTTCAATTGCTATATCAAAAATATTATCCATATCTCTAGGCCTGTTTTTTATCTTTTTGATCTTCGCTGTAGTAATAATAGTAATAATAACTTTCCTTGCCGTAGTCAACATTATTTAAAATAACGCCTAATATATTTGCCTTAGATTCCTGCAGTTTTTGTTTAGCGCGCAAGGCTACCTCTACAGGCACCTTGCCGCACCTTATCAACATTATGACCCCGTCGGTTATATTAGCCAGTATTGCTGCGTCCGTAACCGTCAGGATAGGAGGCGCGTCAACCACTATCCTGTCAAATTTCTTCTTCGCCTCTTCCAGGAACGACTTCATCTTGCCTGAATGCAGCAACTCCGCGGGATTCGGCGGAGTGGAGCCGGCTGTAAGTAAAGATAAATTTTCTATCCTGGTAGGTTTTATAGCTGCATCCAAAGCGACGCTCCCAACCAGATAATCGCTTAGGCCATTTTCTTTTGACACGCCAAAACTCTTATGTAAACGCGAACAACGCAGGTCGCAGTCAACCAAAAGCACCTTTTCGCCTGTATTAGCCATAGTAATCCCCAGGTTTATACTGGCGGAGGTCTTCCCTTCTTGTGGATTCGAACTGGTCATAAGCACGGTCTTTGAAGGCCTGTCGGCAAAGGCGAATAAAATCGAGGTCCTTATTGACCTGTATGCCTCGGATATCGCGGAGCGCGGCTTCTGATGCACTATCAAATCTATCTCATCTTCGGTCTTCGCCTCTTTCCTTGCGGACGGCACATAGCCCAAGAACGGCAACCCCACATACGTATTCACATCGTCAGGGTCTTTTATTGTGTTATCGATATATTCTATAAAAAATGCCGTGGCAATGCCAAGCATCATGCCTGCTATACATGCCATTATTATGTTGTTTTTTCTGTTAGGTTTTATCGGCGAGTCGGGCACCTCTGCCGGGTCAATAATCCTGATGTTTGTCGCCTCAAGCTGCCCAGACACGCCTGTTTCTTTTGCCCGCTTGACAAGTGTTTCATAAATTTCCCTGTTTGAATCGACCTCTCTTCTCAAAATTGTATACTTTGCGGCCTTCCTGTTAAGATCGATCATATTTTGCGTTTCAGTAGCTATCTTGGATTTCACAGACTCAAGTTCGGATAAAACTTTTATCATCTGCGGATGTTTAGGCCCGTACCGCCTTGAAATTTCCGACGCCTCCACCTCCAGCTTTATCTGCTCTTGTTTTAATGATTCGAGCAGGCCTGTTTTTTTATCCTTATTGTCAACCTCCGGAGATTCGGTAATCTTCTCTTGTTCCATATATTTTACAAGAAAATTTTCAGATTCTTCCAATTTCTTCTTTACGGCTGAAATCTGTTCCACCAGCCATGACACGGCCTCTCTTGATGCCTTTGTCCTGGTTTCGGAATCCTGCTTTATATATAGCTCCGCCAGTGTATTGACTATGGTTGTTATTTTTTGAGGGTCTTTGCCGTCGAAATGCAGGTTTACCAGCCGGCTGTTCCTGACCGGCTCCACGGTAAGCTTTGATATAAAGACATCTATGGGGTCCTTTGCTTCGGAAAATTCAGGGTCGAGATACAGGTTCATCTCGTCAAAAATACGCTTAATAAGGGTACGCGAGCGCAGTATTTTATATTGCGTTTCATAATACTCCTTGTCAGCCAGGCCCATGCCATACACCTCTTCCACTGAAAGAACCTTCGGCTGCTGCCTTTCTATCAAAATAACCGCTGTGGCCCTGTAAATAGGCTGAGCCAAAAAAGAAAAAAATGTGACAGAGCATACAATGATCACAAAAAAAGTTACTATAATCCATTTGTGTTTGTCTATAATTTTAAAATAATCGTTAAAATTAAGTTCTTTTAAGTCTGTTTTTGGTATCATTTGTATACCCTACCGGTTAAAATAAGCTCTCCGGCACATACACTATATCTCCGGCTAAAAGTTCCAAATCCATTTCTCTTTTGCCTCTTGAAATTACATCTGTGACATTTATTTTTATTACCTTCTTTTTAGCCCCTGGCTGCGGCTCACGTATAATCCTTGTCCCGTTAATCGCTGCGATATTAGTAAACCCGCCTGCCATTGCGATTGCCTCAAGGACAGCAAGCTTATCTTTAAGCTCAAATGTACCCGGCCTCGCCACCTCCCCAAGCACTGTAACCTTGCCTATCTTCTCAACAAATATGGTATCATTAGGCTTTAAGGCGATCTCTACTCCCTCCATGCCTTTTTTGACATCTCCCAGATTAACTGATATTGTTTTCTGCTGGCCGTCTTCAACTCTTAAAATTTTTACGTTATTTATGTCGGCATCTATATTGAATCCGCCGGCCTGTGCAATCGCATCCATAATGCTAAGCCTCCCCTTCAATTCATACGAACCTGGATTACGCGCCTCGCCCAATATGGATACCGTGCTGAATCTTTCCACGAAAACGCTTACCTGCGGATTCACTATAAACCCGCCGTCTTTAAATAATTTACTTAGTTTATCCTCAAGCCCCTGAGCAGTAAGGCCATCGACCTTAACCTTGCCGAGCAATGGGTATGAAATAGTCCCGTCAACGGCAACCCGCACTGTTTTCGTGAGGTCCGGCTCGCCATAAACATTTATCTGCAATTCATCGTGCGCTGATATGCTGTATTCTGTGTGTCCGGCCTCCGTTTCCTGGCTCTCTTTGGAACTGGCGGATATTTCTTCCCGCGTTCTTTTTCTCACCTGATATTTCTTGTCTGTGCCGAGCTCCAGCTCAAGGTCTATAGCCAGATCTATTTCCTCCTGCCGTTTTTCATAGTCCGCTATCTGAAGCTGCGCCGCGTTAATTTTCTCCTGTATCGCGGCCAGGAAAATCACTGAAGAATTTATCTCGGCCTCGATATCATCTCTTTTTTTAATCTCTTTCTCGGATTGTTTCTTCTTTTCCAAATCCATTATTTTTTTATTTAATTGTTTTAACTGCGAAGCGTATAAATCCTGTTTCGCCTTAATCTGCTGTATAATTACATCGCGCATGCTGCTTTCCTGTTTATTTTGATTTTGCGCAGGTGTTTTTCCGAAACATAAACCCGTTGACAGGCCGGTAAATAAAAATCCTATTAATAATAAAAAATATATTTTTTTAGCCATGTTAATACATCGCCTTTAGATACGCTGATATCACATTATCTTTATAATCAAAGATGGCGCTATTAGAAGCTCTCTGGCGGAATTCATAACTTGCACCCAGATTAAACCAACGTCTTGTTTTTATGTCAAGGCCGAGCTTTGTATCCCAGGTATTGTCTATTCTTCTGGTAGTAGCAGTTGTAGAGGCAGGATACCTGTCATAGTCATACGCTATATCCAGATATGCGGATGTCTTCGCAGTAAGCTGCTGGGTAATATTACATGCGGCCACATTGCTTTCATAGAAATTCTGTGTTGTAAAGGTTGATTCTACCGCATAGCGCTGGAGCGTTATATTTAAAGATGTCTTAGAGGATATTTTATAGCCTATATTCATATAAGTCACCGGTTGCTTCCAATTCTGGATTGACTGATAATTTCTCCATTGATACCCAAATTTAACAGTGCCTGTTGCCTTCGGAGCCAGCTCGCCTGTCAGGCCTGTTAAGAATTCATTGTATTTACCGTTTCTTGCAGAATCGTTATTATACGCTATTTTGCCATAGGTATATTCTAAAAGCGCTTTTGTCTTTGGTAAAAATCTATAGAACCCATCAAGAGTATAGAGGCCTTCGTTGTAACTGTTCGCATTATCAATTATTGAATAATCATAATTCTGATTCTCATATTTTGCTTCAAATGAAAGCTCGTCAAAATCAGCGCCTAAGGTTGCTGCAGCATCATTCAGATTATAATCTATTAAATAAGCGGCATATGTATTTGCTGCGGTAATCTGCTGGAAATCTTCTTTCAATTTAAAAAAATAATTCTTGCCGTACATTTCCCATGCAGCGCTGAATTTGTTGTTAGCCCTGTCTTCGTTACTGATATTATCATAATGCAATATCTCATATTTATAATCAAAACGAAGCAAATCTTTGCCTGTACATTTAAAATTAAGCAGAAACTCGGGCGTCGCGGTAGTAACTAACGTACCCTTTTGATCGTTTGCAAGTTCAAAAATATTATCCTCGTAACGCTCCTCTACTTTTATTATGGGGTATAATTTACAAGGGCCCATATCGATACCTTCTGCGTAAACAATCGGCAGCCAATGGCTGAAAACTAATATTAATATAATAAAAAGTGCGCAAAATCTAATCTTATCCACCCCGAAATCCCTTTTTAATCTGGCCCCATAAAGATTTTTGTTCCGCAATCTTTTTTAATATAAAATCTATTCTTTTAGTAAGCGCCTTGCGTTTTTCCTCGTCGATATTTATAAAGTGAGCGCCTATTTCATATTCCCCGTTATCGGTACGCCTCATCCTCGCAATATCAGCCTTAACATCAAGCGGATCCATGCCGGGGAAATTTATTGTAATATTCAATAACTGGTCCTTTGCCACTACAGTTTTAGATACAAATAATATACCGCTTCCGCTTATATTCTTTACGTTAGCGATACAAAAACTGTTTGAAGGGTCTGAATCCAGCTTATATCTAATAAAATTCTCAAGCCGTATGCGTGGAAGCGCTCTAGTATCCACTTTTTTTATAAATAGTCTTTTTAGCATAATATTATGTCATATAATAACAAAAAATCCGCGGATAGAGATAGCTATGCTCTTTCACGCGGTCGGGGTATTCTTGATTATTTTCTTGGCAATTTTACTCCTCCCTGCTTTATGTATTTGATATTATAGTATTATAAAATTGATATGATGTCAAGGCAAATATACGGCTTGCGCCTCTACGCCTTCTGCGGCAAGCATTTGTCTTTTTTTCTTAACCCCTTTTGAAAACCCTCCCAAAGAACCGTCTGAAGATACTACCCTGTGACAAGGTATTATACCGACAAAAGGGTTCTTTTTTAAGGCCTGGCCAACTGCGCGCATAGCGGCAGGCTTTCCAGTCTGTTTAGCTACCCATTTATACGAACGGGTTTCGCCATAAGGTATTTTCATCACCGCCTTATAGACTTTTTTCTGGAATGGCGTCATAGCTAAATAAGTCATTGCGAGGGCGCGAAGCGTCCGAAGCAACGACGCGGTTTTTTATTTCCCGATTATTTTTTTTCTTCTTAAAATATGGTGATATGCCTGGGCGAATCTATGGGCCTCATCACGCGCGCGCATTAAGAGCTGCAGCGCTTTTGAATCTTTGTCAAAATTAATTTCCTTATCCGCGGAAAAAACCCTTTCCTCTTTTTTTGCGATGCCCAATAACGGCACATTGTTCAAATTTAATTCGTTTAAAACTTTTTTCGCGGCGCTGACATGCCCCTTGCCTCCGTCTATAACTATCAGATCTGGCACCGGTTCATTTTGATTTATAATCCGCCTGTATCTTCTGGCAACCACTTCTTCTATCATCTTATAATCGTTTACGTCAAAGACATATCTTATTCTGAATTTTCTGTAATTTGATTTGTCGGGCCTGGCGTTAAAAAATGAGGCCATTGAACCCACAGCCTCTCTGCCCGATATGTTTGAAATATCAAAAGCCTCTATCCGCATCGGCGGTTTTTTCATGCCTAACAGGCCCTGCAATTCAAGAACGGAAATTTCAACGTTTTTCATTGACGGCCTTACTGCGGTTATCATTGCCAAAGCCTGAATCTGATCTCTTATCCTGGCAGCCTTTTCAAAATCCCTGTCTGCTGCCGACTCGTTCATTCTGACGGTTAAACTTTTTATCAGATCTTTTTTTCTGCCTTTTAAAAAAGTTACTACGTCTTCCACTACCTGCCTGTACCCTGATTTATCCGAGCTCTTTATGCACGGGGCAAAACATTTGCCGATATGATAATTCAGGCATGCGGCATCATGGACCGATTTACAGGTCCTTAAAGGAAAAATCCTGCGAATAATACCCAACGCATTACGCAACAGCTTGGCATTTGTATACGGGCCGAAATATATTGCGCCGTCATCAAGTTTTCTGCGCGCTATAATCAGGCGCGGGAATTCTTCGTTTATGGTCAGCTTAAGCAGCGGATAGCGTTTATCGTCTTTCAGCAGAATATTATATTTCGGCTGCTTTTCCCTTATGAGCGCCGCTTCTAAGAGAAGGGCCTCTTCCTCGGAGCTCGTCGGTATATAATCTATGTCCCGGATATTTGAAACCAGTAAATTATTTTTGTACGAATCCGATTTTTTGTCAAAATAACTCGACACGCGCTTTTTTAAGGAAACGGCCTTGCCGATATAAATAACCCCGGCGGCCTTATCCTTCATTAAATAAACGCCGGGCGAAAGAGGCAAATTTTTTATCTTTTTCTTGAGATCCATCTTAGTAATGTGTATATTTCGTCCACCTTCAATAAAAAGGCGGAAAAAATATAGGTAGAAATGCCGGCGAATAAAAACCAGCATATGCAGGCAATCTTGATAAACATACCGGAATTTTGCAGGCGGTAATAAAATTTGCTGTTTAAAACAAAGATCACAAACCCCATGATTGCCGAAGCGGCAAAAATCTTTAAAAAATCATATAATATCTCTCTTGCCATTATATTGCCTATTTTTTTCCTTAAAAAAATCATAAGCAGCACAAAACTTAAAGCGCCTGACAATGTCGTAGATAAAGCCAGCCCCCCCACTTTTAAAGGCCGCATAAGGGATACATTCAATACTATATTAAATAAAAGCGCGGCGACCGCTATTTTAACAGGCGTTGAAGTGTCTTTCAGGGAATAAAAAGAACTGTTCAATACGTTATTTCCCGCATAAAAAATAAGGCCGAAACTATAAAATAAAACTGCTGTAGCGGTTATACCGGTGGAATATGCGTCAAAAACACCGTGCTGGAATAAAATCTGCGTTATGGGCACGCGCAGCACGCCAAGCCCTACAGCAGCCGGCAGGCTAATAAAAAATATCAGACGGAGCGAAAAAGAAAGCGTATGTTTAAATTTTACCAGAGAGCTTTCCTGCGCCTGTTCGGACAAAGTCGGAAGCGCTGCCTGGCTAAGGGCTATTCCGAAAATCGCAAGCGGAAACTGAAACAGGCGGTTTGCGTAATATAACGCCGCGGGCGCCCCTTCTCCGACGATAAAAGTAAGCGATGAACACATCCTGTTCACTACAATATTCAGCTGATATATACTTGACGCCAAGGCGCGCGGAACAAGAAGCCTGCCTATCTGTTTTACCGCAGGGTGCCTGAAACTTATTTCCATTTTATACTTCATGCCCTTTTTATAAAGCGCGGGCACCTGTATCGCAAGCTGCAAAATGCCTCCGGCTAAAACCGCGATCGCCAATGCCAAAACCGAATCGCGCATGCGCCGTGAAAAAACAAGCGGGATTACTATCATGGCCATATTCATAACGCAGGGGCCGAGAGCAGGCATTGAAAAATGTTTCAGAGAATTTAAAACCCCGCCGGCATACGCAGTCAGGCCTATCAATAATATATATGGGAACATTATCCTGGCAAGAGTTACAGTCTCATTAAATTTTTCAGGCTGCGAGATAAAACCGGGCGCGATAATGCGTATTATAAGCGGCGTAAATATGACGCCTAATATGGTTATAAGCATCAATACCGCCAGTAAAACATTGAGCATTATATTCGCCAGCTGCCAGAATTCTTCTTTTGTATGGCGGATTTTGTATTCGCTTAGGACCGGCACTAACGCGGCATTGGCTGCGCCTTCTCCGACGAGGTCGCGCAGCATATTGGGGATCGTAAAAGCGATTACAAAAGCCTGGGCAGGATTTGATGTGCCGAACAATCTTGCAATTATGCAGTCTCTGATAAAACCCAGGATGCGGCTTAAAAGGGTGGCGCTGCCTATGATACCTGCTGATTTTGCTATATGCCTTACATCAGACATTCTTCTTTTTTCTTAAGGATTCGGCGAGCTTGTTTATCTGGTCTGCGACATCCTGAAGGTCATCGCCTTTTCTCAGTTTTACAAACAGATTATAATCATTTCCCGCCAGCTGATTGAGCGCCCTTCTTATCCTGACCAGGGGTCCTGCTATTTTATGGGAGGCCAATATGGCGGATATGCAGGCGACGGGCAGCAATATAATAAAACCCATCCACAGCTTTATATATACTGCATTCAGTATGTTTACCAGCATTGCCTGAGGGTAAACATTTGATAATTTCTGGACCAGCTGCCTCCAGCCGCTGAAATAAATAATCACTACCGTGACTAGAAAAAATATAAGCATGTGCATCAATATCAGCTCAACGTATCTATACTGCATATTTTTTTCGACTATATAGTGCGATCTTTTATATTTTTTTTTATCTGACATGTCAGCCTCCGAAATTTAGTTTCCTATCCGCATCATGACAATCTTGCGTTTTATAGTAAGATCCACTTCTTTTAAATGACTCTGAAATATTTTAGACCTGACCATGGATACAGGCATGTACCTGGTGGAATCTCCGTTTATATGCGTTACCTCATCCAGCAACTTTAACCCGCTTTTTTTTGCCGCGCCGGCAGGGCTTATAAATGAAACTACCAATCCCTGCGTCCGCAAGGCAAATCTGCATCCAAAATCGTCAAACATCAAAAAACTCCATATCTTTTCATACCATGCAAGCGGCTTTACCGGCAATATGATATTTTTCTCTATGCCCAGCTGCACCGAACTGAACGGCGCGCCCAGCATAAGCTCTGCTGCCTGCTCGGCATCCATAAACATAACAGATCTATCCCAGACGCTGATTATTAAATCGCCTGAAACCAATCCGGATTTTTGAGCCAAAGAATATTTTTTGACTGATTTTATCCTGATTTTATCTTTATATCTTTCTATCGAAATACCAAGCTGTTTATTCAGTGTAGGAAAAATTTCTTGAGGATTTATGTTGAGTTTTTTCCTGCTCATAGCATCATTTAATATCAAAAATGCGCTTCTGGCCTTTTCAAAATCCGGGTTTATCAAAATAGCTTTTTGATAAAACCCGAAGGCCGTTTCAAAATCTCCGCCGGCCTGAGCCTTATCTCCCAAGTAAACATAATTCTGCTCTTCATTATCAAAGAATATCTGGTCTATGTTCATTTTCAATATTACCAGCTCGCCTTTATAAGTAGATAATACCACCCTGTCATAATGATCTTCCACCACAACGCCTTTGAAGATATCCCCGGAATTCAGATACACAGCATCAGCAAATGCCTGCGTTATTGACAAAAAACAAATGACAAATGACAAAAAACAAATGACAAATGAATCTTTAAATGACAAATATTCAAATATTGAATGATTTAATGATTGATTTGGATTTTGTATTTTTGATTTTGTCATTAATCAACCGCCTTCCCGCTTTCCCTTAAAAGCCGTTTATAACTTATATAATGATGTATGGCCATACCGGCAAACCCAGGATTGTCGGTATATGCTTTAACTATTTTTTTTATCTGCTTTTCCATATAGTCAGCATTGGTGCCGCCGAAAGTGATATAATCCGGCTCTAATTTTCTTCCGGTCTCCTGACCTATGTACGCTTTTTTACCTACGGTGGCTGCGTAATTAATCTCATTTTTCGCCAGCATTATAGAGCCGTTATCTCCTTCGGTAAAATTCCTGTAATCCATAATAACAATCTGGTCTACTATATCCAAGGCATGATAATTTGCCGGGCTTATCTTTTTATGCCATTCAACCCACATGCTCACATCATCATCATACCAAAAAGGCAGATCCACTGCAAACACTATCGTTGAACCGCTTTTTTTAATAGCCTCTTTTACCTTTTCGCAGACATCCAGATATTGGACCAATAGACTTTTATGAGATCCTTCCCATACCTTGCCTAATGTATAAGGCTCTACATCCGCGTGGATGCCGTCAAAACGCTCATCCGGCAAAACCAGCTTATTAAAATCCAAAATGTTATTTGCCCATTCCAGAAAACGAGGATGGTATTTTTCAATTGCCCATCTGGGATCGCCTGCCAACGCATGGACAAAAATACCGCGTTTATGCGCTTGGCTGTTGAATTTCTTATAGTCTCTCCCTACTGTTTGGCCTGTAACTTTATACGCCGTATAAAAAAGCAGGTTTACATTATATATTTTACAAAAATTAAAAAGCCGGTTTGACGCCTCTTTATCCTGAAAGATTTTTACATCCCAGACCCACATTGCCCTGGGAGGCTCTTTTAGCTCAACTATAGCCGTAGGGGCAGGTTTAAAACCTGCCCCTATGCAAAAAAATAAAAAGCCAAGGAGAATAAAAAAAGATATTCTTTTGGTAAATTTCAAGACCATCTTTTTATCCCCCTTGGCCTGTTTACGATGTATTTAATTATTCTAGCGTTATATCGTCTATGTATACTTTTCCCGAACCCGAACCTTCCGGAAAACAATCGCTGTCGAAAGCTATGGATACAGAAGACAGCTTGGAATAATCAATAAAAAACTCGTCCAGCGAAACAACCGCCTTCTGCCATTCTGTGGTAATCTTACCTACCGGCAGATATTTGCCTATCTCCTGCGATTTTACCGAATCGCCGACCTTATCCCAATGGGCATCAGCAACGCCTAAAACAAAATTCTCGTTGCCCTTATCGCCTTTAACCCACATAGTTATCGCTTTATGCTGCGACGCGTCGAAATAGATATCTTCTTCTATTTCCGCAGGCCCTGCACCTTCCAGAGAAGCTGAAGGATGAGATTTTTTAAGCAGCGTATAATAACCACACCAGCCGCCCAGATCATAAGGGCCGCCTTCCGCCTTCTTCTCATACCTTATCATCAGCACATTGGTCGGCTTTCCGTTTCTTGTATCTTTACGGTAAGAAACCATTGCCTTTGAGGGCGCCTTAACAAATACATTGGTCTTGCCGCCGAGCGAATTGGTTATAGCGCCTGTTTCAAAATCGTCGATCATAACAGGTTTCGCCTGTGATACCTGTGCCGCCGGCTGCGGCGCCTGCGCTTGCTGTGGCTGACGGCCCTGCATTTGCTGCATTTGGCCGCCTTCAGCGCATAGAGCCGGCTTGTTGCCTGTCATTATAACCGTTGCCAAGGTTATAATTAGAAAAAAAACGAACAATTTACAACGTCGGGTCATATTGCACCTCCAAATTTTCCACCTGCCTCTACTCCAATTTTAAATCATCTATGTAAACAGTGCCCTTGGCTGCGCCTGACGGCTGGAAACAATCGCTTTCAAAACATATAGCGATTGAAGCTATCTCTTTCTTATCTAGGTAAAACGCGTCCAGCGGAATAGTCGCTTTCTGCCAGGCCGCGGTAATTTTGCCTTCGGGTAAATATTTAGTAACATCTTGGGGCTTTATTGAATCGCCTAATTCCTCCCAATGCCTGTCAGAAAGGCCTACCTTAAAATTCTCCCCGCCCACTGCGCCTTTCACCATAAATGTTATCGCCTTGTAACCGGTTATATCAAGATATTTATCTCCGCTGCGAACTATTGTATAATAACCGCACCAGCCGCCTGTATCGCCGGGCCCGCCTGTGGCTTTTTTGTCATACTTTAACATAAGGGCCCTGCCTGCTTCGCCAAAATGCTCCTCCGGTATGCGCATAGCCAGCGCCCTTGACGGTTCTTTTTCATATGTATTGGATTTGCCCCCGATAAGATTACCCTCTTTCTCGAAATTGTCTACGAGTAACGGTTCAACTGCATATGCCGCTGCGGCAATAAAAAACGCTGCTAAAAAAATACACGCTGTCCTTTTCATAATACCTCTCCTCATCTCGTCATTGCGAGGAACCCCGAAGGGTTCGCAATGACGTGTATAACTGTTTACCATTCCGACAATAATTCTTCCTTCGTCTTTAAGATAAACTTCAAATTATCGATATATATAACGCCTTTTTGCTTCTTATTAAAATCTATCACAAAAGAGCCCATTTGAGTAAGATCAAGCGCGCCGAATTTTTTTAATGGAATGAGCACTTCTTTCCATTCGGTTGTAACACCGCCCGGCAAAAAATTCTCTATCTGGCCCGCCTTCAATGAATCCCCTATGTTTATCCAGCTTTTGTCAGCCATACCTATTTGAAAAGTTTCACCGCCCTTGGCGCCTTTTATCATAAATGAAACAGTCTTGTATTTACTAAGATCAAAATATTCTCCGTCTATCTGGTTTAAAAGCGTGAAATATCCGCACCAGCCGGTTGATTCTTTATTATAAGATAATTTTAGCGACCTGCCATTATTTCCGACGCGGACTGTTTCCGTTCTTTCCGTTTCACATGTAGACGGAAGTTTTTTATATGTGTTTGTCTTACGGCCCAATAGATTCAAATCGCTATGATCAAAATCATCAAGAAGAAGATAACCCTTTTTATATATCTCATCTTCTATATTAAAAAGATGTTCTGTGTGAAACTGAAAATCATCCACCCAAAATGTGCCTTTGCCTATTTCGTTAAAATGAAAAATGAGGCTATAAACCTTGGACATATTAGAACCAAAAAAATCTTCCAGCGGAACAACCACCTTTTGCCACTGGGTGGTAATGCCGTCCGGTAAATAACGGTATATAGAACCGACTATGACCGCGTCTTCTCTTTTATTGGATATAACATCATTAAGCCCCAGCTCGAATGTCTCGCCGCCATTGGCGCCTTTTATCATAAATGTGAGCGTTGAATATTTAGAGATATCAGCCAGAAGTATTATATAAGTGCCGCAAAAAGATTTTTCATCTGTCTTAACATACATCATTTTTATGGATGCCGGCTTCAATGCCTCGGGCCTTTTTGCCTGCCCGCCCTCTGTTTCGCTGGGCAGGCGGGCCTCGGGATAAAAATTATCCTCGTCATAAAATGTGCCGTATTTGCACGGCTTTAACGCAAACCCGCCGGCCTTGCTTCTCCTGCCGAATGTCTTTTCGCTTTCAAATAGCACTGTATCTTCAGGAAGTTTGGGAAGCTGCTCTATAGACGCGGTTTCTGCATATGAATGACAAATATCAAATGACAAATTACAAATGAATGTCAAAATCCCAATAACAAATAATAAAATAAACTTTTGACATTTGATATTTACAGATTCATTTGGATTTTGGATTTTGGATTTTGTCATTATCACTCCAGCTCCAATATGCCGAATGTTGTCGGATCGCCCCAAACCCTGTTTACAGAAGATGACATTAAAACCTTTTGAGGCACGTCAGGGTCGTCGCAGTCGCTTGGGTCTATACTTATCCCGTATTTATCGCCTTTCTTGAAAAACCAGCATTCTGTTTTATTAAGCAATGGCCTGCCTACCAAAGCCTCCGATCTTACCGGATGCACGCCCACCGCCTTATCAGTCGACTCGAATAAAACGCACGACGGCAAACGTATTTCCAAAATATAGCCATGGCCGGTTTTTTTGGCTGCTATCTCTATATCCTTTTTATAATTAATAACTAACTCCGGAGTCCAGATATATGCCTCCGGCTTCAGATTGTCGAAATTCCCCGGAGAAAGGCCAAACTGATAATCGTCATTCGAATTTATCGCTTCGTTATAATCCCCAAAGAGGTTCATGTCAAGCCACATCTCTATATGGTCGCCCTGCCACATATCATGGCCGGTCCATTTTTGCACTATTTTATCATCGGTTATGTCAAAAGCAAAATAAATATTATTTTCGTCCCACATGCTGTAAACCTTTGCGCTTAAATCCTGCGGCCCGCCCCAGGCAGATTGGCCGTACACAACATTTATTTTTTTATCTATAAGAAATGGCGAAGAAAGATCCCAGCCGTTTAAAGTCCCGTCCATTTTTATTTCTGCCTTTTTCTGGACAGATATGACATGATATATTTTGTCTTCCGACGGCCGTTGTTTTATGGGGACATTTCTGCCTTTTTGCAATAACATATAGCTGCAATCGCAATGTATTGCGAAACCTTCAAAAGAGGGATGCGGCTTAAATTTTTCTTTCACCTTACCAAGCGCATACTCCATATATTCCCAGCCTTCCTCAAAAAATGTAAACCTTCGCTCGCCCTGGTGCAAGGATATCAGATCCTGCGTTTCAACAGCTACCTCTATCTTCTTATTTAACCTGTCTGCTATAACCAGATGCGGCCCTGCTTTTTCTATTATTTTATCGGGATCGTCATAATAAGACATAACAGCGGCGTAATCTACATAGCGAAAAATATTTTCTTCGAATTTTCCGTTATCTATCTCTGCATAAGTCGGGGTAATTGCAACGCCAAGGCGTATCTTTTGCTTATACTTATCTAATAGTGCCCTGACTTTTTTAAGCAGCTCCAGATAGCCGGCTATAGTTTTTTCCCTGTCAGTCTGCCATTCTGAAGTAAGGTACGGTTCTACGTCAAGAGAAACGCCGTCTAAACGCATCTCTTGAGGCCTTGTCTTATTGAATCTTAAAAATGATTCTACCCAATCCAGGCATTGCTGGTGATATTCTTTTAATGACCATACAGGCGTGCCGGTCAGCGCTTCAACTTTAAGATTAAGCTTATGAGCCTCTTTTAAAAATTGCCCGAGTTTTTCTGTATACTCCGGCTCTTTATCCGGGTCAAATTCCCCGAAATAAAGATACATAGTTGTTATCGCGGCGCGCTGGCACAACTCCAATAATTCTTTTCTGCCTTTAAGGTTATTAACCGGATCTATCTTCCAAACCCACAAAGAACGCGGGTGCTTTGGATCAAATTCCGCGCGGGGCGCATTTTCTTCCTGCTGCTTTTGCACATCCTTATCAAACTCAAAATATATATCATCTACATAAATCTTCCCTTCGCCGTACTTAAACCATAAAACCATTGAGCCCATCTTGTTTAGATCTATCTGTGAAGCTACTCTGGAAATAGGCACCTTTACCTTATGCCACTCGGTAGTGACGCCTCCTGGCAAAAACAGGTCTACCGGCCCGGCATAAACAGCGTCTATCTCAAGCTCCTGCATCCTGGCATCTGCAAGGCCTATATCAAATTTTTCCCCGCCTTTTGCGCCTTTTACCCAAAAAGTCAAAGCATTATAATTACTTACATCAGCATTATTTAAAAGCGTGTACCAACCTGCCCAACCCGCTTCTTTCTTATACTCTATGGCAAGGTACCTGCCTCTTTTTGGCTCTCTCTCATCTGATAATTTTGTTATTACGGAATATGACGGCCTCCTGGCCCAGGTGCCCTGGTAGCCGCCTATAGAATTTTTTCTCTCATAAAATATTCCAGATGATTGGCCTTTTTCAAAATCATCCACCAGAAGATAATCTTTGGATTCCTTTACAGTTAAAGGTTTTGAACCCTGCTTTAATAGTCTGGCTGGCTTTAAAGAAAATAAATCCGCTCCTATACCCAAAACCACGATTATGCCTATAATAGCAAGGGAGGACTTAAAGACACTGTTTCTTTTATTGGGATTGTTTTTATCTGCTTTCATCGGGCTCATTATATATATTATATCATAATAATATGAAAAAGCAAGTATAATAACTAACTTTTTATTTTACTAATTTTTATGAGTGGCGTGGACTAAAATTATACCAAAACCGAGCAAAGAAAGCAAGAAGGAAATGATAACAAACGCATATGAATATGTATTATAGAAGGTATATAGGGGCGAACAGTGTTCGCCCCCTACAAAAATGTCTCGTGTCTTGTATCCTGCGGTAAACGGCGCTATCTCATCTCTAATCCTGCCTCTTTCATCAATAAATACTGAATAACCTGTGTTAGTAGAACGCACAACAGGCACCCTATTTTCCACTGCCCGGAATACCGACGCCTGGGCATGTTGAAACGGAGCGCTTGATAAACCATACCAACCGTCATTGGTAATATTTACCAAAAGCCGGGCGCCATTTCTTACAAAACGCCTGGCCATATCCGGAAATACGTCTTCGAAACATATAAGCACAGAAAATTTAATTTGTGGCTTGTGCTCTTGTGCTCTTGTGCTCTCGAATATCGTGTATATCTCGCCCGGCGAGAAGTCGCCTACCATATTAATTTTTTCAGGCAAAAGCTTAAAAATGATTTTCGGCATCTTAGGCACAAATTCGCCGAACGGCACTAGATGCAATTTATCGTAATGCGCTTTTATTACACCGTCAGGCCCTATCAGAATTGCGCTATTATAGATATTCCTGGATTCGTAACGGTTGGCGCCTATAAGTAAATCAGCGTTGACGGTTTTTGCCAGGTTAAAAAGCTCTTTTGCCAAAACAGGCTCCAAAGCAAGGTCTGCAGGATATGCCGTTTCAGGCCAGATAATAATATCAGGCTTATCCTGCGCCGCAGCCATAGTAAGGTCAAAATATTTTTTTATGATTTCATTTTTATAGGATTCGTCCCATTTAAGCGGCTGGGGGATATTGCCCTGGATAAGGGAGATCTTGAGGGGTTGTAAGTCATAAGTCACAAGTTTTAAGTTTAATTTATAAAAGCCATAGAAAAAAACAAATATGATTAAAAAACTACAAAATAAAAAATTTAGCAAACGGTTTTCCAACAAACGCGGAGATTGCTTCGCCCCGCTTCGCGGGGCTCGCAATGACGGACTGAAAAAGAATTCATACACCACCACGTTAAAAAATATAACGATAAATGATACGCCCCATACCCCGGTTATATCCGCTATCTGTATCGACGGTAAAAAGCCTGCCTGTGAATAACCCAACAGTGACCAGCCGAAGCCTGTAAGAAAATTCGAACGGATAAATTCAAGACAAACCCACCATGAAGATATAAATATGCATTTAAAAAATATAGGCAGGTTTTTCTTCAATATGGCTGCCGCAAATACCGCGAATGCCGCAAAATACAGAGCAAGATACAAAACCAGCGCAATCGTTGCCATTACAGCAATGCAATTAAGCCAGTAAATTGCCCCGTAAAAAAATACCAGGCCGGTTAAAAAACCTAGAAGAAAGACATTGATAAATTTTTTGCCCGGAAGGCACAAAATAACGGCACCAGCGCTATCCACGTCAATGGCCACATATTTGCCAGAGGATACGAAAGTATTAATAATGTTGCGGATATTATGGAAAGAAGTATGGAACGATAGAATCTCATATAAAATCCAAAATCCCAAATTCAAATGACAAATCAATCTATAAATGACAAATCATTAAATTATTGGGATTTTAATGATTGATTTGCCTGCCTGCCGGTCAGGCAGGGATTTTGAAATTTGTCATTTGTCATTTTTTTTCTAAGCATCTTCTTGGCGTCGTCAAAGGCAAGATACATGCACGGTATAAGCCCGAGCGTCAACACCGTCGAGCTGGCAAGGCCTGACATAACTGTTATCGCAAGAGGCGACCACATATTTGCCTCCGGGCTTTTATCAATAGCCATAGGCAAAAGGCCCAGCATCGTAGTCAATGTCGTCATTATTATCGGCCTTAAGCGGCTTTCGCCGCTTATCAATACGGCCTTAAAACCGGTTATCGCCTTTGTCGAGAGCCGATTTATCTCATCTATAAGTATAATGGCGTTATTAACAACTATGCCGCCGAGCATCATCGCGCCCATAAGAACTCCGATGTTTACGGATTTTTTCAAAAAATTCAAAGCAAGTATAACGCCTATGGCAGCCAAAGGCACCGTACCCATAATTATAAACGGCTGCGAGTACGATTCAAACAGCGACGCCAATACCAGATATATCAAAAGGATCGCCAGGATAACGGCGAATGTCAATTCCTGCTGGTTCTTGATCATTCTCCAGTAATTTTCTCCGAATTTCCAATAATAATCGTTAGGAAATTTCATGCCAACCATCTGCTCTTTTACTTTTTCGGCAGCCGTACCAAAAGCAAGATAGCCCCTGTTTGCCGATACCTGAATCATCCTGTTTTTATTTTTTCTCCACACTTTGCTTGGGCCGGTCTCCGGGACAAATTTTACAACCTGGTCCAGGGTAATCTGCCTTCCCGCGGGAGTAACCAGGGTTAATTTGCGCACCATGTCAACTGTTTTTCTGTCTTCCTTGCGCAGCCGCGCGACCACCTCAACCTCTTTACTCTCTGTATGGTATAACGTGGCCCGCAAGCCTCTCATCTGGGCGTGGACCGTGTCGGCGATATCTTTTACTGTCATGCCGAATTCCGCGGCTTTTTGTTTGTCGACGACAAGCTGCCACTCGGGCCGGCCTTTTCTCCAGCGTATCTTTAAATCAGTCAGACCCTCGACCCTCTGCATCCTTGTAAGGATTTCGACTGCCAGCTGATTCAGCACTTCGTAATCATAACCATATATTTCCAGGATAACCTCGTTTGTTTCGACTTCCTGCGGTTCCTCAAAATATATAAACGCCTCTCTGAATAATTTTTCTATCTCCTGTACTTTCGGCCTTAAGGCGGTTATTATCTCTTTGGTTGTCTGTGTCCTCTGCGCCAGGGGCACCAATTTCACGAACACCTTGGAAGACCACGGCTCAATTCTCGACGACACGCTTTTTATCTCCGGCATAGGTGAAACCAGTTCCTCTATTTTTTTTACCGCAGCGTCGGAAATGCCCAGTTTCGCGCCTGTAGGCAGTTCCACATAAATGGTAAAATCCTCCTGCTCCATTGCCCCTACGAATTCTTTCGGCAGGCGGGGGGCAACCAGCGCCACACATATCACAAACGCCAGAAATGCCGCACCCAGAAAAAAATACCTGTAGCGTATAAACATGGATAAAAATTTGCGATATGCCCTGTAAAATATGCCCGGCCGTTTCAACGTTCTAACAGGGATATGCTTTTCTTCCTCCCTGGCCTCTTCCATACTTTTGATATCTTTTTTAGGAAGGCCGCCTTCCTTCTCCTTAAGCCTTTCCCATCTTCTGCTGGGAAGCCGTGCGGCAAGCATAGGGACAAGCGTCAGTGCTACGAATAACGACGCGGCAAGCGAATACGTTATGGTAAAGGCAAGGTCAGAATACATGATCCTTATCTCTTTATTTATAAATATCAACGGTAAAAACACGATTACGCTTGTTATGGTAGCGGAGACTATCGCCAGATGCATTTCCTCGCTTCCGAATGCCGCGGCAAGGACTTTTTTTACGCCGCGTTCACGCATCTTGTATATATTTTCCAGCACTACTATTGAATCGTCGACGAGTTTGCCTGACCCGAGCGCCAAGCCGCTCAAGCTCATGACGTTAAGCGAAATTTTCTGAAAATACATCAGGCTAAAGGTTGTTATGACCGATATGGGGATGGCTATACCTATGATAAAAGTGGATTTCACTTCCCTTAAAAACAAAAGTAAAATCAATATGGACAAAATGGCGCCGTAATTCAGGGACTGCTTGACGCCGTTTATTGCGCGCTTTATATAATCAGCCTGATTATAGGTTGGGATTATCCTTATATGCTCCTTCATCTCATTCTGCATATTTTTTATTTCATTCAATACATCATTGGCTACTTTTACCGTATTGGCAGTGGATTCCTTCTGAATATATAAAGATACTACAGGCAAGGCATCCACTCTAGCAAAGCTCGTCGCCTCAAGGTACGAATCCTGCACATCCGCGACATCCTTCAGACGTATTATGGCACCGCTGGGCGCCACAGCTACGCCTATATTTCTTATCTCATCCACGGTTCTAAACTCGCCCATTGCACGCACGACGTATTTATCGTATCTCTTTTCCACTTCGCCTATTAAAAGATTCAGGTTGTTCAGGCTCATCTGGTTTATAACCTTGCCGATAGGCAGGCCGAATGCCTGCAGCTTGCGCTGGTTTATTTCAACCAGTATCTTTCTCTCGCGGCCGCCGGAAACATCAATGTTCGCCACTCCGTTTACGCGCAGGATACGGTCTTTTATATGATCGTCTACAAGGCGGCGCAATGTCTCGACGGTATAGCCCTTGCCTGTTACCGCGAGATTCAAAATCGGCTGGTCCGACTGTTCAAATTTTGCTATGATTGGTTTTTCTATTTCAGGGGGAAGCTTGGCTTTAACGCGGGCGAATTTCTCTCTTGTCTCAAGGGCGGCAAAATCCATATCTATGCCAGGCTCGAATGTCAATACGACGCGCGAACGGCCTTCTTCGGATATGGAGATAAGGTCTCTAAGATGGCTTACCGTACCGACAGCGTCTTCTATGGGCTTCGATACAAGGTTTTCAACTTCTACCGGCGGCATGCCGCCGCGTATATCGACATATATCGAAATATCGCCGAAGCTGGAATTCGGCATAAGCTCAACAGGCAGCCGCATAAGGCATAATACACCCATCACGATTATGCCCATATAAATCATTACTGTCGTTATCGGCCTGTTTATTGATAAACGCGGAAGCCCCATAGTTAAAATCCCAAATCCAAATTTCAAAATCCAAATCAATCCTTTAAATCCAAATCATTGGGATTTGAAAGATTGATTTGAAATTTGTCATTTGGATTTTGTCATTTTAGTTATACTTCTACTGTAATTCGTAATACCTGCCCACTGCCTTCGGGCCAAAGGCTTTTAAAATGCCCTTGTCAAGCATCTCTTTCAAATCCCTGGCAGCAGTCGCCACTGAAACGTTGAATATCTGCATATATTCTGGGCGCGTTATGCGTTTATTGTTAAGCAGATATAAAATAAGTTCTTTCTCTCTTTTTGCGAGCCCGAGCAGCTGATATTTTTCCGACAGCCCGTTTATTTCTTTGACAGATTCTTCTTCCAGATGAGGTAAATTTATCGTCGGCAGGGACGGCTTCTGATAGGGTTTTTGAGGCAGATATATAATTGGGCTGACTTCGTCAGTCTCCGCTTCCTCGGAGACTGCCTGCCTGCCGGGAAGGCAGGCTTCGGCTGCCTTCGGCAGCCTCGCAAATACGGCAAACGGAGCGCGCACAAAATTCTGCGCTGAAACAATAAAACTCTCAAAGCTTATATATATAGCCGGAATGATAATCAATGACAGAAATGTCGAAAAAAGCAAACCGCCCATGACGGTAACTGCCATAGGAATCTGGATCTCCGCGCCTTCGCTTAACCCTATAGCCAGAGGGATCAGGCCCAGGGATGTGGTAAGCGCCGTCATTATTATAGGCCTTAGGCGCGTGTGGCTCGCCTCTATCAGCGCGTCGTATAAAGTGAACTTATCGCGCTCACGCAGAATATTCACGTATTCTATGAGCACTATGCCGTTATTGACGACAATACCGCCCAATATTATTATTCCCAGTATGACCATGACTGACAGAGATGTATGCGTCAGCCACAAACTTATCACCACGCCTATTATAGAAAGCGGAAATGCGAACAAAATAACAAACGGCTGCCACAATGATTCAAACTCCGCTGCCATAACCATGTAAACCAGCACCAAAGAAAGGATGAGGGCAAATTGCAGACTTTTGAACGAATCCTTCATCTGCTGATTCTCGCCGGTCAATTTCGCAGTGTAATCCTGCGGCATGCCGGACTTCATCCTGTCAAGAATGACGTTTACCTCTATCATAACGTCTTTCAACGCTCTTTTGTATATGTTGGCTGAAACCACGACGGTCCTCTGCTGGCCCAGGCGCTGTATCTGGCTAGGCCCTTTTCCTACGCTCATATACGCGACATCAGCCAAAGGAACATCCACATCAAGCGGAGAATGAACTATCAAGCGCCTTACTTTATTTATATCGGCCCTGTCTTTCGGCGCCAAGCGCACCCTTACGTCTATCTCTCTTCCGGCCTCTTTATATTTTGTCGCCACATAACCTTTCATAGCTGTTTGTGCCGTAAGGGCGATATCACTTACGGAAAGATTATAAGTAGACGCCCTGTCCTTGCGTATATAAACCTTTGCCTCCGGGGCCGGCTTTACCAACGAAGAACGAATACTGTAAACGCCTTGTATTCTAGCAAGCTCCTTCTCGACATCCTCCGAATATTTTTTTATTTTATCCAGGTCCTGGCCTTTAACCTCTATAAGTATGGGCGCGCTCGTAGCGAGCGCGGCCTGAAACATACTTTCCTGCAGGATATATTCTATCTGGGCGCCGAAAAGATTTGTTTTTTCAAGGCCGCGCTTTAAATCCTGCAATACATCGGATGTATACCTTACGCGGAATTTTTTAGGGTCTGCCGACGAAAAATTTTTCAAGAGCGCCTGCAAAGTTGTGTACTTTGTCCGCCTGTACAAAGACAGCGGCTTCAGCGAAACCACGATCTGCGCCTGGTGGCTGCCCAGGGTTTCTATGTTCTGGCCGGCTGATGACTTTTCCTTGCTTGAACCTATGGACAATGTAACGTCTTTTATTTCGGGAAAAGTAAAAAGCTGGACCTCTATTTTTTTGACGACCGAATCGGTAACCCCGAGCCTGGTGCCGGGAGTCAGGTTCACCTTTATTATAAACTGGCCCTGGTCCACGCGCGGCATAAGCTCCCAGTCTATCTTTGTAAGGAAGTAAACGCTTAATAAAAATACCAGAAATGACACTAAGAAACACCTGCCTCTGTATTTTATAAAATATTCCAGGCTTCTCTGATAAAAATCCTTAAGAGGCAGTTTGTTTACCGCATTCTTTATACCGTTGAATTTTGCGCCCCATGTATTTAAAAATGTTTTCTTTTTTTTGCCCATTCCCTCTTTTGAGGCGAGAATGGGAATAAGGGTACTCGCCACTACAAGGGACGCCATCAAAGACGCGATGATTGTAAACGCCAGCTGTTTAAAAAGCTGGCCTGCTATACCGACTACAAATATCATCGGCAGATACACAACTACAGACGTAATCGTAGAGCCCCATATCGCGCCTGTCACCTCATTTGCCCCGAACGTACTGGCCTCTACGGCAGACTTGCCCAATTCCCTGTGGCGAAATACATTTTCTATGACAACTATAGAATCGTCGACAAGTTTTCCTACGCCTAGCGCAAGCCCTCCCAGTGAAATCATATTCAGAGAAATATTCGAAAAATACATCATGCTGAAAGCGGCAAGTATGGAAAGCGGTATGGTAACGGTTACTATCAAAGAAGCCGTCAGGCGCCGCAAAAATAAAAAAAGCACTATAAATGCCAGAAAACCGCCTTCCAGCACAGCCTCGGTTACTCCTGATATCGATCCGCGTATAAACTGGGACTGATCGTAAGTAATATTTATTTTTACCTGCTTCGGTATGTTAGGCTCTAACTGCTTGAGCATGGCCCTGACGTTATTGGCGACCCATATCGTGTTTGCGCCTGCCTGTTTCATTACAGAAAGTGAAATATTGTCTTTACCGTTATAACGGGAAATACTCACCTGATCCTGTAAAGTATCTTTAACCCTGGCTACGTCGCTTAAAAGTATGAGCCGCTTTTGGGTCTTTCTTTCAAGCGAAGGCCTTATGCCCTGCTCCGGAGGATTTTCTTCGCGCGGATGCAGCGGTATCTCATCCGCGGCAATCGGTATCTGCGATATCTCCTTGATAGCCTTGAACTCGCCTATGGTCCTGATAAGGTATTCGTAAAAAGATTCTTCTACCGTGCCTGCGGGATAATTGAGGTTCGCCTTGTTGAGGGCGTCTGACAATGCGACTACGGATATGCCTGCCGCCTGAAGCCGGCCCTGATCCGCCTCGACTAAAATCTCGCGTTCGCGGCCGCCGCTTAACTGCACCACGGCAACGCCTTCGGTTTTTTCAAGTTCGTTTTTTACGACCTTGCGGATAAATTCCATGAGCTCCGCAGGAGGCAGCTCTGATGTTATGTTTAAAATCATGACAGGCAGGTCAAACGGATTGTATTTTACTACTACGGGCTCCTCGCAGCCTCTGGGCAGGCGTTCTTTTACAAGATCAATTTTTTCGCGCACGCCGAGCGCGGCAAAATCCATATTTGTGCCCCAGTCAAATTCAGCGGTTATGACAGAGGTTTCTTCCTTGGAAATAGAGCTGATGCTTTTTAAACCGTTTACCGTGCCTATGGTTTCTTCCAGAGGTTTGGTAACCAGCAGTTCTATTTCTTCGGGCGCGGCGTCCTTATAAGTTGTGACTACTGTAAGCTGCGGGTAGGTTATAGGAGGAAAAAGCTCCTGCGGAAGGCGGTTCCATGAAATAAAACCCAATAGAACCACCCCGACAAACACCATGAATACCGTTACAGGCCGTCGTAATGAAAAATCAGCTAAACCCATATAAACCCTCTGTCATTGCTCGCATGAGCCGCTCGGTGGGGTTCCGCAGGAACGTTCGGTTTGCTCCCGCGGCAAACCTCACTCGACGAAAATTTTTGTGCCCTTCGCTCCGCTCAGGGACCGAGCCACAAAAATTTTCGACGTCCTGCTCCACCCCACCTTCGCGGCTCTCACACGATATTAAAGTTATCCACAACCGTAGTAGACACTTAAGTGTCTACTATTAATGAACCCTACGTGAATTTTACTATATTTCTTATAGCCCTCTTTGTTGGCAATAATAAATCTGATAGTTTCCATTTCCCATCACTTCTATGATGTTTTGATTTGGGAACAGAGATATAGACAAAATTTCTAAACTCGTGATGCATCTTATTTGCTATGAAGTTACAAAGTTCGGATCGCGATCTGTAATTACTGTCATAAAAAGCAGTTCCAAAAATATGAATCAAAACTACTTTTTTGGATATCTTATTTTTATTCATCCAATACCAATATTTAGTAACATTAGTATCTGGATGAGGCTGCTCTCCATCGACTTCTATAAATAATTGCATCTTCGGTTTTGAGATTTCCACTTCGATGTCTGCCTTATGGCTCCATCTGGCTTCTCCCAACCGATATTCGCATTTTGAATCTAGCTTTAGAGTATTTTTTATATATTTATCTATATGCCTAATAAATTGTTTTGCTGTCATTTTTTTGAGTTTTATTTTTTCAAAAAGTTGTCCGGCACCTTTTTGATTTTTATTTCCCAAATGATAAAGTGGCATGGTTAAGAATTCGTATCTCCTCCTTCTCCCCATTGTTTCATTATCATTCCATTATAAATAAGCAAATAACTTGTTTTCTTTCCAGTGTAACCACCCATACGATTTTTAGCATTACAAGTTACCGTAATAAGATATCCATAGGATGTCGCTCCACCAAGAAGCGGTGGATCTTGGATATAAGACTTTTCAGGAGTGCTTATTGTTAAATCACGAACGCTATAGGGATCAAAAAATGTGTTGTTTATCCATCTATTGACTATCTCTTTATAGTCATCTGGATATTGACCATAATCCGCTGTTGCTATCTGCGTTGGAGTCGGCCTAATCATATAAGCACATCCGCTCAACAACGTCACCATAACTAACAAATAGACTATCTTTTTCATATAGCCCCCTTTTTGTCTTTTGTACCGTCTGGTGTTTTAAGATTGCACGTGTCCCTGCCAGCAAGATTAAGCATGTCCCCACTGTGCTCGGTTGTCAAAACTTTCAGCCAATTTGCGCAGAGGCTTGTGAGCGGCGCATCAGAAATTTTTTGCCATCGCCGTTTGTTTCCAAGTAGTCGGCGAAGATTTACGGCGAGCGAATGCCGAAACTGACCGAGCTACACCCTAACCCTATACCCCCGAGGGAATTTCGGCAAATGAACGAGCCGTAAACTGAAGCCGACGGCAAAAAATTTCAGCGCCGCGAACAAGCCACAAGCGGAGATTGCTTCGCTCACTTCCTGCCTGCCGGCAGGCAGGCGTTCGCTCGCAATGACGCATATTTCAAATTACTGCTTCGCAGCGCCAGTTTGCGCAGGAAGCTGTTGTCCGGCTTCCAGGCGCTTTAAAAAATCCTCGAACCACTGCGGATACATGAAGCCTAATTTTTTCGCTTTTTCAAAATACTCTCTTGCAACTTTGACATCGGGCTGAGGTTTTCTCGCATAACTGACCGCAACAGCATAATTCGCTTTCGGGTGATTACTATCTATCTGGAGGCACTTATTAAAAGTCGCAATCGCTGTATCCCAGTCGCTCTTTTCCATATACGAAACACCCATTTCACAATAAGCGTCCGCGTATTTCAGGTCAAGCTCTGTCGCCTTTTTAAAATCTGCTATCGCATCGTCAAATTTCCCCTTATAATAAAAATCCTCGCCTCTCTGATAAAAATCTTTTGCAACTTTAGGTTCTGCCGGCGCAGAAACAGCTGCAGGCACAGATGTTACTGCCGGGACAGGTTCTGCTACAGGCACTAGCGCTACTGCCGTAGCGGGTTCTGCTGCCGGGGCAATTTTCTGCACAACAGGTTCTTTTGCAGCAACAGGTGTTTGCGTTACAACGCTTTCTTTTTTAATCTCCACTGCCTTCTTCTGATTAATAACGCCGGCGATCAATAAAGCAAATGTTATAGCAACTATCCCTGATATTAAAATTATAGGTAAAAGATAACTTTTCTTTTTCTCCTCCATATTTTCCTCCAAATTTTCCATTGTTAATCTTTTTGCATGAAAATTTGTCCCGAGTCCCTTGCCGTCTAATCTTTGCATTTGGCTCACTCGGGACGAGGGACTACCTTTAATTAATGAATGACTAATTCTTTTTCGGCCTTACCTTCTTCAGCCGAAGGCTGTTCCGCGGCATTTAAACCCTCCTGCGTCTCCAATACCTCCACCTGAGCGCCGTCAGCTAATTCCGCGCGCGCCTCGGTTACAACCTGCTCGCCTTCTTCAAGGCCGGATGTCACAACAGCGTTATCTGTGGTGATATAGCTGATGTCAACCGCCTTCAGATGAGCTACATTATCGGTGTCCACCACAAAAACGGAATCAAATTTTCCGCTGTTTTTACTATCCTTTAATGTTGTATTGGGGTTTGGCAGCACAAAAACGCCTTTCTGCCCGAATACAAATATAGTAGCCCTTACGAACATGCCCGGAAGAAGCTGGCCCTGGTCGTTGTTTAATTTGATCTTGCACGTGAGCGTCCTGGATTTGCCTTCAATGACAGGCAGGATCTTATCTATAGTGCCTTTGAATTCCTTGTCAGGATAAGCATCAACAGTCGCTGTCGCCTCCTGGCCGAGCGCCACCTTCTGTATGTCCCTTTCTATTATTCCCACCTCGGCGTAAACGCTGGATATGTCTATTATGGTCGCGATTTTTGTGTTCGAGGTAACAAATTCACCTGCCTCCACCTCGCGGCTACCTATAATGCCGTCCATAGGGGAAATAAGGTACGCCTTCTGTATTTCCTGTTTTGAAAACGCGACCTCTTTTTCCGCGGACGTCACCTGGCTTTTCGCGTTTTCATATTCCAGGGCGACCTCTTCGAGCTTAGATTTGATAATCGAGCCCAATTCGTATAATTTCTGGTGTATCTCCAGTTTTTTCTTCGCGGTCAGCATCTGCGTTTGAGCTGTTTTTAATTTTGACTGCGCGTATTCAAGCTTTAGTATCGCGTCCTGCTGATTCAGGGTGGCTATTACGTCGCCTCTTTTTATAACATCCGC
>Ga0105164_10000248_pt1 | contig 40238 bp, 33 predicted proteins | sample VDWuncwatermetaG_FD_89674 | JGI IMG/M metagenome (GOLD analysis project Ga0105164, IMG submission 89674) | Wastewater microbial communities from Netherlands to study Microbial Dark Matter (Phase II) - VDW unchlorinated drinking water | ecosystem: Environmental > Aquatic > Freshwater > Drinking...
ATTGCCTGCATCTTTTTGTGCCTCCCTTAGTTAGGCCGTTATCCTTTGTAACTCCTTACAACCTATAAAATTATATCACAATTTTAACATCGGAGAAACAAGCTATTGCAAAATCCGGGTTTAACACCATGGGCTAAAAATTGTTTTTCTTGCCCTATTTCTAAAACTCTATTTTCTAAATCCATGCGGTAAGGTGTTAAAGAAAAACGACCGTTGGAATAAGTAATATCCGTGCTTGAAGTTAAAGCATCTATAAAACGAACCTTATGCCTTCTGCCTAAAGAAGCCTGCCAGTCAAAATAACTCTTCCAGCTTCCATAATGCCGCATCAACATGCGTCCTATTATCGTTTTTTCCAAGTTCTTCTCTGCCCACTTAATTAAATCCTGTCTTTGGTCTTCGGTAAGAATAAAAACATTTACAGCCAAGGCTGCTTCGTTCATTTCATTCTGTAAGTTAAATCCCTTTAAATATAATTGCTTTAAAGTTTCTAAATCATACTGGGGAATTTGCCAAGAAATGCGAATCCTTCTTATTATCTGAGAAACGTTTTCATCTAAAACTATATGTTTAGGACAAAATAAGGTTATTTGCGATAGGCATAATGCAGCCATTAGCAAAACTATCCTTATCCAGCTTGTGTTCTTTTCAAACAACATCTTCTTATAAGTTTTCATCCTATCATTTAAATCCCTAAAATAACCAGAGATAAAAAATTCTTTTTCTATTAAAGATATAACACAACTTTCTGCCTTTGTCAATGACGCGGAGGAATTTTTTTATCCGCGTTTATCCGCGTAGTAATCTGCGTGAATCCACGTTATTGACCGCAGCACTTTCTCTCTAACGCATATTTATCACCCTCGCCTCCAAACTCAATCGGATATTTACCGTTGAAGCAGGCAACGCAGTAATGTTCTTTTGGGTTTGCCGTAACGCATTTAAGCATGCCATCCAAACTCAAGTACCCTAAGGAATCTACGCCGAGGAATTTCTGAATTTGTTTAACGCTATGGCGAGAGCCGATTAATTCACCTCGCGTAGCAAAGTCAATCCCGTAAAAACAAGGAAAGCGATGCGGAGGGCAACTGATTCTCATATGAATTTCTTGGACACCTGCCTGCCTCAATGTCCGCACGCGCGTGCGGGAGGTAGTCCCCCGGACAATAGAGTCATCGATAACCACAACTCTTTTCCCTTTTAAGACTTCCCACAGCAGATTAAACTTTATTTTCACATTAAAATCCCGGATTATCTGGGTGGGCTGAATAAAAGTCCTTCCGATATAGTGATTGCGGATAATGCCGTATTCCAAAGGAATCCCAGACTTTTGGCTAAAACCCAACGCGCAGGAACTTCCCGAATCCGGGACCGGGATAACCATATCCGCCTCAACCGGATGTTCTCGCGCCAGTTCGGCGCCTAAGCGCTTGCGCACCAGGTGCACTGTTTCTCCAAAAACCTTGGAGTCTGGCCGGGAAAAATAGATATGCTCAAAGATACAGTGCGCCGGTTTTATCCTGTGCTTTTTAAATGGATGGATACTGCGCAATCCTTTTTTATCAATGATTACAATTTCTCCCGGCTCAACCTCCCGGACGGATTTCGCTTCAATCAGGTCCAGGGCACAGGTCTCGGAAGCCAGAACATAAGCGCCGTCAATTTTCCCCAGCCATAACGGCCTGAAACCATAGGGGTCACGCACGCCGTAAAGTGCATCGTTGGTTAAAATACAGAAGCAGTATGCACCTTTAATAACCTTTAAGGAGCCAACTAAGGCATCATTGTGGTTGCGGTATACCGGCGAAGACATTAAATGGATTACGATTTCCGAATCGAGAGTAGTCTGAAATATTGAGCCATGGGCTTCTAATTCCGCATGGAGCATGGCCGCATTAACTAAATTACCATTATGGGCAATGGCTATCGCCCCTTTGGAATAATCAACCAAAAGCGGCTGGGCATTCTTGATTAAACTTGAGCCGGTAGTAGAATAACGGGTATGGCCTATAGCTCGGTCTCCCGGAAGCTTTTTGATGACCTCTTCATTAAATACATCCCCTACCAAGCCCATGCCTTTATGCTGAAGCATCCCTCTCCCATTAGAACTGACTATACCACAGGACTCTTCTCCCCGGTGCTGTAATGCATATAAACCCAAATAAGTAAGGTAACTGGCTTGTTTATGGCCCCAGATGCCGAATAGACCACAATGTTCACGGGCCTCGTAACTCGTAACTCGTAACTCGTAACTACAGGAATTTCTTGGCATATTCGACTCCATTTCTGAAAATTTGCAGGCCGTCTCCCTCGCCTCGACGCCTCTCTCTTGCCCAACGGGGGTGCTGCAAATAATCAATATGACGTTCGGGATGCGGCATAAGTCCCAGAATCAAACCTTTATTATCGCAAATCCCGGCAATATTCTCAACCGAACCATTAGGGTTATACGGGTAGCCGAAAAGATTGCCTTTTTGATCAATATATTGAAAAACAATCTGACTGTTTTTCTTCAACTCTGACAAAATCTTGTCATCTTGAGCCATAAATTTCCCTTCTCCGTGAGCAACAGGCAACTCGATTATCTCGGGCAAATTTTTCGCCCAAATACACTTTTGACTTTTGACTTTTGACTTTTGACTTTTCAGATACACCCAACGGTCTTCAAATTTTCCGGAATCATTGTTGGTTAAGGTTACCGTCTGCTTAAAACCGTCTGTCCCGGGAAGAAATCCCGCTTTCACTAAGACCTGGAATCCGTTACATATCCCGATAACCGGCTTACCCTCTTTTATAAACCTGCCAACTTCATCCTGAAGGCAGCATTTCAATTCGTTAGCCAGAATTTTTCCCGCCGCAATATCGTCTCCGTAGGTGAATCCGCCCGGAATAGCTAAGATTTGGTAGCGGGAGAGATGTTTCTCCTGGCGGATAATCTCGTTTATATGGACAAGTTCCGTATCTGCTCCCGTTTTGTCAAAAGCAAAAGCAGTCTCATAATCGCAATTTGTCCCTGCCGTACGCAGTATAATTACCTTCGGTCTAGCCACAATAAAAATCTATTGCTCCATTGTTAAATTGTCCTACTGTTTTCTAATAACCAATGTAACAATATAACAATTAGTCTATAGTCTGAGGGGTCTCTGCCAGGCTTCCTTCAAAGCAGCAATATCTACACAAACTATCCGCTTGCCGTCAATTCCGTAGACTTTAAAAAATTTATCCTGCGAGACACAGCCGAACAGGCCGTAAGGTACACCATTTAATTCTTTCTCGAATCTCTTCTGGTTTCCCTTCTCTACCTCCACAATAAACCTCGTGTTCGACTCAGAAAACAGAATAAAGTCATTTCTTCTAGCGTTTAGCGGATAGCGTTTAGCGGATAGTTCATCTCTACGCTCTACGCTATACGCTATACGCTCTTTATAAGGAACTTCATTTAAGAAGATTTCCATTCCCCAGCCGCCGGCAAAGGCCATTTCCGCCGCCGCTACTCCCAGTCCTCCCTCCGAGCAATCGTGAGCTGACCTAACTAAGCCTCTACTGACAGCTTTACTCAAAGCCTCCATCAACCGCTTTCCATTTTTAGGATCGACCTTAGGTACATCGTTACCGATTATACCACGCAAGCTATAATAATGCGATCCGCCCAATTCATCGTAAGTCTCGCCCACAATATAAATCAAGTTCCCCGGTTCTTTGGCATCCATGGTAATGGAGCGCGAAACATCATCCATAACTGCTATCGCCGAAATAAGCAGAGTCGGCGGTATGGAAATCGATTTTTTACCCACTTTATATTCGTTATTTAAACTGTCTTTACCCGAGATAAAAGGAACGCCATATGCCTTGGCGACATCGTAACAGCCGTAAGCCGCCCGCACGATAGAGCCGAGTTGCCGGGGTTTGTCGGTATTGCCCCAGCAGAAGTTATCCAGAATCGCCACTTCTTTTAGACTCCCGCCCACGGCAATAACCTGCCTCAGGGCTTCATCAATACATGCACCAGCCATCCAGTATGGATCAATCTCGCCGTACTTGGGATTTATGCCGCAGGACAAAACTATTCCTTTTTTTGAATCGAGCCTGGGTCGCACAACCGACGCATCCGAAGGTCCATCGTTATCCCGCCCAACAAGTGGTTTAATGACCGAGCCTCCCTGAACTTCATGGTCATATTGCCGGATTATCCACTCCTTGGAACAGACGTTCCAGGATGATAAAATCTTTAACAGTGTATCGGTTAAATCCTGGGGGCAACTGAAGTTGGGCTCGCTATTTTTTGTCTGGCGCCATTCGGCCTTGCGTAAAACCTGAGGTAGGCCTTCATGCAGGAATTTCATCCCCAGCTCACAGACGAGACTGCCCCGGTAAAAAAGACGCAAATGTTTATCCCGGGTAAACTCTCCGATCACACTTGCCTCCACATCCTCTTTCCGAAATATTTCTAATAAGGTATTCAACTTTTCTTTGGGAACGGCCAGAATCATCCTTTCCTGGGACTCGGAAATCCAGATTTCGGTATACGTCAGGCCATGATATTTCAAGGGCACTTTTTCCAGGTCCACGCGGGCACCGCAGGCCTCTCCCATCTCACCGACAGCGCTGGAAAGCCCACCGCCACCGCAGTCGGTAATGGCATGATAAAGTCCCTCGTCGCGCGCCTTGAGTAAGGTATCGACTGTTTTCTTTTCGGTAATGGGGTCTCCTATCTGTACTGCGGAAGAAGAAATCTGCCCCGACTCAACCGTTAGTTCTGCCGAGGAGAATGTCGCGCCGTGAATCCCGTCGCGGCCGGTTTGCCCTCCGACCAGAACAATCAAATCTCCGGGTAAAACTCGCTTAAAGGATTTACTGCGGGGAATCAATCCGGCATTGCCGCAGTACACAAGAGGATTTCCTACAAAACGCTCATCAAATAAAACCGCACCGTTAGTAGTGGGAATCCCCATCTTGTTTCCGTAATCCCTTACCCCGGCAACAACCCCTTTCATAATCCGCTTGGGATGAAGCGCCCCGGAAGGTAATTTTTCATAGGGATAATCCGGCGGACCAAAACAGAATACGTCGGTATTAACCACCGGCTTGGCTCCCAGGCCCGTGCCAAGGGGGTCGCGGATTACTCCGCCGATTCCGGTATTGGCTCCACCGTATGGCTCGAGTGCTGAGGGATGGTTGTGGGTCTCGACCTTAAAGCAGACATTATAATCCTTATCAAAACGGATTACTCCGGAGTTATCTTTGAAAACAGACACACACCAAGGTTTATCCAATTCCTCTGTCACCTTCATCACCGTTTCCTTTAAGAGATTATTTATAATTTTAGTTTTGAATTTTGGATTTTGGATTTGGGATTTATTTTGAATTTTGGATTTTGGATTTGGGATTTCTTCTGTATATCTTATCCTGCCTCTAAGTGTTTTATGCTTGCAATGCTCCGACCAAGTCTGGGCCAGGGTTTCCAGTTCGCAATCGGTAGGATTACGGTTCAATTTCCTGAAATATTTCTTAATCTGACGCATCTCGACCAGGCTCAAAAAGAGCTGCCCTCTTCGGCTTATTTTCTTTAATTTCTCATCGGTTGCTGACAAGATATCAATATTAGTCAACTTAAATTCGTATTCGGGGTTCTCAAAAACAAACCTGGTCTTCTCATCCACGACATGCTGAATAGTTTTGTTCACCAATAACTTATCACAGATCGTGTTTAATTCTTCATCCGTAATTCGGCCTTCTAAAATATATTTTTTGGCCGTCCTTACCTGCTCAAGGCCAGAAATCCCCAGATCTCTTGCTCCCCTCAAAGTAGACTCCTCCCAGGGATCCATTACTCCCGGATTGTAAGCCACCTCGATTGTATAACAGAGAGAGTTTGAATCATTGCTATGGACTATGGACTGTTTATCCTGAGCGAAGCCGAAGGATGGACTGTGGACTGTATATTCCTGCGTAATCGGGTCGCAGAGAAGCTCTGCGCAGATTCGTTTTACCGAAGGCGCGTTGAGTTCTCCCTTGAGGATATAGAGCTGGGTGACCTTGACCGACTTCACGCCGCGAATCCCTAAATCGGCAATGTCTTTTTTGATTCCTTCACCCTGGGAATCAAGAATGCCGGGTTTATTTTTAACCTCAATTTGATATAGCATCTTAATCCAAGCGTAGAGCGTACATAGAAGATAGCGTATAGCATATAACGGAAAAAAATGCGGTTAAAAGAAACTATGCGCTATACCCTAAACGCTATGCGCTAATAAACGCTATCCGCTAAACGCTAAAACACTTTGTATTTACTATGTTGTTACCCTCTTTAGCACTTCCTGATACGCTTCTTCGATTTTGCCCAGATCCCGGCGGAAACGGTCTTTATCTAACTTCTCATGAGTCTTTTTATCCCAGAGCCGGCAGGTATCCGGTGAGATTTCATCCGCAAGTAAAACCCTTCCCCGAAAACGGCCAAACTCTAATTTAAAATCCACCAGAACTAAATTTATTTTATCAAAAAATTTAGTCAAGATAGTATTAATAATAAATGACTTCTTAACTATTTGTTTCAGTTCATTCTCCGTAGCCAGCTTTAAAGCATAAATATGATACTCGTTAATTAAGGGGTCGTGCAAGGCATCGTTTTTGTAGTGAAATTCCAATACCGGAGTTTTTAAATGTATCCCTTCCTCAAGTCCCAGCAGTTTGGCCATGCCGCCGGCAACAATATTTCTTATCGTTACCTCCACGGGTATTATTTCGACTCTTTTAATAAGCATCTCACGATCATTCAACTGCTCGACAAAATGCGTAGCCACACCTTTTTCTTCCAGAAGGTTAAACAAAGTGGTGGAAATTTTATTATTATAGATCCCTTTCTCTTTGATAGTGCCGCGCTTGGTGGCATCGAAGGCCGTGGCATCATCCTTGAATTCCTGAATCAAAAACGAATGTCTGTTGGTTTCATAAAGAATCTTCGCCTTCCCCTCGTAGATTTTTTTACCCTTTTTTGCCATCCGACACACCTCCGATACTGTTTTTATTAATCAAATAAATTTCTGGTTTCTGTACTCTGGTTTCTGGTTTCTTAAATTATCATATGCCCACTCTCTGAAAAATCTTATCTACATTGCGCAGATAGTAACTCAGGTCAAATAAGGCCCTCAGCTCTTTTTCCTCGAGAAGTTTGGTGATTTCTTTATCTTTAGCCAGTAGCTCCTGGAAATCTTTCTTCTGCTTCCAGGCCGCCAGGGCATTCCTTTGCACCAGGTCATAGGCCTTTTGCCTGGTCAGCCCTTTATCGATAAGGGCTAAAAGGACTCTCTGCGAAAAAATCAACCCTGCGGTTTTCTTCAAATTGAGGCGCATGTTTTCGGGATAAACCGCCAGGCCATCCATTACCTCGAGCATCAGATGGAGCATGTAGTCAAGTATGGTGGTGGCATCGGGAAGAATTACCCTTTCAACTGAGGAGTGGCTGATATCCCGCTCATGCCAGAGGCTAATGTCCTCTAATGCCGCCTGACTATAAGCCCGCAGGAGTCTCGCTAAGCCGCAAATCCGTTCGCAAACCACCGGGTTTCTTTTATGGGGCATGGCAGAGGAACCCTTCTGTCCTTCGCTAAACGGTTCCTCTACTTCCAGGACTTCGGTGCGCTGAAGATGCCTTATCTCAAGAGCCAGCCTCTCCAGGAAAGAACCCACAAGCGCCAGGGTGCTCATATACAGGGCATGACGGTCGCGGGGAACAATCTGGGTCGATACCGGTTCGGCCTTCAGCCCCAGTTTTGCGCAAACTATATCCTCTATATCCGGCTCGATGTGAGAAAAATTACCTACCGCTCCCGAAATCTTACCGAAGCGAATATTTTCTTTAGCATAATTTAGCCGCTCCAGGTCTCTCGTGGCTTCGGCGTAAAAATTCGCCAATTTCAGGCCGAAGGTAATCGGCTCGGCATGCACTCCGTGGGTGCGTCCGATCATTACCGCATTGCGGTAAAGTTTTGCCTTCTTCTTCAGGAGGACTGCCAGGTTTTGTAAATCTTCAATTAATATATCCGCGGCCTCTGACAATAGCATCGCCAGGGTGGTATCCAAAACATCAGAGGAGGTAAGCCCCATATGAATATATTTCCCCGAGAGCCCGACGTTCTCGCTGACATTATTGACAAAGGCCACCACATCGTGTTTAGTTTTCTCCTCAATTATTTTGATGCGTCCGACGTCAAACTTTGCCTTCTTCTCGATATTCTCGAGATGTTTCTTGGGAATTTTCCCTTTTTTGGCCCAAGCCCGGCATACCGCTAATTCTACATCCAGCATCTTCTGAAAACGGTTCTCATCCGACCAGAGCTTCTGCATTTTTGGTAAACTATAGCGCTCAATCATTTTTCACCCCTTTGTTTAATCTGCTCTAATGTATCCAGATAATATTTTTTCCCCTGGGGGTTAAGTTCTGAGGCCTTCTGGACCAAGGCCTCGGCTTCTTTTAATTTAATGTTCTCACTTAAGTAAACGCAAGCAAGATTGTTATAGGCATCGGCAAAGTTGGCGTCCAATTGTATTACCTTCTGGAATGACTCTTCTGCTCTATCGAACTTACTCATCTTAAAATAGACGTTTCCCAGATTGAAATAGGCAACCTTTGCTCCCGGGTCAAGGGAAACCGCTTTCAGATAAATATCCGACGCGCGTTCTAATAAATCCTTTTTTTCCAGAAGATAGCCCAGATAGGTATATCCCTGGACATCCAGCGGCCAGGTTACTTTCTCCGGCGGGGCAATGACAATGGCAGCGAAATCCGCATCCTTCCACATTCTCATAAATCTATCATAGGAGATTACGGCATAGGCTCTTCTGCCTATATGAGCAACGATTTTTTTCTCCTGGTCATCAAAACCGAAAGCAACTATATAATGATAGTCCCTGGCTAACGGCGACTCTTTCTGCATGACGATCAAGGGAATACCTTCCTTTATTTTTGCTTTGAGATCGTCGAGCCCCGTCTGATAATATCGAGACCAGAGATCAAACTTACGGGCGTAGAAACTGGTTTCAAAATCAAGGCTGCCTCCGAGCTCGGGCGAATAAACCGACTGCAACAGATTCGTATAATCAAACTTTATCCCCCAGTATGCCAGGACAGAGGCCAGAGCTGCCGGGCCACAGGTATTTCCGGTCTGTTTATAAAAAGGGACATTCTGGATAAGATAAGAGTCTTTGGGGTAGGGTTCTTCTCGAATCTGAACCCGTCTTGTTGCACAGCCGTAATTGAAGGCGAGCAAAAGAATTAGGGGATAAGAAATTTTATTTATTAAGTTCTTTTCCACTAAAAAATATATTTGACACAAATTTTCACGAATTACCCTCCACAAAAATTGGCGGGCAAGCACACAAATATACACGAATTAAGTCATTCGTGGTCATTCGTGTGAGCCTCGCTCAACTCAGGAACGAAGGGGCGAATCCGTGTAAATTCGTGTATTTAATAGCGCCGGGGTATCGCATCCCGGGGTTCAACTTTGATGGTATAGTTAGTAACATAAAGGATGGCGATGATGACTAGCCCGACTATAAGTATCACCAGTAAAATTCCGCCACTGCCACCGACTTTAATACGGTCGCAACGCATGGCTAATTCATGAAGCTGGTCGGCATCCAGTTTCTCCACGCGTTTCAGCAATTCTTCTTTACTTAATTTTGTTCTTTCTAAGCCTCTTCTAACCAGACTATTCTCTAAAAATAGTTTGACCTTGGCTAAATCGGCTTTGCATTGCTGGGGAACTCCGGTTTTGGACTCAACTAATGAGGCCTGGCTCAGGTTAGGCAATATTCCCAGAAACAAAGCCCAGATAGCTAAGCCCGAAAATACCAACTTTTGCTTAAAAAGATAGTTTAACATCTCCCACCCCCTTAAATTTTTGCGTAGCAAAAATTTAAATTAAAGAAAATAGCAGGTTGTATTATAGATAAAAACTACCCGATTGTCAACTTAATTCCTGCCCAAAAAAGCATAACAAATTGGAAGAACAGGACTTGCAAATGATGGGCGGATTCGGGGAAATTTCCGTAAAGTCAGGGATGTTTAGGATAAGGGCGCTATCTGAGACTCAGAATAAATGCTTCAATTCTTATCGGAAGTTAAAAGTTCATATCCTTGTATGACGCTATCACAAACCATCGGCACAATATTGCGAAAACCTCCGCTATCTGCCCTTCCTAACGCCATATAATATTTGTATCTATCTTCAACCTTAATCACTGTAGGAGGAAAGCCCTGGCTTAATAATTGAGTAATCATAATCAACCTGCCTACCCTGCCATTTCCGTCAAAGAAGGGATGAATCGCCTCAAATTCATAATGGTCCCGGCTAACCTTGCCTATGGGGTCATTTCCGTAACGGTTAATTCCCTTAATCAGCTTACCCATTCTCAACGGCACTTCCTGCGCCGACGGAAGCGGGCACCTCTGTATTCGTCAGGTTCACAAAACCGGTTCTGTGTTTCCCGGGCAATTTAGGGCTAAGAAGAATATGGTGGCTGTCCCTAATTCCCTCTGCACTATTTTTCTCTACCTGAAGCTGTTTTGAGTTGCTCAAGGAATTCGGGGTGAATCTTATATCCCAATTCTTCTGCCTTATTCACATCTTGCCAGGCTTTGTCATAGTCCTTATCCAAGAAATAAACAACCCCTCGATTGTTATAGGTTTCAGCATATTTAGAATCAATCTCTAGGGCTTTATTATAATCCGACAGCGCTTGGTCAAAGTTGCCCTTCCTATAATAAGCAAGCCCGCGCTTATTGTAGGCCTTAGCAAAGTTAGGATTAAGCTGTATGGCTTTGGTATAATCAGCGATTGCTTGGTCAAAGTTGCCCTTAATACCATAGGCAGTTCCGCGGTTATAGTAGGCCTCAGCAAAGTTAGGGTCAATCTCTATGGCTTTGGTATAATCAGAGATTGCTTGGCTAAAGTCTCCTTTAGTGTTATAGGTATTCCCTCGGTTATTGTAAGCATCAGTATATCTAGGGTTAAGCTGTATGGCTTTGGTATAGTCAGAGATCGCTTGGTCAAAGCTGCCCTTACTATAATAGACAACGCCCCGATTATAGTAGGCCTCGGTAAAGTTAGGGTTAATCTCTATGGCTTTGGTATAATCAGAAATTTCCTTGTCAAAGTAACCCTTACTACCATAGGCAACTCCGCGGTTATTGTAGGCCTCGGCAAAGTTAGGATTAATCTCTATAGCTTTGGTATAATCAGAGATTGCTTGGTTAAAGTCTCCTTTAGTATTACGGGTATTCCCTCGGTTATTGTAGGCATAGGCGTAGTTAGGGTTAAGCTGTATGGCTTTATTATAATCAGATAGTGCTTGGTCAAAATTACCTCTATTAGAATATTCAAGTCCTCGGCTATTATACGGTCTTGATTTATTAGGAGACTTGTGAACCGCATCATTCCATAAAGTAAAACTGTCTTTCCAAACCATATTTCTTCTATAAGTCAAAACGGAATAAATTGTAACCAAAATAAATAAAGTTATAGCCAACGGCCTCAATGTTTTTCCTGCAAGAAAAACATACAGGGTGCTTACTAAGAAAAGGCTAAATCCTACCATAGGCAGATACAACCTGTGTTCAAATATGACATCCTTAATAGGGATAATACTCGATTCTGGCAATAGAGTTAAAAAGAACCAGATTATACCAAAGGAAATCAGTCTATATTTACGGAATGAACGGATGGCCATAATAAAAATTAAAGCTAAGATAAAAAAGCTCGATAGCGTGTGAAATTCAAATAGGTGGGTAGCAAGCGGATAATCGTAGTCTAAGTTCTGGTTAAGCGGCATAAAAAGAAGTCTAAGATACGTAATTATGACTTGAAATTGAGTCAGAAGATAACGCCACGCAGAAACATTTGAAATCGCCGGGGCGACCATTCGCATTCCTGAAAACTTCAAAGATGCAGTTGTCAGCATTGTCAGCGGGATAATCGGCAGGATTAAAATAACGAACATATAACATTTCCAGTTATTCTGTTTCCTCATCCTAAAGAAATAAAACTCGTAGAGTAATACCATTAAAGGCAGCGTTATCGCTATTTCTTTTGTAAACATAGCCAGAAAAGCTGTAATCAAGGAAGCAATATAATAATAAAAATGGCGTTCCCTGACCTCATTACCTGATTCTTCCAAAAGACGTGATTTCACGTATAGGCTTAGTGAAGCGACATAGAACAATGTTGCCAAAGAGGCAGCCCGTTGGATAATGTAAGTTACGCCTTCCGTCTGGATGGGATGGGCTATAAACACTACACCTACAAAAGTAGCAATAAGGGAAGCAGATTGGGCTGTTTTATGGTCTTTTATGGCCGGGCTGGATAGGGTAAGCAGAGTAAGCCACCATACCATAATGGCTGAAACTAAATGGACAACTGAGTTAAAGAGATGATAGTCAAATACATTAAGCCCATGAAAGTGATAATTTAGAGCTACCGTAAGATAAGTTATAAAACGGCTGGGGGTGAATTCCCAGATAAGATCCGGACGGTAAATGTTTCTGATATTGAAATTCTTAATAATGGAATATTCGTCGTCAAATTGAAATGGCACCTGTAAGGAATTAGAATAAATAATTATACCCAAGAAACATAAGGTAATAAGACAGAATACATGAGAATGAAGAAAATTACTTCTATTGGGCTTTCCCATATTTACTTTTATGCTTTAGAGGTTTATATACCCACAAAATTGGGAGCAAATACTATTTTACCTTAAACTAAAAAAGGCAACCCCCCTTCTATAAGAGTTGCCTTATAAATTTAATATGCTTCCATTCATCTTGCCACTCCGTTGCAGCTTTACCTAAAATAATATTCCTCCCAGTAAGTATAAGTCAAGAAAAAATCCCTACAGCTTTAATCCGCAGGGATTTCCTGGTTGCGGGGCCTAGATTTGAACTAGGGACCTCAAGGTTATGAGCCTTGCGAGCTTCCGGGCTGCTCCACCCCGCGATTTAATGTTACCACTCCTATATTATAAAATCAATCTATTTTTTCTCAGGACTAACCTTATAAATAATCTCGCCCTCTTTACCCATCCTCAACTCTTCCCGGGCAACTTTCTCTAAGTACACCGGGTCATGCTGCAGCCGATATAACTCCTGGGCCATTTCTTTGTTTTCTTTCTTCAGGCTATTGAGCTGCTCTTCCAGGGCTTTATTGCGGTAAAACAATTTCTCGACTTTGATAAACCCGGGCAAAAATATTACCGCTATCGCAATGACTACAAGTACAAACTTCTTCGGTATTTTTCTAAGAATCGTCCTCAATCTTAAACTCCTACTTTATTTTTAATCCTCTTCGCCAGGAACTTACCGGCATAAACCGCTTTTTTGCCCAGCTCTTCTTCAATACGCAGAAGCTCATTATATTTGGCAATACGCTCCGAACGGCATAAGGAGCCGGTTTTAATCTGGCCTGCATTGGTCGCCACCGCCAAATGCGCTATAAAGGCGTCTTCGGTTTCTCCGGAACGATGGGAAATCACGGTCGTATATTTCTTAGATTTTGCCAGCTCGATGGTATTTAAGGTCTCGGTAAGGGTCCCAATCTGATTAAGTTTAATCAAAATGGAATTAGCCACCTTCTCTTCGAGGCCTTTCTTTAAACGCTCCACATTGGTCACAAATAAATCATCACCCACCAGCTGCACCGAACTGCCCAGTCGTTGAGTAAGTAGTTTCCAACCCGACCAATCATCTTCGGCCAAGCCATCCTCAATGGAAAATATGGGATATTTATTTACCAAGTTCTCATAGAAATTGACCATGTCAAAACTTGTCTTATCCGACGGTATCTCTACTTTTAAGATATATTTGCCGTTTTTGTAAAATGAACTCGAGGCCGGGTCTAAGGCCAGAAAAACCTCTTCTCCCGGTTTATATCCGGCTTTCTGGATTGCCTCAACTAAGAGCGCCAGGGCTTCTTCATTGGAAGCCAGGTCCGGGGCAAATCCACCCTCATCGCCCACGCTGGTCGAGAGATGCCTTTCCTTCAAAATCTTCTTCAGGGTATGAAATACCTCCGCGCCTGCCCGCAGCGCTTCGCTGAATGTAGTAAATCTTATCGGAGCCAGCATGAATTCCTGCAGGTCCACATTATTGTCTGCATGCAGACCGCCGTTTAAAACATTCATCAAAGGAACAGGCAAGGTCTTAGCGGTTTCTCCTCCCAGATAACGATACAGGGGTTGCTTCATCGCAGTCGCTGCGGCCCTGGCAGTAGCCAGAGATACTCCTAAGATGGCATTTGCCCCCAGATTCTTCTTTTCTTTTGTCCCGTCGAGTTCGATTAAAAGGCTATCAATCTTTTCCTGTTTGAAGGGGTCTTTGCCTTTTAATCGGGGAGCAATAACCTTATCGACATTTTCTACTGCCTTTAAAACACCTTTTCCTGAGTACCGTGCTTTATCGCCATCACGCAACTCTAACGCCTCGTGTTCGCCGGTCGAGGCGCCCGAGGGCACGGCAGCCCGGCCGAGAATGCCATTGGATAAAACCACATCCACCTCTACCGTGGGATTTCCTCTCGAATCAAGAATCTCCCTGGCCTTAATCTTGGAAATAACCGCTTTCATTTCTTACTCCTTTGTGTTTTCGGAACCTTCCGGTTTAATAATAATATTGATTATTTCTGGCTCGTTCGGATTGCCCGGTTTTTTGGGCTGCGGACTTTCCTTAGGATTCTTGGGCTCTTTTATCATTGAAGCAACAAGATATTTAACTGCCTCGTAGTTCTCCTTTGCCGTGGGAATGATGAAATTTGCCGGAGGATGAAACCCACCGGCTCCGCCTCCGCCAGCCGGAGGAAGCTCGATACAGAAGGCATAGGTCTTTAGCTTTCCGTAGGCGTAATCGACGTTATCCCCGGAAACAGGATAAAGGACATGGGGAATCTGGCCCACGGTATAACTTTTGTTATTTACACCGAATATCTTCTGATTCATTTCCTGCCCCATATTCTCAAAATCCCCAACATCGGGAGCAGCTGAAGAACTGTATCCCCAGGGATAAATAATAAGCTGGCTGAAGGAATGAAAATCGATGAAGGCGCTGAATCCCTGATCAAGTAAAGCCTGCAGTATCTTGACCTCCGGCTCTGATGCCGCAGATGGCCCCCGGAAAATGTCGGATGAGGGGTTTGTGCTTGCTGTCAAAGGCGGGTCCCAGTGGAAATCAAAATTTCTATTCAAATCTACGCCAATCCCGTCTATACTACCGTCGTTATTCACATCCACCGGCCTTCTGTTTTTTCTCCAACCCGGGGCAGAGCCTGTGCTCCTGTCATATTCAAAGCCGTCAGGATTGGCGGCCGGGACAATCCAGACCTCGGCATTATCCAGTAATTTCTTAACCTCGCTATCTTTGTCATAGTCCGCTAAAATATATTTTGCGATTAGGCGGGTGGTTTCTACTCCCAGCCATTCCCTTGCGTGGACTCCGCCCGTGAATAAAATTTTCGGTTTTTCCTCATCACCCTTGGTTATCTTAAGAGCAAAAATCTTTCTCCCCTCAAAAGAATTGCCCAGGTTCACGATACTAGCTAAATCTGAATTATTATTTGCCAGTTCCGAGAAATCGTTTGAAATTTCGCTGTAAGAGTGATAGCGGTCGTCCGGGGTTAAACAGTTTCCCTTCGCGGAAAACATTCCTAGAATTAATAAAGTAAATATCCATAATTTTATTCTGCGTTTCATTAAAGATGCCTCCTCTTATTAACTTAGCCCCCAGGCAATTAGTCGCTATTCCTAAAACTCTACGGATTGAGCGCGTTAATTTTCTTAATCGCTGCCGCAGCAAAATCTGCCAGGCCTGTGTCTGCTTTTACTTTCAACATCATCTCCAGAATAGGTATGGCTCTTCTGTCGCCAATATTTCCCAGAACCGAAGGTATGATGTAATAAACATAAGATGTGTAAAATTTCTCGGCCTTACCACCAGCCAGATCCACGTCAAGGGCCTCGCGTAATAAATCAATTATTGGCGCAACTGCCGGGGAACCGATTTCGGTTAAATATCCGATAATAAGATTAACGAACAGCGGCTCGTTGGCAGGGAGATATTCAGCGTTTTTTATCTCGGCAATAAGGAAATCTATCCTTTCTTTATTAGAGAGATTTCTTAATTTATTCGTGAATTCTTCCTTTTTATCTATAGATAAAACCGCTTGCGCTGCGTAACCTGCCTTGGTGGAGATTTCTCCCACAATTGCAGGACCGCTGGCGACTATTTCTTTCAGAGGAGGCAATGCCCTCTTATCCCCTATAGCTGCCAGGGCCCGAATTGCTTGCACGCTCAGCCCTTCTACGATAAATGTTTTTGTTCCACCTTCCTGTTCCACGGTTATTTTCTGGGCATTCTCTTCATCTTTCAGCAATTTTATTAGCTCGGGTACTGCCTGAGCCGTTATCCCGAAATGGTCAGAATACGCTAGCCGAGTTATTTCCATGATAGCAACTTTCTGTTTTTCGGCGCTGGCAGACTTTAATCCGGCAATGGCACTGGATATTTCTTGTTGGATGGTTACTTTCTTGACGGACACCTTTTTCGATTCCTGAGCAGCCGCTGGGTCTATCCTATTTAATATTACAGCTAATACTATAATACCAAATAATATTTTAACTGTCTTCTTCACCTCACACCTCGCTTTGGTTTTAAGAACTTACGTTAAATAATTTTGACCTTCCTTCCCTCAATCTTCAGTTTTCCCTCGACGAATAACTTAACCGCCTGAGGATATATAATGTATTCCTGGGCATGAATGCGCTGGGCAAGAGTCTCCTCGGTGTCGTCATCTCTTACCTCAACTGCTGCCTGTAAAACAATCGGACCGTGGTCCATTTTCTCATCTACAAAATGCACCGTAGGTCCGGTGATTTTTACCCCGTATTCCAGGGCCTCTTTTACGCCTTTAGTTCCTTTAAAGGAAGGAAGCAGTGCCGGATGGATATTCAGGATTCGATTTTTATATCTCTGCACCAAATATGGGCTGATTATGCGCATAAAACCGGCAAGGCAAATGAGCTCGATTGTTTTGCGCTCTAAATGCCGGATGACTTCTTTATCAAAATTTTCCCTGGCGGAAAATTTTTGCGGGTCAATAAATACTGTTTCAACCCCTGCGGTTTTCGCCCTTACCAGGCAATAGGCATCTTTCTGGTCAGATATAACTAATGCCAGATTCGCCTTAATCTCACCGCGCTTCAGCGCATCAATGATTGCTTGTAAGTTTGTGCCTTTACCTGAACAGAATACCGCAAAATTCATGAATTTTATTGTAGTCTATCAAAAGAAAAAATTCAAGTTCAATCTCTGAAAAACAGAATTTGCTAATCTTGGCAGGATTTAATTCGTGATAGGAGGTTATTTGTAACCACCGTCCAATTCCAGGAAGGCTGCGCCGATTGCCCCGATATACAAATTGGCATCATCGGCTGATATGTTCAAAGCCTCTAAATTAGGTAACGGACTCCTCCGCAGCAAAATAAGTTTCAAATCTTTAAGTGCAGGAAAGCGTGGACGTAACTGCTCAAGATACAAATTAGCCGTATCTACAATTATCTCCCCGGCCTTACCCGTCATAGGACCTCCGGCAAAATACATTTCCTTTACCGGATTCATGCGCATAAACTCCGGCATGGCCATGGCTAAATAATAGCCTACTGTTTCCAGGACCTTTATGGCAATGGTAATTCCCTGGGCAGCTTTATCCGCCACGTCTTTGGCTTCTCTTATCCCCAGCATGTTATAACGCCGGGCGATATTGACAATGGTGGTTCCCGAGAGATATCCAAATCCTGCCTGGGCCACCTGCCAGGTCTCGTTAAAGGCATCGGCAGGAGGCGCCATATCAAAAACAATCTGATTGTTCTGTCCAATCACCCTGAGCATTCGGTTGTGATGATTAAAGTCCGCCCGGGAATTGTCCGTTCCAAAGACATCAATAGAGCGGTCAAATATTCCGTCAACCGCTGCAGCCGTTTTATCCGGCGAATCCAGAAACGCCATCGCACCCAAGCCATAGACGCGGTTATCGTGCTCCATATTAACCTTGGGCCGGATTCCCCATTCTTTCTCTATTGCCAACTTTACCAGATGGGCAAAATCCCGAATTTCCTCCAGCGGCTGCTCTATTGCTAATGCCGCTCCGGAAGGCGCGGCAATCAGGCCGTCTCTTACTTGACCCGGCCAGCCCAGTCCAACGGATATAACTCTGTCATTATTCTCAAGATCTATACCTGCTTTTCCAGCAAGTTTCTTGATTAACGCTAAAACATAGTCATTGATTACCTCATCTACAGTAAATTTTTTAGCCTCTCCGCCTTTCCTGCTGGCCTCCTCAACACGCTGCTGATAAACAAATCTCCAACTGTCAATGTATTCACTGGCGACAACCTTACCGTCAACAATCACGACACCCTTATTTTGGGTTCCTCCCATGTCTATGCCAATAGAAATCCCCCGGTGATTACGCATGATGGTAACAGGGTAGGGCTTAACCTCTTGGCTAATTACGGCAAAGTTATTCTGCTGCAATATCGCAACCGCCCTGCCGTAATAGTTCTCAAAAAAATTGTCCATAATGCGGTCAAAATTCCCCACGCGCTGAACGATTCTGATGTGGTTATATTTAACATCCATCCTCAAAGCACGAATCATCAGGTCCACCAGCTGATTGCCTCTGTCGGTCATTTCTCCCTTATCGGTCCTTATCAGGATCTGCTTGATGTCTTTGAATTTGGCCTCCTGCAGTCTGTCAAGAAAAGACAGGAAACTGCCGGAAATTCTGTGCGGGTCAGGAGAAAAAGTAGCTTCGTTAACCGAGCCGTCGCCGAACTTCACGACAATCTTTACTCCCCGCAAAGGCTCAAAGAAATCCTTGATTTTTGGATAGAGAACTTCGTCAGAAATCAACACCCGTTCTCCTCCATAGATGACCATATGGTTAATCATGCGGTGAGCGATGTAGCGTGAGACTAGCTCTTCTTCCGCGGCGCTCACCCGGCGTGGTACGGAAATTTCCAGTACGGTCCCGCCTTTTTCGTCATTTTCAAATCCGATTTTTACCTGTTTTAGATTCGCCGAGTCCAGTTTCTGCATAGCCGAAAAAACCGCATCCCAGTCGTTTATAAGATAAACCCCTCCAATGCCCAGAGGCAGGGAATCCGCTTCGGGTATACCCTTTAGAATCTGCGAAGGCCGCAGTATTGCGTATGCGCCAATTGTGTTCAGCAATACATTGGACAGCGGTTTCCCATCTCTTTGTGATAACTCTAACAGTGCCCGAGCATCTTCTTTGCCCCATCCTAAAGAGCGTGTAGCTTCTACAATACTATCTATACGAGAAACATCGCGTACACGGCGCAGGCATAATGTATCGACAGGAATTGCCTGCTGGACATTACCAAGGGATAAATAAAAGCAGCAGAAATTGATTAAAAAACTTCCCAAGAAAATAGCCGAAAAAAGTCTTTTTTGCATTTTCTATACCTTTTGTTATTTACTTCTCTCTATCTAAGATATAACATAAAAATAGGCAAGCGTCAAGATAGGGAGAAAATTTTTTGTTTTACAAAAATTTTTCTGAAAATGAGGCTTTAAGAATTGCGCTGTTTTTTAAGCCGTTCTTTGATTACTTTTTCGTATCCTGAGTCCGTGGGCTGATAATATTCTCTTTTCTTCTCCAGATATTCCTGTTTGACAAAATGGCCTTTAAAATTATGGGGATACTTATAACCTTTGCCGTGGCCGAGTTTTTCGGCCCCGGAATAATGTGTATCACGCAAATCCCGCGGGACTTCCTGAGTTCTTTCCTTGGCAACATCTTCCATTGCTTTCTCAATGGCTAAATAGGCAGCGTTAGATTTTGGGCAAGTGGCTAGATAGGCAACTGTTTGGGCCAGTGGAATTCGACATTCCGGCATTCCTAAGAATTCTACCGCATGGAAACAGGAATTGGCTATTACCAGCGCCTGAGGATCGGCATTGCCCACGTCTTCCGCGGCAAGGATTAAAATCCTGCGGGCAATAAAGCGAGGGTCTTCTCCGGCATAAAGCATCTTGGCCAGGTAATATAAAGCCGCATCGGGATCTGAGCCGCGCACGGATTTGATAAATGCCGAAATGGTATCGTAGTGGCCGTCTTCGTCTTTATCATAGACAACTGCTTTTTTTTGAATCGACTCTCCTGCTACTGCCAAGGTAAAGTTAATCTTGCCGTCTTTATCAGGAGCCGTAGTCAGGGCTCCGACTTCCAGAGCGTTGAGGGCACGCCGGGCATCGCCATCGCAAATTTTAGCTAAATGGTTAAGCGCCGCGGCTTCAATTTTTAAAGTGATATTCCCCAGTCCGCGTTCTTTATCCTTTAGCGCCCGATTTAAAATCTCGAGAACTTCTTCCTGGGTTAAAGGCTCAAGCTGAAAAACCAAAGAACGGGATAAAAGCGGAGAGACCAGAGAAAAAAACGGATTATGCGTAGTAGCCCCGATGAGAATGGGGTTACCTTTCTCCACATCCGGCATCAAGACATCCTGCTGGGCTTTATTAAAGCGGTGTATCTCGTCTATAAAAAGGATGGTTTTTATATGGTGAATACTCCACCTCTGCTTTGCCTCAAGGATTGCCTGCCTTAATTCTTCTACATTGGAAGTAGTGGCATTAATCGTGACAAAATGGGCATTGGTAACCTTAGAGATACAGTATGCAAGTGCCGTCTTGCCGCAACCTGGAGGCCCGTAAAGAATAAGCGAGGAAATTCTATCGGCTTCAATGGCTCGTCTTAGAAGTTTTCCTTGGCCCAGAATGTGTTTCTGCCCGGCGAATTCCTCTAAATTCCCCGGCCGCATCCGAGCGGCTAGGGGTGCATTCTTTAAATCTTCGGGTTTCTCTTCTCTGAAAAGGTCGGAATGGGAGGTGGGCATTTGGGAGATCATCTAACCTAGCCCTAATTTCAATACTAACAGGCTAATTAGAAATTAGGGCTGGGTCAATTCGCCCATACCCTTGACAAACTTGTCAAGGGTGGGCTCATTGAAATCCCCGCCCATGCCGTGTAGATGATAGACTTTGAACCTGGTTACCCAGGTGGGCGCCCTGTTACCCCGACCAAGGCCGAGATAAACTGTGGACTCCCTTTGTATTAAGTGTTGGCTCAAAGTATATCACCTTAAAATCACGCACATGGCAGGGATATAGTGTTATTATAACTTTTATAACACAAATGAGGTTGGGTTGCAAGGATTTTCTCTGATTTTACTACGGCGAGAACTAAGCGCAGAATAATCTTTTCCTGAAATACCCTTTAATCTCCCGCGTCCTGTGTTTCTATGGCCTGAGTGCCGAAGAACCAAAACCAGCGTCTCAGATAAACCGTTATCCTGATGCGGCTTGAACTGACAGTCGCTCCTTTATCATCCGTAACGGTTAAGCGGGCATAAAATACCTGCTTGCGGGAATAATTCAACGCCTGGGATGAAGCTGTATCTTCTCCCAGCACTCTGAGTAATCTATATACATGCGTGGGATTGGCAAGGGTAGAAGTCCCTCCGTCTCCGAAATCCCAGAGATAACTGGCAATTTTTCCATCCGGATCATAGGAACCTCGGGATGAAAAATATACTCTCAGAGGAGCAATTCCTTGACGCGGGTAAGCCCTTGCCCTGGCTACCGGAGGCCGATTTGGCCGCGGCGTAGGCGTCGGAGTTGGCGTGGGCGTCGGAGTTGGTGTGGGCGTCGGGGTCGGCGTAGGAGTGGGCGTGGGCGTCGGAGTTGGTGTGGGCGTAGGTGTTGGCGTAGGAGTCGGTGTGGGTGTCGGAGTCGGAGTCGGAGTTGGTGTGGGACTGGGTGATGGACTCGGCGTGGGTGTAGGTGTCGGGGTTGGTGTTGGCTCCAATCCAGTGAAACGGATACAATCTACATAAACCGTTCCGCTATCCGGTGTCTGGTCAAAAATCAGATTCACCTGTTTTAAATGCGCAAGATCCACCCCCGAAAATCCGCTTAGAGGTAAAATCTTTTCTTCATAAACATTACCTGCGCTTATGGTCTGGAACTGAGTCAAATTATCTCTATCCTTTAACTCTACCTTTAAGTTCTCACCGCCCGCAGCGCCCTTTATCCTCATTCTTAGGTCGGTATAGCTGGAAACATCACGACCCATCGTATCCGTATCTCCTTCTTCACGCATAAAGGTCCAGTATCCTACCCAGGAAGCGTCACGGTTAAACTGCAGTTTTAAAGCGGCTAAGCCTTCGTAGGCACTCAATGGATCAAACTGTGCGGTAATTGTTGCTCCTCCTCCGGGAGACATCGTTCCAGAACTCCCTCCCAGTTCATTGGTAAATATTCCATCATTGAAACAGTCTACGATTAAGCCAGACGGTATAGGAGAAACCGGTGAAATATTCGTAAATCTAATTAAATCCAGGAATATCTTTCCTGAAGGACTGGTAGTCTGGTCAAAGACAATATTGACCTGCTTAAGATGGCCTAAATCCACGCCTGTAAAGACAGATAAAGGAATAATCAATTCTTGATAAGCGGCCGTTGCTCCGTTATAGAACCCTGGAACAACCAGGCAATTCACCGCGTGAGTTCTCCCGGCGGTATCCTTTAATTCTACATTCAACCTTTCTTCCCCGCTTGCTCCCTTTATCCACATCCGCAGGTCAGTATAGCTGGAGACGTTTCTACCTACCGCATCGGCTTCCCCCGCCGGTCGCATAAAGCTAAAGTAACCCACCCAAGAAGAGCCTATATTGTAGTCCATCTGCAATGCCCCTAATCCTTCCTGGACATTGCCGCTTCCGGATTCAAAACCGATATCTATAACCCCGCTGGAATTACCCAGAGGGATAATCGTTCCTGTGCCTCCACCCAGATTATTCACAAATGTCCCATCATTAAAATCATCTACAATTAAACCTGGGGGAACAGGAGATGGCGGAGTAAGATTAGTAAAGCGAATATAATCTAAATAGACTGTGCCAGCCTGAGGCTTCTGGTCAAAAATAATATTCACCTGTTTTAAGAGAGAAAGATTTATTCCTGTAAACAAAGCTAGGGGTAAAACCGCCTCGTTATACCCGGAACTCGGAATGCCGTCAGCAAAGCCTGACGCCACAATGATATTTACCGCATGGCTATTACCTGAAGCGTCCACTAATTCCACTTTAAATTTCTCTCCTCCCGGATTAGCCCGCGCATTAATACGTATATCGGTATAACTGGAAACATTATAGCTCGTGCGGTCCTTTTTCATATACGACCAATACCCCACCCAGTCATTAACCGAAGAACCCGGTCCGCGGTCGTAATCCAATTTCAAAACGCCCAGGCCTTCGTGGCTAAAGGCAGAATCATTGACATAACTCTCATTAATCGACTGTACCGGATTAGCTGGTTCAGGGTCTACTGTCCCACAATCACCACCTAATTCATTGGGCCCAGAACCATCATTAAAATTATCTAAAATAAGACCAGATAGAGGGGAGGGCGTGGGGCTGAGATTGGTAAAATAGATTTTATCAATATAAACTGTCCCTGAATAAGGAACGCGGTCAAAAACAATATTTACCCCCTTCAGATGGGCAAAATCCACTCCCGTAAAAGTCGAAAGCGGTATCACGACTTCTTGATAAGCAGTAGTTGCTCCATTCTCAAAACCTGGACAAAGTGTAATGTAGACTCCGTGCTGGTGATTTAAATTATCAATTAATTCAACCTTAAATTTCTCTTCGCCCCAGGTCCCTTTTATCCACAACCTAAGGTCAGTATAACCTGACACATCCCGAACTACTGTCCATTGACTCCAATATCCTACCCACTGTCCTGCGGGCACATTATATTCAATTTTTAAGGCATTCGTCCCTTCGTAAGTATTGGGACTATTAAAAGAAATAGTCGGGTCATGAGCTCCATCATAAGACATCGCTCCCGCCTGCCCGCCTAAATTCGGGCCCCAGATTCCGTCGTTAAAATCATCGTAGATAGGCAGCCCTGGCGCAGGCGTGGGCGTTGGCGTCGGGCTTGAGGTTGGGGTCGGAGTCGGCGTTGGGCTTGGGCTTGGTGTTGAACTGGGAGTTGGACCCGGTAAAGGAGCATCTGAGAAGCGAATATAATCCACATAAATTGTCCCCGAAGTAGGCGCTTTATCAAAAACGATGTTTACCTGTTTTAATCTGGTCATATCCACGCCACTAAAGGAAGCCAAAGGGATAATAAATTCCTGATAAGCAGTCGTTACCCCGCTTACATCCACTCCCTTTAAATGGCCATAGGTAGAATTATCTTGCCAATTAAAGAAAGCATCGGCTAATTCAACCTTAAAGGTCTCACCGCCTACTGCTCCCTTAACCCACAGACGGATACTGGTATAGCCACTTACATTATATGAACTTGCCTCGCTATCGTTGGTAAATGACCAATATCCGCACCAATTACCGGCAGGAAAATTATAGGTTATCTTCAAAGCCGCGGAACCTTCGTGCGCTGATAAGCTATGCGCACTCAGTCTTCCCGCGGATAAAGAGCCTGGAAATGGCGGGAAAGGAGGAAAGGGCGGCTCGGGCGGTTCAGGAGGTTCGGGTGGCTCAGGAGTAGAAGTAGGTGTGGGTTCGGGCACAAAGCTAAGTTGCGGATCGTGATGCCCATCATAAGACATCCCTCCTGCAGCTCCTCCCAAATTCGAACCCAGCAGGCGGTCATTAAAATCATCAAAGACTAATTCTGCTGCCCGCGCTACCGAGAAACTACTAAAACTTAGCAAAAAGAATGATAAACATAGACAAAGTCTGAAATAAATACCGAAAATTAAATTTTTTCTCATATCTTTTCCTCTGCGCTAACTGTATAATTAACTTTTCTAATTTTCACCTTGTCCAGCAAAGCATTTCCCTACTTTAAGTATAACATCGATTCAAGGTTTCGTCAAGATGGCGAGAAAAATTATTGACAGATAAAGCCAGATAATCTATGATTGTCTTAAAGATAATACGCTATGTCCTTAAAGACCGGTATCGGCCAGAGTAAAAACCCATCCGCTTTTCATGCCGGCAGGGAAGCAGCTCTCCTTGCCCTGAGAGATTTAAAAGCAGATAAACCTAATCTTGCCTTTGCCTTTAGCTCTTCTTATTTCTCGCAAGAAAAGATTCTCGACGGGATAAAATCGATATTAGGAGAAACCCCTCTTATCGGTTCAACCACCTCCGGAGAAATTATTACTACCGGCTCCGAGAAACATTCTTTGGTTATTGTGGTTTTGAAATCTGACGGCCTACAATTTGCCCTGGGCTGGGGTGAATCTTTAAATAAGGATTCCCGCGGCGCCGGGCATAAGGCTGCTATGATAGCCAATCGCAGCTTCACTGAAAACCGCATTACTCAGGAACTCAAGCGCAAGGTATTTATGATTTTCCCTGACGGGTTACGCGGAAACTGCGCCGATGTCCTAAGAGGCATCCAAGAAGTCCTGGGGAGAAGTTTTCCTACGGTAGGGGGCTCCTCGGGAGACGACTTCCTGTTTCAGAAGACGTACCAGCATTGCAACAAACTCGTATTCACGGAAAGCGTAGTAGGAGTTCTTCTGGGTGGTGAACTCACTTTCGGGATTGGTTCACGGCATGGCTGGCGCCCGCTGGGAAAACCTCGTCAGGTGACCCGGGCAGTTGCTAATATCATCTATGAAATAAACCGCCAGCCCGCAGTAAGCGTATACGAAGAATATTTCGGTAAGGATATTACTGAATTGAAAACAGAACCGCTGGCGAGCATGGCTATACTTTATCCACTGGGTATGGCTATCCCGGGAGAAGAAGAATACCTTCTTCGAAACCCGATAAGCGTAACCGAAGAAGGGGCACTTATCTGCGCAGCAGAAGTACCCGAAGGAGAAGAGATCCGTCTAATGATGGGAAACAAAGATTCAGTTCTTGGGGCCGCTTCCGCCGCTGCCCATACTGCCCTTAAAAATCTATACGGGGCTAGAGCAAAAATAGTATTTGTATTCAGCTCCATATCTCGTGATAAACTATTAGGAAGGTATAAAGATTCGGAAATAAACCTGGTGCGAGAAGTGTTCGGCGAGGCTGTTCCAGTCGTGGGATTCTATACCTACGGCGAGCAGGCTCCTTTAACTTCTGAAATAAACATCGGACAGACATATTTCCAGAATGCCTCTTTTGTAGTCTTAGCGATAGGCGAATAAATGAACATAAGAACCGTAGCTTTATTCCTGGCGGCCATAATCGCCGTAGTACCCGCGGCATGGTTTAACCAATCCTATGGCGGCATTTCCATGGGGATATTACGTATATTTATCCTTCTTGCCTTCTTTATTTTCTCTGCCTGGACTATCGAGACCGAAGTCAAGAAAAGGAAAATAAGCGAAATAGCCCTGGAAAAATTAAAACACACCTACAATGAACTTGATGAACAGGCAAAGTTAATTGTTAAAACCGACTTACAGTTAAATAAAGCCCAGCAGGAGTTAGATAAAAGAATCAGCGGTCTCTATACTCTGCACGAACTGGGACGAACCATTAATATGACCTTCAACATTGAGGAATTATTCAACTCCATCAAGGATAACTTTATTCAAAAACTGGGATTTGAAAAATTCCTGGTAGTCTTAATGGATGAAGAAACCAAGAAACTAAGATGCCGGCGCTGGATTGGATTTAGCGATGAATATATTACCGAGACAAAAACGCACATTGAGGAAAGCATAGCCCTGAAGAATATCATCAATGAGGGTAAACCGACATTAGTCGAAAGGCCGGAAGTGGCAACTGTTCAAGAGAAAAATATTAGTGAATTTCTCCATTTACGTGCCTTTATCATTGCCCCCATCTACATAAAAGAAATCGTTCTTGGACTTGTGGTCGTGGGGAATGAATCGCTTTACTCCCGAGTAACCGAAGGTGATGTAGAAATTATCTCTATCTTGGCAAACCAGATTGCCCAGGGTATTGAAAACTCTCACCTATACGAACAACTGTGGCATTCCTACCAGGAATTGGAAGTGAGGGTAAAGGAAAGAACTAAAGAATTGGCCCGGGCCAATGAAGAGTTAAAAAGAATGAATGAGATGAAATCAGAATTCGTCGCCTCAGTTGCCCATGAGCTGAGAACTCCCCTTACATCCATAAAAGGCTATGCCTCGATTTTGGCTACCGGTAAATTAGGAGCGATGGGAACCGAGCAAAAAGAACGCCTGGAAAGAATTGACCGGCATTCAAACGAACTGGCAAAGTTAATCAACGACCTTCTGGATATAGCCCGTATTGAATCGGGTAAAATAGGAATGGATGTAAAAGAAATTCCCGTATCTGAACTGCTTAAGAATATTCTCGAATTAATGAGCCCCCAAGCAGAGGAAAAGAATATAGAAATAAAACTAGAGATTGCCAAAACCATCACCACCATATATGCCGACCCGGAACATCTCAGCCGGGTATTCATAAACCTCCTGAGCAACGCACTAAAGTTTACTCCCAGTAAAGGCAAGATTACCGTAACGATAAAAGAAGATAAGGAATATATTCAGACTGATATCTCTGATACCGGCATCGGTATCGACAGCGAAGACCTGCCAAAGATGTTTAATGAATTCTTCCGTGCTGACAACTCTATAAATCGCGAGAAAAAAGGAACCGGGCTTGGGTTATCACTGTGCAAGAAAATCGTCGAGGCACATAAAGGAAAAATATGGTTAAATTCTATTCCCGGGAAAGGAGCAACCTTCAGTTTTACCCTGCCCAGAAAATACGGGGTATCTGTAATTAAGTAGTTTGCGGATATATTATGGCTAAAAAAAAGATTTTAATCGTAGATGACGAACCCGATGTGCGGGATGTAATCAGGATTGTCCTTGAAGCAGAAGAATACGAAACTATGGAGGCCTCCAACGGCGAAGAGGGGCTGGAAAAAGTTTCGAAAAGGCCGCCCGATTTAATAATACTCGATTTTATGATGCCCCAGATGAACGGTCCGGAAATGTGCCAGGCTTTAAAAAAAGATCTCCTGCTAAGACACATACCGGTAATTATGCTCACGGGCAGAGGCGAATTGTCCGACAAGGTAAAAGGTATCGACGCAGGAGCCGATGACTACGTTCTCAAGCCTTTCGAGCCCACAGAACTAATTGCGAGGGTGAAAATGATTCTCAGGCGCGCAGAAATCGATTTGGATGCTAATCCCCTTACCAGGCTTCCGGGCAATGTCTCCATACAAAATGAAATCGAAGGCCGTATCGAAGAAAACAAACTATTCGCCGTCTGCTATATTGACCTGGATAAATTTAAGGTCTTTAATGACCGCTACGGATTTGAACGGGGGGACCGCGCGATACAGGAGACCGCACGCGTATTGATCAAAGGGACACAGATAAGAGGTAATAAAAATGACTTTATCGGACACATCGGCGGCGATGACTTTGTAATTGTAACCACGCCGGATATCGCAGATACTCTATGCAATTACATAATCAAGGAATTTGATAAAATTGTTCCTACCCTCTACGATGAAGAAGACCGCCAGCGTGGTCTTATCATGGGAAAAGATAGAAAAGGAAACACTATCCAGACACCTCTATTAACTGTTTCTATTAGTGTGGTAACAAACGAGAATAGAAAAATTTCTCACATGGCGGAAGTAGCACAGATTGGCGCAGAATTGAAAGAATACGCCAAATCCATGGAAGGCTCTGTTTACGTTAAGGAAAGGCGTCGTGAAGACAGTTAGCAAGGAATTGATTAGGAGCTAGTTCTCTTTTCTTTTTTCCCGCATTTACAGAAAAATTTCTTACACAAAAGAGTTGCCACTACAACAATTACGATAATTAATAGAATTTTAGCCATCATCCACCTCCATTCGCTGAACTACGCAGATATGTATTGCGTAGTTCTGCGTGAAATTCCGCGTGGTTCTGCGATTTTATGCGAGGGAAGGGATTTGAACCCTCACGCTCAAAAGAGCCAAGCTCCTTAGGCTTGTGTGTATGCCAGTTCCACCACCCTCGCAGTAAAATTTGCAAGCAAATTTTACAAATAAAGCAAATAATTTATAACAGAAAGAAAAATAAATTGCAAGATAAAATGAATAAGGTGTAACTCGATTACAGCGATTTTAAATAAGATTCCAGCAATTTAGGACGAGAAATGATCTCCGTAATCTGCTTATTTAATCACTGGAATCATGCTATTATTTAGTTGGCGGAACATTATATTATTCGTATCTTAAGGCTTCGATGGGGTCGAGTTTAGAGGCTTTTTGGGCTGGCCAAAGTCCAAATGCTATACCTACGATTAAGGAAAACGTGGTTGCAAGAATTATAGAAAACCAGGAAACCCTCACTGTCCATCCAGCAAAAAGAGTTATTAGCAGGGATATGCCGCCTCCTAACAAAATACCAACTATACCACCAATAAATGACATTAATACAGCTTCAATAAGAAATTGAACCATGATGTCTTTATTGGTTGCCCCTATTGCCTTACGCAGACCGATTTCGCGTGTACGCTCAGTTACTGAAACAAGCATAATGTTCATAATGCCGATTCCGCCCACCAAAAGTGAGATGGCGGCAATCGAACCCAACAATAACGACATTGTCTTAGTAGTTGTTTCCAGGGCATTCTTAATATCAGCCATATTCCGAATTTGGAATGAGTCTTCCTGCTCCTTAGTAAGATGGTGCTGCTTTATAATTATTTCGGAAATGGTCTTCTGCGCCGAATCAATCAACTCGGGGCCTTTCGCTTCTACGTAAATCTGATCAATATATTCTTTGCCAAAAACCCTATACATGGCTGTAGTAATAGGAATAGTCACTGTATCATCCTGGTCACGAAAACCGGTCGCTCCTTTTGCGGGCAGAATACCGATTACTTCAAAATTAAGGAGATTTATCTTAATTGTCTCGCCGACAGGATTTACTTGCCCGAACAACTGTGTCACTACCGTAGTACCGAGTAAGGCAACCTTATCTCTCATTTTTACTTCTTGTTCGGTAAAGAATCTGCCTACAGCCGGCTGGGAAGCACGGATAGGTGCATAATCTACCCCCACACCTTCAACCTGAGTATTCCAGTTTTTATCCGTATAAACTATCTGTCCTCTGCCTGTAACCGAAGGACTGACTCGCTTGACTTCATCGGTGAGTCTTTCGATAGCAGCAATATCCTGAAAGGTAAAACGCGTGGCCGTACCGGCCTCCAAAGATATCCCTCCCACCTTTGGCGAACCGGGCCTGACCAACAAAAGATTAGACCCTAAAGAAGCTAACTGTTTTTCAATTGATTCTTTTGCTCCCTGGCCTACGGCAAGCATGGCAATGACTGCTGTCACCCCGATTAATATCCCCAGAATAGATAAGAATGAACGCATTTTATGCGACAACATTGCTCCTGCTGCCTGACGCAGATAGTCAAAAAATTCCGTTTCTCTGGCGGTTCTTTCGGTCTTAGATAAAACGGTATCAATTATTCTATCCGCTTCATTTTCGCTAGAAGGCATTGCCGAAGTTTTGGGTTTTTGATCGGAAATAATCTTACCATCGCGCATAAGAATAACGCGTTTTACGTGAGAGGCAATCTCTTGCTCATGAGTAACAATAATTATAGTCTTGCCCTTTTGATTCAAATCTTTCAGAATCGAAATTATCTCTTCTTTACTTTTTGAATCGAGGTTACCGGTAGGTTCATCCGCCAGGATAATCAAAGGATCGTTGACTAATGCGCGCGCAATCGCCACACGCTGTTGCTGGCCTCCCGAAAGTTCATTTGGCTGGTGATTCATTCTGTCAGCAAGCCCGACTTCTTCAATTTTCTGTTTTGCTCCCTCTTTCAATTGCCGTTTTCCCGCATAAATCAAGGGCAGTTCAGCATTTTCTAAAGCAGTCATACGGGGCAATAGATGAAACTGCTGAAAGACAAAGCCAGCCAGCCTATTCCGTATCGCAGCTAATTCCTCGTCGGAAAGCTCGCTAATTATCCTTTTACCCAAATAATATTCTCCGGAATCCGGCCGATCGAGCAAGCCTAAGATATGCATCAGGGTAGATTTGCCCGAACCCGAAGGACCCATAATGGCAAGAAACTCGCCCGGGGCAATTTTCAGGGAGACATCCTGCAGAGCCTTTACCTCTACCTTTCCCATCTGATAAGTCTTATAGATATTTTTTAACTCGATCATCAGCGTCCGCGCGACGGCATAAACGGGTTTTTTCCCGTATTACTTCGGGGAAGGACATATTTTTTTGTGGTCAATATTATTTTGTCTTTCGCATCGATTCCGGAAATAACTTCTACGTTTTTATCATCAGAGATACCGAGCGTAACGGGTGTCCTCAACGGCTCTCTACCATTGTTCTGTTTTATTAAAACATATGCTTCATCTTTTTGTTTATGCACTGTATCCACCGGAATAAGCAGGATATTCTCTTTGCTCTGCTCTATAAAATCCAAGGTTGTATTCATGCCTGAACGGAAAAATGGCGGTACTTCTTCAGGGATCAAATCAACTTCATATATAGTGACGTTATTGACTGTTTTTGATTCATAATAGATATGTTCAACCGACGCCTTTATTCTTGTATCCGGATACGCATCGAGAGTAATAAGCGCTTTTTTATCAGGCGTGATTTTTCCGATATCAGTCTCATCAACCTGCGCCCGCACAATCAGACGGTCCGACAAGACCACCACGGCATCGGCGGTAGTAACTGTCTGGCCGGGCTGGGTTTTTTCTACGATTACTTCGCCGTCAATAGGTGCCGGAAGCGGTATGGGTTTATAAGCCTCCTGCCAGTATTGTATGGCTTTCTCTCCTTTGCCTCTGGCAGCATCCAGTAAAGCTGCCCTTTCGGTTGAGCTCATCCAAACCAGGATTTGTCCGGTCTTTACTCTGTCCCCTTCCTGGACTAAAATACTTTCGACTCTGCCGTTAACCGGAGGCTTTATCTCCAGACGATTTTTCGGGAGGACCGTTCCCGTGCATGAGATAAATGTTCTGATAGAACCAATAACAGGCGCTATCTCTCTTATCCTCTCATCGGATGGTCTATTTTGTTTTATCCCTGTTATAAATACGCCTGCAATAACCAAAATAACTACGACGATAAAAAATAATCTTAATTTTTTATTCTCCATATTCCAACATTTCTCCTTTCGCCTGTATCCAACTTGCCTCAGCCAGCAAAGCGTTTGCCTGGGCATCCAGAAAGGCTTTCTTGGCCCTTACCAGGTCATCTTCAATAATCGTCCAGTTGTCGAACTGAATCAGTCCCATTGAATATTGGGCCTCGGAAATTTTAGCACGTTCTTGGGCAGCATTGAGGAATTTTATCTGCACCTCTACCGTTTCTACGGCGCCCTGTAGCGCTGCCCAGGTTTGCTCAAGTGTCACAATAATGCCGTCTTTTGCGCTTCGTTCATTCGCCTGTGCCTGATTGAATAGTGCCTTTGCCTGATCTACCTCAGCCAGTCTTAATCCGCCTTCGAATAAAGGAAACGATAAAGTAAGTCCGGCGTTCCACTGGTCATTTTCCGGAGGCCAATGGGAACTGCTTTTATTGGCTCCTGCCTGCGCCAAAAGTTGAGGGTAAAAATTTGCTTCTGCGGCTTTAATACCAAAGGAAGCGGCATTCTTCTGGGCCATAAGTTTTCCCAAATAAGGGCTATTTTTAGCCAACTCTTCAAAATCTGGTTTTTCCAACGCTATATTGTTGACTTTAAATGTCCCTTCTGCACAGACCGGCGAGAATTGAGCCCTGCCCATCTCTTTAAGGAGTTCTCTCTGCGTAACTTCTAGAGCTCTTTTATTCTGGGTAATTTCAAATTCCGCCTGGGCTAAATTTGCCTCTGCAGTAAGCAATGCCCCCTTGTGTTCTATGCCGGAGTCATAAAGCAGGCTAATCAATTCTAAATTATCGCTTCTAATCTTACGGATCTCTTCAGTAATATTTAGTAATTCTTGTTCCTTAAGCAGATTAATAAATGCGGTTCGCAGGCGCAATCGAACCGTGGAGGAAGTAAACCTGTAATTATACTGGGCGGCTTTTATATTTTCTACGGCAGCCTTTACGTTATCGCGCGTCTTAAACCCATCAAATAATAATTGCGTTCCGGTTACGCCATATGCGTGTGTATCAGTGGTCTTGGTGGTTGTACTGCCGGAACTGGTGACGCTTGTCTTTGAAGTGGAAGTACCTACATTGCTGTTTATCTGGGGGAATAGAGTGCTTGAAGTAATCCTTCTACTGGCTTCAGATTGTTTTAAGCTCTCCTCAGCCGAAATTAAATCCGGATGGTTCTTCGCTGCCTCCTTGACGCAATCCTGCCAGGTGAACACATCTTCAGCAACTGTCTTGGTGGAAGCAGTGAACAGAAATAATAAAAATATGATAAAATTTTTGAGATGCTTGTGCATAATAATGCTTACTCTTTCTTAGGCACTCTACTTTCTAATTTAGATATGAGCTTTGCCGCTTTTTCCAAGAACTGACTAAAATCTTTTGCCGGCATAAGGCTGATTACCTTTTTATCAAGTTTAGCAAAAACCATGAGCTGATCACCGGATTTAATCTTAAGTTCTCTTCTCAATTCTGCAGGAATGACCAGCTGGCCCCTTTCGCCCACTGTTACCGCACCGTAAGTTTTACCTTTAAAAATAGCATTCATAATTTGGCCTCCGTTAATCTGTATGAAATGTATGAATAATATGATATAGCATATGGATTATTTTGACAATAAAAATAACTCAGATTAACGAAGCCAACCTGAGCTATCTGTTATTAGTTAGCCGGGCAAATATTAGTTATGGTTTGCCGTCGCTTAAAAGATAGAGAACGGTTAAAGATTTCCTAGGCTTATTAACTTTTCAACTAAATATTGCTTACTTTGGTAATTCAATATGAAAGGTGCTTCCCTTGCCTTCTTCTGATTCTACCCAAATATTGCCTTGATGTCTTTGCACAATCTGCTTCGCGATGGATAAACCTAAACCCGTGCCGTCCCTTTCCACTTCTCTAGCATTGGAGGCGCGATAGAATTCATCAAAGATCTTGGGCAACTCGTCTCTGGGAATTCCGATCCCTGTGTCTTTAATCTGCATAAGAATAGAATTGCCTTTATCGCTAACCTTTATCTCAATTTTTCCGTTGCGCGGTGTATACTTAACTGAGTTGGCTAAAAGGTTAGTGATAGTCTCTTGAATATACTCTTTTGTCCCGCGAATTCTATCTATACTGGGCTCTAGGGTTGAACTTACAGAGATGTTCTTATCTCTTGCCTTCACGGTAATATAATCAACCGTCTCGGAAAGCACATCTTTAAAAGAAAAAAAGTCCATTTTTATTTCTTTGCTTAGTTTTATCCGTGTAATCTCCAGAAGCGCTCTCACGAAAAACATGAGTTTAGCCGTTCTCCGAACAGCCCTCTGGACTAAATCAAATTGCTTAGGATTAAGTTCTCCGGTTATACCTCCTGCCACAGGTTCAAGGCAGCCCTGGATAGCGGCCAGATGTTCTTTGATATCGTGGGAAACGCGTAAGACATACTCAGATTTAAGCTGGTCCTTCTCTTTTAAGAGTTCGTTTGTTTCCTTTAGAACCTTTTCGCGTTGCCTTAATCTGCTGGAAATAGAAGTTGCCATATAAACTGCTATATATAAAGTACTGATAAAAACAAAAGAGACTCCCCAAATGTATATAAGATTATTGTGTTGATCATGGATGATGAATCCTCTTAGGCAATAATGGGGTAAAAGCCCTAAATATTCTGAAATTACTATAAAACAAAATAGCAACACGGCAACCGTTGCTTGCAAGAAACTTGCTCTTCGTGAAAGCAAGATACCAGCGATAATCATATGAAAGATAAAATAAAATATAAAGGGATTTTCTATTCCGCCTGAGAAATGCATCAAAGCGGCTAAACTCAGCAGGTCAAGTGAGATTTGAGCGTTGGCTATTCTATTGATTGTTATGAGTGAATTTCTCTGTTTAGGTGGGAGCAACAATAGAAAAAATATCAGATTATATACGTAAAGCGTAACGGCAATTGCATAAAGAGGAAAATTGGGTAGGGAAAATTTAAGTATTTGGTTAGTAAATAAAACTGTTGAAATTACTGCTACTGCTGCTATCCACCTCAATTTTATGAGCCAATGTAGTCTTTCAACCGATTCTTCTATCAGATTGAAACTTTCCATTTCAAATGAGCGCATAATCCTTGACAAGCTTGTCAAGGATTATTTTGCGCGAATTTGACCCTTGACATTTTCAAACGAAAATGTCAAGGGTTAACTCGGACATATAATTTAGTTTGCTCTTTCAGAGCTTCGCTAAATTATGTCCTCGTTAATGCTCTCTACCCATTACCATATCCAGGCCGTGGGCAAGGCCATCTAAGATTGCTTCTAAGGACTCTTTTGCGCCCTGTGAGCTCCCGGGAAGATTTATGATTAAGGTTTTACCTCTAATGCCCGCAATTGCCCGGGATAGCATTGCTCTTTTAGTGGATTTAAGGCACAGGACGCGCATTGCCTCAGGAATTCCAGGCACTTCTTTCTCAATAACTTCTCGGGTTGCCTCAGGAGTAAAATCCCGGGGAGTAAACCCTGTTCCGCCGGTAGTAAGGACTAAATCTACTTTTAGACTATCACAAAAAGAAATGAGTTTTTCTTTAATAATATCTGGCTCATCGGGAACGATTTCATATTTTGCTACCTCACCGGGAAGGTTTTTAATAAGTTCCTGGATAATTTTACCACTCTTATCTTCTCTTTGGCCTTGAGAGCATTTATCACTAATTGTCAATACTGCGACTTTATAAATATTTTTCTCTGGTTTCTGGTTTCTGGTTTCTGGTTTCTCTATCAATCTATTACCTCCAGTCTATCGCCGATTTTAACTATACCGCCTTTCAGGACTCTGGCAAAGATACCTTCTCTGGGCATAATACAATCTCCTGCCTGATAGAATATATTGCATCTGGCATGGCAAACCTTTCCCATCTGTGAGACTTCTAATAGTGCGGTTTCGCCTATTTTCAATTTATCGCCAATTTTTAAACTCAATAAATTTATCCCTTGCGTAGTAATATTCTCAGCAAAATCACCTTCTTTTACCTTAAGTCCCTTGAGCCGCATCTTCTCGATGGACTCTTCTGCCAATAAACTAACCTGTCTATGTCCGCATCCTGCATGAGCATCACCCATAATGCCATAGCCATCTTTTAAAATGGCTTGTTCAACATTCTGTTTCTGGGTTCCTTTTTTCTCTGATATCGAGATAGCCTTAATTACGCCTTTCATCTGACCTCTGATTTTAATTTTCTAACATAATGCCCGCTCTTGCCGCCCTTCTTTTCGAGCAATTTTATCTCCTCAATTATCGCAGTTCTGTCTGTAAATTTACACATATCGTATACGTTTAATGCTGCGATGGCACAGGCAACCATTGCCTCCATCTCCACCCCGGTTTTAGATTCTGTTTTGCACCGCGCTAAAATCAGGATGCTATCCTCTTCTAATTTAAAATCTACGTCTGTGTATTCTAAAGATAATGGATGGCAAAATGGCAGTAACTCATCAACCTTTTTAGCGGCTAATATTCCAGCGCATTTACTGACAGTTAGCACATCGCCTTTGGGAATCTTTTTCTCTTTAATTAGTTTTATGGTCTCTGGCTGAAGACGGATGCGGCAAGATGCCACTGCCTCTCTTAAGGTTACCGGTTTTTTGCTTATGTCTATCATCTTGCGCTACCTCCAAATAAATCCTAATAATCCAGCCAAAATAATAATTACTGCTGGATGCGTTTTGGTATAGATAAATATAGCAAAAGATACGATGATTATTAATAAATTTCTTATCTGCATTAAATTAATTACATCCATCACCTGGAACGCCACCGCAATAATCATGGCAAAGACAGACAGCCTCACCGCGTCAAATACGCTTTTTATTGCTGGGGAATTCTTATATTTAGCGTAGAAAAAAGAGGCAAAAGTCACCAGCAGAGCAGGCGCTAAGAAATTTCCGATATTGGCAACAATCACGCCAAGGATGCCGCCTATTTTATATCCGGTATAGGAGGCGTATTTAATGGAGATGGCTCCGGGGAATATCTTGGTAACGGCTAATATATCTAAAAATTCTTCCTTGGATAGCCAGTGATACCTTTGCACAACCTCCTTTTCAATCAAAGGCAGGAAAGAATAAGCCCCACCAATAGCAAACAGTCCTATACGGAAAAAAACCAAGAATAAACTGACCAATACCATACTATTGCTCCGTTAACTTAATTCTTAGGGGTATAGTGAAGTTAACTCCGCACTTCCGCTAGGGGGGCAAACCCCCCTTCGGCGCCCCGACGTTTCGTCGGGGCTGAGCACCCCCCAAGCGTGGGGGACGGTCTCCCCCACACACCCTTTACTGCACCGTTAACCTACAAAAATTTATTTAACGGTGCACTATCCTCCTATCCGGGACATAATAATGCTTTGACTCTGCCCAGAAACCCCAATACTGTGGCCTTGCGGCTTATAGATGGCAGCTTTTTTTATCAAATCTAACACCTTAGAGTCGTCATTCTGGCGCAATGGCTCCTTTAAGTCAAATGCCTCTTCGCTTACTAAGCAAGGCCTAAGCAAGCCATCTGCAGTTAATCTCAGCCGGCTGCAACTAAAACAAAATTTACAACTTATTGGACTAATAAAACCGATAATAACCGAGGTATCTTCTATTTTATAATACTGCGCCGGGCCACTGCCGAATCCATTGTTTTCAACAGGCCTAATCCTGCCTAACACCCCCAACCTCTCTTTAATCTCATCAGAAGAAATGTATAAATCCTGGCCAGATATACTATTTTCTGATATAGACATAAACTCTATAAACCTGACTATAACCTTCCTCTCCTGGCCAAACTGCACAAAATCTAAAATCTCATCGTCATTTATGCCTTTCATAATCACTACATTTAGTTTAATAAAAAAAACCTCCTTCAATGCAGCATCTATTCCGTTTAAAACATCTAAAAGCAAGCCCCCCCTGGTTATACGCTGGAATTTTTGTTCACTTAAGCTATCTATACTGATATTAATTCTTTTTAAGCCCGCTCTCTTTAAACCAGGCGCATATTTCGCCAGAAGTATGCCATTGGTGGTAAGGGATAAGTCTCTTAGTCCGGGCAGAGAAGAAAGCGACTCTAAAAGCTGCGTCAGGTCTTTTCTTACCAACGGCTCACCACCCGTTACCTTAATCTTATTAATCCCTGCGCTTATAGCTAATCTTATAACTTCAGAAGTCTCCTCAAAGGTAAGAATTTGGGATGGTTCTTTCTGCAGGATGCCGTCTTGGGGCATACAATAGATACAGCGCAGATTACATCGGTCAGTAACCGATAACCTTAAATAATCTATCCTGCGCTTAAATTTGTCGACTAATTCTTCCATAGTCTCTAAGAAAATTAAAGCCAACTCCTCGCGTAGAAAGAATTGGCTTTTATCTTCTCCTTTCCAAACACGAGGAGGCAGGTTCATTTCTTCCCCTACCCGTCCCGTTAGGAATTGCATTTCTAACAGGATTCCCTCTGACGGGAAAACGGCCCCTGCATCATATCAAATTCAGACAGCCCTTGACAAGCTTGTCAAGGACGTCTTCATCTGACTTAGATGCAAAGGCTCGGAGTTTGTGTATATTATATCACAACGTAACGATTAAATCTGCTTTTTTAAAGGCATAGCGCGCTGAATCTTTAAAAGGCAAAAACGCATCCTTGCTTTTTACAAAAATTGCTAAATCTGGATTAATATATCTGAGGATGCTATTACCTTCAATAATAAGGCCCTTTGCGCCTTTAAATTTAGTAATAGCTTTCTTAAGCCCTTGTTTTAGGCCTGCAGGTCTGGCTTTAAGCCAAAGCACTTTCTGGGCTCCCGAGGCTTTAATGCGCTGGGTATCAGTGTCTTTCTCTTCGATTATATTTTTCTCGCTGATTAAAGCAAATTTTTGCACTTTGCTCTGACAAATACCACACTCTTTACCTGTCGGACATAAGCCGTTATGCAAAACAGTTACTTTAAGGCCAGACCATCCTTTTAGCATCTTTAATAACATCTGTGCCATCTTAGTCTTGCCTACGCCGCTATGCGTTCCTGATACAGTAATTATCCTCACCCCGTTAGAAACCCTCCCTTACCCCCGTCAGAAATAAGTTTCTAACGGGGCTCATGAATCAATCCCCAACTTTCTCATTTGCATATAGGAGAAATTTGGGCCGTCTAAGCAAGCATATTTTCCCTGTATATAACAATGGCCGCACTTACCTATGCCGCATTTCATATACCGCTCAAGTGAAGCGTAAATATTTTGCTCTCTAAATCCCAGCTTTAATATATCCTTAATCGCAAACTTAATCATAACTGAAGGCCCGCACAGAAAAACAAAAGCAGCCTTAGGATTCAACTTGATTTTTGGCAATAAGACACAGACTACGCCGCAGGTGCCGCTCCAAGATTCATCGGGCTCATCCACCGTAAGATGGATATCGCTGTTGAGATTATCCTGCCAGGATTTTATTTCGTCTTTATAGAACATGTCTTTGGGACTGCGGCAACCATAGATAATTTCTATCCGGCCATAATCTTTTCTATTCTTAAACACATACTGAATAAGTGAACGCAACGGTGCCATTCCGCATCCGCCGGCAACAAAAAGGATATCTTTATCTTTTATTTTATTTAAAGGAAAAATATTTCCGTACGGACCCCGCACGCCCACGATATCTTTTTCTTTTAACTTGTGCAAAGCATTAGTAAGGGTCCCCACTCTTCTTACTGAAACTTGAAACCTGCTGTCGCGGCTTGGAGAAGAAGCAAAAGTAAATGGCGCCTCACCAAAACCCGCTAAAGACAGCATCAAAAACTGCCCGGGCTTATACCTTAATACCCCTCCGGCTGTATCTATAAGGCGCAAGGTAAAGGTCTTTGTATCGGGAGTCTCATCGGAGATTTTCTCAACTATAGCCCTTATCGGTAAATATTCGTTCTTCATTTAGCGTTTAGCGGATAGAAATCTTCGCTGATTCAATAAACTTACGTATGCTTATATTCCCGGGGCAAGTCTGGATACACCTTGCGCAACCCACACAGCTGGGTGTTCTATAGCGGGTTACATCTACATTAAGTTTATGCTC
>Ga0105164_10000249_pt1 | contig 40233 bp, 40 predicted proteins | sample VDWuncwatermetaG_FD_89674 | JGI IMG/M metagenome (GOLD analysis project Ga0105164, IMG submission 89674) | Wastewater microbial communities from Netherlands to study Microbial Dark Matter (Phase II) - VDW unchlorinated drinking water | ecosystem: Environmental > Aquatic > Freshwater > Drinking...
AAAACAGCGCGAGCTTGAAAATCAGCGCATGGAAGAGGATCGCAAGCTCGCCGAGGAAAAACGCCGCCAGGAGGAACTGAAGCGCCAGGCACAGCTCGTCCGGGCGCAGGAAGAGCTCAAAAAGCAGCAGGAATTAATACAAAAAATAAGCTTATTGTATAGTAAAGCTGTCGACCAATATGATCAGGGTTTATATAATGATGCCAAGCATACCTTTGCCCAGATTTTAGAATTGGACCCCGCGCAGCAAAGAGCAAACGACTACATAAACAGGAAAATACCTGAGAAACTCAAACAGATTGGCCAGGAAAAAGCAAGATCCGAAGAGGAGCAGAAAAAGTTTAAGGAAGACGCGAAGCGTTTGGCCGAAGTAAAGGCAAAGGAAAAACGCATAAGAGAGCGCCTGGAAACAGAGAAGCAGAAACTCCAAGAAGATATAGCCAGGCTTAAAGAAGAAAAACGCACAAAGAAAATATCAAAACAAGAAACCGTTAAGGAACCGGAGATTAAGGCGCCTCCTAAGAAAAAACCGTCAAAAACAACGTCAAAAAAAGAGGAAGAAGCGATTGCTGAGATAGTAAAAGAAAGAGAAAGCGGCAAAGTGGTGCAACAAGAGGAGGAATACAGAGTCAAGGCCCTTGATACCCTCTCAATTAAGGTGTATCGGGAAGAGGAGCTTTCAGGAGACTATAAGGTCCACAAGGGTGGTTTTATCGATATGCCGCTTTTAAGAAAGGTCCAGGTAGAAGGTTTAACGGTGTATGAGATAGAGGAAAAGATAACGGCCCTTTTGACAAAGGACTATTTGCAAGACCCGCAGGTAATGATAAATGTAAGAGAGTTCCATGCGGAGAATATCGTTGTTTTGGGGCAAGTCGCGAAACCTGGTACTTATTCGCTTTCAGCCGAAGAACCAATTACTCTTTTAAGAGCGATATCAATGGCAGGGGGGTTTACGAATGTTGCGGCGGTGAATGAGGTAAAGATTATAAGTATTGAAAAAGGCAAAAAGGAAACTGTCGTAGTAAAGGTTAATGAAATTATAGATGGTAAAAAAGAGGATATAATGTTGAAACCGGGTGATATAATAGTAGTGCCAGAGAGTTTTTGGTAAGGTGTAAAAATATTATGCCGGAACCAATACTGTCGCCGCAAATCCCCAGAGAAGCGATATCTGAAGAAAAAAAGGAAACCTTTGTGGAATATATAAATATATTCCTAAAAAGGAAAGAAATAGTCGCCACATTTTTTATAATGACAATAGTTTTATCGGCTATTTACTATTATAGACAGCCCAATATATATGAAGCCGCTTCCCAGATTTTGATTGGGAAGGAAATGCCTTCGCTTGTTACAAGCACGGAGGTAGCGGCTGCGGGCATAGGAGAGGGAAGGTATGACCGCGGCTACGACGATTATCTTGAGACACAGTTTTTTATTATAAAAAGCAAACCCATAATGCAGACCCTTCTTGAGCAATTGGAGCTGGTTAAAAAATACGATTATTTTGCGGCGGAAGAGTCAAAAGGCGACGTAATTGAAAGGTTGCAGGAAATGATTAAGGTGGGCAGGCAGGAGAATACGCAGATAATCAGTATAAGCGTTAATTTTACCGACCCCAAACTCTGCGCCCAGATGGCCAACGTCCTTACCGATTTATACATAAAGCAGAATGTCGCGACAAAATTATATTTCTCTAATGAGATATTAAAATGGTTCCCAGAAGAGTCGGATAAGATAAAAATGCAGACCGTTTACGGCCAGCTTCAGGAACTTTCAAAAAAAGACGTAGTTGAATCTCTCCCGTCTGTCGCGAATGACCCCATTATCAGAGAATTGAAGGCGCGTAAGGCCTCTTTGGAATCGGAAATTACTTCTCTTGCCACAAGATATAAGGAAAAACACCCGGTTGTTTTAAAGTTGAAAGAGGATTTGAAATATGTCGACGATAAGATACAAATAGAAACCCAAAAGGTCGTGGATAACTTAAGAGCGGAACTCGCGGGAAAGCTGCAGCTTTCCAACATCAGGGTTTTGCAGTATGCCGAGGTGCCCGAAAAACCCGTCGGGCCAAAGAGGTTCAGGGGCATTTTACTGGGAGGGCTGCTGGGGATATTTATGGGTTTCGGACTGGCGTATTTATTGGACTATCTTGACAATACAATAAGGTCTCAGGAAGACGTGGAGAAATATATAAAACTTCCTTATTTAGGCCACGTCCCCAGCGTTAAGGACAAATCAAAGGATGAGTATGAAAGAAGGATTGTTGTATATTCAGCGCCTGAATCTTCCATGGCAGAGGCCTTTAAGAATATAAGGACGGGTATAATTTTCTCCGCGCCACCTGAAACCTTAAAGGTGATACTTGTAACAAGCACGATCCCCTCCGAAGGCAAGACGTTGGTTTCAACTAATTTAGCGGCTACTACCGCCCTTGACGGGAATAATGTCCTGTTAATAGACTCCGATATGAGGCGGCCTACCATACATAATACATTTAAGATAGAAAATGCTACAGGGTTGAGCAACTATTTGACAGGAAATGTTCCCCTGGAGGCCGTTATTAATAAAACATTTGTGGATAACCTGAGTTTCATAAACGCGGGGCCTACCCCGCCGAACCCTTCCGGACTTTTAGGTTCTTTTAAGATGGAGCAGCTTATAAAGGACACAAAAGAGAAATTTGACAGGATTATAATAGATGGCCCTCCCTTGGTGGGCGTTTCGGATAGTATTATATTGTCTAAATTGGTAAGCGGCACCCTTATGGTGATAAGGTTTGGGACCGCGAGCAGGGATGTTGTAGCGAGGGCGAAACAATGCCTTCTAGAGGTGAATTCTAATATTATAGGAGTTGTTTTAAACGACGTCGATATAGAAAAAGAGGCATATTACAGCAAGTACTACCATTATTACAGCCGTTATTACGCAAAATATGGAGAAAAGTCTTCCAACACCAACATCAGCGGCCCTACAACACAAACTTGATTTTTTAATAGAGCTTGTCTTAATACTTGTTTTGAGTATAAGCCCTATTTTGTTTGGCTCAGTGGATCCCTTTCCTATATTAATAATAGAAATAGGCGTATTTTTGATTTTATTATTATGGTTTCTAAAATGTATAAACCAGGGTTTTTTTGAATTCGTTAAACTCCCCCTCAACAAAACCAGCCTGTTGTTTCTAATTTTTGTTTTGGCTCAATATTTATTTATTGATTTTTTTATTTCCGATTTTTCATTAGGCGCGGTTTACAGCCAGAAGATTAAGACGGAAATTTTAAAATTGGTTTCATATATAACATTGTTTTATATTATTTTAAACAATTTTCAGGAAAGAAAAAAAATAAATAGGTTAATGTATGCGTTGATTTGCATCGGTTTCTTTTTATCTTTTTTGGGAATAGTCCAAAAATTATCCGGGGCGGAGAAGATATTTTGGATAAGCAAAGTCCCGTATAACAGCGCCGCCTTTTCCTCTTTTCCAAACAGAAATCACTTCACAAGCTATATAGATATGATAATATTTTTAGAACTGGGAATGGTGTTTAGCAAATTTCCCGTGTTGAGGGGCGATATGCAGGACTTCAGAAAAAAGGAGATCGTGAAAGGCATTGCCGCTACGTTTCAGAAAGGGATATGGCTATATATGACCGCTTTGATTGTTATGGTAAGCGGCTTATTCTACAGTTTGTCCAGGGGCGGGATCTTTTCGTTTGTCTGCGGCCTTTTATTTTTTTCAGTTTTGATATTGCTGAAAAATCTGACCAGGAGGGGATATGTATTTTTGTTAATTATTCTGGCGCTGACATCAGCGCTGCTTATCTGGATAGATGCGCCTGGCCAGATTATTAAGAGGTTTAATGAGATAAAGGTTACCAAGGCGCCATTGGCAGAAAGGATTATGGGGGAAAGAAAAATCTATGCCGATAAGACCGTGGAATTAATAAAGGGATATCCGCTGCTTGGGGTTGGGTTTGGCGCTTTTAGTTTTATTTACAATGAAAAGTATAGCCCAAAGATAAAGCACGGTGACAGTTATTATTATTTAGATCATGCGCATAACGATTTTTTAGAGCTTTTTTGCGAGGTTGGCCTTGTCGGCTTTATAATTTTATTTATAACGGCCTGTCTATATATTTTATTTATGATAAAAATCTTGCCCAAAAGGCACGATCCTTACGTAATTGGTATAGCTACAGGCGCGCTGGCGGGCCTTTTTACGATGTGTATTCACAGTTTTTTTGATTTTAATCTTCATATTACCTCAAATGCCGTTTTATTTTTTGTCACTTCGGGCTTAGCAATAGTTGTCGCTACTTCGCATACAGCAGAGAAAACAGAAGGAATGTTATTGTCTAAGAGCGCCCCCTTTTTGATTAAAAGTTTATATCTTAAACTTCTGCTATCTATTATTGCGCTGACAGCCTTTTTTTACAGCGCCGGAATTATTATAAAGCCATACCGCGCATATCAAATTTCCCAGCGGGGAAATACTAATATAGCTGATTTAAAGGAGGCCATAAGATTGGATTCAATGAATGATAAGTATCATTTTTTGCTTGCGAAATTTTTTATTGAAAAGGCAAGAAGAGACCTACAGCATTACCAGAGGTATATAGCGTTGGCGGTAATAGAAGTGAAGGAGGCGATAAGGTTAAACCCCTGGGAGAAATATTACCCTGTGTATTTAAAGTGGATCTTTAAGGTATTTAGCCCTTCAATAAGAAGGCTAAGTTAATTTGAAAAGATCCCCTTTCTTTTAGAAAGGTATATAATTATTAGAATACTGATAAGAATACCCAGAGTTTGTATGACGTACGTTTGGGCAGAAACGCCGAATAAATCAACAATATAGTTTGTTTTATATTCGGGTTTTAAAGTTATTTCTAAAAAAGGTTTTAATCCTAAGTTTTTATTTATAAAATAAAACAGGGTTGAGATTCCGTTTAATGTAAAAAATAAATGGTATGCAGTCGCCAGAGGATAGCATTCTTTCTTAAGTAGCGAGATAGCAAAAACTAAATACGCCGGGAAGGCTATTAAAATTAATCGTATAAGGCCGGCTGCTATAGGCGGCGCAGCTTTACCGAAGATTAATATATCAAGATATTCAAAAAATATTACCGATGTAATCAGGAATAGAAATGCGTTAATTGCGTAGAATATGCGCAGAAGCGAAATTCCAAAGGGTAAATTTTTATTGAATTTATATTTCACAAGAAAAGTATAGCATATAAACTGATCGGCGTGCAATAAAAATGACTAAAGGGCATGATGTTATAATAATAGGCGCGGGGCCGGCAGGCTTGACAGCCGGGATATATTGCTCTAGAAGCGGCCTTAGCACGTTAATATTAGAAAAAACAGGCATTGGCGGCCAGATCATAAAAGCAGACGTTGTTGAAAACTATCCTGGGTTTCCTGAAGGCATGTCCGGGTTTGAACTGATGGAAAAGATGAGAAAGCAGGCAGAGAGATTCGGAGCTGAGTTTAAAGAAGGAGAAATGTCCGCCTTTATGGCAGAAGCGCTTACTCTGAGTACGAGCGCAGGCGAGAAATATTCTGCCAAGGCTATAATCATCGCGACAGGCGCCAACCCTAAAAAATTAGGGATAAAAGGGGAGGCGGAATTATACGGTAAGGGTGTTTCGTATTGCGCCACCTGTGACGGGCCGTTATTTAAGAATAAGGATGTGATGGTTATTGGTGGGGGCGATTCGGCTGTGGGGGAGGCGATATATCTTGCGAAATTAGCCAAATCGCTGACCTTAGTCCATAGGCGGGATAACTTGAGGGCTTCAAAGGTCTTGCAAGATAGGCTTATGAGCAGTAAAAATGTCAAGGTCAGGTGGGATTACGTGCCGGTTGAGATTATAGGGGCAAACAGGGTTGAGGGCCTTAAGATAAGGAATGTGAAGACAAACATAGAAGAGGCGATTTCGGCTAATGGTATATTCATTTATGTTGGCCTTGAGCCAAATACGGTTTTTTTAAAGGGGATACTGGATTTAGACAAACAGGGGTTTGTAATCACGGACGAAAAAATGCGGGCCTCGGTTGGAGGCGTATTCGCCTGCGGCGATGTAAGGAAAAACATGCTGAAACAGGTTGTTACCGCCTGCTCAGAGGGCGCGCAGGCCGCATATTCTTGCTGGCATTATATAGAGGGATTGTAAAAATATACTTCCAAACTTAGTATCCTTTTGATATAATTATAATATTGGTTAAAAAGGCCTACTTCGCCGTTAAACTTGTATACACTGGTACGGCTTCGTAGGGCCGTATTTCTGCGAAGCCCCACCGGAGTTAAATTAGTGAAGGGCGAAGCAGTAAAGGAGAAAAAAATGGGCACGCCGCTTTATAAAAAATCCACAAGCGAGAATAGCAGAGAACACAGGAGATTTCGTTCGTTTTGCCTGCTCAAATATAGTGTTTTAAATAGGACTCCTCAAAAGACGACAATGGTTAACCCCCAGGATATAAACGCGAAAGGCGCATTGTTTGTTTCGGATGAACATCTTCCGCTTAATGCCTTGCTGGAGCTTGACTTATATTTGCCGCCCTTGAAGGATTTTATTACCATTATGGCTAAAGTAGCAAGGGTGCAGAAGGCCAAAGGCGATGACCGGTATTTTGTCGGGATGCAGTTTACCGCTATGGATCCGGCAGACAAATTACGTATAAATTCATATATAGAAAAACAGGCCAAAGACCCCGATATGCAGAAATATTTTGATAAAAGGGCCAGGTTTTTCAAACGCAGTCTCCTCTAAGGAAGGATGATTGCATAAAGAAGGAAACCACGTTTCCTTCTTTATGATAGTTTACTTTTGCGAGACAGCGACTGATAATCCTTTAAGGAAGAGGGAAGATTAAGGGGGGAACCCCGTTTCCCCCTTAAAAAAATCCGTCACGTTATTTTACAGCGCGAGAAGAGGATTTTTCAAGCCGGGGTAGCTCAGTGGTAGAGCGCCGCCCTGAAAAGGCGGGCGTGGGCAGTTCGATTCTGCCCCCCGGCATTCTGCTTCGCCCCTCAACATGAAAAACTTTGGTGGGGCTTCGCAGAAATGAATTTCTTCGAAGCCGTACCAGAATTTTTCGCCAGAACGGCGAAGAAGAAGCCGATGTAGCTCAGTTGGTAGAGCAGCGGTTTCGTAAACCGCAGGTCGGTGGTTCGATCCCACTCATCGGCTTTGTTAAATCATATACATGACAAGATTCCGCGATGTTTTAAAAGAGAAAAACTTTTTTTGCCTTTGGCTGGGGCAGATTGTCTCAAATTTCGGAGACAGGCTTAATCAAATGGCCTTGATCGGATTTGTTTCCCAAAAGGCGCCTCACTCAACTTATGAATTGGCGAAATTGATGCTCTTTATCATAATACCGGTTTTTATCATCGGGCCGGTCGCCGGGGCGTATGTTGACAGGTGGAACAGGCGCAATATCATGATTATTTCGGATATATCAAGAGGCCTATTAGTCCTTTTAATACCCTATTTTATATTACATTTTAATTCTAATATCCCTATTTATATGGTGGTGTTTTTAACCTTTTCGGTAACGAGGTTTTTCCTGCCCAGTAAAATGGCTATCATACCTACCTTGGTTTCAAAAGATAAGCTTCTACTCGCGAATTCCTTATCGGATACCACGTATATGATAGCTACAGTGCTGAGTATTGGATTAGCCGGCCTTTTGATAAAGCTGGTAGGTGTATTAGGCGGATTTTTTATAGATTCAGCGTCATTTTTTTTCTCAGCGGCGCTTATCTTTTTGATCAGGCCTAAAAAATCACAGGCCGAGCATACTTACCGCCAGGATCTTAAAATTGTAGGTGAGGCAGTTGAGAAGGCCTTAAGGAAGTCCATATTGCTTCAGGTCAAGGAAGGGTTGAAGTTCATAATATCATTTCCAAAGGCGAGGTTTGTTATGAATGTGTTATTTATACTAATGGCCGGCGCCGGCGCTTGCTTTTGCGTAATTATTGTTTTCATACAAGAAAAGTTCGGGACCGTTACTACGGATTTAGGTTTGTTAGGGATGTTTTTAGGCGCCGGGATGTTATTTGGATCGCTTTTCTTTGGGAGATTCGGCCAGCGGATTGATAAACAGAAAACCATACTTTCAAGTTTTGTGCTCGGCGGGATAGGCGTTGCAAGCTTCGCGCTAATTTTGCCTCATTTTCCGCGCTATAGGATTGTCGGCCTTCTGGCCATTTTTGTCGGTGCGGCCCTCAGCCCGGTCATTACGTCTATTAATACGCTTATACATGAGACCATACCTGATGATATGAGAGGCAGGATATTCAGTTCCCAGGAGATTGTTATACATTTGGCATTTTTGGTGTTTATGTTTGTTACTTCCATACTGGCTGAATACGTTGACAGGATGTGGATTTTGGTTGGCTGCGGTACCGCATTTTCGTTGATAGGTATTTCAGGGCTGGGGCTTTTGTTATTTAAGAGGAGCTAGTTTTTTTGACGCTGCCTTGCGCTTCTTTTAAGCAGTCGTTATAAAAATTACAAATATCGCAGCAGATATTTTCTTCGGATCTTTCGCCGCGGTACCATTTGATTTCGCAGCTCCAATATGTGCGGCATTTTTCACAACATGTTACTTTTTTGCTCATTTTAGTTATCTTTCGGTTTTAGTATATATTATTTGTTCTGGTTTGTCAATTTATAAGTTAGGAAACAATTAACTGTTATCAAAGGGGAGGAAGAATTGAAAGAAAAGATGTTTGAGTGTACAGACGCTAATTTTAAAACGTAAGTCCTGGAATCCAAAGGCCCTGTCCTGATCGACTTCTGGGCGGTATGGTGCGGACCGTGCAAGGCCATATCTCCTACGATTGAAGAGCTTGCAAAAGAGTTGGAAGGTAAAGTTAAAATTGGCAAGTTAAATGTCGATGAAAATCCGGATGTAACAAATAGCCTGGGGATCCTTAATATCCCCACGCTGATATTTTTTAAAGACGGAAAAGAAAAAGGCAGGATGGTAGGGATGAATTCAAAGGCCGATATTTCGAAAAGGATTAAGGAGCTGACATGAAAAATATAGCGGTCTTCTGCTCGGGCAACGGCACAAATTTACAGGCTATAATCAATGCCGTAAAACGAGGGTTTATAAAGGCGAATCTGGCGCTGATGGTATGCGATACTCCGGAGGCGTATGCGCTGGTGAGGGCAAAAAAGGCCGGCATAGAGGCCTTTCTGCTGACGAAGCAGGGCTTTAAGACGAGGCAGGACTACGATAAAGAGGTCGTAAAAAAATTGGAGGAAAAAAAGATTGATTTAGTTGTCCTGGCCGGATTTATGCGGTTGATGAGCCCTTATTTTGTGGATAAATACAGAAACAGGATTCTGAATATACACCCGGCGCTTCTGCCGTCTTTTAAAGGGACGCAGGGTATAAAAGACGCGCTGAATTATGGCGTTAAGGTTACGGGGCCGACGGTACACTTTGTTGACGAAGGGCTGGATTCCGGGCCTATTGTAATACAGGAAGCTATTAAAATAAGAGATGACGATACGGAAGAGACGCTTGCGAAACGCATTCACAAAAAAGAACACATTATCTATCCGAAAGCGATTAAATGGTTTGTGGAAGGAAGGTTAAAGATAGAGGGGGGAAGGGTAAGGTTAATATGAGTAAGATCAAAGAGGTAAAGGCAAGAGAGATTCTGGATTCGCGGGGCAACCCTACCATTGAGGTTGACGTCATATTGGATTCAGGGGTTATGGGGCGGACGGCTGTTCCCAGCGGCGCCTCAACCGGCGAACACGAAGCTATTGAACTGAGGGATGGCGACAAATCGAGGTATTTGGGTAAAGGAGTCCTAAAGGCTGTTGAAAATGTTAAAAAGATAATCGGCCCGAAACTCGCTGGAAAGGAACCGTTTTCTCAGAAAGAGATAGATGAGTTTATGATAAATCTGGACGGGACTCAAAATAAAGCCCGCCTTGGCGCGAACGCTATATTGGGCGTTTCCCTTGCGGTGTGTAAGAGCGCCGCTATAGAAAAAAAGATGCCCCTTTACAGATATATAGGTGGAGAAGAGGCAAATATCCTGCCTGTACCCATGATGAATATTGTAAACGGCGGGGCGCATGCAGACAACAACGTGGATTTGCAGGAATTTATGATTATGCCTTTGGGGGCAGATTCCTTTAGAGAAGCCTTAAGGACAGGCGCCGAGGTTTTTCATAATCTGAAAAATATACTGCATAAAAAGGGCCTGGCCACATCTGTGGGGGACGAGGGGGGATTCGCGCCGAATCTAAGGTCAAACGCTGAGGCCGTTGAAACCATACTGGAGGCCGTGAAGCAGGCAGGATATAAGGTGGGCAAGGACGTTTATATTGCCCTGGATCCCGCCGCCAGCTCATTTTATGAAAATGGAAAATATATCCTGGAAGCGGAACCCAAAAAGGAAAATTCAAGCGCCGACATGATAAGATTCTATGAGGACTGGGCCAGTAAATATCCTATAGTTTCCATAGAAGATGGTCTGGCTGAGGACGACTGGGACGGTTGGGTAGAACTTAATAAACGGCTTGGGCAGAAAATACAGATTGTCGGGGATGATTTGTTTGTCACGAATACGAAGCGACTTAAGAAAGGCATAGAAATGAATGCCGCGAATTCTATATTGATAAAGGTAAACCAGATAGGCACGCTTACAGAGACATTAGCGGCGATAAAGATGGCAAAGGAGGCCGGCTATACCGCTGTAATATCGCACAGGAGCGGGGAGACAGAGGATACTACTATTTCCCATCTTGTTGTGGCGGCCGGCACAGGCCAGATAAAGACCGGTTCGGTTTCGAGGACGGACAGGATCGCGAAATATAATGAGCTGCTAAGAATAGAGGAAGAGCTGGGCAAGGATGCCGTCTATGGCGCGAAACTATGGAGAAAAAGAAGGTAATAGTAAGATTTTTTGGTTTCCTATTTTTGTTTATAGCGGTATTCCTGCCGGGATATTCCAAGTTTCAGGAGCTATCACAAAAGAATAAATTGCTGGAAGAAAAACTGCGCCAGACAGAAATTTCAAACAAGAGGCTTACTGACGAAGTAAAAAGGCTTGAGCAGGACCCGACATATGTTGAAAAGGTCGCGCGGGATAAACTTAAAATTACAAAAAAAGGCGAGATAGTATATAAGGTTATTGAGGAAGAGCAGGCACCACCAGCCTCAAAGCCCAAATAGCTGGTGTGAGTCAGCTTTACCGGCGGTCGGGCCTACGGCTTAAAAGCCAATCAACCCCCGCCGTAGCTGACGGCGTGCAGGCACTTACCCTCAACTCGTACCTCAAAAAACGACTCAACTCACTTTTAAGCCTCCGGCCCATCCCGGCGGTAGCTGACCGCCGTCAGTTTAACTGCCGTAACTACCAATTTTTATTATTGCTATTAGTACCCGCCTGTGCTATAATTATTTATTCCTTTAAGGAAAGAGGAAAAATCTGTCACGTAGTTTTGGAACGCGAGAAGAAGATTTTTACTGCGGGGTAGAGCAGCCTGGTAGCTCGTCAGGCTCAATATGTGGGCTACTCAGCCAGAGATGGCTGAGGGATAACCTGTCAAATTCGGTGAAGTCCTTGGCAGCAGCCAAAGATAATACCGAGCCAAGTCCCGCTATTGCGGGAAAGGTGTAGAGACTAGACGGCAGGGATCCCGATATGTTGGGATCAAGGTATAGTCCAGACTACAAACTCCAGTAATTCGGAGGCAGTGAAAACTGTAGTAGTAAGCATAACCTGAAGGTCGTTGGTTCAAATCCAACCCCCGCTATTCTACTTTGCCCCACACGGCGTAAAACGTCGGTGGGGTTTCGTAGGAATTATCCCGAGCCCCGCCCTTTTGGAAAATGATCGATAATGATCAACCACCAAAAGGGCGGGACGAGAGATAGACTTACCCCCCCCGCGCCATAACTGAAGACGCGGGGGTTTTCATTATTGACAATGATATAATTATATGCTATAAAAAGTTGTCATGATTGCGCGTTACAGCCTTCCTAAGATGTCTAGGATATGGACAGAGGAAAACAAGTTCCAGGCGATGCTGGATGTTGAGATAGCCGCCTGTGAGGCTATGTGCAAACTTGGAAAGGTCCCGAAAAGTGCCCTCCAGACAATAAAATCCAAATCAAAATTTGACGTTGAGCGCATAAAAGAGATAGAAAAAGCCACCAATCACGATGTGGTGGCTTTTGTAAACAACCTTGCCGAGAATATCGGGGAGGACTCAAAATATATACATATGGGCCTTACCTCAAATGATGTCCTTGATACCTCTCTTTCAGCCATGATGCAGCAGGCCGCGGACTTGCTTATTCAGGATGTCAAAGGGCTCTTAAAGGCGCTCAAAAAGAAGGCAAGGCGGTACAAAGCCACGCCTATGATAGGGAGGACCCACGGCATTCACGCGGAGCCCGTTACCTTCGGCCTTAAGATGGCGCTGTACTATGATGAATTCAGGCGTAATCTGGATAGGCTAAATGATGCCCGCGCGATTATCAGCGTGGGAAAGATCTCAGGCGCGGTTGGCACCTACGCGAATATAGAGCCGTTCGTTGAGGAGTTTGTCTGCAAAAAATTGGGCCTTAAACCGGCCAAGATTTCAACACAGGTCCTCCAAAGGGATAGGCATGCCCAATATCTGATTGCGATAGCTATGGCCGGCACCTCTCTTGAAAAACTTGCCACCGAGATACGCCATCTCCAAAGAACAGAGGTGGGTGAGGCGCAGGAATATTTTTCTCCGACGCAAAAAGGTTCCAGCGCCATGCCGCATAAGAAAAATCCTATTACCTGCGAAAGGATCTGCGGGATGGCAAGGATCCTGCGCGGCAATGCCCAGGCAGAGCTGGAAAGCGTGGCGCTCTGGCACGAGAGAGATATTTCCCATTCGTCCGTTGAAAGGATAGCGATACCTGACAGCACAATACTCCTGGACTACATGCTGAACAAGATGATTGAGATAATTGACAAGCTCATCGTTTATCCGGAGGCAATGCTTAAAAACATGGAGAGGACACGCGGGATAATATTTTCCCAGAGGGCGCTTTTAGAGTTGATAGACAAAGGCCTCAGCCGGCAGGAGGCATATGATATAGTGCAGCGCTGCGCTATGGGCCTAACCGCGGAAGGGCCGGATTTCAGGCAGATCTTATTAAGCAGCGATGAGGTCAGGAGATATTTGTCGGAAGAGGAAGTTGAGGCCTGTTTTGATTTAAGGTATCACTTAAAGTACGTGGACAGGATATTTAAAAAAGTTGGAATATGAAAAGATTAAATTACAAGGCCGCAGGCGTTGATATAAAAAAGGCGGACAGATTTGTTGAAAGAATAAAACCTATTGTAAGTGGGGTTGGCGGAAGGGGCATAGGTGGATTCGGCGGGTTTTTTAAATTTGACGTAAAGAAATACAAAGACCCCATTTTTGTTTCTTCTACAGACGGCGTAGGGACAAAGTTAAAGGTAGCGTTTCTGGCAAACAGGCATAATACCGTCGGGATTGATTTAGTCGCGATGAACGTGAATGATATCTTATGCTGCGGCGCGCGGCCGCTATTTTTCCTGGACTATATCGCGACAGGAAAACTTGAAACCGGTGTTTTGGTAGACGTTGTAAAGGGCATAGTGGAAGGTTGCAGGCAGGCCGGCTGCGCCCTGGTAGGGGGGGAGACCGCTGAGATGCCCGATTTTTATAAAAAGGGCGAGTATGACCTGGCGGGTTTCTGCGTCGGCGTTGTCGAAAAGGGTAAGATTATAGACGGTTCCGGCGCAAAAGCGGGCGATCTTATCATAGGCATCGAGTCAAGCGGCCCTCATTCAAACGGATATTCACTTATCCGCAAGGTTTTTTCTGAAAGGGAATTAAAGCGTTATAGCAAGGAATTACTGAGGCCGACGCGTATATATGTCAAACCTGTTTTATCGCTATTACAGACAAACCGGCAAACAGGCAAACCGGCAAACTTTATTAAAGGTATCGCCCATATCACAGGCGGCGCCCTCTATGGGAAAATCCCCAGGATAATCCCGAAAGGCAAGATGTTTAAAGTATTTAGGGGTTCATGGCCCGTCCCGGAGATATTTGAAAGAATTCGCAGGTCGGGGAATGTTTCCGAAAAGGAGATGTTTTGTTGTTTTAATATGGGCATAGGTATGGTGCTGGTAGTTGATAAAAATTTCGCCGATAAGACAATCAATAAATTAGCGAAATTTGAAATGAAATCGTGGATAATCGGCAAGGTAGTAAAAGGCAATGGCGGTATAAAAATAATATAAGGGGAAAATTTATATGCGAGTACTTGTGATAGGTTCGGGCGGCAGAGAACATGCGTTGGTATGGAAGTTGGCGCAATCGCCGAGGGTGGATAAGATTTATTGCGCCCCCGGTAATGGCGGGATAGCCAAACAGGCGGAGTTGGTAGATATCAAGGCAGAAGATATAGAAGGGCTTTTAAAATTTACGAAAGAGAAAGGCATAGATTTGGTTGTCGTAGGCCCGGAAAGGCCCCTGGCGCTTGGTATCGTGGACATATTTGCCGCTGAAGGCATAAAGATATTCGGGCCCACAAAGGAACTCGCCAAAATGGAGTCCAGCAAGGCGCTTTCAAAAGAATTGATGAAGAAGTTCGGCGTACCGACCGCGGATTTTAAGATATTCAATAACACGGATGAGGCGAAGGACTATATAAGGACCAAGGGAGTGCCCATTGTTATAAAGGCGGACGGCCTGGCGTTCGGAAAAGGCGTTATCGTGGCGAAAGAAAAAGAAGAGGCGCTCGGCGCTGTCGCAAATATGATGGACTTCAAGGTTTTCGGGGGCGCGGGCGACACAGTGGTTATTGAAGAGTGCCTGGAAGGCGAGGAGGCCTCCATATTGATTATCAGCGACGGCAAAGATTATGTCTGCCTAGCCTCAAGCCAGGACCACAAAAGGGTTTTTGACGAAGATAAGGGGCCGAATACCGGAGGCATGGGCGCCTATTCGCCCGCGCCGATAGTGACGGATGAGTTATTTGCGGAAATAAAGGAAAAGGTCCTCTTGCCGATGATAAACGGTCTTGCCAAAGAAGGGAAGGCCTATAAGGGCGTGTTGTACGCCGGCCTCATGATTACAAAAGAGGGGCCGAGGGTGCTGGAGTTTAATGTAAGGTTCGGCGACCCGGAAGCGCAAGCCATACTGCCGAGGTTAAAAACAGATCTGGTTGATATAATAGAGGCCTCCATAGACGGAAACCTTGCGTCGCTTGGAGAGCTTGAGTGGAAGAAGGAGCCCTGCGTTTGCGTTGTTATGGCATCCGGCGGGTATCCGGGAGATTACAAGAAGGGCCTGGAGATAAAGGGGACGGATGAAGCCGAGGGCTTAAAAGATGTTATTGTTTTTCATGCCGGGACAAAAATCAAGGATGGCAAGATCATAAGCGAAGGCGGAAGAGTATTGGGCGTAACCGCTCTTGGCAGCAATATAGAAGATGCGATAACCAGGTCCTACGAAGCGGTAGCAAAGATTAATTTTGAAGGCGCGTATTACAGGCATGATATCGGCGCGAAGGCACTAAGAAAGTCACAGGTCACAAGCTTGAGGAGATAAATAAATGGCAAAACCTAAAGTGGCGATAATAATGGGAAGCGATTCGGATCTTAAGGTTATGAAAGAGGCAGCCTCTTTATTACGAGAATTCAGCGTGCCTCATGAAATTAAAATCTTATCAGCGCACAGGACGCCTGCTGATACCATCAAATATACAAAAGAGGCAAAGGACAGGGGTGTAAGCGTTATCATCGCAGGGGCAGGCGGCGCCGCCCATTTAGCGGGTGTCATAGCGGCGCATACGCTGCTCCCGGTCATAGGCGTTCCTATGGAAACCCAATACCTAAAAGGCATTGATTCCTTATTTTCAACTGTGCAGATGCCGTCAGGCGTCCCTGTCGGCTGTATGGCTATCGGCTCATCAGGCGCGAAGAACGCGGCATTATTCAGCCTGGAGATCTTGGCGATATCAGACAAAAAGATTTATAATAAATTGGTGCAATACAGACAGAGATTAGCCAAGGCCGTTAGAGGGAAGAACAAACATTGATTACGCAGATTTTAAACATAGATCCTGAGGCGCCGCGCCTTGACTATATAATCAAAGCGGCCCAGGTTTTAAAACAGGGCGGGATAGTGGCCTTTCCGACAGAAACGGTTTACGGGCTTGGCGCAAATTTTTTCGATAAGGACGCTGTCAAAAAATTATATGAAATAAAACAAAGGCCGCACGGCAAGCCGTTTACGGCGCATATAGCGGATTTAGCGGATCTTGAAAGGTTTGGTTGCGACGTATCCGGATTCGCGAAAGAGTTGGTAGAACGATTTTGGCCCGGGCCGTTAACCCTGATATTTAATACTTCTGATTCAGGCAAGGTCGGCTTCAGAATGCCCGACAACGAAATAGCGCGCCAGCTTATACGGCAAAGCAAGACCTTGATCGCGGCGCCCAGCGCGAATATATCTGATTTTCCTCCGCCACTTAATGCCAGCGAGGTCCTTAAGTTTTTTAGAGACAAGATAGAACTAGTGCTGGACGCGGGCCCGACCAAACTCGGCGAGGAATCCACAATAGTGGACTTAACGGTATTTCCATATAAGATTATGCGCCATGGCGCTGTATCTAAAGAAAAAATAGCTCAAGGCGAACTTGATTTCTGGAAGAACAAGGTTGCCCCAACGATAAAAAAGATACTGTTTGTCTGCACAGGCAATAGCTGCAGAAGCGTCATGGCCGAAGGATACCTCAGAAAGAGGTTGAAAAACGTTGAAAGGGATGATATTGAGGTCTTCTCAAGGGGCATCTCCGCGCCCGGCATGGCAGGCGCGACCCAGGAAGCGCTTGATGCCCTGAAGGCGGAAGGCATCGATATGTCAGCTCACAGGGCGATGATGCTGACGGATGACGATATTATGAGGTCGGATCTTATATTAGTTATGGAAGAATTTCATAGGCGGGAGATTATTGAAACGGCCCCGTCAAAAAAGGACAGGGTATATCTCTTGGCTGAATTCGGGCTATGGGGCGGTAAAAATCAAAGCGTGCCGCTTGAAATAGGGGATCCTATAGGCAGGCAATTTGGGGTATATAAGGAAAGTTTTAATATAATAAAGAATTCCATAGAAAGGCTGGTTAAAATCCTGATATGAGAATAGCGATAGGATGCGACCACGGCGGTTTTAAGCTCAAAACGGCGCTTGCCCAATTTTTAAAAAGCGCCGGTCACACCGTCAAGGACTTCGGCTCCTACAGTGAAGAAAGCTGTGATTATCCGATATTTGCGGCGCAGGTAGGCAGGGCAGTGAGCTCCGGGAAATTCAAGAGAGGAGTCCTTATATGTAAGACGGGCATAGGGATGGCGGTTGTTGCCAACAAGGTCACGGGCGCGCGCGCCGCCGTTATACATGATCTGGAAAGCGCGGTTTCAAGCAGGGAGCATAACGATTGCAATATAATCGTGTTCGGCTCAAGGTTTATAAAATTACCAAAGGCAAAAAAGATTCTAACGGTATGGCTTAAAGTCCGCGCGTTGGGCGGCAGGCACCGCCGCAGGGTCAATAAAATCAAGGAATTGGAGGGATCAGGGAAGTGAGCTTTCTAAAAAAGACAGATCCGCAGATTTATAATGTGATTCTGGATGAAGCAAAAAGAGAGCATAATAAAATAGAGCTTATCGCAAGCGAGAATTTTGTAAGCGAGGCCGTTCTGGAAGCGCAGGGCTCTATAATGACCAACAAATATGCCGAGGGATATCCGCACAAAAGATGGTACGGGGGCTGTAAATTCGTTGACGTAGCCGAGGAACTAGCGGTAGAGAGGGCGAAGGAACTGTTTGGCGCCGAGCACGCAAATGTGCAGCCGCATTCCGGCTCTCAGGCCAATATGGCGGTCTATTTTTCAGCTCTGGAATTAAAGGACACGGTTCTGACTATGGACCTGGCGTGCGGAGGGCACCTTACCCACGGTCACCCTCACAATTTTTCGGGGAAATTTTACAGTGTTGTCACTTATGGCGTCAGCAGGAAAGATGAGCGGCTGGATTTTGTCGAGATTATGGAACTGGCAAAAAAACACAGGCCAAGGATGATTCTGGCGGGCGCAAGCGCGTACCCCAGGATCCTGGATTTTAAAAAATTCAAACAGATTGCCGATGAGGTCGGCGCCTACCTGTTTGTGGATATGGCGCATATAGCGGGGCTTGTAGTGGCGGGGCTGCATCCCAACCCTATGCCGCACGCGGATTTTGTCACCGCTACTTCACACAAGACAATGCGGGGGCCCAGGGGCGGGCTGATACTCTGCAAAAAGGAATTCGCAAATAAGATAGACGCGGAAATCTTTCCCGGGATTCAGGGCGGGCCGCTGATGCATATTATCGCCGCGAAAGCGGTGGCTTTTAAAGAGGCCCAAAAACCGTCCTTTAAAAATTATCAGAAACAGATAGTGAAGAACGCCAAGGCCCTTTCCAGTGCCCTTTTAAAAAGAGGATTTCGGATTGTGTCCGGCGGCACTGATAACCATCTTTTGCTGGTGGACATTACTAATAAAGGCGTTTCCGGTAAAGATGCCGCTATTGCCCTGGACAGGGCCGGCATAACAGTTAATAAGAATTTAATACCGTTTGATACAAAACCGGCGTCCATAACAAGTGGTATAAGGCTTGGGACGCCTGCTGTAACAACGAGGGGGATGAAGGAAGCGCAGATGGAATTTATAGCCGACTCCATAGCCCAGGTTATAAATAATTTTGGCGACCCGTCCGTAACAACGAATGTGAAAAAGGCGTTGAAGAAACTTACCGACAGATTTCCGCTGTATAAAGATCTGATAAAGAGGATGGGAAAGTGAAGAGGAAAAGGCCGGATTGGGATGAATATTTTTTGGAAGTCGCTGGGCTTGTCTCAAAAAGGGCGACCTGTCTGAGGCGCAGCGTCGGCGCGGTTCTTGTGAAGGATAAAAAGATTTTGGCAACGGGATATAATGGCGCCCCAAGCGGTATAACGCATTGCGAGATTACAGGATGCTTAAGGGAAAAATTAAAAATACCGTCGGGTCAACGGCATGAATTATGCCGCGGGTTACACGCGGAACAAAACGTTTTATTGCAGGCCGCGCTATACGGCGTTGGCACAAAGGAAAGCACCCTTTATATAACAAACCAACCCTGCATCATATGCGCCAAGATGATAATAAACGCGGGGATAAACGAGATCGTATTTGTCGGCGATTACCCCGACAAGATGGCCCGCGAGTTCTTAAAAGAGGCCGGGATAAAAATTAGGCGTGTTAGGTGATGCGATGGGTCTCGTTGTGTCACTATGACAGAATATGTACTGTGTCTCGTGGTTCGCAGGGACGCACCGCTCACCACTCGCCACAGTACATTCCTTATCGCCTGAGCCTAGGATAGGGAGATATGAACAAAGAAATAGCCACGACTAAAATAGCAATTTTTAGAAAGCGTGAAATTAGAAAGACCATCAATAACAATGAATGGTGGTTTGTGGTTAATGACGTTGTCTTGGCGCTTACCGACTCGCCCAATGTTCAGGACTATATTAAGAAAATGCGTAAGCGCGATAATGAGCTTAGCAAAGGGTGGGGACAAATTGTCACCCCCCTTTCCGTGCGTACATCTGGGGGAGATCAAAAGCTCAATTGCGCCAATACCGAAGGTGTCTTTCGTATTATTCAGTCTATACCATCTCCAAAAGCCGAGCCGTTTAAGCGGTGGCTGGCTCGGGTCGGTTATGAGCGGATTCAAGAGATAGAGAACCCAGAACTTGCTACAAAAAGAACGAGGGCTTTATATAAGGCGAAAGGTTATAGCGATGACTGGATTGAAAAACGGATGCGCGGAATCGCTATCCGTGAGGAGTTAACTGACCAGTGGCAAAAGCGCGGTATAAAGGAACAAAAAGAATACGAAATATTGACTGCTGAAATATCAAAGGCGACGTTCGAGATGACCCCGTCAGCTTACAAAAAACATAAAGGGCTAAAACGGGAAAATCTTAGAGATCATATGACCGATCTCGAACTTATCTTTTCAATGCTTGGCGAGGCATCAACCAAAGAAATCACCATTAATAAAGATGCTCAGGGATTTGTTGAAAATAAGCAGGCGGCTTTTGAAGGTGGCATGGTGGCGGGCAATGCGAGAAAAGAATTGGAACGCAAAAGCGGCAAGAAAGTTATCAGCAGAGAAAATTATCGCAGTCTGCCGCAAAATAAGAAATTATTTAGAAACAAAGAATAGGAGTAAATTATGACTCTATCTATAGAAGGTTTTATTTCTTTAATTGCTGCTCTTGGGTTCGGCGGAATTTTCGGCGCCTATTTTCAGTCTCGTTTTCAGCGTAAGAAAGAAGTCGAAGAAGATATTCATCAATTAAAATGAAAGAGATATGGTTCAATCCTAATTCAAATGCTTGCAATTCTTGATCCTGAGAAAGGGTTACTTAAGGCCCAGCGATTTCGCGGCGATTTAAAAAATGTTGAAGATTTCAAAGAAGAAGTAAAAACCGAAATGCTACATAGCATTTTGTTTGCTAATGATGCCGTAATAAAAGCGATGGCGGAATTTGTGAAGAACCCTAATTATGTTTCATATGTCAAAACTGTTTCAGCAATGCGAAAAGATTTATGGGGTAAAGATACAAAAATAGGAGAAGATATTTTAAAGGAACTCACTATCCAAGAGGAATATCATCAGAATAGAGGTTAGATATCTTAGATAATACTGATGGACACTATACTAGTAGTATACCCAAGAAAAAGGAATTGCGAGCGAATAGAAAATCTAGCCTTTTATGAACATTTTGTCGGTTTATTTGGCATATTTTTATATGCCGAAAAGGGCGGTGGTTGTTTGAGCCGACACTTTATGTGTCGGCGAGTTCCACCGCCCCCGACAAAAATGCGAAATAAAAGGCGTTAAAAATTTTCTCTTGAGCGAGCAAACCTTTTTCTTGGGTTAAAGCGCCATGACCCGCAAAAATTTCAGAGAGCTAATTTATGAAATGTCCCTTCTGCCAGAAGAGCAGTAATAAGGTGGTGGATTCGCGGTTGAGCCAGAATGGCAGGGCTATCCGCCGGCGCAGGGAATGCCTGAGATGCAAAAGGCGTTTTACTACGTACGAATACATCGAAGAAACGCCGCTTATGGTGATTAAAAAAGACGGCAGGAGAGAACCCTTTGACAGAAATAAACTTTTGGCGGGGGTAGTCAAGGCCTGCGAAAAACGTCCGATAAGCATGGAGAGGCTTGAAAAATTAGCCGATTCCATAGGCCAGGCAATACAGAAGGATTTTCAGAAAGAGATAAAATCAAAAGCTATAGGCGAGCTCGTAATGAAAAAACTGTACGGCCTGGATGAAGTCGCTTATGTAAGGTTTGCCTCGGTATACCGTCAATTTAAAGATGTAAGCCAGTTTATGAAGGAAATAAAGCACTTATTAAAGTAGGGTTATTCGGAAGGTGACATATTATTTTTAAGGTTCGCCCTTTTCGTCAGGTTAGCATACCACTCGTTTAACACCTTCATCTTCTTTGCCTCTAAGGTCTTCTTGTCAAAATCTTTTCTTTCCCTCTTGAACTTTGCCTCGTCTATGGGCATAACCTCTAACGCATGGAATATGCAGTATCCTGCGCGTGTCTTGACGACGGAAGAGACCGTTTCCCTGATATTGAAGGCGGCCTCTCCGATTTCGCTTGCCATTCCTATACCCTGGATGTAGCCTTCTCTCGCAAATAGTTCGGTGTATTTTGGTTTATACATGATCTTTGTTGCCGCGTCCTCAAATTTCATATTATTTGTTTTTATTAATTCAAGTATTCTTTTATGCAGCCTATCCGCCTCTTTTGAGGCCAGGCCAAAGGCGCGATCCTCTTTTAGTATATTTTCTATTTTTTCGTTCACCTCCGCCAACGGCGGGATATAAGACGCATTTTTTTCCTTTAGTTTTATAATGTAATAACCTTTCACGAATTCCATATCTGATTTTATCAGCTCGCTTCTTTCGCCGATATTGAGTTTGAAGGCCGTCTTTTGTACATCCGGAAACCACCCAATCTGAGGTATAGGCCCTTCTTTAGCAAAGAAGCCGGTTTCTTTAATCGGTATGGAATTTTCTTTTGCGGCCTCTTCGAAATTTTTTGTTTTATCGGACAGGATATAATCTATTTTTTCCGCAGCTAAAAGGGCTTTTTGCCTTGCGGCATTTTGGATCAATTTGTTTTTTATTGTATCCCTAAGGTCTTTTAATTCTTTTTTAGGGTCATATTCTTCTTTATGTTTATTATAATAATCCCTTATTTCCTCATCACTGGCCTGGATGTCTTTTTGATAGTCTGCGAATTCAAAACCAATATACTCCACATTTACCTGCTCCGGCACCCTAAAGGATTCAGCATTGTCCCGGTAGTATTTTTCTATTGCCCTTTGGTCTATCCTGACTTTATTTTTAAAATTATTTGCGGGGATCAATATATAAGCGATCTTTGCCTTTTCATTTTCTCTTTCATAGGCGCCTTTGATTTCTTTGTTTGTTATCTTTATATTTTTTATAACAGAATCGCGCAGTTTGGAGATGGTCAGGGAATCTCTTATATCTTCTTCGAATTGCCTGGCGCTCGTCCTAAAGACCTGGTTTAATATCAAATCGTAAGCCCTTTGGTCAAACTGGCCCCTGGATTGCAGAAAGGGAAAACGCTGTATTGTTTCCACAACTTCTTTATCCGGGGTCTTAAGCCCTTTATTTTTAGCCTCCCTTAACAGTATAAGCCGGTCCCACGCCATTCTGTCCAGGCCTAACGCATCGCGCACCTCATTGAACTTCGGACCATACAGCATAAGCGCCTGGTTTTTTGCCGCCTGCAATGAGGCACTATATTCCTCAAGTGATATTTTCCTGCCGAAGATCGTACCGGCGAAATCAGGGCCTTTTTGCCTTGACCGCATGGCGCTGCCCGCTCCCCAGAAGACAAACGGAGGGATGATAAGAATCGCAGTCGCCCACAGCAACTGCTTCATTGTCCTTTTATTTCTTAATTGTTTCAGCATATGTGAGATATTATAAGCTACCCCGCCGCAATTTACAACAATATTTTATTATGATTTTTGATACGCGACGAGGATACCCTGGGCGCGGGAGAGGGGCCTGAGAGATTCAACGAAATAATTCAGTATTCCCAATAATACATTAGCGGCTGCATGCACGACTATATTTTTATTAAGAATCTTGCAAACAGCCACAAGCAATTTTATAAGCGCCGATTTATCCTTGTACTCGTTATCAAACCTGTAGATGTATTCTTCCGTAGACCAGACAAAGCCCCAGATCTTTTCCATACCTATTAATTTAAAATTGCATTTTTTGAACCTGTTAAGCGCGTCCTCCGGCATTTCAAGCCCGAAATGGCCCCCTATTTCTTCCACAAAACTTTTCTGGAAAAGGGCAGGATATTTTTGCGCAAACCTATATAGAAAATTATCGCTTTTGGTTTCAAGGGCATGCGCTGTCTTGCCGCCCTTTTTTAAAACCCTGTATATCTCAGATAAGAGGTTATCTTTGTCTTCGGCGCGGATATGCTCGATTACATCTGAGCTGACAATGTAATCGAATGTGTTGTCCTCAAAAGAAAGCGCGGTTATATCAGCGCGGATTACGGAGGAATAAATATTTTTTGCGCATGCCAAAGGGGCTGATTCCAGATCCGCGCCTATAACCCTGCCGTATCTTGTGAATAATTCATGGCCGCCTCCGCAGCCCAGATCCAGGATTAGTTTATCCCTGTCTTTACCGAACACCTTTTTAAAAAATCTTTGGCGCTTGCCAACGATAGATATCATGGCGCGCGCCTCAAGGAGTATATTAAGAAAGGGATTTTTATTGCCTATGTGGCCTTTGGCCCATAAGGCGCCCCGTTCCGTCTGGTAGTACCTGCGGTAAAAATCATCCCTTGTCTCAGTCATAACTATCTGGAGCGGACTTCGAAGGCGGCCTTTTTCTGTATTATCCTGCCTTTTGAGAACTCAATGGTTGCGACTGCGGAATATATGCCCGCGGGTATTCTTGGGCATAATACAGGGACATCCTCTTTATAGGCGGGAAATATAGGCAGGCATTTTCCTATAGGCAGGTTTTTTATCACATCGCCGCTTTGGTTGATTATTGTCAATGTCCCTATCGGTCTTATATGGATATTGCCCGTATTTTCCAATATTACAGTAAAGATCACCCCGCCCCTTTGTGACTCTTGCGCGGTCCTTATTTCTTTTATTTCCGCTGAGCTATTTTCGGTATCTTTGATTGAGGAATAAACAGGGATGCTGAAGCGCGGGGTAAACTGGATCTGCGCATTCCCTGTTTTTTGTTTTGGCTTGATTTCTTCGAGGGCTCTTTTTTCATCAAATAATATCGCGCATAGATGCTCTTGAGCGGCGTCTTTAGGGACCTTTATCAGAAACTTTGCCTCGGCGTATTCACCGGGATTTAATTTGAATTTTGTCTTTTCAAACTGGAACCAGTCCCGGCAGGACGGCATTGTCCTTTTTTCCTTTTCGGGCGGCCGGGTGGCACTTTCCGAAAACACATATCTGTACTCGCCGGTTGACACAAAAATATTTACCGCAAACTCTGATGAATTTTTTAGTTTAAAAACCCCGGAATAGGTTTTCCCCGCGCTTAGACTGTACTCAAGGCGCATAGGATCTATCTCAACGGCATTACAGCGCATAGTGCATAGTACATAGTCCATAGATAAAATAAGGAAAAACAAGGTAATGACGCTTGCGACTTGCGACTTGCGACTTGCGACTTTATTCATGGGGCGGGTATGAGTTCAATATAAAGATTGCTTGTGTAATTGCCTTCAACGGCCTTTTCGTCGAAATAGGCGGCAAACCTGAGGTCAAACGGAGTTTGAATAGTCGTGTCCCCGAGAGGGTTATCATCTTCGGTAAAAAGGGTTTTATCCGGGCCTGATACCCAGTCCGCGTTTCTAGGGTCTATCGCCATAATTACGCAGTCCGTATAACTGCCCATACCCACTTCTTTGGCCGGTTTGTAGGGTTTATAATTCTCGTCGTTTATATCAGGCATGGTAACCCAGACATCCTTTCCGAAGTTTGGGCAGTTCATTTCCAGGGGTATGGTAAATTGGCCGTCTTCCGAGATAAGCCCCGCTCTGCTTTTAGCCGCTAATGAGCCTGCCAGGGGCATAAAATTCGTATTATCCGTGTAAATACGTATTATCCACGGATAAGGCCCGTTATAAGTTCCGTATACCGCTACCTTTCCTATTTCAAATTTACCCGGTTTTGTGATATTAAAGCTTAAAGAACCCTTAAAGCTGTAGGTTCCAAAAGAGGGGACTGTTCCTACAGTCCTTATTTCGGTTTTTGAGGCATAACAGAAATCAGCAGGTAGCAGGTAGTAGGTAGTAGGTAGTAACGTCAAGGTAACGATACATTTAAGAGCTAGAAAGCCATTACGCATTTGTTTTTAAAAATCTCCCTTTTTCTTAATCTTAATAAATATTATCACATAAAGTAAAGAAGTGCAAGAAAAAATCCCCCTTGTGTAATAAATTTACACAAGGGGGGAGATGCCTTACTACTAACACCTATAGCCTACAAACCTAGAACTTATATGCGCCGCCAACCGTAAATGCTGTCTCGTCTATAAACCTTCCTTCGAAATTTAACGCCCACTTGTTGTCAATCTCTAAGTCCGAACCCACTACGATACCTACGTAATCTTCGCCCCTGTATGTCCATGAGGTAGTGCGGTTAACGCCTGAAGCGCGATACGCAATATTGTCGTCCGTTTCTGTAGTGAAGTGGGAAAACTTCACGCCCAGATAAGGATCGATCACGTATTTTTCCGAAAGGAAAAATTTCTTGCTTACGAAAGGCGTTGCCTGGAACTCAAAATTGACGATGTCGCCGGAGACGTTGGTCGCGTTGTCGGAGCTGTTGTACTTTATTTTATCAGCGCCTACTTTGTACATACTGAATTGCGTATCAAGCCCTAACTTCCAGCCCTCAGCAATCTCTTTAGCGCCGCTAACGCCTACGCCCCATAGAAACCCGTAATCGGTGTCTATTTTCAGATTATTGCCTGAGGTATCCTCATCCTTAATCGTTCCGCCGTCAGAAGCGCCCAATTTCGCGTAAACATTAAAATACGGCGTCAACCCCATAGCCAACTTTCCATAAATTTGATTTGTGTCTTCCACTTCAAATTTATTTCTATTCTCCCCCTTTTTAATATCCCTGTTAAATATGTAGTTGTCCTCAACGCTTGCGGAGAATTTCATATGGCCGAGAGGCTTAGTGGAATCGGTAACAGCGGCAGCAAATAACGGTGATGCGATAAGCAGCATAGCAACAAAAATTATCGCTATCTTTTTCATTTTTCACCCCCTTTCTTTTTTATTCAATAAAGATATCATATAAATTTGGTTCTGTCAAGGAGAATTGACTTGCAATTGCGGAGAATCCAATGTATATTACTAAAAAAGGAAAAGCCAACCCTTGAAAACAGGTATTAAGGTCACAAAAAACGCCATTTCTTTAATAGCGCGAGAGACGCTTAACAAAGGCGCGCTTTTTGTCTTGCTCATATTGATAGGCAGGGTTTTGGGGAAAGAGGCCCTGGGCAGGTATTCGCTGGCTATTGCCATTTCTCAGGTTTTTTTCTTCGGGACAGAGCTTGGGCTTAATACCCTGCTTATACGCGAGGTGGCCAGGGACAAGCTGCTTGCCGGAAAATTTCTTATAAATATCGGCGCCCTGCGTGTTATAACAGGCGCCCTTACGATGGGCTTTATATGGCTTACCGCCTCTGGGTTAGGGGCGAAGGGAGAGGCCGCGGCCGTGATATATTTGTGCGGCCTTTCGTATTTTTTTGTTAACATAACTAACGTATATACGTCTATCTTTCGCGCCTTTGAGAAGATGGAACTCGAACTTTTAGTCTCTTTGCTGAAGAATATTATATTCCTGCCTATAGCCATATGGATGCTTTTTAATAATCTGGGGCTTATCGCAATTTTTAATATCTTTTTGATTTCAAATACCGTTGCGTTAGTTATCGCGGCATTTATTTTTATAAGAAAAATAAAGGCGCCTATTAGATGGGAGGCGGATTTTGGTTTTTGGAAGGCGCAAATGGCACAGACCTCAGCGCTTTGGTTTAGCCAGATGTTCGGGGTTGCCTATCTGAAAGCCGCCCCGCTTTTGTTATTCAGGATGAAAGGGGAGGAGGCAGTCGGGCTTTACAATGCCGGGTTTGTTATTGTGGACGGTTTTTGGGTGTTAACGGGCTGTTTTATATATTCGGTTTTTCCGGTGATTTCACGCTTGAGCGCGAGCGAGGCAAGGAAGGAATATCTGAACGGTTTTAAGGTTATCTTTGCCGCTTTTTTAATTTTAATGGGGATTTTTATTTTAACCGCTAAAAACCTTGTGCCTTTATTTTATGGGGTGAAATTTCTTGAGATTACGCCTTTATTCAGGCTCCTTGCGATCGCGTCTCTTTTAGTCGCGCTGGATACATATAACGGGATGACGATAATAGCTATAAGAAAACAGTTTTTGCTCCCTTTTATAAACGGGGCGGGCCTCTTGATAAATCTTGTGCTTAACGTACTTTTCATCTCAAGGTTTAGTTATTTTGGTTCCGCGTACGCCCTGCTTGCAAGCGAATCGCTTATTTTTATTTCCCTGTTCCTGTGCCTGAGGAAATTTCTTCTGAAAAGTAAAGAGGCGGAAGTTTTAGCATGAAATTAGGGGTAGTATCTCTTTTAATCCTGGTTCTTGCGGGGCTGGCGCTGGGCCTTTTAATCTCCGGGCTTCCCACAGGTATTACCATTTCTATTCTTGGCGGCATAGTTGTTTTTTATCTTGTTTTTTTCCATCCCGGATTAATTATAGCGATTTTGTTATGCGTTGCCCCTTTTAACATTTTATGGATAGGGATCGGCGCTACTGCGCCGGAGATTATTTATAGCGCCGTATATATCCTTCTTGCTTTCTCCTGGATTTTTAAGAAAGCCTTAGGCATTATTTTTTTGGACAAGACCGAAAAGATATCCTCTCCGATAAGCGCGCCCCTTATCGCGTTTTTTTGTGTTACCTGCCTGGCTTGCGTCATAGGCGTATTGCGCGGCCATGAATTTTTTCACTGGGCCAGCGACCTGAACGCGATTATGTGTTACGGCCTTTGTTTTATAATGCTGGACACTATTAAGAATAAAAGGCAGTTGTACGGGCTCTTTGTATTACTGGTTATCTCAGCGGTATTAGGGCTCTTGAGGGGCCTGTATTATTTATTGGCGGCCAACCCCGGCGCGGACATAGGCATGGATATTATTTACCGCGGGCTGGCCAAGCTGAGAAACGCCAGTGCGTTTTCTCTGGTTATGTTTATAATCTCTGTGGCTATGGTTACTGTTTTGCCTAAGGTCCGCAGGCGGGTTCTTTTTATATTCCTGTCGCTTTTTTTTAGCGCTATGCTAATGACGTCTTACGCCAGATCGGTCTGGATAGCGGCTGTTTTCGGGCTGGCGTTTTTATTTTTTGTATCTTTGGGTAAACAAAAGATCAACTTCTTAAAATTGGCCTTAGTGGCTATACTGGCGCTGTCATTGTACTTCTCGGTCGCCATGTCGGTTCCTACCGATAACCCTTTATTTAAGTCCGTATATGCTATTGAAAAAAGGTATAAATCGATGTTTACCGCGAAAGAAGAGCCTTCTATCATGACAAGAGGCTCGGAATGGCAGGAGGCCAAGAGAAAGGCCCTTGAACATCCCTTTTTCGGAAACGGCCTTGGCACAGAGATTACCTATTTCAGGTACGATACATGGCTTCGCACGCAGACCTGGGATACCACAAGATATGTCCACAATGCCTATCTTTATCTGTTCCTGAATATGGGCGGCCTGGGCCTGATCTCGTTTTTGTGGTTTTGCTTTTTCTTTATTAGATATGGCCTGCGCCTTTACGGTTCTCTTGAGATCGGCATGGATAAGGCGCTCGTCCTCGGCATAGTTTCAAGCTTCGCCTCGCTTATGATAGTTTCATTGGCAGGGCCGTTTTTGACATCTCCGATACTGACTATGTGGCTCGGGTTCTTTATAGGCGCGCTTGTAATAATCGACAGGTCTCGGACCCCGGATCCCGGACCCCGGACCCCGGACCTATTATGAATATTTTATACATCACCCCCAGATTTCCCTATCCGCCCAACCAGGGCGATAAGGCGGTGATTTATAACCACCTTAAATTTCTTTCAGCGGCAAACCAGATTACGCTGCTTTCTCTTATCCGGAATGAAAGCGAGACAGAGGGCATCCCGCATATTTCGGATTACTGCTCCAGGATAGAGGTCTTTAAAAAAAGGCCAAACCTGTCCGCCGCGAATTTCCTTACCGCTGTCTTTAAGAAAGACCCGTTTACCGTTATAAGATATTATTCTCCGAAAATGTTCAGGCGCTCAAAGGAGCTTATTGAATCCGGCGGGTTTGACGTGGTCCATGCCGCCTTTTATTACATGGGGCAGTATGTAATAGATAAAAAAATAACGGTTCCCGGGACAACGGCCGCTATACTGGATACGCATAACATAGAATATCTTGTGTATTCAAGGTGCGCGCGGCTGGCAAGAAATCCTTTTATTAAATTATTTATGAAATTAGAGGCCATGAGAATCAGGGGGTATGAATCGCGGATATATAAAAGGTTTGATAAATGTATCGCCTTCTCCGAGCTGGATAGAAAAAATATTACAGCGTTATCGGGCGCTTCAAATATTGCGGTTAACCCCGCCTGCATAGAGTTGCCCGCGGCCTCGCAAACGGATGACCGGCAACGCGAGGAGAAGGATACCGTATTGTTCTTCGGCTTTTTAAATACGTTTGCCAATGACGATGCCGTCAGATTTTTTTATAATGATATCCTCCCGCTTATCAGAGAAAAAATGCCCGGGATAAAATTTATTATCGCAGGAAAATGCCCCACAAGGCATGTAGTTAATTTAAAAAAGGATCCCGGCGTGCGGTTTCTGGGAGCGGTACCTGATATCAGGGAGGTACTGAAAAAAGCGGCTTTGGTTGCTGTCCCGCTCAGGTTAGGCGGAGGGACCAGGATAAAGATTCTGGAGTCGTGGGCCGCGTCCAAGGCCGTGGTTTCAACCTCTATCGGCGCCGAGGGCGTGGATGTGGCGGATGGCAGAGACATAGTTTTGGCCGATACTGCCCGCGCGTTTGCGGATGCCGTCGTTAGCCTGCTCAAAAATGACGCCAGGAGAAAAGAGATCGGCCAGGCGGCTTTTAATAAGGTACGTGAATATTATAATCCCGCGAAGGTTATCGGCAACCTGGAGAAGATATATAAAGAAACACTGGAAGAAAACGCGTAATTTGGATATTAAAAAATGGACAATAAATATCTTGTAGATATTGTGATATTGAACCTTAATCAGGAGGCGGACACCGCGGAGTGCATCCTGTCCTTAAAGAGGATGTATTATAAAAATTACAGGGTTATCCTGGTTGATAACGGCTCAACCGATGGTTCGGGTTTCCGTATCAAAGAAAGGTTCAGGGATGTCCAATTTTTAAGGAGCGAGGAAAACCTTGGTTTTGCCGGCGGCTGCAACATGGGTATCAGGTATTCTCTGGAGAACAGCCGGGCAAATTATATTTTACTCCTGAACAATGATGCGGTGGTAAGCGAAAGCCTGTTGACCGCGCTTCTTGAGACAGTTCAGCCGGATAGGGCAATCGGCATCGCGGGCGCGGTGAATTATTATTATTTCTGGCCGGATAAGGTGCATATGGCGGCTCACAGGTTTTTCTGGTGGCTGGGGATGCAGGGCATACTGACCGCAATCGAAGGTAAATCTAAAGAAGTCCAAAGCGTATCGGGTTGCTGCATGATGATAAAAAAAGAAGTTGCGCAGAAGACAGGGCTGTTTGATGAGCGCTTTTTTATATATTACGAAGACGCGGACCTATGTTTAAGGGCGCGCAAGGCCGGTTTTAAGGTGGTGGCGGTCAGCGCGGCGAAGGTATGGCACAAGGTAAATAAGGTATTGGGAACGAAAACGCCGCGGGAATATTATATCTATACGAGGAATCAGCCGCTTTTTATGATTAAGCACTGCCCTAAGATATTTTTAGCTAATTATTTTATAGTTTATTTTTTAAAGGTCTCCATACGGATAATTTATTTTTTTGTGACATTCAGGCGGGTTATCTCCGTAGCGGTCGTTAAGGGGTTTCTGGATTTTGTGACAGGCAATTTCGGAAAGGGAAGATTATTTGAATAAGATAAAGGTGCTGCATATCTCGCAGGCGGCAGGCGGCGTGCAAAGGCATGTGATAGACATTGTCTCAAGGCTTGATAAAAATATGTTTGAGATAGTGGGCGCCTGCCCGCCGCAGGATTTGATAAAAGGGGTTTCGGCAGATAAGGAATCCTTTATTGAGGCGTTTAAAAGGGCCGGCGTGAGGGCCTATCCCATAAAAATGTGCCGGGAGATAAGGCCGGTTGGCGATTTATTCTCGCTGTTTGGGATTTATAAGCTTATAAAAAAAGAAAGATTTGATATAGTGCACGCGCACAGTTCAAAGGCGGGCTTTCTTGCCAGGGTCGCGGCGAAATTGGCAGGCGTGCCCGTGATTGTTTATACGCCGAATAATTTCGCGTTTGACAGGCCCGGCTATATGGCGGCGCAGAGAATTTTTTATTCGGCGATTGAGAGGCTTGCCGGGCTTTTTTGCGATATGGTATTCGCCGTCTGCAAGGATGAAAAGGACCTGGCTGTAAGATTGGGGGTTTTGCCCAAAGAAAAAATTACCGTTATAAGCAATGTCATAAACGCCTCGAAGTTATCGCCCGCGGTAGATGTCCTAAGGAAACACAGAGAATTAGGCATAGGAGAATCCGAGCGGGTAATAATCTCGGTGGGCCGCGCAGCCCGGCAGAAATCCCCGAAGGACTTTGTGCTTGCCGCTCAGAAGGTTTTAGAAAAGAGAAAAGATGTAAAGTTTTTATTTTTAGGCGACGGGCCGCTTTTCAAAAAAACAGAGAGGCTTATCAATAGGAAAAAACTTTCGGGGAATGTGAAATTATTGGGCTGGCGCAATGACGCCTCAGAGGTTATCGCCGCAAGCGACATATTTGTCCTGTCCTCTTTATGGGAGGTGCTGCCGAACCATAGCCTGCTGGACGCGATGGCCCTGTCCAAGCCCGCGGTAATAACCGCCGCCTCCGGCGCAAGGGAGGCGGTAATAGACGGGTTTAACGGTTATGTAGTCAGCGCTGGGGATTATCAGGCCCTGGCGAACGCCATTCTGAAACTTCTGGATTTATCTAACGGGGAACTCAAGAAGCTTGGAAAACATTCTAAAGAGATGTTTGAAAAGAGGCTCACCCCGGAAGATGTAGTTAAAATTATAGAGAATACCTATACAGGCCTGCTGTATAAAAAAAGAAAGATAAATGCGTAAGATAATAATTATAATACTGCCTCTTTTGAGCGTGTTAAATTTTTCCTGCGGCCAGATGCAGACCAATGATGGAAGGGCGCCGTTCGGTGTTTGCGTTGATCTGGCTGAGTGTAAGGATGAGAAAACCCCGCCCCTTATAAAAGAGGCCGGTATACAATGGGTAAGGCAGCAGATCCGCTGGGATTACATTGAGCCGAAAAAGGGGGAATTCCACTGGGAAGATTTTGACAGGGCGATAGAGAATGAATATAAGAACGGCTTAAACGCGTTCGGCCAGTTTCACTGGTTCAGCTGGTCCGACCCGACAACAGGCAACGATGAAGCAATAAAGAACTGGGCCCATTTTGTCTCTTTGGCGGTAGCCAGGTATAAGGATAAAATAAAATATTGGGAAGTGTGGAACGAGGAGGATTTTGATGGTTTCTGGAAGGCGCCGAACGCGGCAAATTATGTAAAACTGCTTAGGGCGACTTATCTCGCCGCGAAGAAAGAAGACCCCGGCTGCAAGATTATCCTGGGCGGGCTTATGGGCTGGGGCGGCACGCAAGTGTACTTTCCTTTTATTGACGGGGTTTATAAAAACGGCGCCAAGGATTATTTTGATATCGTCGCCTTCCATCCCTACACGATGCCGTACGAGCCTTCGAAGGACAATCTACTAAAGAGAAAGATAGATGATGTGCTCTGGAGGATGAAAAACAACCATGATTCCAACAAACCAATCTGGATTACGGAGCTGGGCTGGCCCAGCAACAAATTGCTGGATCCCTCATCGGAAAGAGGGGTGACCCCTGACGAGCAGGCAGGGTATCTTGTTGAGGCGCTTGAGATTTGTCTGTCTTATCCGCAGATCAAAAAGGTGTTCTGGTACGGTTTCAGGGATGTTGGGACATCCATATTTGACAGCGAGCATCACTACGGGCTCATAACAAATAATCTTGAACTGAAACCTTCTTATAAGGCATACAGGGATTTTATCTCTAAATGGGGCAGGCAGGGCCAATAGGTATGTTATATATCAGGGGTTATAATTTCTTAAAACGCGCCGCGGATATTATTATTTCATTACTCGGCATAATCTTATTAAGCCCGCTTTTTGTTGTTGCGGCCGTTCTCATAAAAATAGATTCAAAAGGACCTTTCATTTTCAAACAGATACGAGTGGGCCAGGACAGCAGGCATTTTTTATTTTATAAATTCCGCACCATGAGGCATGGTTCCGAAAGGTTAAAGGACAGCCTGCGGCATCTAAGCGACGTGGACGGGCCGGTCTTCAAAATAAAAAAAGACCCCCGGATTACCAGGATTGGCAAGTTCTTGAGAAAATCCAGCATGGATGAACTGCCGCAGCTGTTTAATGTTTTAAAAGGCGATATGACCCTGGTCGGGCCCAGGCCGCCGCTTCCCGAGGAAGTGAAGAAATACGGGAGGCGGGAATTAAAGAGATTAAGCGTGAAGCCCGGGCTCACCGGTTTGTGGCAGGTCAGCGGCCGGAACGATATATCCTTTTTAGAGTGGGTGGAGCTGGACCTGTATTATATTGAGCATAGGTCGTTGATGTTGGATTTAAAAATATTAATAAGCACTATCCCGGCGGTATTGTCGGGTAAAGGGGCGTATTAAAGCTGTAAAAATCGGAGGCGCATATGCCATTTTGGAAAAAGCTTTTCACGCTTGGCGCGGATGAAATATATAACCGCGCGATGGCCTATTATAACAACTGCCAATACAAAGAGGCGATAGCGGAATTTGATAAAATCATTCAGAGGGACAGGGGCGGCGCCAGGCTGCATAAAGAACTTGCCAGATTTTATAAAAGCCAGGCGTATAGAAACTTCGGGATCATACATATGCATGAAGGCCGGTTTGACGACGCCATACTGGATTTTAATATGGCGCTTGAGATTATACCCGACAGCATCATCCTGCACAGCCATCTGGGGATTTGCTACAATAATGTCGGCAGGTTTAATAACGCGATCGCGGAATTTGAAAGGGTCCTGGATGATAAAGAGAGCGATGCCCAGGCCTCTATAAGGCTGGGCCTGGCCCTGAGAAACCAGGGGCTGTATGACAGGGCTGTTGATGAATTGCAGTCGGCGATAAGGATCAATCCGCACCATGCGGACCTGCATTATTTTTTAGGCATTGTCCTGTGCAATAAGAACGAGTATAATGAGGCGATACAGGAATTTAACAAGGCCCTCCAGATAAACCCGAATTACGCCGAGGCCCTGTCAAAACTTCGTTTTTTATATATAGTGAAGGAACAGCCGTCCTCGCCTTCAGCGGTTGCGGCCAAGGAAGAACTTTTTAAGGCGATCACAATATCTTTAAACCTTACGCCTTTTGCCTCGCCGGATATTTCCAAAAAGGACATCGGGCTTTATAACACACTTATATATATTTATCATCAGATCCTTAAAAAGCACCCTAATTACGCGGACATACATTTTAAACTGGCGCAGATTTACGAAAATCAGGAGAAATTCGCTGACGCAGAAAAGGAATTCAAGATGGCCCTGGAAATAAACCCGAATTTTGTTCAGGCCAGGATAAATCTCGGTTTTTTATATAAAGAGTTAACCAGATTTGAGGACGCGGCGCGCGAATTTAATTTTGTGCTGGAGAAAAACTTTTCATATCCCATTATTGCCTTTGACCTGGGCCTCATTTATAAGCGGTTGAATAAGATCAAAGAGGCGGTTAAGGCGTTTCAGATGGCGCTGGAGTTTGACCCCGGTTTTGAAGAGGCGCAAAGGGAGTTGAGCAATATATCTAACCCTGGCGGAAAATAATTCTGCTTTGCCCCTCACATGGAAAACTCCAGTGGGGCTTCGCAGGAATAAATTTCTACGAAGCCATACCCCTATTTACGAATTGAATGGCGGAGTAGAAAATTCTTTACATTATAATTATATTTTAGTAAAATCCTATCTAGAGAGAAAGAGAGGACGTATATATGTCAGGACATTCAAAATGGGCGACGATAAAACACAAGAAGGGCGCGATTGACGCCAAAAGGGGCCAGCTGTTCACAAAGCTGATTAAGGAGATAAGCATTGCCGCCAAGGGCGGGGGGAATGCAGATACAAATCCACGGCTGCGCACGGCGATACAAAAGGCCAAGGACTCCAACATGCCCACCGATAATATCGACCGCGCGGTAAAAAAAGGAACCGGCGAGCTGCCCGGCGTTACGTACGAAGAGGCCACATACGAAGGTTACGGCCCGGGCGGGGTCGCGATACTTGTTGAAGTTGTGACGGACAATAAGAACCGCGCCTCAAGCGAGATAAGGAGCATATTTTCCAAAAAAGGCGGTAATATGGCGGGCGCAGGCGCCGTAAGCTGGATTTTTGAGAAAAAAGGCCTTTTCATTGTAAATAAAAAAGCGATCGAAGAAGATAAGCTGATGGACATCGTCCTTGAGGCAGGGGCTGAGGACATGGTTTCAGAGGATGAGACTTACGAGATAAAGAGCGGCCAGGCCGATTTTGATAAAGTGCGAAAGGCCATTGACGCGAATAAGATAAAGGTTGAGTCCGCCGAAATAACGATGCTGCCTAAAAATACCATAGCGTTGGGCGGCGATGACGCGAAACAGGTCCTTGCGCTGGTGGAAGCCCTCGAGGAACACGAAGACGTTCAGAACGTATACGCTAATTTTGATATCCCCGACGATATTCTAAAGACATTAGAAGGTTAAATGCGGATCCTTGGCATTGACCCCGGCCTGGACACTACCGGTTACGGCATAATCGACGACGCGAAAGAGAGATTTGTTTTATTGGAAGCGGGCGTGATCAGGACACCCCCCAAGGAAAGAATAGAAAAACGGCTTAAAAAGATTTACCGCGGCGCGCAGGAATTGATAAAAAAATATAAGCCAAAGGTATTGGTCCTGGAGCAGCTTTATTCGCACTACAAACACCCCGTGACATCGATACTCATGGGGCATGGGCGCGGCGTGATCTGCCTTGCCGGCAGCGAGCATAATCTGGAAGTGGTCAGCTACCCCGCCAAGAGGATAAAGAAGGCCGTTACCGGAAACGGCAACGCCTCAAAGGAGCAGGTCCAGCGGATGGTTGAGAACGTCCTGGGGATAAGCCAAACGGATATACCCGTTGATGTGACGGATGCCCTGGCCGCCGCTATAACCCATAGTTATGTAAAGAGGGCGGTAGATGTATCATGATATCGCATATCTGCGGCAAGATTATTGAGAAAAAGGATTCAAGCGTTATCCTGGAAGTGCAGGGGATAAGCTATGAGGTCTGGCTCCCGCCCGCGGTTATGAATTCGCTGGACGGCACGGTAAACTCCGACGGAAATTTAAGGCTTGTAACCTATTATTATCATCAGGTAGACCAGTCCAAGGCCCTGCCCGTTTTAATCGGCTTTTTAAACGAGATAGAAAAAGATTTTTTTGAACAGTTTATCACGGTTTCAGGCATAGGGCCTAAGGCGGCCTGCAGGGCGCTGAGTATGCCTTTCTCCGAGATCGCCGACGCCATCGACAGGGCGGATATGGCTTTATTAAAGACCTTGCCTGGCATAGGCGAGCAAAGGGCAAGGGAGATAATAGCGAAACTGCAGGGCAAGGTGGCCAGATTCGGCCTGATTCAGGATAAAGATTTTAAACCCGCGCCCAAGGTCAAGGATGACATAAAAGATGAGGCCTTGAGCGTGCTTCTTCAGCTTCAGTATAAGAAAAAGGAAGCCGAGGATATGATTAACAAGGCAATAGCGCGTAATCCCGAGATTGACACCTGCGAGGGCGTATTAAACGAAGTGTACAGGCAAAAGACGAAAAAATAATATGGAAAAATTCACAACGCCGATATTAAAAGGCCGGGAAAAGAACGGCCCGGTTCTTGGCCAGGAAAATGAGGAGGATTTAATATTAAACCTTTCGCTAAGGCCGCAGGCCCTGAAGGATTTTGTTGGCCAGAAGAATGTAATAGACAATCTCCTGATCTCGATTCAGGCGGCCAAGAAAAGGAAAGAGCCCCTGGAGCATGTCTTATTTTCAGGGCCGCCGGGCTTAGGTAAGACCACGCTTGCGCATATAATCGCCGGCGAGATGGGTACAAAGATTACGGCGACGAGCGGCCCCGCGATAGAGCGCGCGGGAGACCTGATAGGCGTGCTGACAAATCTCGGAAAGGGCGATATACTTTTTATTGATGAGATCCACCGGCTCTCAAAGGTCGTGGAGGAATTTTTATATCCGGCGATGGAGAGCTTTCAGATAGATTTTGTTATAGATAAGGGGCCTTACGCCAAGACTATAAAATTCAACCTCAAAACTTTTACGCTTATCGGCGCGACCACAAGGGCGGGGCTTTTAGCCGCTCCCTTGAGAGGCAGGTTCGGGCTTTTATATCATATGGATTTTTATGAGGAACCGGACCTGGTGAAGATCCTTAAGCGTTCCGCGCAGATTTTGAAGATAAAGATAGACCAGGACAGCCTTCTTGAGATAGCCAGGCGCTCAAGGGGCACGCCCCGGATTGCGAACAGGCTGCTCAGGCGCGTGCGCGACTGGGCAGAGGTTAAATCAGCCGGCAAGATATCAAATGAAGCGGTGGACAAGGCGCTCTCCGCCCAGGGCATAGACAAAAACGGCCTTGATAACCTGGACAGGAAGGTGCTGCAGGCTATAGTAGATGTATTTAAAGGCGGCCCCGTAGGCATAGACGCGCTTGCGGCCACGCTTAACGAGGAGCGGGATACCATCGCCGACATAGTTGAGCCGTATCTTTTGAAGATAGGATTTTTAAAACGCACCCCGCGCGGGAGACAGGCTACAAATCTGGCGTATGAAAATTTGTCTGGCAAGAAGGAAACGCAAAAAGAGTTGTTTAAATAATATATGAAATTATTATTACATATATGCTGCGCCCCATGCAGTATTTACGTTGTCAATCAATGTAGGGAGGCCGTTGGCCAAGTAACGGGTTTTTATTTTAATCCGAACATCTATCCGTATCAGGAATATCTAAACAGGCAGGGCGCTCTTGAGGCATATTCTAAAAACGCGGGCCTTGAGGTTATTTATCCGGGATATGACCCGGAAGAGTTTTTTAGGAAGATAAACTATAATGAGGCACAACCGGACAGGTGCCGCATCTGCTGGAAAATGAGATTGGAAAAAGCCGCCTTGTACGCAAGAGAAAATGGTTTTGACAGTTTTTCAACGACCCTTCTGATAAGCCCGTACCAGGACCATGCGGCAGTAAAAGCCATAGGCGAAGAACTTGCGGAAAGATCGGATATAAGTTTCTATTATAGAGATTTCAGGACCGGATTCAGGGAGTCGCAGGCAGAGGCGCGCAGGCAGAATTTATACCGGCAGAAATACTGCGGGTGTATTTACAGCGAGACGGAGAGCAATAAAAAAAAGGAGCCGTTGGAAAATGTCAGAATTTAACTGGATTGGAAAATCGTTGATATTTTTTGGCATAGTATTTATTTTTGTCGGCCTCGTATTTATTATGGTGAATCTTCCCGGCGGGCATCCGTGCCGCCTTAATTATATCGGGCGCCTGCCCGGAGACATATGTATCCATAAAAAGAATTTTACCTTCTTTTTTCCTCTTACAACGTCCATCCTCATCAGCCTTATCCTCTCCCTGGTATTTTATTTATTTTCCAAGAAATGACCCGCCGCCGTATATTCTATTGTTTGTGCCTCCTATTATTCAACAGCAGCCTATCGTACGCGCAGGAAATAAAAAGCGCGGATATTATCCGTGTCTGCGTTTTAAAGAACGCGGATAGCGTGAAATTATCCTTGAATACCAATTACAGGATTTATTCGCGGGATGATAAATTGGTAAAAGAGGGCAAGTCATTATATCATGTCAAGGTAGCAGCGGCGCCGGGGGGCTTGCTGCTTGGCAAGTCCCCGATAAGCTCAGACGTTATTAAGATAAGGCCGGATAAAGACGGCAGGATATATATTGATAGATGGCGTTTCAGGGGCGAAGTGGATATTTTTAAAACCTCAGACCTGAAGCTGGTTGTTGTGAATTATTTGGACGTCGAGGGCTATTTATACGGCGTTTTATACCACGAGGTATCCCATTATTGGCCGTATGAAGTGCTCAAGGCGCAGGCGATTGTGGCGCGCACTTACGCCCTTTATCAGAAAAAGCTCATGCAGGATAAGCCCTACGATTTGACCGCTGATATATATTCGCAGGTCTACGGAGGCCGCACCGCTGAGAAATACAGGACTAACAAGGCAGTGGATTTGACAAAAGGCAAGGTCCTGACATATAACGGCGAGATATTCCCAACCTATTATCACGCTACCTGCGGCGGTTTTACCGAGGACGCGGCTAATCTTTGGAAGACAGACCTGCCGCCGCTGAAGGGCGCAGAGTGTAAATTCTGTAAAGGGTCAAAGCATTTTAACTGGACAAGAAAGATTAAGCTTAAGGACATGGAGGCGGCGCTGGCAATGGCCGGCTATAAGGCAGAGGGGATCACCGATATAAAGATTGAAAGCAGAAACCGCTCCAACAGGATAAATAATCTTATAATCGCGGGCGCTTCCGGCGAATTGAAGGTTCCGGGCAAGGATTTCAGGAATGCGCTTGGGCCAAACCTGCTTAAGAGCAATAATTACGATGTCAACATAGTAA
>Ga0105164_10000251_pt1 | contig 40047 bp, 29 predicted proteins | sample VDWuncwatermetaG_FD_89674 | JGI IMG/M metagenome (GOLD analysis project Ga0105164, IMG submission 89674) | Wastewater microbial communities from Netherlands to study Microbial Dark Matter (Phase II) - VDW unchlorinated drinking water | ecosystem: Environmental > Aquatic > Freshwater > Drinking...
GACTCCCAACAAAAATCAGGAGTCTGCTTCAAGTTGAAATCGGTTACAAAAAAATATCGCATTAAGTAAATTGTATTCAATTGATTACTATGAAACTAAACCCGTATCTCCGGACAGCAGTGTAAGGATTTCTAAAAAACATGACGATTATGATGCGGCGGGTTAAGCGGATTTTATTCAGGATGGGGTTGTGGCACATGAGAAAAAAATACTTCTTTTGTGGGCGTTTTGTCCCGGCAGTTTGGTCGAAAAAGCAGGACAAATTGAGTGTGTGGCGAGATAAGTTGAGTATGCCTAAATAAGGCACGAGGCACGTAAATGCTCGCGCCCAGTCGAACAAGGGGGAATGAGGTGCGGCTTAGAATGGTTTAATTTTAGTTAGACAACATCAAAGCGTACCATCATGGCGTGATCTTCGTGAATAGTATTGTGGCAGTGCATCATGTATCGACCTTTCATGTCGCGGAAGTCGAGGTAAATGCGTGCGCTGGCAGAAAATCCCAAGCCCGTTTCATTAAAGGGCATTAGTTTAATGGTGTCTTTTCGACCCTGCTCTTCGGGGGGCACAGGATGTCCGTCGCCGCGTGAAATGATGCGGAATTCTTCGCGGTGGATGTGGATGGGATGTGCCCAATCGCCAAAGCTGGTGATGTCCCAGTATTCGGCGGTGTTTACTTTGACAACTGCGTCTACGCGCTCTGGATCAAACAGCTCGCCGTTTACCGTCCATGCCCCATCCACATTGCTAAAATTCCACTCCCGCGTTTGCACCACAGGGCGCATTTGCGGCATTTCACGCAGCTTGGCCGGGACAACGCTGGGGTCGTTGGCAGCATTGCGGTCCACATCAAAACGTATGAGCGGGATGGGGTCAAGCAGTGTGCCCAGAGGCCCGCGCCCATCTATTTGGTCAACATTATTTTGCAAAACAATTTGGTCGCCAATTTTGTATTGTGAGAAGTCAATGATGATGTCATACCGCTCGGAGGGAGCGATGAGCAATTTGTCCATGACGAGTGGGGCTTCCAGTAAATTACCATCGGTGGCGACCAGTTGGAAAGACATGCCGTTGTTGAACTGTAAGCCATACCAGCGGGCGGGCCCCGCATCCAAAATGCGGAAGCGATACTTGCGTCGCGCCACTTTAAAATAGGGTTGTATCGCACCATTGACGGTGAAGCGATCCCCCACAAAACCGTTCATGTCAGTTTGGTCAAAAACTAACGCACCATCCGCGTCAAATTGTTTGTCTGCTAGCGCGAGTGGCACGTCGTACTCCCCGCTGGGCAGGCGGAGTGCGCGTGGATTGCTATCCGTTTCATCGCCGGAATCAACCTCATCAAACAATAAGAACATACCCGCTAACCCCTTGTAAGTATTGGGCGCAGTAAAATCTACCAAGTGATCGTGATACCACAACGTGCCGAGTGCTTCGTTGGGGTCACCCCCCGATAACATGTGTGCATAGTGATGATCTTTGTATTTGCCCGGCGGGTAAAACTCGGTGGTAAAACCATCGCTTTCCGAGCCAGTATGGCCGTTGTGCAAGTGCGTGATGATATTGTTGCGGCCAAACCCTTTGTGGTCAACAGGTAATTTATTGTGATGACGCACGATCATGGGCTTGCCATAATGCGCTTTGAAAGTAGAGCCAGGAAAAGTGCCGTCGTAACCCCAAATTTTATTGAGCGGTAGTTTTGGATGAAAGCTGTGCAAGCCCTCTTTTACGTCCACGCTGTAAAGTTCTTTGGCGGGATAATCTTTGTAAAATTGAAAGCCGGAGGTAACGGGTGCGGGATCAAGAGCCTTGATCGGGGTTTTAACGGCGGGGAGTGGCAGAGGGGCGGCGAACGGCGCGGTTGGCGGACCGATTACGGTGGCAGGCACAACACTTGGCGTATCATCAGCCAGTGCAGCACCTTTTTTGCTGGTGATAATAAAGGGAGCTGCGCCAGTTAATAGCGCGCCGCTCCCAAGCGTTTTTAATGCTTTTCTCCGGTTCATTTTCTACCTTCCCCTTTATTTTTTTGTGTCGCGCCGCTTCCCGCTACACGTGTTCAAAAGTACTCCTCCAGAAACAGACAAGCAATAAGGCGGGATACTATTTTGGGTAGTATAAACCAACCATTATTCTGGTGCATATGGACTGGCTAAAATGGTATAAATCTACCTTGCCAAATTTTTTTGTAGAGAGGACGCGCGCGGTAATAATATTTAAATTTGTGGGTCAAGGCGGCAGATCAATCATCACAGTTGCTGTTATTGCTGTTGGGGCAGTATATTTCGGCTGTACGAGAAGCAGGGGTGAATAAGGCAGGTAAACGAGGGTTAATATTGAGGGCATCATTTAACATTTTGTTTTCTGGGTCATGTGAAGTTATTTTTTCTAACTTTGTTCGGCGCAGGAATTTTAATTATTTAGAAATATCCATCTTCAAGGAAGTGTAATGGTGCAAGAATCAACAGATAAAAAAAATAATTCTGCCGCGCAGCAAGGCAAAGGTGTGCGGTCAATTTGGACCAAGATTTTTACATTGGCCGTACTGCTGGGGGTGGCAGGAATTTTCATTGCTTCGTTGCCACGCGGATTTTCGCAAGATTTTTCCTTGATCGGCAAGGGCAGCAATATTGTGGTGTTAGTACACGACCTAAACAGCGTGGCGAGTGCGAATAATATGGATGTTGTAAGCGGCACGTTACGGAAAGAATATGATAATCAGGTAACTTTTTTGGTGGCAGATGGACATTCCCCGCAAGGTAAAGCCTTCCTAGAGAATTATAGTATTGAAGAAAAAACCACCGCAGTGATATTTTTTGCGCCAGATGGCACAGCATTGGGGATTGCTTATGGTGAGCTGGATGCGGCGACTATGCGAAAGAAAATTAATCAGGCTTTTCGTTTTTAGGGCATCTCTGAAAATCCAACTTCCGTCGCCATACTGTGTTGCTCGCAAAAAATGACTCCTCACATATCAAACATATGCGTCGTCCTAATTTTTTGTTCGCGCCTTGTCTGGCTTAGTAATTTGAATTTTCAGAGATGCCCTTTAGAAACTCTATTTTGGCGCGGCTTCGGACACTACTGCCCAATCTCCCCACAAGGTTTGTAGTGCAGCAATGCTTGCAATGGCTGCTGTTTCAGCACGCAAAATGTTGTTTCCTAGGCGTACAGGTGTAAAACCAAATCGCTCAGAAAGCGCGGTTTCCTTAGTGCTGAGCCCACCTTCAGAACCAACAAGCAAGACCACATTGCCGCCCGGGTGAGGACGTTGTGTTAAAAGATGATGGCTGTCGGGAGATAACATTAATTTGCTGGATGAGGCGTGAGTGCGCTGTAAATCTGTTAACCACGTTACCAAATCTAACGGCGGATGCACCACGGGCAGCGTGTTTCGGCCACATTGTTCGCATGCCGCAACCGTGATGCCGCGCCAGTGTTCGGTGCGTTTTTCGGCGCGCTCGCCCGTTAATTTTGCGGTGCTGTATTGAGTCTGTAGGGGCTGTATCTCGTGGATGCCCAGCTCGGTCGCTTTTTGCATAATCCAATCCATTTTTTCACCCGTACATAGCGCTTGCGCTAACACGATATGCAGCGAAGATTCAGGAATAATTGGGGCACGCTTTAACTCATTTAGGAGCACTCTCTTGCCGTTTATTTCGCTTATTTTTCCACGTAGCTCGTGACCGAGCCCATCAAAAACATGCACGGCATCGTTGATGCGTAAGCGTAATACACGGCTAGCATGGTGGGCGGCAGCGGCGGGCAATTCAAATGTATTGCCCGTCAGCAGGGTTTCGGTAAACGGTATGGCAGGACAATAAAATCGCGGCGTAGACATGGGTGGGGCTGCTTATAGAATAGTGCGTGATAATATATGGGCATCTCTAAAAATCCAACTTCCGTCGCCATACTGTGTTGCTCATAAAAAATTACTTCTAACATATCAAATATATGCGTCGGCGCAATTTTTTACTCGCGCCTTGTCTGGCTTAAGAATTTGAATTTTTAGAGACACCCATATTGTCTGAAAAATTATTGCGAAGGAGTTGTCATGGTCAGTTTAAATCCCCCTGTTTGTGATTTTGGGTGGAAGGCGCGGGATTTTAAATTGCGCGGCGTGGATGGCAAAGAGTACACGTTAGAAAATGCGTGGGGTAAAAATGGTTTGTTGGTCATGTTTATTTGCAATCATTGCCCTTACGTCAAATCTATTCGCGAACGCATTGTGCGCGACACGCAAGCGTTACTGCCGTACGGTATCAACAGCATCGCCATTATGTCGAATGACCCTGTGGAATATGCAGAAGACTCATTTGAGAACATGCAAAAAATTGCCCAACAATATGCCTTTCCATTTCCTTATGTGTGGGATGCAACGCAGCAAGTAGCCAAAGATTATGGTGCGGTTTGCACGCCGGATTTTTTTGGTTTTAATGCGCAAATGGAGTTGCAATATCGCGGGCGGCTGGATGCTTCGCGCAAAGAATTGGTGGCAGATGCCTCGCGTGATTTGTTTAACGCCATGGTGCAAGTCGCGCAAACGGGCAAAGGACCAGTCGATCAAATTGCCAGTATGGGTTGCTCTATAAAATGGCAGAAAAATTAAGGGCATCTCTAAAAATCCAACTTCCACCCGCAAGGGGTAGACCGTGGTTGTAAAGCCGATGAATCGGCAACAACCACGGTGCAAACTCCGTCCAGTCTTTGACTGGCAACGGATTTGCCTACCCTTGCGGTGCACCGTCGCCATACTGTGTTGCTCACAAGTGGGGTAAGCAGGCAATCCGCGTAGCGGATGCTCGCAAAAAATGATTTCTAACATATCAAACATATGCGTCGTCATCATTTTATGTTCGCGCCTTGTCTGGCTTATAACCAGCCTGCGTGTGTTGTTGGGGCTTTAGCCCCTTACAACCACGGTGTACCCCTTGCGGGTGCACTTGGCCGCTGTCTTTTGGCGGCCTAGTGGAATGGCTAGTTGTTTAATCAGGAATTTTAATTTTTAGAGACACCCTTGCAATTACAACCCATAAATTCAAGCGTAAATTTTATATGTCCACTATTCTTAAAAAGAAAAATATGACTGCTAATCTCACCATGAGTGCCACGCTTAAAGCGGTGGTGGCAGCCGTGAAATTAGTGGCAGCAGAAGAAATTATGCCGCGCTATTTGAAGGTGGCACACCAGCACAAAAATGATGGCAGCTTGTGTACCGAGGCGGACATTGCCGCGCAAGAGGCACTTACGCGCAAGTTGCAGGCCATCCTCAACGTGCCTGTGCTGGGCGAAGAAATGACCACCGCGCAGCAAGAGGCCGTATGGGGTGATGGCTTGCAAACCATGTGGTGCGTGGACCCGATAGATGGCACTTCAAACTTTGTACACGGCCTGCCTTTTTTTGCAGTGTCTGTGGCTTTAATTCGCGAAGGTAAAAGTGTGATGGGCGTGGTGTATGACCCTGTGGCGAAAGAGGCGTTTGCTGCCGAAAAAGGGCGCGGCACATTTCTAAATGGCAGCAAGTTACAGGGTCGCACCGCTATCGCCGCGTTGTCAGGCGCGCTGGCTAATGTTGATTTCAAACGGCTTAACGCGCAGCTCATTGCTGAGCTGGTTTATCGTCCCCCTTATAGCTCACAACGTAATTTTGGTGCGAGCAGTTTAGATTGGTGTTACACCGCTGCGGGACGTTATGACGTATACCTGCATGGTGGACAAAAGTTGTGGGATTATGCCGCAGGCTCTTTGATATTGCAGGAAGCGGGTGGGCATATGTGCAGCTTGGATCGTGATGATTTCGCACAAGGTAAAGTGTGGCGACGTTCGGTGGTCGCGGCACTCGATGAAAAATTATTTGCAGAGTGGAAAAATTGGCTACGCCAACGCTCCGAGCAACCTGGGTGGCAGACGTGAAAATACTTATTCTGGGTGCGGGGCAAGTGGGCTCGACCGTGGCGGAAAGTCTGGTCAGCGAAGCCAACGACATCACCATTGTTGATACTGATGCGGAAAGCTTGCGCCTATTGCGCGATCGGCTAGATTTACGCACCTTGGTCGGTAACGCCGCCCATCCATCCGTGTTAGAGCAAGCGGGTATTGCCGATGCAGACATGCTGCTGGCGGTGACCATGAGCGATGAAGTCAACATGGTGGCATGCAAGCTGGCAGCCAGCTTGTACAACACGCCCACGCGCATTGCGCGCATCCGCTCTACCGATTATTTGGAACATCCTGAAATTTTTAATCGAGATAATTTCTGCGTGGATTTTTCCATTTGTCCCGAACAAATCATGACCGATTACATTCGTAAATTGGTCGAGTTTCCCGAAGCATTGCACGTGTTTGAATTTGCCGACGGCCTCGTATCTTTGGTTGCAGTGCGCGCCTTTGAAGGGGGTCCGCTGGTGGGTCATCCGTTGAGCTATCTAGCCACGCACATGCCTAAGGTTGATGCGCGCGTAGCGGTGATTTTTAGAAACGACAAGTCTATTATTCCCGATGGCTCAACGGTCATTAACGTGGGCGATGAAGTTTTTTTTGTGGCCGCGACCGAGCATATTCGCAGCGTGCTGTATGAATTAAGGCGCATGGATAAACCCACCAAACGGGTGATGATCGTCGGTGGCGGCAACATCGGACGACGGCTGGCAATGGCACTAGAGAACGATTACCAAGTCAAAATAATAGAGTACAGCAACACAGTGTGCGAGCGGTTGGCGAGTGAGCTGAGTAATACTTTAGTGCTGCATGGTGATGGCACGGATGAAAATTTATTGCAGTCAGAAAATGTGGCCGAGATTGATATTTTTTGCGCGTTAACCAATGACGACGAGAACAACATTATGTCGTCGCTACTGGCTAAAAGTTGCGGGGCTCGCAAGGTCATCGCGCTCATCAATCGCAGCGCATATGTTGGCTTGGTGCAGGGGGGGAAAATTGATATTGCTTTATCACCGGCACACGTCACCATCGGCTCGCTATTAGCCTATGTGCGGCAAGGTGATGTGGCGGTGGTGCATTCGTTGCGGCGTGGCGCGGCAGAAGCGTTGGAGATAGTGGCGCATGGCGATCAGCAATCTTCTAAAGTGGTTGGGCGACGCATAGATCAAATTGATTTGCCACAAGGTGCCACCATTGGTGCGATGGTGCGCGGCAAGCGGGTGATGATGGCGCACCACGACAGCGTCATCGAAACGGACGATCACGTCATCGTATTCGTGCTGAACAAACAAATCATACGCAAAGTTGAAAAGTTGTTTCAGGTTGGCGTAGGGTTCTTCTAATGCAACGTTCGTTAACTGTTATTCACGCGTTGGGCATGATGTTGGTCATGTTCAGCGCAATGTACGCACTACCTGTTGTGGGCTCACTCATTTATCAAGACGGCACGACCAGCGTTTTTTTAATCGCGATGGCGACCACATTTGTCGCAGGTTGTGCGATGTGGTATTTGACGCGAGGAGAAAAAGGCCAGCTCACCATCCGTCACGGATACGTGCTGGTGATTATGATGTGGACCGCCATGCCGGCTTTTGCCACGCTACCATTGTTGGATAAGTTGTCATTCACCGATGCGTATTTTGAAACCATGTCGGCCATGACCACGAGCGGCGGGACAGTTTTAGTTGGACTGGATAATTTACCACCAGCCATTAACTTGTGGCGGCATGAATTAAATTGGTTAGGTGGGCTGGGCGTGATTGTTTTGGCGGTAGCGATTTTGCCGCTGCTGGGAATCGGTGGTCGGCAGTTGTTCAAGGCCGAAACACCGGGTCCCATGAAAGACAGCTCGCTCACGCCACGCATTACCGAGACGGCACGAAATTTGTGGTTGGTGTATGTGATGATTACAGTGGTGTGTATTTTGGTATTAAAAATAGTGGGCATGTCGTGGTTGGATGCGATATGCCATGCATTTTCGGCGATGAGTTTGGGTGGATTTTCTACGCATGATGCCAGTGTTGGCTATTTTAATTCGCCCGCCATTGAGCTTGTGTTGAGTATTTTTATGCTACTTGCTGCGATTAATTTTGCCACGCACTTTATGGCCTGGCGCACTAAAAATTGGCGGCTTTATCTGCGCGACAGCGAAGCGATTGCGACGATTTCGCTGATACTCATCAGCGTGTTTGGTCTGGCGATATTTTTATGGGGGCATAATGTTTATCCCAGCTTTTTGACAGCTTTGCGCCATGCCAGCTTTAATCTGATTTCAGTGGCGACCAGTTCGGGTTATGCCAGTGTCGATTACGCCCAGTGGCCAATTTTTGCACCGTTACTCATGTTGTTTTTAAGTTGTGTGGCGGCCAGTTCAGGCTCGACTGGCGGTGGCATTAAAATGATACGCACGCTCATTTTATTCAAGCAGGCTGGGCGTGAGTTTACTAAATTATTGCATCCCAATTCTGTTAACCCCATGAAGGTTGGCGGGGGGGTGGTAGATAACAATATTGTCTATGCCGTGCTGGGATTTATTTTTTTATATTTCATGAGCATCACCACATTAACTTTCGTGATGCTGTTTACGGGGTTAGATTTTCTCACCGCTTTTTCCGCCGTGCTCGCCAGTGTTAACAATGTCGGGCCGGGTTTGGGCAGCGTAGGGCCCGCCAGCAATTACGCGGGGTTAACAGATTTTCAAACTTGGATATGCACCTTGGGGATGTTGATTGGGCGTTTGGAAATTATTACCTTTCTGATTATTTTTACCCCCAGATTTTGGCTGCGGTAAAAAATCTCGAAAAACGGGTTAACTCTCTTGCCAAAATGGAGTAACATCTAGGCGTAAACGATTCTGGGCAAAGACAATATGGTAACCTTAACGGCTTTAAGCGAGGGGGAGTTACAGTGAGCGAAGACGTGCCGCTATCTGGAATTAAAGTCTTGTTGATCGACGACAGCAATACCATACGCCGCAGTGGTGAAATTTTTTTGAAGCAGGCAGGATGCCAAGTAATTCTTGCTGAAGATGGATTTGACGGGCTTTCCAAAGTGGTCGATCACAAGCCAGATGTGATTTTTGTCGACGTCATGATGCCCCGCCTAGATGGTTATCAGACCTGCGCCCTCATCAAAAGCAATCGCGAATGCAAAAATATTCCGGTCATCATGTTGACCAGCAAAGACAGTTTATTCGACCGCGCACGCGGCCAGTTGGTCGGCTCAGACCAATACCTAATTAAGCCGTTCAGCAAGAAAAGCTTAATCGACGCAGTTATTACCCACACGCAAAAAGGAGAAGAAAATTATGGCCATTAAAAAAATATTAGTTGTGGACGATTCGGCAACAGAACGCCATATCATCAGCGAGATTCTGAAAAAAAAGGGCTATGACGTCGTGTTTGCTGAAGATGGTGAATCGGGCGTACTTAAATCCAAATCTGAAACGCCGGATTTAATCGTGATGGACGTGGTCATGCCCGGTTTAAATGGCTTCCAAGCCTGCCGCGCAATTACCAAAGACCCGGCTACCGAAAAGATTCCCGTCATTCTGTGCACGACCAAAGGGCAGGAAACAGACAAGGTTTGGGGCTTGCGTCAAGGTGCCAAAGACTACGTGACCAAGCCAATTGATGCCGATGAATTGCTCGGCAAGATCGCGGCGTTAGGTTAAATATGTGCCGCACGGGGGTAGTGCATGTCTAAGCGTTTCAGTCTGCGTGAATTTCAGCAGGGCATACTTGATCGCATTCAACATCAAGAGACCTTGGCGACTGAACGTGCGGCCACGCTGGGAATACAGGTGGGGCAGGGCTTGTGGTTAATCGAGATGCAGGACATTAGCGAAGTGCTGCCACCACCGCAGGTTACGCCCGTCCCGCTGACCCAGCCGTGGTATCGCGGCGTAGCCAATGTGCGCGGTAATTTGTATAGCATTTCTGACTTGGCAGCATTTATGGGCGCGGGTGAAACGCAGACTGACAATCAGGCGCGTGTTTTGCTGGCCAACCCAAAATTAGATTGCAATGTGGGGCTGCTGGTAACGCGGGTGCTGGGTCTGCGTGATACCAAGGCGTGGTCGCATGAGGTGCTGGATAGTGAAGAGCAATACCGCGACGAGCAAGGGCAGATGTGGCGAAAATTGGATCTGGCGCAACTGGTGCAGCAGCCCGATTTTTTACAAGTAGGGGTGTGATTTCAGTTTGATTTATTAAACCTTTAATCTTGCCCCCGCATCCCAACTCTTCCACCCGCAAGGGGTACGCCGCCAGACACTCGCCCTATGGGCGGTCTTGGCGCAGTCCCGAAGGGAGAGCGCAGCGAGGGTGCCGCAGGCGGACTTTGCTTCCCCCTCCCTCCGGGAGAGGGATCGAGGGTGAGGCTGACAATTCCGCATCCGGCTTGCCGGATAGCGGATTGCGTACTTTTAGTGGAGCAATCTGGCACTATATTCGGTTAGAAATGGGATCAATTATTCCATCCCAAATTACAGTATAAAAATTGAGAAGGATAAAAAATGGCATTCACTCTAGCGGGTTTATTTGGCAAAGGTAAGACAAAGGCCGCGCAAGACGCAGGCGGGGTGGGGTTTCAATTACGCGTGTTGAGCGTGTTGTTGGTATTGGCCTTTGCGGCGGCGGCGGTATCGGAATATCTGGATACGTTGGCGACCGCACAGAGTTTGCGCGGCGTGGAGGAATCAGACGCATTGCAGGTGTTGTCGCAGCGGCTGGCAAAAGACGTGCAGCTAGCCGTGCAGGGTGATCGAGCGGCATTGGATAGCGTGATTAAAGATCATGAAAAAATTGAAGAGATTTTACAGGTGCTGGATAAGGGCGATGCCACGCACGATCCTGCTTCTGGTGAACCCCGAATCGTGCTGGATGAAATTCTAGCCACCGCGCAAAAAACCATTAAGGACGTACAGGTGGTCGAGCAAAATCGCGCCGCGCTGGAAAATTTAGGCGAAGTCACTCGAACAATGGAGCGTTTGAACAAAGAGCTGCGGCCACGGCTTGATGATCTGATAGCGAATACCTCCCACCCCGCTGCGGGTCGATTCGCCTTGTTTGAGGAGCGTATGGATGTCGATATATCCGTATTGCGCGGTGACATTACCATGGACAACTTCACCTCGTTGGGCTTGAATACGCATGAAGCCACCACAGCTTTAGAAAAAATTCCGGAGTCGGCTTCCGGGCTGGCTACGATTAAAGAGAAATATAAAAATTATCGCGAAGCGGTAGAAACAATTATTGCGAAATCGCGTGAACTGGTCGCCGCCAAAGGCGCGAGTAAATCCGTGTTGGAGGATAGTGATCAATTGCTGGCGCAAGCTGAAAAGCTGACCGCAGCTTATGATGCCACCTTGCAAAATCGCATTACTTTAATGGCCTTAATTGCATCCGGCGTGGTGATTTTGATCTTGGTCGCGGCTTTTGCCCAAGTATATTTGACCGATTTGCGTAAGCGCACGCGGGAAGCGGAGCGCGTTAATCGCAGCAACCAAGATTCCATTTTGCGGCTGATGAACGAAATGGGCGAGTTGGCCGACGGCGATTTAACAGTTAAAGCGACGGTGTCGGAGGACATTACGGGTGCGATTGCCGACTCGGTCAATTTTACGGTTGATGAATTACGCAAGCTGGTAACGGGGATTACCAAGGTATCCGCCCAAGTAGCCCGTGCGACGGATACGACGGAGGTGATTGCCAAAGAGCAGTTGATGGCGGCGCAGAAACAATCCGATGAAATTCGCGATGCGGGTGAGTCGATTGATTTGATTACCAAGTCGATTCAAGAGGTGGATGCCAGCGCGACGCAGTCTCTGCAGGTGGCGAGCCGAACGCTGGCGGTGACCGAAGAGGGTGCGCGTGCCGTGCAAAACACGGTCGCGGGTATGGATGAAATTCGCGAACAAATTCAAGAAACCTCCAAACGCATTAAGCGTTTGGGCGAAAGCTCGCAAGAGATTGGCGAGATTGTAGACTTGATTTCGGACATTACCGAGCAAACCAACGTGTTGGCGCTAAACGCGGCCATTCAGGCGGCATCAGCGGGTGAGGCGGGGCGAGGCTTCTCGGTGGTGGCGGCGGAGGTTCAGCGGTTGGCGGAGCGGTCGGCTGAGGCGACTAAGCAAATCGGTTCCTTGGTTAAAGCCATTCAGGGCGATACGCAAGATGCGATAGCGGCGATGGAAACCAGTACCGTCGGGGTGGTTTCGGGAGCAAAACTGGCCAATGCGGCGGGGCAATCACTGCGCGAAGTTGAGCAGGTTTCGCGCGAACTGGCCGCTTTGATTAGCAGTATTTCGGTCTCCACACAGGTGCAAACAGAGATGGCGAATGACGTGGCCTCGACCATGACCGGCATTTTGCAGATTACCGCACAAACGACGGAAGGCACGAAACGTACCTCCGCCTCAGTAGTCGAGCTAGCAAATTTGGCAACGGGACTTAAAGCCTCCGTCGCCGGCTTTAAGGTTTAGGGCGTATCTAAAAATTCAAATTCCTAAGTCAGACAAGGCGCGAACAAAAAATTGCGACGACGCATATGTTTGATATGTTAGGAGCAATTTTTTGTGAGTAACACAGTATGGCGACGGTAGTTGGATTTTTAGAAATGCCCTGTAATCCCAAACAGCGTTTCCTTTGAGCAAGGGTGTTATGACTTACACTTCGCGATTCAACCCTTCGGCACTATCGGCAGTTAGACCCGCAATAACCAGTTCGTTGGAGCAGGTAGAGCGCGATTTAACGTTGTACTTTGCCGCACCCAATGAGAATCAATCAGCGATCCAAAGCGCGCAGGCCGAGCTACATCGCACTAGCGGCGTGTTGCGGATGATCGCACTGGATGGCTTGGTTGTTTATTGCGGCGAAGTTGAAAAAGTGTTGCAAGACATTGTCGCCAACACTTTACCTCCCACCGCTGCCACCCAAGCATTAATTCAACGTTCCTTGCTGGCTTTGACACATTATCTGGATGCGTTAATGGATGGTGCCAGCAACGCCGCCATTCGCTTATTTAATCCCTATCAAGAGTTGCAGCAAGCGCGTGGCGTGGAAATGTCATTCGAGGCGGATTTGTTTTTCCCTGATTTGGAGGTAACCCTCCCTTCATCTGTTTTAAAAACACCTATTCAAGCAAACGCGCAAGCGCGCATTAAGGCAGAGCGCAGCCAATTTCAGCGCGCATTGTTGCAATGGTTGCGCAGCGCGGGGCAAAATCAAGCGCAAACAACAGAAGCGTTGCAAAGTATGCGCCAAGCCGTTTTGGGGGTGCTGGCGTGCGAGCCACAAAACGAGCGGCGGGCATTTTGGTGGATTGCTGCAGGCGTGCTGGATTGTTTGCTGATTGACAGCGTGCCGCCAGAGCTCAATGCCAAGAGTGTGCTTGGCCGCATCGATCGGCAGATGAAATTCTTGCTGGATGGGGGCAAAGGGACGGACGAGGAGCGTGCAACCATTTACGAGATGTTATACCTATTGGCGCGCAGCCAAGTCGTGAGTGAGTTTGCTGAAAACATAAAACAAGTTTACGCGTTAGCCGATTACTTGCCACAAGAGGCAACACTGCCCCCCGAAGAAGCCAGCTTACTGCTGGAACAAATTCGATCCCAGCGCAACATTGCGCAGGCAACTTGGGAGCAGTGTTTGCAAAGCGACGAGCCGGACTTGTACAAGAACTTTATTGATCAGGCTAGTCACTTATCAGAATCGGCTGAACGCTTGGACCGCAACACCCTGCAATATTTATGTAAGCAAATGTTAGCCGTTGCAACAAAGGCTGTTGATGCAGGTAGCGTACAGCGCATCGCCAAGCCCATGGCGATGACTTTGCTGCTATTGGAAAATGGCATCGAAAATTACAGCCGACTAAGCCGAGATTTTCACGACCAAGCGCGTTTGTTGTCTGAATATTTGCTGGAAAGTTTGCAGCAAATGCCTATTCAGGCAGATAAGTTTGAGCAAATTGTCGCCCTCAATATGCGCTTAGATGACCGCAAAGTCATGACGCCGCTCACCACCGAGATACTTGATAATTTACAAAATATAGAGCAAGGCTTCAGTGCCTTTTTTAATAACCCCGCTTTGCGAGGCGACTTGGTGCAACTGGGACGTTTGTTGCAACAAGTGCTCGGCATTACCCACATTTTATCGTTGGATCAGGCCGGGCAACTGACCCGTGCCCTGGGGCAAACTGCGGCACGCTATGTGAGTGGCGGCAACCCCGCGCAGGCAGAAATGCTGACCGTGGCAGTCGCCATTGGCGCGCTCGTAGCCTATGTAAAAAATTTGGCACAGGGTCAACAGCCCGACCCTGCCCCGCTTGAAAAGGCCTTGCGCGAATTGTTGAACGCACAACAAACGGCTCCTGTTGCGACCGCACCCGTTGCGCCCACACTTGCGCCAGCCGATACCGAAGGGTGGAGTGATGATGATGATTTGCAAGAAATTTTTCTGGAAGAAGCCACCGAAGTACTAGAAACTTTACGGGTCAATCTGGACCTCAGCCATTTGAATCGTGCCAGCCGTGAGCCGCTCATTGTGATGCGGCGCGGCTTTCACACTTTAAAGGGCAGCAGCCGCATGGTGGGCTTAACCGAGATCGGCGAAGTAGCGTGGGGGGTCGAGCGCGCCATGAATAAATGGCTGGAAACCAACAAACCAGCCAACAGCGCATTGTTAAAACTTATCGGCGATGCCAGAAATATATTTCAAACCTGGGTGGAGCAGTTGGTAAATGGGCAGCCTGTGGCGGTGGACTATGCTACCTTGCTCCGGGATGCTGAGGAACTTGGAAACAGTGCCGAAGAAGCATTTATTGAAGAGCCCGCAGAGGTTGAGAAATCTGCCATTGAGGTAATGGAATTTGAGATGCCCGGACCTAGCATTCCAGCTACCCCAGAACCCGTATTGGCAGAGCCAGCATTGACAATATTGCCAGAGCCAGAACTTGCGCTCATGCCAGAGGCGGATCAGCAAAATTATTCCACCCCCCCCCCAGATTTATCCGCAACCCTGGCCGAGCCACTGCCAGAGATTGTGTCCGATCTTGTTGCCGAGCAACGCATGGCGCAGCCGCCCACGCAGCTTCCTGATGAAATATTGGAATTGTCGTTGGAGTTTCAGCCCGTGCAATTACAGGTTGAAGCTCCCACTCAGGCAGAACAGATTTCAGTTTCGCAGCCTGTGCCGCTGGATTTTGATTGGATGCCCAAATCGACCGAAAAGGCTGCACCGCCGGAGCAAGCTTCCGTCATGGCTGCGCCGCTAGAATTGAATTTTGACCTAGTGCATGAACCCGCAGCCAGTATCGAAACTGAGCCGGATGAAATACGCATAGGTGGGGTCAGCATTTCGCGCACACTGTTTAAAATTTCAACCGAAGAAGCCACGCAGCATGTAGCCGCGCTCAAAAAACATTTAGCAACTCTGCTCGCTTCTCAACCCCCTGTAGTACCACATGGGTTTATGCGGGCTGGGCATACTTTGGCTGGCGTGGCACATGCGATGGGCATCACGCAAATTGCCGATCTCGCTCACGCCTTAGAGCTGTGGTTGCAATCTAGAATGGAGGTAGAGTTCACGCTCAGCGCGGGGCAAGAGGATATGCTCAGGAATGTAGTGACCGCGTTGGAGGACATGGTGGCAGAGATTTGTGCTACGCGCGCGCCACCCGCACAACTGTTGTTGGTGGCGCAGTTGCGTTCCGAAAAAACTAAGCTAGAGGAAACGCCTAAGCCAGAGGAAACGCCGGGGTTAGAGGAAAAAGAAATTCCACCTTTGGCATCGGAAGTATTTGCTATGCCTGAAGTGGCAAGTGCTACCGAAACGATGCAGTTGCCGGAAACAGATTTGCCACTTGAAATATCGCCCCCATCTGTAGCATTTGCTATCCCTAAGGTAGAAGTTGCGGCTGAAGCAATACAAATGCCGGAATATTTGCCAGAGGATTTACCAGGGCATTTACCAGCACCAATCTTATCGCCGTCGGAAATATCTTCATCTGCAACATCACTTGAATTTGATACGCCTGTCGCGCCCGCTGCTTGGGAGGCATTGCCTAGCATGTCGCTGCCAATCATTGCCATGCCGCCCGCATCCGAGCCGCTCCCAGAAGGCCGCGTGATTAGAGATGATTTGGATGCAGACCTTCTTCCTATATTTATGGAAGAAGGCGATGATTTGTACCAACAAATTAGTAACACGGTGCGGCGGTGGGCCGAACAACCGAACAATGAAATGTACCCGCAAGATTTGCTGCGTGCGCTGCACACACTTAAGGGTGGTGCGCGTATGGCGGGTGCGATGCGTATGGGTGAACTGGTTCACTTGGTGGAAGATTATGTGGGGCAAAGTACCCCGCAAGGTAATGATAATTTCTGGACGGGGCTGGAAAATTATTTGGATCGAATCGGTAACGTGCTAGAACAATTACGCGCGGGGGTGTCGGTTGATGAAAACATGCTTGCCACGCCTGCCGTACATATGCCGAGTGCCGTACCAGCTGTACCGCTGTGGGTTCCGCCCAGCCCCCCATTCGTACAAGCGACGTTTGATGAGCCTGTTGCTGAACCTGAAACTACTCTAGGGAAAGCTGTTCTCCAGGAAGATACTCAGCAGGAAGATACTCAGCAGGAAATTGTCCAGCAAAAAGATATTCAACAGGCAATAACGCCGCTGCCCACCCTGTCGCCTAATGTGGAAGATGAGGCTCCCTCGCCGCTTGCTAGATTTATGCCTGCTGGCCTGTCTCAGACAGACAGCCCCTTGGCTCGATTTATTCAAGCAGCCATGCCTCATGCTGCGCCGGCCAAGCCTTCCGTTATTTCGCCCGCCATGCCTGCGGCTATGTTGCGCGTGCGTTCGGATCTGGTTGATCATCTGGTCAGCGATGCGGGCGAAATCAGCGTGGCACGTTCGCGTATCGAGGCCGAATTGCGCGCCTTTAAAATCGGCTTGTCGGAGCTCACCGGCAGCGTGGATCGATTACGTAAGCAATTGCGTGAAGTTGAAATCCATGCGGAAGGGCAAATTCAAGCGCGTGAATCGCTGGCGGGCGATACCGCAGAAAAATTTGATCCGCTGGAATTTGACCGCTTTACGCAATTTCAAGATTTAACCCGCTCCATGACCGAGAGCGTACACGACGTGCAAACCGTGCAACAAGCCCTGCTCAAAAATCTAGACGAAACCAGCGCGGCCTTGGCAGCACAAACGCACTTAACGCGCGAAGTGCAGCAAAAATTAATGACCATACGCATGGTTCCATTTTCTACAGTCAGCGAGCGGCTTTACCGCATCGTGCGACAGACCGGCAGAGAGTTGGGTAAAAAAGTAAATTTAGAAATTCAGGGGAGCGAGATTGAAATAGATCGCAGCGTGCTGGAAAAAATGACCGCACCGTTCGAGCATTTATTGCGTAACTCAATTGTGCATGGATTGGAAGTAGTGGAAGAACGCGAGCGCAAAGGCAAATTGCCAGTAGGGGAAATTCGCCTGACATTGCGTCAAGAAAACAACGAAGTGGTATTCAGTTTTGCTGACGATGGCGCGGGTTTGGATATTGAACGGTTACGCCAAAAGGCAGTGGAAAACGGCTTGATACAGGCGGATGATACCGTGAATGAAAATCAGATCATGCAATTCATCTTTGCCTCGGGTTTGTCTACCGCTAGCGAGGTGACCGAGGTCGCTGGGCGCGGAGTGGGCATGGATGTGGTGCGGAGCGAGATTGTCGCTTTGGGCGGGCGTATTGATGTTTACTCAGCGCGTCACAAAGGTGCGCGTTTTGAAATTCATTTACCGCTCACGCTCGCGGTTGCCCAAACCTTGATGGTGCGTGCCCATAACGAAATTTATGCGATTCATTCAGGGCTGGTCGAGCAAGTGCAAAAAGTAAAAGCATCAGCTTTGACCGAAATGAATCGCAATGGTCAGATTGACTGGGGTGGGCAGCATTATCCCTTAAGCCATCTGGCGCGCTTGCTGGGCGATGAAAATTACCAGCCCGAAACCTTGCCCTATAACGCGATATTGTTGCTGCGCAGCGGTGATCGATGCATGGCGGTGCATGTTGATGAGCTGATGGGCAACCAAGATGCCGTAATAAAGAGCATGGATGCGCAACTATCCCGTGCACCTGGCGTGGCTGGCGCAACGGTGTTGGGTAGCGGTAAAGTCGTGCTGATTTTGAACCCGCTGGCACTCATCGCGCGCGTGGTGAGTGCGGCGACTGTTCGTGCGGATTCTGCCGCTCCGACACAGCCCGCGCCGGAAGCAGCCGGCCCAATGTTGGTGATGGTGGTGGATGATTCGCTCACAGTACGCAAGGCCACCACGCGTATGCTGGTGCGTGCGGGCTACCAAGTGGTCACCGCCAAAGATGGTATCGACGCGCTAGAAAAACTGGCGGATTGCGAACCAAACGTGATGTTGTTGGATATTGAAATGCCGCGCATGGACGGTTTTGAATTAACCAAACGCCTACGCAGTGACCCGAAATACAAGACCCTGCCAATCGTTATGATTACCTCGCGTGCCGCTGAAAAGCACCGCAAGTTTGCGCTGGAACTGGGCGTGAACGCCTACCTCGGCAAACCGTACCAAGAAGAGCAGTTGTTGGAGCACGTCAAACTTTTCTCTGAAGATGAGCTGCATCAACATCAAGACTTCCATCGGCCACAAAGTTTGTTGCAACAGATTGCAACGCTGGCGGCAGCTCCAGTAGAAGCATAGAAGGCGTTATCGGGTTGTTTGCAGAATTTAATTTAGTGGCCCTTCTTGAACCGCTAAAATTTAACTGTCTATGTCAGTCTAGGCGCGAGCAAAAGAATGGCAACGACGCATAGGAATTGATAGGTGATAAGTCATTTTTTGCGAGCATCCGCTACGCAGATTGCCTGCTTACCCAACTTGCAAGCAACACAGTATGGTGAAGGAAGTTAATTTTTTAGTTAAACTGCGAACTCGGTTCGATGGCCTCTGGCGGCATAAAAACCGGTTGTGCGGCAGGCTTATCCCAAGCATAACGCAAATAAAATAAAGCCTGGTTTGGCGCGTAACTTTCCGAACGATCAATAGCCAACAATCCCCCCCCAAATAACCTAGGGGTGAGTTGATATTCCCATGCGCCCCTTAGCGCGTAACCTGTTCCGCTACTTGTTCCGCCAGCGTAGGTCGGGTTGGCAGTAGTCAATAATGCTTGGGCTTGCAACGCGCTATTGGTCGGATAAAAATCTGCAGCTTTCGCCTGTGAGCGCGACGCAGAAACCGCCGCACGTAGCAGGTACGAAAAGCGCGGTGTGCGTGCGGTGTAAGTGACAGGCAAGGCCAGCGAGCGGTAATTGCGCGGGCTGTAATAGCCGCCGTGACCGAAAGTATGTTCGCCTGCATTCTGCGAAAAATTCCAAATCATGCCCGTCACCCCCAGCACCAATCGCCGATTATCTTCGTTGATAACGCGCCACTGTTCACCAGCCATCAGTTGAATGCGGCGGTTAGATTGCACATTGCGCCCCGTTAAATTGTGCCAACCGAGCGATGACCAAAAGCCAAACGTGCCACCTTGATCGAAGCTCATCCCTAAGCGTGCACCGCTTGCCACCACGCCGCCCCAAGCCTTGCCCGTATTGGGGTCGAGCGTGCCTGCATAAGAAAGCAGGCTGGCGGTGACGGGTCTGCGTGAGGCTTCCAGTGTATAGCCCCACGTGCCCATATCCCCTTTTTGGCGCACGCCACCGACTAGGTTGCTAACGGGAAAATTGCGCGGCGTGGTGCCTAAATCGGCTTTGAAAGTATCGCGCTGGTAACCCGTATTGAACGATACACCCTGTGCAGATTGTGTCAGTAAATTAGGCGCGCAATTGGGCTGGCAAAATAACATGCTGCCAAAATCATCTCGTGTAGACGCAACTTTTCCGGCGTTGAGTTTAACTAAATCGGCGCGAAAAAAAACTTCATCGTCCGCGTGCCAAGGCATTTTATATTCCAGCGGAACTTCCACCGCATATAGATCGGTTAGGCCAGCCGTGCCGTTACGGCTGCGTATGTCGATAGCAGAAGAAAGCCAGCGCGCACGTCTATCCTCCAGCGCGGCCAACTGCCTCTCTTCCCAAGTGCGCTGAATTTTATGCGGGCTGCCGATGGTGTCGCGGTCGGCACTTTCATCTGCAGGTTGAATGTCGGCGGGTGCGGGTTGCTCGGCATGAGAAAAACTAAAACACATGCTCAAAATTGCACTGATGAAAATTAATTTTTTACGCATATCCACCTCGGTAATAATTGACCGTGTTGAGTAAATTTATAGCGTCCTTCTAACCAGCCCAAGCCAAACAAAGTCAGCACTTGATCGTAATAATTTTCCGTTTGATCTAAGGGCGCGAGCTTAATGACGCGCTGGTGTTGCAGGTGAAGCGCGCGTTTAAGGTTGGATGATTTTAAAAAAGGCAGCAGTGCCGCAGAAAAACCAGCAGGGATGTTATCCGGTGTTGCAGCATTCCAAGCGTGAATTTTTTTCCCCAGTGGTGCAAGTGTTTTGAGTAAGGGCGCGCGCAACGCATCTCGTTGATCCATCATGCCTGCCCACAGATACACGCGGATAGCATTAAAGCCCAGCTCGACGGTCGGCGTGTTCGGCATCGTCTGAAATCCATGCTCAACGTGGTAATCAACCCAATCTGGCACAACGCCTTGCGTGGCAGATTGCGTAATAATTTGAGTCGAAGTGTGTACAACTTTGTGCCAATCCGAGTGCGGATAGGTCGTAGCCAAACGCCACAGCACTTGTATCGGCAAGTAGCTGGGGTTTAGCCGCCACGTTTTTTCATCTTGTTTAAAGCCCTGTCGTCCCGGCAAAAGCGTAAGGCCTAATCCAGGAATATCGGCTGCTTCTTCTTGCAAAATACGTGCAGATAAATGGTGTGCCAACTCGGTATATTTTGGCTCTAACCAAAGCTGCCCCGCTTCGTACAGCGCGTAGGCAATCCACACATCAGCGTCGCTGGCGGTGTTGTCATCAATGATCTCCCAGCGGTTATTGGCGCGCCTGCCCCATTGCCAGGCGGGTAGATTGTCCGCCAAGTCACCGTTGGCTAAATTATTTTCTGTCCAACGTAAAATCAGATCAAAGGCTGTGCGATCATTTGCGATCAAGGCAAACATCATGGCGTAGGCTTGGCCTTCTGAGGTGGTGATATGTTCTGGGAGGGAGCGATCAATTACTCGCCCGCCCTCACTGATAAAATTCTGCTTGAAGCTGTTCCAGCCAGGCCAGTTTTCGCAAGCATTGTCGGTGGCATAGACGGGTGGCGCAAAAAATACCAACCCAGAAATGAGTACTCTGACGAGAGCGAATAAGGTGACATCGAGGGGGTCACGCGGAGACACTTCCCTCCCTGGGCGGCATATTGTTAGCAAGGTAAGCACGCGCTGAGCTGAGTTAATTTTTCAGATAACATTTGAGTCATGTCCTTGCACTATACTGCCAAGATTGTCCGCAGTGCAATAAAGCTAGAAAATTGGACGGCTAAGGCGTGCGTACACTGCACGGTTATTTTGCTGATACAGCATATTTCAGCTTAATGCATTGATTTAGGTTTGACGCATTGATTTAGATCAATAGTTGGCGCGTCGCGGAGGCTTACCCTTTATGTGCGTGGCGGGTAAGTAACCGAGCACCTTCTAAAATTTTTAGAGGGTTAGCAAGTTCTAGGAATCCCCATGAATGCAGAGACCGAACAAAAAATTGAAATCATTCCGGTTAAGCCAACGAGCAAAGAATTAGCGAAGCACGGGTTCGTATTAACGCTGGGCATGTGGGGCTTTTATTTTGTGGCCAAGTTGGGCTTGTTTGCGATAGGGCTCACGGGATTTCATGTTTTGGAAAATGTGGCTTTCGCCATATTTATTTTATTCCGCATGCAACATCCAATCGGACGCAGAGTAAAACAGGCCATCACGTTTACTCTGGCAATTGTGCTGTTGTATTACGACTCTTGGCTTCCTCCGATCAGCCGAGTATGGGCGAGGATGCCGCAGCTATCTGCTTTTGATTTTGCGTATTTGATGGAGCTGGCCGGACGTTTTATCAGTTTGCCTGTCGTTGCCGCGCTGCTTGTCGCTAGCGCAATATATTGGCTTGCTTTACGCTGGGTGCGGCTGGATGTGCCGTTGATTTTAATCATGCTGGCCGTGGGGGGCGCGGAGCACTTTAAAGCTGACGACATTCCCGTCGTACAACACAAACAATTCCTCGATGACGAAATAAGCTGGGCAACGCAAGCTGCCCCCTCTAATTCGCCGGAGCCAATCACTCCGCCCGATCTGACCAAGAAGGCTGTCACAGCAACGCAAACGCAAGCGATACCACTTGCACCCCATACTAAAAGCCTAGATGTATCGCTCATTAAAAGCCTGGAGGTATCGCCCACTAAAAATTTGGCCGCGTCAAAAGATAGCGCGGCGAGCGATGTGGTACGGGATAAAAATTTAGTCCTGCAGAAATTTTTTACCCTAGAGGCGACCCGTGCGATTTCGTTTTCTGCACCCAAGACCGATGACCTGCCCTTTGATATTATTTTTATGCATGTCTGCTCACTGTCTTGGGACGATCTGCGTGCGACAGGCTTAGAGCATCATCCCTTATGGCAACGCTTTGATATTTTACTGACGCGCTTTAATTCTGCCTCCACCTATAGCGGCCCCGCTGCAATACGTATACAACGTGCCACATGTGGGCAGCCCGCGCATAACATGTTGTACAACCCCGCGCCCAGTGAGTGTTATTTGATGGACAGTCTGAAGCGCGTTGGGTTTGAGTCCACGCTGGTGCTGAACCATGATGGGCAATATGATAATTTTTTAAAGACGCTGCAAACATTGGGGCGCTTGAATGTTGCCCCCCTGCCGCTTAACGACGCAGTCATCACACAACGTTCTTTTGATGGTCGCCCTGTTTATGATGATTTGTTTGTATTGAACCGTTGGTTGGAAACTCGGCAGCGCTCGTCTGTGCTGCGCACAGCCACTTATTACAACTCGGTCAGTTTGCATGACGGTAACCGTTTGCTTAACACTGGCACGGAGATGAACAGTAGAGCGACGTACAAAATGCGGCTCACTAAATTTTTGGATGACACAGAAAAGTTTATGCAGCGCTTGGAAAAATCGGGCAGGCGAGTAATCATCGCGATGGTTCCAGAACACGGCGCGGCATTTCGTGGGGATAAAATGCAGATTGCGGGGCTGCGTGAAATTCCTAGTCCGGCCATTACGCTGGTTCCGGTCGGCATCAAAATCATGGGGGCAAATCTGCAACGCACGGGCGACACCTTGTCGATCAGCAAGCCCACCAGTTACACCGCCGTTGCCCACCTCATCGCCAACCTCTTAAAAAACCCACCCTATAAAAAAGGCCGCTTTTCTCCTATGGACTACGCCGTGGGTTTGCCTGCCACGACGTTTGTGTCGCAAAACGAAGAGGTCGTCATGGCGAATATTGAGGGACGATATTATTTGCGACAGAATAATTCTGAATGGGTTGAGTACACCGACTTTTAATAGGTGAACTCACCGGCGTTCCGAAAATCGGGATGTCTTGGGGTACGAAGTTTGCACATGGTTCGATACCGAATACTTCAGGTAACGGGAGAATGCCGATGATGCCGGTAGTCCGCTCGAACGATTGAGACATGACAGGCGAAACAAGAAGCAAAAGAATCAGCGTGAGCAGTAGCTTCATCAGTGATGTCCAACGTAAAGGTAAGGGGCGCGGAGCCGCGCTTTTCGGCGGAGCGTCCCTCTTGACCGCCGGGTTAGGTAGCATTTTTAGCCTGCGTATTACTGTACTCAGTGTGTAGTATTTCTGCAAATTCAGTGCATACCAAATACGTATCAGCGATGACTCTGCCGCTTGCGGCCTTAATCTCAGCTGATATACGCATCGTATCAAAACCAACACTATCACCTGCAGAAGACGAAACCCGCGGTCCAATAATTTCAAATGCAGGTAATTCATCTCCGGTGGCACGGAAAAATGGTTTCATTTCACCTGGTGTCGACATATTAGTAAGTAAAAGGTATGGCGTTCCAATATGAGGCACAGCATTAATGTACATGTTTTTTTTAAGTTTCGTAACCTTGCTGTGTTTTATGCGGTTAGCGAGGTATTGAATTAGGTGAGATTGCTTGTGCTTTAATAACTTTACACCAAAATTTTCTGCGATAGCTTGGTTATGATTTTCAGAAAGTTCACGTAAGTAGTAGTCTTTAGCCGACCAAAGATGAACAACAAGGTTTTCCAGTCTGTAGCGAACCTTCTTGCCACAGATAGTCTCAGCCAACTTGTAAGTAGGTAGACCCTCAGGATTTTCGTTGACAACGATTAGTTCTAGGATATCAGCAAGATCGGCTTTCGCACTTTCTAACCTTCCAAGAACCTCTTCGATGATGGTCATATACTGCTATCTAACGAGGCGTTAGGCGCAGATTGCCCTGCACTATTTCGCTGGAAAGGCGTGATGTTATTCCCCCGCATTTTGGCTTCCCCTTTGCGCGTTGGCTGAAAATTTGAACCCCGAAAATCATTTCATGTAGCGCGAAGCGTATCTCACGATGTTCGCATCAACGTCTTCAGTTATGCGACAGCGTTACGTTACGCTTCTCTCAATATCATGTTTTTAACTGCTTGTAAATACTACAATTTCCTTGCCATCGCTCCGTGAGCTTGAATAAATGCGATCGGCTTAATCTCAGCAATTGCCGCTGCGCGGGGCGCAGTGGCTATTGCTTTGTACAAGTACCCTTATGCCTTATACGCTTTGGTCTTATTTATTTTGGCGGCACTCGGGTTGCTCATCTCTTTTACCCTACGCCGATTGTGGAAAAAGCGGGTAATGCATAAGGAGTGAGCACGGAAGCCTTACTTTGTGCTATAAAACCAAGTGCATTGATTGCCGCTTTGTCATCGTAAAAAATAGTAGCGCCAGCAAGCAGGAGTTGAAGACCCATGACTAAAAAAATCGATGTTACACAGGCCGTCATGTTCAATAGCTGTATTACGGCAGGTTAAATAATCGTGACCTCGTCATCTACACATTCTCCCCCCGCTGTTACGGGACAGCAGGGGCAGCTCATCACGGTGATGTTCACCGACATTAAAGGATCAACCACTATTAATGAAATGGAAGGCGATTTGGTCAGCCGCAATCTAATCAAAATTCAGGGCGATATTGTTCAGGCGGCAATTAAAGCAAGCAGCGGTATTTTTGTAAAATCGATCGGTGACGGTACATTGTCATATTTTAAAAATGCGTTGGATGCGGTGCGAGCCGCGATTCACATTCAGCAAGAAATCGACAAGCTGAATATGTTGCGGACATTCAAATTTTTAGTGCTGATGCGGATTGGTATGCACACCGGGCAGTGCGTGGTAGAAGAAAACGATATTTATGGTGATGTGGTGAACACCGCGTCCCGTTTTGAATCGGCAGCGGATGGCGGGGGCATACTGATGTCGGAAGAGACCTATCAAGCCCTGCCGGATAAAACCGAAATTTATTGCCGCTTTGCCAAACAGGTTAATTTAAAAGGCAAGGCAGAAAAATTTAACGCCTATAAAATATTTTGGAATACACGCGAAGTAGAGCTGGATAAGCAGGATCAGTTAGCTAAAATGATGGCCGCGCAGGCGGTTCAATCCAATGTAAAAATTAAGACGCATTGGGTATTGGGCGGGTTGATAGGCGGAATTATTTTGCTGCTGATTTATTTGGGCGATCATTTTTGGGGCGACAATCTGCGCAACAATTTTTTTGGGAGTGGCACTTCTGCCGAAAAGCGGCGCACCATAGGCGACCCTGCTCCGGTTGTTCCCCCTCCTCGTTGAGTAATCACAAATGACCACCCCCTCCGCGCAAAATATCCTGCTCAATCCGCGTGCATGGCAGCTCTTTGCTGTGCTGCCCTTGATCGTCACGCTGATTTATTTAATCCGATATTCCACGCTGTATTTTAATCAACAAGAGCAAATACTGCTGGGGTGGGGATGTTTGGCCGCGCTGTTTGTGATGTACAAACTAAAAGCGGCGCGCCGCCAACCTTGGCGCATGATTTTTATTGTGCTGGCGGGGGTGCTCGCGCTACGCTACATTTTATGGCGCATTTTAGACACCATGATTTATACCAACGTCTATGATTTTCTTGGCATGTCGCTGTTGCTGCTGGCAGAAATTTATGCGGTATCGCTATTATTTTTTGGGCTGTTTATCAATGCTTGGCCGCTGGATAGAAAGGCCGCCAAGCTGCCACAAGATGTCAGCCTGCTGCCCAGCGTAGATATTTTTATTCCGACTTATAACGAGCCAGATGAAATTATTCGTATCACCGCAACGGCCGCCACGCAGATTGCTTACCCCAAAGAAAAGCTGAAAATTTATTTGCTGGATGATGGTAGCACGTTGGCTAAACGCAATCACCCAGAGCACGGCGATGCCGCATGGGAGCGGCATTATCGCTTGCGACACATGGCCGCTGAGCTGGGCATAAGCTACATCACGCGCGAAACCAACCAGCAGGCCAAGGCCGGCAATATCAACCACGCGCTGCGTTATACCGACAGCGAGGTGATTTTAATTTTAGATTGCGACCATGTACCCACGCAGGACATTTTAAAAAATACGATGGGGTTTTTTGTCGCGGATAAAAATTTATTCCTCGTACAAACGCCGCATTTTTTTATTAACTCCAGCCCCGTTGAAAAAAATCTAGACGGCATTGCCAACCCGTCTGGGGAAAACGATATGTTCTACCGCACCATGCATCCAGCGATGGATTTATGGAACGCCAGTTATTTTTGCGGTTCGGCGGCGCTGCTACGGCGCACCTGTTTAGAGAGCGTGGGCGGGCTGTGCGGCACCACCGTGACCGAAGATGCCGAGACCTCATTTAATTTGCATAGCAAGGGCTATAACAGTGTGTATTTGGATCGCCCGATGATTTGTGGTTTGTCGCCAGAATCGTATGACGACTACGTGACGCAGCGTTCGCGCTGGGCGCAGGGCATGACGCAAATGCTGTTGCTGGATAATCCGCTGTTCGCAAAACGCTTGACGCTGTCGCAGCGCATCGCTTATTTTACCTCCAGTTTATTTTGGTTATTTGGCTTTGCGCGCATCATTTATTTCATTGCCCCCGCCGCATTTTTAATTCTGGGGATGAATATGTATAACGCATCTTGGCTACAGATTATTGCGTTTGCCGTACCTTTTTTGATTGGCACTTTTATTGTGATGGATTTTTTATATTCCGGCACGCGGCAGCTTTTTTTCTCGGAAATTTACGAGAGCGTGCAAGCCATGTTTTTGCTGCCCGCGATTATCGCCGTGCTGCTGAATCCGCGTAAACCAGAATTCAAAGTGACCCCCAAAGGCAACACTATTGCCCAAGATTTTCTCAGCCCATTATCCGCCCCCTTTTTTGTCGTGATTTTGATTAATTTAATCGCGTTGGGTTTGGCCGCTTACCGGTGGTTTGATGAGCCTATTTTGCGTGAAGTGCTACTCATTACTGGCCTGTGGTGCTTGTATAATTTTTATCTGGCACTGGTGTCGCTCGGCGCATTTTGGGAGCGCAAACAGGTGCGGAAATTTCATCGCATCCAAGCCAGTGGCTCAGTCACCGTATACAATGCAAAATTGCAAACGGCTATTGTCGGCAAAATATGCGATGTCTCGTTGACTGGCATAGGCTTTGAAATTTCCCTCCCGCATCCACCGAAAATAGAGGCTGTACAACTGCGCGTGAAAGATAGTTATGGGCGCGAATATAAATTTGAATGCAAAATACATTACACCGTAAAGCGCGGCGATCGCTATTTTTGCGGCAGCGAATTTATCGTCGATGAAATGTCATATCGCGAGGTGGTCAGCTTTGTTTTTGGTGACAGCCAACGCTGGGTTGAAAATTGGGAGATGAAATCACAAGAAAAAGGATCGGCACGTATGCTGCGCCGCTTTTTGAGTATGGGGATGAAGGCACTTAAAACGGCCTCGCTGATGTTGCTGAAAATGGCGATCATGCGGTTGTGGCATGGGCTTAAAGCAAGTTTAACGACCGCCTTGGTGCGTGACAAAATTTTGCTGGCGGGCAGTTGGTTGACCTACCGCAGTTATTTTTTATTGGCTGTGGGGCTGGAATATTTTTATCAGGGGAAAATTCGCAAAGCCCGCCGTATTGGGGTCGCTAGCAGTGCGACGGTTTATTTTCCGCGCTTGGCGGCGATGCTTCAAGGGCAGGTCAGCGATATATCGCTCACCGGCATTGGGGTGCTAATTACCCCGCCCTTCAAATTGGCAGATGATGAAAAAATGCTGATCACCGCACTCGGTGAGGATGGACAGACCTACCGCTTTGCGTGCAAACTGCTGCGGGCTTATGTGCGAGAAGGTAAGCTGGCATGTGGTACTGAGTTTGAGATGGATATGTTTTCTTATCCCAATATTGTGAAGTTTGTGTATGGGGGTAACATGCAAATGTTGCGTCATTTATTAAATCGTAAATCGGAGTTGCCCGCATGACCTCAAACAAAATAATAAGAAAACTCGCTATCCTTTTTATGTTAACGGCGTGTTCTATTTTGTCGGCACACGCCGCAACGCTGACCCTGCCGCTGGCCAAATTTACAGGGTCGTCTACATTGGAGATGCGCTGCATGAAAGGCGTGCAGAGTCTCTCTATTCCGCTGGCGGAGCGTTGGAATGTACGTCAGATGGTGTTGTCGCTGCGCTATACCAGTTCGAATAATTTGCTCGGCGATATTTCGCAGATGGTGGTCAAGATAAATGGCGAACCGATTGAGCAAATCAAGTTAATTCCGCAAGCACCTGCCGCGCAAATTAATATTACGATTCCGGTACGGCACATGAAAGCGGGGTACAACGCGCTGAGTTTTGAAGTGGTGCAGCATTATTTGCGCGGCCAATGCGAGCTACATTGCGCGCCGGATATGTGGACAAATGTCAGCCTGACAGACTCTACCTTGCATATTGAATACGACTTAAAGCCGTTGCCATTAAAGCTGGGTGAGGTGGCGGGAATGATGTTTGATCCTAAACAATTTCCCGATGCTGCAGTCAATATCATCACTGAAAATGTGAGCCAGGACTCTATTACTCTCGCGGCCATTGCCGCTTCTGGCATTGCGCGGCGGTTTGATTATCGCAAAGTGAAATTTGAATATTCAGACCATATCAAGCCCGGTATGGATAATGTGTTGATCGGCTCTGCCGAATTTGCGCATCGCGTTGCGGTACCAGGGCAGCCATTTGTTGCGTCGGAGTCGGGCGCATTGCGCATCTTTCATTTGCCAATGGCCACGGGTGGGGTGGACGATAAGCACGCGCTGCTCGCTATTACGGGGGAGAAATCGGCGGCACTTAAAGTCGTGGCCGAAATATTAGCCAGCATGACGTTGCCCTATCCCGGCACCGAGGCCATGCAAACGCATGGGTTTAACATGGCCGACATCGCCATGTACAGCGGGCGGCAGACGGTTGCGTCAGATAAGATTTATGATTTTAAAACGCTGGATCAACCAACTCATTCTTTTCAAGGGTCGAACGATAATCCGGTGTCCCTTTCATTTCGGCTGCCAGCAGATTTTTTAATCAAGCAAAATGAATACGCCAAGCTCGCGCTGAATTTTTCTTATGGCGCGGGTTTGCGGCCTGATTCATCGATCAATGTCATGATTAATGATGCGCCGTTTCGCGCCATACAATTGGATAACGCCAGCGGCAGCTATATCGAAAATTACAAACTTGAAATTCCAACTTATCTGTTTAAGCCGGGTGGCAACAGCATTACTTTTCAGCCCACTTTTAATATCAATGGCAGGCAGTTGTGCGATGCCTTAAAAGACACGGGGCAGTTCGCCACATTATTTGATAGTTCTACGCTGCGTTTCCCCCCCATGCCGCATTTTGTGGAGCTGCCCAAAATCGAATTATTCGCGCTAAATGGCTTTCCTTTTTCGCGCTGGCCGGATGGCTTCGAGACCATGGTGTATTTGCCCAAGCAAAATCACGCATCCATCATGGCCGCGCTCAATGTGGTCGGCATGATTACGCAAAAAAATGGTTTCCCCTTGTTTAGCGTGCTGGTGAGATTCGATGAGCCCAAAGAATGGGACGGCGAAATTTTAGTTGTGGGGACAACCGCATCCATCCCGCAAACCATGATGAATGCCGCGCCGATGGGGCTGACGGGCATTGCCAATGTGCCTTATCCCGTCTCGCGTGGCTGGGATAAAGAAGAGGCTCCGGCCATCACGCAACAACAGAGCGGCTTAGGCGCGGACATGGGGGTGCTGATGGAATTTGAATCCACACTTAAGCGCGGGCGTTCAATTGTTTTACTGGCCGCAGATAGCGAGGTCGATTTGCGACGAGTGGGAGAAGTCATGCTAGAACCCAGCGTGCAAGCCAATTTGCGGGGAAGCGTCGCGCTGATCAATTTAACCGCACCAGAATATAAAGTATCCACCATGACCGTTGGTAAAAAATACACCACGGGAGATGGGGGAAAAATTTCACCCATTGATTCTTTCTTGTATAAATATCCGTATGCGTTTTACGGGCTGGCGGTGTTTGCGGTGCTGGCTTTGGGCATGTTGGGGTTTTGGGCGTTGCGTCGTTTGCGCGCCAAGCGCATGGCTTGATGTGAATATGGAATAATTTGCAATATTTTTGGCAAAGTGCTTAAATTACGCCATTGTTCACCCGTTGAACGAAATAATTTACGCCTGTGCTCACCGACGAATATCGCTACAAGATTTTAAAACGGCTAGAAGTTAATCCAGAAATCAGCCAGCGCGAGCTTGCGCAAGAGCTGGGCATCAGCCTCGGCAAGGCCAATTATTGCTTGCGCGCATTGGTGCAAAAAGGCTTGCTCAAGGTCAACAATTTCCGCAACAATCAAAACAAAGCCGCCTACCTCTACCTCTTAACCCCGCACGGCATTGAAGAAAAAGCTAAAGTCACGCTGCGTTTTATGCAACATAAAATGCAGGAGTATGAGGCGTTAAAGGAGGAAATCGCGTTGTTACAGCAAGAGGCGGGCAACGCGCCAACGCAACTTGAGCAAAATTCAATCAGCCAAAACTCAATGACCCCCAAACGGGCAAACGGGTAATGATGGCTACCCCGACATCTCATTCTAGCTCGGCAGGCAAGGCCGCTACTTTAAAAGTGGTTGTGAGGTCATGACAGCTTCTGCCCATAAAGTATCGACACTTAAAAAAATATGGGGCTTGCTCACGCAGCCAGAGCGGCGTGGCGCGCTAGTGTTATTCGCATTTATGTTTATTGGAATGTTGTTGGAAACGTTAGGCATCGGGTTGGTGATCCCCGCGCTGGCACTGTTGACGCAGCCTGATATTGCGAATCACTATCCAGCAATTCGGCCCGCTATGAATGCGCTGGGCAACCCCGATCAGCAGAGTTTGGTCATAGGCGGCATGTTGATTTTGGTTGGGGTATATTTCGTTAAAACTTTGTTTTTGGGATTTCTCGCGTGGAGGCAAACGCGCTTTGCCTACCAAGTGCAAGTGCAAATATCGCAACGCTTATTTACCAGCTATTTACGTCAGCCTTACACCTTTCACTTGCAGCGCAACTCCGCGCAGTTGATTCGTAACATTGCAGGTGAGACGAGTTTATTTACCTTCAATGCGCTGATGCCGGGCATGTTTTTGTTGGCGGAAGTGTTGGTATTGTTTGGTTTGTGCAGTTTGCTTTTAGCGGTGGAACCAGTGGGCGCGGTGATTGTGGTGGGCGTGTTGGGGAGTGCGGCTTTTGGCTTTCATCGGCTTACCCGTCAACGCATTACGCGCTGGGGCGTGGCACGACAACACCACGACGGACTACGCACGCAGCATTTACAGCAAGGTTTGGGCGGGGTTAAAGATGTGAAACTGCTGGGTCGCGAAACCGATTTCATTGAACAATATCGCAAGCATAATGTGTTGAGCGCGCATGTGGGGCAGATGCAAACGACGTTGCAACAACTTCCCCGACTATGGCTGGAGTTGTTGGCAGTCAGCGGCCTCGCCATTTTGGTGATTAGTATGTTGGCACAAGGCCGCGCGCTGGAAGTTGTACTACCCACGCTCGGCTTGTTTGCGGCAGCGGCGTTTCGCCTGATGCCTTCGGTGAATCGCATATTGGGCGCGCTGCAATCTTTGCGTTTTGGCTTGCCCGTGATTGATATTTTGCGCGCAGAGTTGAATTTGGTTACGCCGGAGGCCACGGTTAATAACAGCCCCGTTATCCCCTTCAATACTGCATTGGAACTGAAGAAAGTTTCTTACACTTATGCGAGCGCAGATAAGCCATCGCTCAAAGACGTGTCCATGCTTATTCGGCAAGGCGAGTCCGTTGGGTTTGTCGGCGCAAGTGGTGCGGGCAAAAGTACTTTGGTGGATATTTTGTTAGGATTATTGACCCCAAGCGCGGGCGAAGTCAGTGTGGATGGGAAAAACATCCAAGCCAATTTGCGCGGCTGGCAAGATCAAATCGGCTATGTGCCGCAAGCCATTTTTTTAACGGACGACACGTTGCGACGCAATGTTGCTTTTGGTTTGGCGGATGAAGTGATAGATGACATGGCCGTGTTGCGCGCCATTAAAGCCGCGCAGTTAGAGGAGTTTATAGCAAGCCTGCCAGAGGGAATTGAGACCATGGTGGGTGAGCGTGGTATACGATTATCCGGCGGCCAACGCCAGCGCATTGGCATTGCGCGTGCGCTCTATCATGACCCAGCAGTGTTGGTGTTAGATGAAGCAACCAGCGCATTGGATACCGCGACCGAGCATGAGGTGATGAAAGCCGTGGCGGCGTTGCATGGCAATAAAACCCTACTCATTGTCGCGCACCGATTGTCCACCGTTGAACAATGCGATAGGCTTTATCATTTCGAGCATGGAGAAATACGCAGCATGGGTGAGCCATCCAAAATTATTCACGGCTTGAAAATAGCCGCTTCATCTTAAGTCGACAATGCCATTCATAGGCGGAAAAAAATGTTAACAAACTCATCCATTCTTATCACAGGTGGCACAGGCTCTTTCGGCCATGCTTTTGTGCCAGTTGTATTGGCTCAATATAACCCGCGCCGACTGGTTATTTTTTCGCGTGACGAAATGAAGCAGTGGGAAATGGCCAAGTTGTATGGCAATGACCCGCGCGTACGTTTTTTTATCGGCGATGTGCGTGACAAAGATAGGCTCGCTCGCGCGCTCAACGGCATTGATTTTGTGGTGCATGCTGCCGCCACTAAAATCGTACCTACAGCAGAATACAATCCATTTGAATGCGTTAAAACCAACGTGACTGGCGCGATGAATTTGATCGATGCTTGTATTGATCAAAAAGTGAAACGTGTCGTCGCACTCTCGACTGATAAAGCCAGTAGCCCAGCGAACCTTTATGGCGCAACCAAACTGGTATCGGACAAACTTTTTATCGCGGGCAACGCTTATTCGGGCAACAACGAAACGCGCTTTGCCGTAGTGCGCTACGGTAATGTAATGGGTTCGCGTGGTTCGGTCATTCCATTTTTTATGAGCCTCGCTGACAAAGGTGTGCTGCCCATTACCGATGAGCGCATGACTCGTTTTATGATTACGTTGGAAGAAGGCGTGGAGCTGGTGAACCACGCTTTTGAAGACATGGTCGGTGGCGAGATTTATGTCAAAAAAATTCCTTCAATGAACATCATTGATATTGCCCGCGCCGTTGCGCCCAATGCGACCCACGAAATCGTGGGCATTCGCCCAGGCGAAAAACTGCACGAACAAATGATTGCATTTGAGGACGCGCCGCATACTTACGAATACCCAGAGCATTACAAAATACTTCCAGCAATCCATAACTGGAGCATCGACCCTGAGCGTATTAACGGTGGACAAAAAGTTGCGTTAGATTTTACCTACTCGTCTGATAACAACAAAGAGTGGATGAGTGTTGCTGCCTTGCAGAATTGGCTCACGCAAAATATCAGCAAGGTTGGAAAAATATAATGATCCGCTGCGGACGACAGGATATTTCTCAAGCCGATAGGGCGGGCTAGAAAAAATATGGATTACTTTTAATGCTGTTCGAATTGGAGATTTTGTAGATTATGAAAGTTGCTGTTATCCCTGCTCGCGGTGGAAGCAAGCGTATTCCACGTAAAAACATTAAAGATTTCTGCGGCAAGCCGATGATTGCTTGGTCGATTGAAACGGCAAAGGCATCAGGCTTATTTGATCGAATCATCGTTTCTACTGATGACGCTGAAATTACTGAAATTGCGAAAAATTTTGGAGCAGAAACGCCTTTTGTAAGGCCAGCAGAATTAGCTGATGACTTAACGCCAACCGTTCCAGTTATTGCTCACGCAATAAAATCCTGTATTGATTTGGGGTGGGCAATCGATTATGCATGTTGCATCTACCCGTGTGCCCCTTTTATGCGTAAAGAAGATTTGGGGGCTGCGCTTGAATTGGCGATATCGAGACAGGCAGATTTTGTTTATCCGGTCACAGAATATTCGCACCCTATTCAACGCGCGATGCGGCAATTGCCAAGTGGGAGGATGCAATTTTACGCTCCGCAATTTGAGCTAACTAGAACGCAGGATTTAGAAAAATCCTACCATGATGTGGGGCAATTTTATTGGGGCTCGTCATCGGCTTGGTTGGCGCACAAAAAAATGCACACTGATGGTTTAGGTATGCCGATTCCCAGTTGGAGAGTTGTAGATGTTGACACTGAGGACGATTGGGTGCGCGCGACAAAAATGTTTAAGGTGTTCTTTTAATATAAAAATAGTCCAATAATCTCATCACCATATTAGGTGTTTTATGGAAAAGATAATGATCAGCGTTTCGGGAAAAGCATGATTCTGGTTACGGGTGCAACAGGTCTGCTGGGATCAACCTTGGTTCCGTGGTTGAAGGCGCAGAGGAAAAATGTTACTACGCATGCGCGTTCAGCATCAGGTGCCGATCATGTTGCCGACCTATCTGGTCAGGCTGAGACATTTGAATTACTTGATAAGGTTAGACCCACTGTTATTATTAATCTTGTTGGCCTGACAAATGTTGACTTCTGCCAGGAGCAGCTTAATCAAGCCTATCTTTTTAATACGCGTACAGTTGAAAACTTAACAAGTTGGATTTTGCAACGTGAGAGTGATTGCCATTTAATTCAAATTTCAACTGATCAGGTGTATGACGGAGTTGGTTTGCATAAAGAAGGGCAAGTTACTTTAACGAACAATTATGCATTCTCAAAATACGCTGGTGAGATTGCTGCAAAGCGAGTGCCCAGCACCATTCTAAGAACTAATTTTATTGGACGCAGTAAGGTGGGTAGTCGTGTCAGCTTGACTGACTGGCTTTACACTTCGCTAACAGGCAAGCAGCAAATTCAGGTGTTTAGCGATGTTTATTTTAATCCGTTAACGATGACCACCCTCGCAGAAATGATTCTGTTGGTGATAGAAGAAAAACCATTGGGGGTTTTTAATTTAGGGTCACGCGATGGGATGAATAAAGCAGATTTTGCATTTTCATTTGCCGAGCATTTGGGCTTGCCACAAAGTGCAATGGCTCGTGTTGAATCTAGTCAGGCAGAATTTTTGAAAGCTTATCGACCTAAGGATATGCGTATGGACTGTTCTAAATTTGAACATTATTTCAACATCAAACTCCCCAGTTTATTAGATCAAATTAAAAGTGTAGTGAAGGAGTACCAGTGAAAGCACCCAGTTCCACATTAAAAATCAATGAAAAAATAATCGGGCACAACCACCCGACTTATTTTATTGCAGATATTGCGGCCAACCATGATGGTGATCTTGGCCGAGCTCAGGAACTCATTTATTTGGCGGCAGAGGCAGGAGCAGATGCCGCCAAGTTCCAACATTTCAAGGCCGAATCCATAGTCAGTGATCATGGTTTCAGAAATATGGGAGGGCAGCAGTCACATCAAGCCAAATGGAAAAAATCTGTATTTGAAGTTTATCAAGATGCAAGCGTCAGCCTTGAGTGGACTGCCACCATACAAGAGACATGCAAGAAGGCGGGGATCGTTTTTTTTACCAGTCCTTATGCAATTGATATTGTCGATTACATTGATCCCTACGTACCTGCTTATAAAATTGGTTCCGGTGATATTACTTGGATCGAAATGATCGAACACATTGCATCCAAGCAAAAGCCTTATATTTTGGCTAGCGGGGCATCCACCTTTGATGATGTGCATCGTGCGGTATCTGCAGGATTGACGATTAACCCCATGCTTTGCCTGATGCAGTGCAATACAAATTACACTGCCAGTCTTGAAAACTTTAAATATATCCAGCTAAATGTTTTACGAACTTATCGCGAAATGTATCCGAATCTGGTTCTGGGGCTGAGTGATCACACGCCTGGACACGCCACTGTTTTAGGTGCGGTAGCTTTAGGTGCGCGTGCGATTGAAAAACACTTTACGGATAACGTTAATCGTGTGGGACCCGATCATGCATTTTCAATGGATCTAAAGACGTGGCGGGAAATGGTAGATCGAACAAGAGAGTTAGAAAATGCATTAGGGGTGGGTATTAAACAGGTTGAAGAAAATGAACGAGAGACAGTTATTATTCAGCGACGAGCCATCCGTGCCGGCAGTGATTTGGCAGAAGATACCGTGCTGACAAAAGAGCATCTTGTTGTCTTACGCCCATGTCCGACAGATGGCATTCCTCCATACGGTCTTGAAGATATGATCGGCAAACGAATCAGGCGCAACATTAGTGCGGGAGATTATCTGCGATGGATCGATCTAAAGTAGGCATTGTTATTCCGGCTTTAAATGAATCGGCAACCATTGCAAGTGTTATCAAAGCAGCAGCGGAATATGGTGTCCCCATTGTTGTTGATGACGGTTCAACAGACAACACGGCTGAGCTAGCAAGGCAGGCTGGAGCTACGGTGGTGTCGCATGACAAAAATTGTGGCTACGACATGGCACTCAATACTGGGTTTAAAAAAGCGGTGGAGTTGGGTAGCGAGGTTATTATTACGCTGGATGCAGATGGGCAACATAACCCCATGCTCCTTCAAAAATTTATTGAGCAAATTGATGCGGGAGCAGATGTTGTTATTGGTGTGCGTAATAAAAGACAGCGCATTGCAGAATCTTTATTTGCTTGGTATACCTTTCGTTTTTGGGGAATTCAAGACCCTCTATGCGGCATGAAGGCGTATCGAACGAAAGTATATAAAGCATTAGGCCATTTTGATTCCTATGGCTCTATTGGGACGGAATTGGCGATCTTCGCGGCGCGGAAAGGTTATAACTTAGAACAAGTGCCTTTTGATGTGTCTGCCCGAGAAGGTCAGTCTAGATTTGGTAGTGCCCTAAAAGGTAATTACAAAATAATACGTGCAATGATTTTTTCAATGTGGCGTGTTAACTGAGTTGGTGAGCAAGTACATTTTATCAATAATAAATAGGAGCTTATTAAATATGAATTCATCAACCCTTTACGCGACGCCACAAGAGGAATTCTGGGCGGGAGATTTTGGTACTGAATATATTGCCCGAAATAATAGTACCGAGCTTTTGGCTTCTAACCTCAAATTTTTTTCACAAACACTCAGACAGATCAATCAGCCAATTACCTCTTGCCTTGAGTTTGGAGCCAATATTGGGATGAATTTGAGGGCTTTGAAGCTGCTTTATCCTAAATTGAATGTGAGAGGTGTAGAAATAAATCCTGACGCTGCCAAACAACTTAAAAAAGAAATCGGGGGTGCTAATGTATTTGAAGGTTCAATTTTGGAATGCCCCATAACCGAAAAAGTTGACTTGGCATTAATCAAAACGGTATTAATTCATATTCAGCCAGAAATGTTACACGCCGTGTATGAAAAGTTATATCAAGCATCTAGCCGTTATATCTTGGTGTGCGAGTACTACAACACGACCCCCGTTGTCATCCCCTATCGGGGGCACACAGAACGTCTTTTTAAGCGAGATTTTGCAGGTGAAATGATGGATAAGTATCCTGATTTGGCACTCGTTGACTATGGCTTTATTTACCTCCGTGTGAATCCGATGCTTGACGATATTACTTGGTTTCTAATGGAAAAAAGGTCATAAGATTCTTAATTAATAATTTGCCGTGCAACAGTTGCCGTTACATATATTTATGGGTTATGCGCTAATGAAACTTGAGTCTTTACAGGTTTTAATAATTGGTTGCGGCAACATCGCCGGTGGGTTTGATTTGAATCGAGCGGCTTCTGAGTTTCCCTATACACATGCGGGTGCATATACACGCGATGATCGTTTTTTCTTGGCCGCGTGCGTAGAGCCCGATGATACGCGTCGCAATGAATTCATGACGGCTTGGAGTGTGCCGATCGGATTTGGCTCCATTGATGAAGCGTTACATTCTGATATTCGATTTGATGTGATAAGTATTTGTTCACCTACCCATTGCCATACTACCGATCTGCAAATTGCAATACGCTTAAAACCTAAGCTCATCTTTTGTGAGAAACCGATTACTACTTCGTTTCCCGAAGCGGAACAGGTTGTTGCGGCGTGTCACAAATATAATATTTTACTTGCGGTTAATTACTCTCGGCGTTGGGATACCTCCATTTCAAAATTAAAAGCGGATATGCGGGCTGGCAAGTGGGGGAAGTTGCGCTCGGTAGTGGGCATTTATAACAAGGGTATATTGAATAACGGCTCGCACATGGTGGATATGTTGCATTTGATAGTCGGCGATATGGATATTGTTAAGGTTGGAAAGCCCGTGCAGGATTTTTTCTCCGGTGACCCGACGATTCCGGTTTGGCTGGAAGCGGCAAATGATTTACCTGTGCAACTTGTTTGTGGTCATGCCGAGGATTATACAATTTTTGAATTGCAAATGATTTTTTCGCAGGGCGTATTGACTATGGAAAATGGGGGGATGTTTTGGCGCGAGCGCACCATTCAAGATAGCGAAATGTTTAAGGGCTATAGGATGCCAGATGCAGGCGTGCGGCGCGCAGGGGAATATCCATCAGCAATGCTCAATGCCGTTGATAATATTTATCGCGCCATTAATTCTGGGGATGATCTTGCCAGTACCGGAGAATCAGCATTAGCTGCACAGCGGTTGTGCGAGAATATAAAACAACAGGCATTGGCTTAATTGAAACAAACGCGACATTTCACATTGCTTAGATAACGAAAATGAATGACTTAAAAAATAAAGAAAAACTTGCCTTGTTCGGCGGCACAAAAACCATCCAGACTTCCTTCAAACGCTACAACCCAATTGGCACGGAGGAAGTGGAGGCTGCTAAAAAAGTCATTGAGAGCGGTTTGCTATCGCAGTTTATCGGCGCGTGGCACGAAGATTTTTATGGTGGCCCCAAGGTAAAAGAATTTGAACGCCAATGCGCCAAATATTTTGGAGTGAAGCACGCGGTTACTGTTAACTCGGCCACCTCTGGCTTAATTGCTGCGATAGGTGCAATTGGTATAGAGCCAGGGGATGAAGTTATCGTCAGTCCGTGGACGATGTGTGCCAGTGCCACCGCTATTTTGCATTGGAACGCCATCCCAGTATTCGCCGACATAGAGCCTGACACATTCAACCTTGATCCTAAATCGGTAGAAGCCAACATTACGCCCTACACCAAAGCCATTATGGCGGTAGATATTTTTGGTCACTCGGCCAACATGGATGTCATCATGGCAATCGCCGCCAAGCATGGGCTGAAAGTGATCTCCGATGCCGCGCAAGCACCAGGTGCATTTTATAAAGGAAAATATGCAGGCACATTAGCGCATGTCGGTAGCTATAGCTTGAATTATCACAAACATATCCATACGGGTGAAGGCGGCATTCTGGTCACAGACGACGATGACATTTGCGAGCGTCTGCAATTGATCCGCAATCACGCTGAGGCAGTCGTGGGCGGCAAGGGCGTAACCAACCTCACCAATATGATTGGCTACAATTTTCGGTTGGGCGAAATTGAATGTGCGATAGGCATTGAACAACTCAAAAAGC
>Ga0105164_10000253_pt1 | contig 39838 bp, 30 predicted proteins | sample VDWuncwatermetaG_FD_89674 | JGI IMG/M metagenome (GOLD analysis project Ga0105164, IMG submission 89674) | Wastewater microbial communities from Netherlands to study Microbial Dark Matter (Phase II) - VDW unchlorinated drinking water | ecosystem: Environmental > Aquatic > Freshwater > Drinking...
GGGTGGGACTACTTGGCCAAAGTCATCACGGGCGTGAAATTCACGGATGGAATCGAGGCACCACAGTCAGACCAGGTCGCCGCTTGATTCAGACTGCTGGACACCAGACTTGACAATAACTCGAGAGAGAGAGAAATTCTCCTTTCGAAGTGTCTCGTTGACGGGGGAGCTTGCAGGATAGCGCCAGCCCCCAACGAATTTGCCAGGGATTGATGTGGAAACAGCTCTAACAATGCACAATGTTTCCACATGGTTGATCCATCTACTAGGAGCAGAACAACCTACACTATGATGGAACAGGATGTAGCTCTGACAGCGCTTAAGGCCGTAAGCATTGTTGTCACAGGGATACTTGGCATTGTAGGTGTTCTTGGTAAGTTCAAGAGGAAGGATGGAAGGCCTACCTGGTCCGGAGTTGTTACGGTGATTGGCATCACGTTTACAATGTTGACTTCAGTAATTGTGACATTGCAGGAAGCAGAGAAAGAGAAGGAAGAATCTCATAAGCAACTTGATAGGATGGAAGGCCTTTATCAGGAAATCCATCGTACCATTCAACCTATCACATATGTGAATCTCGTTTTTTTGCTGCCCTACCCATGGACGATAAGAATGTTAAGAACTATGCAGCCTATCTAGATGCGATTATTAGCTCTCGGAAGAGTAAGCTTCAGCATTCCTTCGCGCCGGTTAAAGGATTAAGCGTTCGAGTCTTGGATCATAATGGCGACATAATCGCTATCGAGATCGATCAAAAATCGCCCTATTGGCCAAAGAAAGACAACCTGCTTAACAGGCTTACACAAACACTGTCGTTTGAAATTTACCTTCGAAAGGATCCGATAAAACCTGAGTTGCTCAATCCGGCCATTGTAGGAGATTATGGGAATGACTTAATCGTTTGGGCAACTGAACCCCTAGCATGGCCCAACAATGTAATCTGGGTGGACTACCCAAGCAAGAAGCTCAGCATCCATAGTTCTGGGGATTACCTAAAGAAGTTATGGCACACTACTGGGAGAATAGCCTCCGTGCAAGATCTTTTTGGCGCACAGCTGTTCCTCAGATTGCCAGCTCCTCCAGAAATCTACGACCTCATAAATTCGCTGGATATCAAAACTATAACGTTAGAACTTGCTCCAGGGCGAACTTTTTCGATAGGAGGGGAGAAATTCAATAAGGTAAGACTATCAGACGGATCTCTCGTCCTTAGCATTATTTTACCAAAGACTGAAAAGGAACTTTTTTTTGGACTAGGCCGTGATTGACAACACAATAACAAATAGAACACGGGAACAGAAAGCTGGGGTCTGATCTTGTATTGTGTATGCGATACAGAATGGGCATTGGGAAATCGGTGTGACTCAAAGATCTGACTCAAATCTCCAAGTATGTACGTCGATCGAGGAGCGTTCAGTTAGTTCTCTGGAGCCTTAGGCCAACAGTCTCGACAATTTCCAGCATCCCAGCTCCGATTCTTCACACCTTGAATTGTGAATCGAACTCGTGTACAACCCCGCCTCCGTTTAACACGACACCAAAGGAGTCGAGATGGCCGCACAATGGTCCCTGAGTCAAGAAGAAGAAGATCTGCATCGCCAGCGTCTGTTTCAAAAAGCGAGAAAGGGCGATGAGAAAGCCAAGTTGGAATTACAAGATGTCTATGGCGTGCGACTCTGGTCAGAGCATGAACGTGCAGCGTTGGTCTATGAAAATCCACAAGCTGCCAAACGCGGCAAACAGAAGGCTTGAATGTAACCGGGCATGGATCGGATCAGAGCCACAAGTAGAGGTTTGGAGACTTTCTGGAACTGGGCGACATGGTCGCCTGCCTCCCTCAGAATCGGCACATCCTCCCTCCGGCATACGCTCAGGTACCATTTCCGCTTTGCAGCACCGCTTCAAACGTGACCTTTACTCCACGACTCCAACAAGCCTAGCGGCATCATATCTGCTCGGTCACTGGTGGTCTTGCACTGCACCGAAGCCGGTGACTATGCTGAACGGAGGGTCCTGATAGAGGCCTCACTCCCCACGGAAATTCAGAATGGAGCGAACTCATGGATTCACTGGTCACCTGGACTAAGGTCGTGTACGCCCTCCACGCGTTCAGCCTGCTGACCGGCATCATTGGCACGGCCACGGTGGTCGGCGCATTCCTCACCGGCTGGCCTTCGATCATCGCGGTCATTCTGAACTACATCAAGCGGAGCGAGGCTCGCGGCACCTGGCTAGACTCGCACTTTCGCTGGCAGATTCGAACCTTCTGGTTTGGACTGCTCTGGATCTCCCTCTGCGGGGCCTTCATCGTCGCGACATTGGGGATCGGCCTCCTCTTCATGTGGCTCCCGATCGGTCTGGTCGGACTCTGGTTCGTGTATCGCATCATTCGTGGCTGGGTCACGCTGAGCGATAGACGTCCAATGGACGTGTGAACGCGAATGGGTGTTTACCAAGCCCACCGGAACGCCGTATACTGCGCGATCTCGTAACCGCTTGAAAAGCCCGGTATGCTCCGGGGTCGAGCGAGCGTGGTCATCATAAGAACTCAACAGGTCGGTTTGGAGGGGTGACGGAGTGGCCGAACGTGCCGGTCTTGAAAACAGATTTAGACCCTCAAGAACCTCCGAAAACCGCATAAACAGCGGCTTCTGATTGGACAGGATGGGTCATCTGTGGCTCATCCTGTGTTCATTTCCGCGCCCCAAGTGGACCCCGCTAACGACGTACATTCTTACCTGCTGATCCTACCTTCCCTACCTCTCTTCCTCTCACACCGATACCGCTCTCTCACAACCGGCACACCCCCCCACCGGCATTGGCAATCGGTCCCATTTGGGGTTTGCCTCACCAGGACAAAAATGGCCATAGAACCGCTTACAAACGGGATTCCCCCAATTTCAACCCACGAACGCGCTACAGACCAGGAGTCCATGCAGACCGGTAGGAGCGGAGAGTCCAGCCCATGTGTCTGTTTGGGCAGGTCCGCTAAGCCTAGAATACTAGTCCGAGTTTGAACTATTTAGCACTTCTTGGGCTGCCCCGTTAGCTCATCAATACATTTGTGATGTCCTGAAATGTGGCCATGCGGAAAGTGCGTTTTTTTTCTCCACCTTGGACAAATCCAGATTTCTCGCCTTCGTTGCAAGGTATGCCCAGATTTCTGGAAGGTCGGCTTCCGCCGTGTCCGTGAGACGAAGGGTCGGGGTTTGGCTAATAATTTCCTCTCTCGCTGCATAATCTTTCTCGGATCAAAGTCGGTGACGCGCCCAGCGGCAAGATCCGCCACGAGACACGTCTCTTGACAGATCCGTTAAAGCATGTGACATTATGTCACATGCGGCCTGGTTCGTTACGAGAAGTCCGAAAGACCCTTGGGATGACTCAGGAGACCCTCGCTCAGACGCTTCACTGCACGCGCCGATCGATCATCCGCTATGAAGATGGCACTGTTCCGGTTCCCATGACGGTGGAATTGGCCCTCATGCAGCTCAGTTCCTCACAGATTCCACTCGCCGGAGTGGTCGCGGCGGGGGCTCCGATTGAACCGATTCCGCAGATGGAACGCGTCGAGGTGCCGAAGAGCATGGTCGGTCGTGGCGAGACCTTTGCCCTTCGAGTCAAAGGCACGTCCATGCAGAATGAGGGCATCTTTCCGGGTGACATTGTCGTGGTGCAGAAACACTCGTCTGCCAGTAATGGCCAGACCGTAATTGCTTTGGTGAACGGCGAGGCCACGATCAAGACGTACCTTCGCAAGGCCGGCACCATAGAACTCCATCCAGCCAATGACGCCATGCAGCCCATCATCATTAAGCCATCAGACAGCTTCCAAATCGAAGGGATTGTCGTCGGCGTTATCCGTCATCTGCGAAAGTGAGGTCTCGGCTGTTGGCACCATGGACCGCCAGATTGTCTGCTTCGGGATTCCTGCTTTTGAAGTCGCCGTCGCGCGGGTGCATGATCCCAGCCTCTCGACGCGACCAGTCGCGATCGCGCCGTTAAACACGTCCCGTACCTTCCTTCGTGAAGTCTCATCCGAAGCCGAACAAGCAGGCCTTGCGATCGGCATGTCCGTCCAGCAAGCGCGACGGCTCTGTCCCTCCCTGCGTGTCCTCTCCCCGAACCCTCCTCGCATCCGCACGGCGGAGGAATCGTTGCTTCAGGTCGTGAGACGCTATGCTCCCGTTTGGGAACCGGTTCAGGCTGGTTCCTTCGTGATGGACCTGACTGGGACGGGACGCCTCTTCGGACCGGCGTATGACATCGCGGCGAAGGTGCAACAGGAAGTCCTCGTTCAGTATCGGCTCGACGGGGTCGCTGGCGTGGGCAGCAACAAGCTCGTGGCTCAGACTGCGGCGACGTTGATTCAGCCGTCTGAACTCTACGATGTCCGGCCTGGGTCGGAGCCAGTCTTCATGGCTCCGCTGTCGGTGCGTACCCTGCCGGGATTGCAGCGGCCATGCATGCGACAGGTCCTGACGAGACTCGATGATCTGAACCTCGATACGCTCGGTGACGTGGCGGAGAGTCCGGTTGACGCGTTGGAAGTAGCGTTGGGGGATTATGCAGGGCAACTCTCCCGCTGGGCTCATGGCATTGACTCATTGCCGGTGTTACCGCCGGACGTTCAGCCCAGTCTCGAAGAGACAGTTCTTCTTGATCCGGATGAAATCGATGAGCCCGTGCTGACCGGTCGATTGCTCGATGCGCTGCAACGGCTCTGTCGGACATTGCGGAGTCAGCGACGCGTCTGTGGCCGTCTGTCACTCGTGATCCGCTATAGCGATCACCTCGAAGTCACAAAACACGAGCGCGTGACTCCCGAAACCTGCTGGGAATGTGACTTGTCTTCCGTCGTGCTGTCACTCTTCCAAAAATGCATGCGTCGGCGGATTCGACTGAGAGCCATGACACTGAGCATGGCGGGTCTGGCTGGCTATTCCGAACAAGGCGTGCTGTTCGATGCCCGACCACTTGATGAGCAGCGCAAACAGGACCGGGCGAGGAAACTCTCTGTCGCCCTGGACACCCTCCATGCACGATTCGGAGAGCAGAGCATTCGCTATGGGAGGAGTGGGTGAATGGCCTTCGTCCACCTCCACACGCATTCGTCTTATTCTGCCATGTGGGGTGTGCCGACTGTGGAAGCCCTCTGTCATGCGGTTAAAGAGCAAGGACAAGAGTTCCTGCCCCTCACCGATACCAATGGACTCTATGGCGCGATCCGCTTTCTTGAAGTCGCGCGTGAGCACGGACTCAAACCGATCTTAGGGGCGGAGCTAATTTCCGGTGTGCACCATGCCGTGTTGCTCGCGAAGAACCCCACCGGATACGCCAATCTCTGCCGGATTCTGTCCGCTCGCCACTGTGATGAGTCTTTTGACTTTATCGAAACCGTGACGTTGCATCGCACGGGACTGGTGGTGCTGTCCGATGATCCTGTCGCCCTGACCGCCTGGCAGGCAGAATCTGCGGAAGATCTTTATGTCGAGCTGACACCAGGTCCCACCTTACAAAACGCGGTCGCGTTGAGCCGCCGACTCAGACTGCCGCCGGTAGCCACCACCCGCGCCGCGTTTCTCCAGCCAGCGGACTATCAGGCTCACCGGCTGCTGCGTGCGATCGCCGAGAACACGACCCTCTCACGACTCAAGGCCGATCACTGTGCCCTCCCCACTCACTGGCTCATGCCGGAATCCGTGCTCGCACGACAGCTGCCTCACGTGCCGGAGGCTATCGCAAATACGCGGCGGATTGCTGAACAGTGCCACACCGCCTGGGACTTCAAACAGACCATCTTTCCCTCCTTCCGCCATCTCTCCTCGGATACGGCCTTTGAGACGCTGCAGCGCAAGACCTACGACGGCGTCCTCTGGCGCTATGGGACCTTGTCGGCAACAGTCCGACAGCGGATCGACAAGGAACTCACGGTGATCCGTGACAAGGGCTATGCCGACTATTTTCTCGTAGTGGATGAAATCGTCCGCCAAGCTCCGAGAACGTGTGGCCGGGGCTCCGCTGCGGCCTCGATCGTGTCTTATTGTCTCGGCATCACGCACGTCGATCCTATTCGACATAACCTGTTGTTTGAACGCTTCTTGAATCCCGGCCGTAACGATCCTCCCGACATCGACGTGGACTTTCCTTGGGATGAACGCCCAGCCATCCTCGACTGGGTCTTTAAACAGTACGGGCATCAGCATGCGGCGATGGTGGCCAATCAGAACACCTTCGCCACGCGCGCCGCCTTGCGTGAGATCGCGAAGGTCTATGGCCTGCCCGCCGCTGAAATCGGCAAGGCGCTGAACTTTCTGCAGCGACGAGCCGACTTCGTTGATGTGCAACCAGGGATGACGGTGCAAGACTGGGCGCGGGACGTCTGCAGGGCGTTGAACCTCAGGAATCCCTGGCCGGAGATTCTCTACTGGTCGATACAATTGGACGGCCACTTCAGGAATCTAGGTCTCCATCCTGGCGGCGTCGTACTGGTCCCGGATGAGATCCGACGCTATGTGCCGGTGGAAATCTCGGCTTCAAAATTACCGGTGATTCAATGGGAGAAGGATCAGACAGAAGACGCGGGGCTCGTGAAGATCGACCTCTTGGGCAATCGCTCGCTCGCGGTCATCCGTGACGCGATCGCGGCCGTCGCCCGTAACACGGGACATGTGATCGACTATGCGATGTGGGACCCAATCACTGATCCAGCCACCAACGATCTCATTCGACGCGGCGAGACGATGGGCTGCTTTTACGTGGAGTCCCCCGCAACAAGGCTTTTACTGAAGAACCTCTGGGCCGGGATGCCGCCGGCCAGAAGAGCCGTCGCCGATGTCTTCGAGTATCTCGTCGTCGTGTCGTCCATCATCCGGCCTGCCGCGAACGTGTTCGCCGATGAGTTTGTGCGTCGCGCGCATGGACAGCCGTACCGCTCGCTGCATCCCCTCCTGGATGACGTTCTTCAAGAAACACATGGCATCATGGTCTACCAGGAAGATGTCATGAAGGTAGCGGTGACTCTGGGGGGCTTCTCCGTCGAGGATGGAGATCAGCTTCGAAAGGTCCTGAGTAAGAAGCATAAGGCCCGGCAGCTGCGCGACTATCAGTTGCAGTTCTACAAGGGTGCCACGTGCCGTGGCATCGAACTCCACGTTATCGATGCCATTTGGTCCATGATCATGAGCTTTGCGGGCTATAGCTTCTGTAAGCCGCACAGCGCCAGTTATGCCCAGGTCAGTTTCAAATCAGCCTACCTCAGAGCCCACTATCCAGCCGAGTTCATCGCCGCAGTGGTCAGCAATCAAGGCGGCTACTATTCAGCCTTCGCGTACCTCTCGGAGGGACGACGGATGGGGCTGACGATCCTGCCGCCGGACATCAACGCGAGTGTGTGGGTCTATACCGGATCAGGGACCATCGTTCGAGTGGGTCTGATGCAGATCAAAGGCCTTCAAGAAGACCTCGCCAAGCGGATCATCGCAGAGCGGGAAACGCATGGTCCATACCAATCGCTGTCAGATTTTCTGAGTCGCGTGAAACTGGACTACGCCCAAGCCAAATTGTTGATCAAGGCCGGATGTTTGGATTCGGTTTCCGGCGAACTGACCAGACCGGCTCTCCTCTGGCGGGTCTTTGCCGCACAGGCGACCAAGCCACCAGCTTATATTCCAATTCCTATGGAGTATTCCCCTCGGAAGAAGCTGCATCACGAGCTCGCACTCTTCGGCTTTCCCCTCCACTGCCATCCGCTTGACCTGTTCACGGAGGCGCTGGCTGCGACGCCACACATGTTCGCCAAGGACTTAGATCAGTATGTGGGGAAAGAAGTCACACTGATAGGCTGGCTCCTCACGGAGAAGATCGTCTCGACGAAGAAAGGTGAGCCGATGGAGTTCATGACCCTGGAGGATCAGACGGGGATGTATGATGCCACCCTGTTTCCCAATAGGTACCGGGAATACTGCCATCTCCTGGCCACAAACCAAGCCTATGTCGTGACAGGCCTGGTCGAGGAACACTTCTCGACCGTCACGGTCACCGCGAAAACCCTCCAACTCCTGACCACCAGTGGAATCCCGGCATCGAGTGAGCCTCTTGAGGAGCTACGCGTATAGCCAGTACACTTCCGCTCCATGCCGCTCTCACCCCTCATTCGATTCGGCACATCCACCTGGACCTATGAAGGATGGCAAGGCCAGGTCTATCTGAAGAAGTACGCCAAGACCTCCTTTGCGCGGGATTGTTTAGGCGAGTACTGCCAGTATCTCCACAACGGCGAACCGCTGTTTCGCACGGTCGGGAATGACTCCACCTTCTATCGGCCACCGACCGCGAATCAGCTCCGGCACTACCTCAATCAGATCCCGGAAGACTTTGAGATGTGCTTCAAGGTCTGGGAGGAGATCACGATCCCGACCTTTGCGAAACAGGCGCGCTATGGCGTGAAGGCCGGACAACCGAATCTGCGCTTTCTCGATGCGAAGCTGTTCAATGATCTGGTGCTGACACCCTATCGAGAAACCAAGTTCGAACCGCACACCGGCCCCTTTCTCTTTGAGTTCCAACGACACGGGATGTCGAGCGAGGAGTTCTGTTCGCGACTGGATACGTTCTTTAGCCAACTCCCCAAGGACTTTCGGTATGCGGTCGAAATTCGCAACGCGGGCTTGCTGGGTCCGGACTATCGCACGGTCTTAGAGCATCACGGCATCGCCCATGTCTATAACCATTGGTCTTACATGCCTTCGTTGAGGGAACAGCACCAACGGATGGAGGAACACTTCACGGCGCCCTTCACGGTCCTGCGACTTCTGACGCCGCTGAAGATTTCCTATGAAGCGGCGAAGAAGCGAGCGGAGCCGTATACCAAGATTGTGGAAGAGCTTCCAGAGATGCGGCAAGACACCGCAGAACTAGTGAAGAAAGCGGTCGGAGAGAAGCGAAAAGCGTATGTCTTGGTGAACAACCGCAGCGAAGGGAATGCGCCGCTAACAATTCAAGCCCTACGAAATGCGCTGCAGGACGTGCAGCTGTGAGGGTTTGTAATCCTCTCCAAGACCTTCACGCAAACCCTTGTCATGGCAGAGAAATTCCTCTCCAGCAGCAGCGTTTCGCTGTTTTCTCGGGTCAGTTTTGCTCAGTCCAATTGAGGGGAATTTGGGCCAATTTTGCTCTCAAGAGAACACGCCTGGAACACGTAGGGTTAGTACCTAGAGAATGTGCATTTTCACTCAATACCATTGTGATTTGAGGGAACGCCCCCCGGAGGGCTAGAGATACTTCCGACCGATACCTTTACGAAAGATCCGTCAAACAGGGGGCCTTTCTGAAGAGCAATTTCGTAATCTCTGAGATCCACCGTGACCCATAGCCTATTCACCTATCGTGTAGAGATGACAGCCGTCCGGCGATACAAATCCTTCCCCATTTTGAAGACCATGCTCGACGCGGCATCTGCCCAACACAGAGTCCAACGGTTATCCACCAAGCAAGGCAATAGGTGTGCCAGATCCCATTAGCTTCACTTTAACAAGTTGCCATAAACTTTACACTCCGGGCACGCCCGCTTCTGAGCCGAGTTTCTGTAAGCACGCTCCATACCTGCTCTTTTGACACAAAGCCTCACGACCTCCCACAGGTTTAAGACTTTCAAGCGTCGATGGTCTTCTCATAAACCACTCAGGGAAAAGGATACCGAACGTATTTCTTATCCATTAAGATCCACTCTTACCGCTACTAAGTCCTCCAAGGGACAGCCTCACTGCGCTCTCACCGACCTCTACGTTTTCCTCTTGACGATCACATAAAGATTCCCGACCTTTTATTCAAGGTTACATCACAGGAATTAAAATGTGCCCCCTACCTGTGCAAAAAACCCAGGAGAATCTGATGCTTGAGTTCTTCCCATGTCTTCGGTTGATGCTTCCCCTCCGCCACAATAGCCATATACCACACCATCGCATTGTTGTGTTGCGAAGCTAATGTGGACAGAAGCCAATCGGTGGTCAACCAGACGGGAGAATCACGCAGGCCTGCAGTGGTACCGCACCTGCTCCACGGCTATTCAGCCGGCTGGATTTTAAGACTGTCGCTCAGGCGTGCCACTCGCACTGTGATGCAAATGTCACATTACAAGATGTGACCGCTTCTGCGCTCTTATTTCCTGTGATTCTGGTGGTAAGTCTGGCGACTCGAATTGCCTCTTTACCCGGGACGGGAGTTGGAGTTTGCTATAGCCGACCCGACTACAACATTGCAGACTTCGGCAGCACTTTTGGCTTTCTGGGCTTGTATCGTCGGTCGCTGTGGGAACAGCGCCAGATCTGCGACTCATCAGCACCAATACCCATCACCGCCAGTTGCAAGGATGTCGGAAGGATGAAGGGATCGGCCGCGGCAAGATTCACCTTGTACCGAAGATCAGCAAGCGAGGCAATGGTCATGCGGCTAAACGGCTGAGTGACACCGCTCAGGAACCCTTTCATGATCTCATTCCAAACACTGATTCCCGCCAATGACCATCCCTGGTGCCAGGCCCGCCTTTGTTCTCCACGGGAACGGGTCTTTCCCCAGGCAATCGTGTCAGTTTGTCGAACTCATCCACTGCACCGTCTCCCGTGAACACCGGGTTCGCTCCCCCCGCATCCTCGAGCAACTCGAGATCCTCCCAGATAGTACCGATCCCAAGCACATGGCCCATCTCGTGAATTGGAGGACTCCTTCCTCCTCCATCTGCACGAGATCGGCCGTATCGAACTCCATGATCCCCTTTGCCGGCAGGAGCGTGCCGGGCCTGAGCACCGTAGGACCTGCCTGCCCCAGAATCTTGTTCGGTCCGTCGATAGTAACACCTTGGGCCTCAATCACGAGATCATCAATGTGTTCACCCCCGACTTTCACGGGTGGAAGGTCTCCCACAATCACTTGCTGCCATCTGGCCGCGGCTTTCTTAAATACTTTTCTTTGCGTTTTGGTTAATCCGCCTAAAAACCGCACCTGAATCGTAAATTTTCCCATAGCAAACCTCCTCCAAATCAGGCCATCAATGCGGGCTAAGAACTACGCTCTAAACTCGAGAGCTCATACGATTGTGATCCGTACCCTCCCCCTCGAAATTGTTCGATACAACGTGCAAACCATCGACCATGCTTGTGAAGGCAACCCAAGTATGCCCCCCCCAGGATATGCCAATTGTACATGTTCAAAAGTTGCTCCACCCTGCTCTTCTTATTTATCCGATTCGATCAGACCTGCTCAAAGCGCCATCAGGGTCAGTCATTTCTCGAGTATTTGCCAACATCCGAAAGAGCTCGGTGGGCTCGCTCCGCCTGTTCATCACCCAATGAACGCAATAGATCCTGATTTAACTGATTACTCATCGCAAGATCATAGATTGAATCAGACAATTTTCCCCTCCTTGGTGTATTCGCGCAGAACGGCAGATTCCAACTGGTTGAGGGTGATGGCACAGGATTGGTCGGCTAGGGCTTCAATCGCGCAGTAGTGAACAATGTTCATAATGGCTGCTCCGGTCAATTCATATCGAGCAGCGATCTGCTGCCACTGAATATCTTCTGCAATCTCCAGTTGTTTTGGAATGGCCTTTTGCCAAATCTCGTACCGCTCCTCAAGGCGCGGCATGGGGAAGTGGATGATCGTCTGAAAGCGCCGTATAAATGCCTCGTCGATGTTCCCACGCTGGTTCGAAGCCAGAATCACGAGCCCGCCATACCCCTCGATGCGCTGAAGCAGATAGGCCACTTCCTGATTGGCAAATTTATCGTGGGCATCGCGAATATCCGTTCGCTTCCCAAAGAGGGCATCAGCTTCGTCGAAAAACAAGATCCAATTCTTACTCTCGGCACGATCGAAGAGCCTCGACAAGTTTTTTTCCGTTTCGCCGATGTATTTGGACACCACCCGCGACAGATCGATCCGGAACACCTCTTTGCTAGTATGCTTGCCTAGGAGCGTCGCCGTCAGGGTCTTGCCCGTGCCCGGCGGCCCATAGAACAAGGCCCGATAACCAGGCTTAATCTTTTTCTTCATATCCCAGTCGTCCAGCAGCGTCTCGTGATAGGTTACCCAGTTCTTGATCTCGTGGATCTGACGTAAGGTGCCCGGATGGAGCACGAGATCATCCCAGGTCATGTCCGTTTCAATGTATTCGGCTGGGAACTCAGCACTGAATCTCGGTTTACTGACTGTTCCAACCGTTAGCTCTTCAACAATCTCTTGGTTCATGACCAAACGCCCGCTCATGATCGGTTCACCCTCACGAACCGGCTCCAGCCACAGAATATGCTTCTTCGCAAACCAGTGCTCGCTGCTCAACATGCGCTGTACTTCGAGTCGCTTTTCTAGATCGTCGCCGGCCAGGATAAACTGAGCGGTTTCGCCGGTGGGCAGGAGTCCCCGGTGGTTCGTGCCTTTCACGCCGCCGAACTCGGGAAAGTCACCGCCTTCGGGAAGGTGCTCGGCGATGATCCTATTAAAGAAGTCAGGCAGGAGGTGTGGGGCAAAAGCCAACATCAACACGACAAATTCTTCAGACGTGGGGTGGTGCTGTGGAAGCAAGGCAACTAGCCATGAGTTTTCGCAAGACAGATGTGGAAGCCTAACGCTGTCTCCACCGGCTTCACCCAATTTTCTACGGAGACTGCCTGCCACGATTACTGTAAGCCAGTCACAAACTGATTCAATATTGGCACTGTTAGATTTCATAAGGTCAATTCCGTTAAGGAAACGATCCGGGAAGACCGCTATTCTCACACTCCGGCTTGCTTCCGTTGGCGGTGAACTGAGATATGCGCCCGCACTGTTAGGGCAATCAGATCGATCTCCTCCAGAGACTTAGCCGGAGCTGTTGCAGGCTCCCCGGTTTGAGAGCGGCGTCCCTTTTCATCGGGCACACGGGATCGCTTCCAATCTACAAGTGATTGCTTAACAAGTTCACGCAATTCTTCAATGTCGTTCTTTGCTAGCTCCTTCTTCTCCTTCTTGGTTTTTCCACTGAGTGCCTTATATTTCTGTGCTATTCTCTTAATTGATTGATCCAGTTGCGCTTGGAGCTTCTTGGGCAGTTTGAGGCGTTCGTGTGCAGTCTTTGCAAATGTCTCTGGATGCTTCGAGACCTCCTGCTCATGATGTATCTGCAGGACAGATTCATCCGTTTTGTACAAACCCTTTAACCGCCCTGCAGCTTGCACAAGGGCCCGGTAAATCTCGTGGCTGTCCTGTGTTTGTATGGCAACTTGTGCTTTTTCTATCAACAAATCCAACGCATGATCTTTTTGAGCTTGGGGTGCTGGACTACTAATAATTAAATGTGCAATGACTTTAACACTGTAGGTACTGCTGCTTTCTGATAACCGCGTAGAGGGTACTTGTTCGGCCTCCAACTCTCGGATAGGCGCACTTGTCCCCAGGAGCATGTCCATGAGCTCTGCTTCGCTCAGATTATGCTCGACTGTGTCCTCGGCAAGGGCATCCGTTGAAATGGAAGTAGTTGGATTTACGGTGCCGTGAATTGTCCATGTCTTTCCAGTCGCCATCAACTCAAGCGCACTGAAGCCATACCTAAGCTTGATACCACTCAAAACTGGGTTTAGTACAACCTTACTAACTGAGCGACCTGCGAAACGGTTTACAGCGGCCACTGCCGCCTGCATTCCTAATTTCAATCTCTCTTTCGGGTCCGCTGGTAAACCAGCCTGAGCAATCGCACCTCCCGCCTTCTTCAGCATCTTCCCCAGCCACGCCACGATCTTGTCCAATCCCTTGTCGATCGGCTGGCGAATCTTTTTAACAACCCCCACCAGCTTCTCGGGGATATTGCCCAGCCCCGCAAACTTGGCAAGGAATCCAATGACCACGACCAGCGTGCTGGCCATGGTCTGCTCCACCCGCTTCGCGGCACCAGCCACTTGCCCAGCCGCAATGGCGGAAATGGAATCGATGAATGAGGCGACGACAGCGCCTATCTGCTTGGCTTTATCAATGAAGAACGTCACGGTGTTGTAGATGGCCAGAATCGCCTGAATGATCGCACCCGCCGGGTTCAGCATGCTCACGAGTTTCGTCACTGCGGCCTTGACCACTTCGGTCGTGACCATTTGGGTGACTTGGGAGATCAGTTGATCTTTCAACTCGCTCAGTTCCGTCTTAATTTGCTCCCACGCCGCTGCGGGGCCGTCTTTGACCAGCGTGACCAAGATCCCGGCAGTTTTTTCCAATCCGACCAAGATCGGCTCGGGTATGATCTTCACCAATTTGCTGCGGATGTTTTGCCAAGTCAGACCCAACACCGACAGCACCAGTTTGACGATTTCGATCAAACTAAATGATTTGGGAATGTACACACCGGCTTCGCCCAAGGGCCCGGTGATCCACTTAATCAGCGCAGTTTTCAAGTGGTTGAGGATATTGCCGGCAAACATTTCGAAACCCAGTTTTCCGGCACGGACCAAGTTGCCGACAAAGCCGATTGGATCTTTCAAGATCGTGCGGAATGCGCCTGCGGCTTTTTTGAGGTAGCCGATCACGCCGGGTGCGACAGCCGCAAAAATGATTTCCAACAAATTCCATACGGCGGTTCCAGCCCAACTGATGAAACTCTCGATGAACCCGCCAAAAACGGATTTCACTTTGTTAAATGCATTGGACAATAGAATGATGTCCATGATTTCCAAGGACTTGAATGCGGCCACAAATAGCCCAGGAATCTGCGTGACGAATCCTTTCACAGCGCCCACAGCCCCTTTGAACCATGCAAAGGCACGGCTGACAGCATTAGCCTTCTGCATGTTTTGCCAGACGTCTTCCTGGCCGATCAGTTTCATGAACGGACCGATCAGATTCTCAGCCGTCTGCGGCACGGGGTCACCGCTGATGGGGTCATAGCCTAAGACCGCGCTTAACAAGTCATAGCCATTGGGTGCGTTAGCCTTGGCAAAAGCTGCGATGGGTTTGAGAATGGCCTCTTTAATGAGCGCGCCAATGCCACTGACTAGTCCGCTCGCGAAGGACTTAATCTGATTGATGGGACCCATGACGATCGCTTTGGCTTTACTCCAAATCCCGCCCGGATCTTTTAGGTCGATCAACGAAAAGGTCTTGATGAAGTTCTTGATGTCTTGCCAGATATTGCCGCCGATATCCTTCATCGTGTTGAACTGCTGTTCAGCCCACACGCTGACCTTGTTGAAGACCCCATGCTTGTCGAGCGCTTGAGTGATGTAGTTGCCGACACCTGGCAACATTTGAATAGCGCCTCGGAGAATATTCCCCGCGCTACGATCAACCGCAGCCCCGGTAATCGGATTTTTCCCCATCACGACGGTCAGCATTGTAAAACCGGGGAGTTCTTCGGCATGTTGTTTGACAAAGTCAGTGACTTTGTTGGTGAAGTATTCAATGGGGTTCGGTATATCAATATCGGGAAGGCTAAATGCTCGTTGTATGGGCGGCGGTGTAGTCGTGGTACTGACATGAGGGCTGCGCTGTACGGCATGGCCTTGCTGAATCGTATGCGTCAGTTCGTGAGCCAGGAGTTGCTTGCCTGCGCTGGTGCCGGGCTGATACTGATTGCCTGAAAAAAAGACGTGGTTCTGGTAGGTAAACGCCCGCGCGCTCAGTTGGTCACTGATGCTGGCAGATTCCGGGTCGGTGTGGACACGCACATTACTGAAATTAGCGCCAAAGCGCGGCTCCATATAGCTCCGCACGTCGCTGGAGAGCGGCTGACCTCCGGTCGTGTGATGTTGTATCGCTGATTGCGTACTGGCTGCGACTGCAGGAGCTCCATCGCCTTTTCGCTGTAGCTTTTCTTCAGGCGCCGGTGCTTTCTGTATTTTCTCGTCTTCTTTCTTCTGTAGTTTGTCGTCCGCCTGTCGCTGGAGTTTCTCTTCTTTCAGGGGTGAAGCAGGGTTGGGCATCCGCATCACCTTGTCAGCCATCCGATCAGCTTCCCGCTCGAACGTGTCGCCGGGTTGGCCCACCTTCATTTTGAACTGGATGCCGGACAGGCTGAGGTGCGACGCCGACTCGAAGAAACCTCCTTCGCCCGCCTTTCCGAAAAACGGTCGGCTGGGCGTCTGCGAGTGGGTTCGAGACGTGGTTGCTGAAGATTTCTCCGCCGTCGCCTTCATAATGTCATGCCTGCGCGTATGCTCTATTGACCTACCGCCATTCCACCCACAGCATCGTGCTCATCCACGGCAGTTTGATCATAGAGATTCCCCAGGGCAGCTGATCCAACAGAATGTCAGCCGTGTTCGCCTCGACCTGCAATACCCAATCCCCATCCTCCCGCATGACGACCTTACCGGGACGCATGAGGAAGGTTCCGCGCAGCCCATCGGGGGAGGTATTTCGCAACGCCTCCCAGTGGCGGATGGCGGATTCAAGCAGGACATGCGCTTCGTCTCGTTCGGCAACGCTCAGTCCGACATCAGATTCCGCTGGCCACTCCAAGGGGAGATGGCAGAGGATTTTCGGAAGCACGAGCGCATACTCCGGTGCAACGGTCTGCCCGGTCGCCAGATAATGGAGCAGGCACAGCGCGCGCTCCGGCAGTGCGAGGGTATCGTCAGCTGAAATCCCGAGCGATGAAAACAGTCGTGACAAGAACGGGTGGAGCAACACTAACCCGGCATTGTCGATATAGAGCCCCTCTCGGGCTTCGGGCTGTTCGACTCGGTCGAGTGGTGTGGGATTGATGCTTGCCATTTTATTCACACCTTCAACGCGATCGATCATAGGGTGCTGAGGCTTAGGAACGTAAGGGAACGTCGGGTGGTGGGCTAACGCTCCGCCGGTCGGAGCCTTGTTCGTCACGCCAGGCCAGTGCTGTTCCAACGCATGCCCTAGACCCGCTTGCTGGTCTCCCTCGCCAGAATAGGAAGCCCAGGCCTCTCCGATCAATGACCTTGGCGACGGCGCCAGCCCCGCGGGGATGGTGGCTAACACCCGTTCCCACAGGCGCTTCTCGAACTCCCTCAGGTTCTCCTGGGGAATCCCTGAATTGCGCAGGGTCTCCAAAATAGTGACTAAAATGGCCGCAGTTTCCAGCGAGAGCCGCCTAAGTATGGTTTCCAAAAACAGGCGGGAAAACTGCCGAATCAATCGTTCCCGGACTGGTGGAGAATCGAGTACCCGACGAACCCCTTCGAGTGTGGATCGATGAGCCGTACCTGATTCTGCCTCGTCCGACCATGAACCGAGTATGGCATCTTCCAGACTCTTTCCCGCCGGCAGACGGAACCACCAAGGCAGGCTGCCGGTTGTCAAGAACGAGAGGAAGGCTTCATGGATGGAGTGTGAGCTTGTCTTGTACCGAACATTTCCAGACACACTCACAGGCGGCGCTCCGACAAGCGGCAGCTGTTCTCGAAGCGCTCGTTCAATCGCCCGGGCTATCGCCGCTGGCAAATCGCTTTCCAGCTTCTCAAGCATCAGTGTCCCGGCGTCGATCTCCAATCGATCGACATACACATGCCCTTCTGATGGCGCGTACTGATCCAACATCCGCTCCAGCACAGGCTGCACGACTCGTGCACACACATCCGGTAATCTTCGCTGTAAGGCCAATCCGTCAGATTCAGTGCCGTTCACCTGAACGTGGAGTTGTTGTTGCCGAATGACATGGTTCATTGCTGAACGTTTCGCTCGGCCACGCCGAAACAGCCTTTATTCGTGATCGCCGTGAGCCTAACCACCCCATCCTGTCTCTCCAGACCCACCACCACTTGTTTACCTTCATAAAATGGCTCGGAGGATCGCGCACTCACATCCCAAACCCACGCGACAATGTCGGTACCAATCACGTTGCTGGCAACAGCTTGTAAGAACACACTGTTGTCGTCACGGGGCACAACGTCAAATTTGAACTTGGGATCACGTTCCTGGCATTGTTTTTCGTACTCGCTGCCGGTGCATTGATTACGTTCACTGCAGCTGAAGGCCGGGACTCTGGTTTCTCTCTCTCTATTGATCATCATTGCGCCATTGAATCCTCTTGGCTCATTCGTATAGCGCCAGGTCACATCGAATGCCGGAGATGGCTTGGCGAATGAGAAATCGAATTGAATATTGAACGTGTCACAGACAAAATGCTCGATCCACAGCACGCCGAACGGATCTGTGGGCACTGGCTTGTAACTGATCACTAGCCGGCTTTTTCCTTTTGGGCCAAGCTTGGTCTCAAGTCCCTTACCCAGAACCACATTCAGTCGTTTGACTATCCGAGCCATAGCTTTGGTGAAGCCATCAGGTTCATTCAGTTCTAGCGGTGTAGCCTGTAGAATCTCGTTTGCTCCTGGCAACTCGATGTCCTCGTTGTTGAATCGGAACGTAAGTGCCGCTCTCCCTTGGCTATAGACTTCATACTTGGATCCGTCGGTAGGTGGTTGGATCCACAATCTGTAGGCACACAGCCTGGAAACACCTCCGCAAGGCAAATCGCAGACGGTATGCGTGAACTCCCTGGAGGTCTTGCAGCCAAGGTTGTCAGCAACCTCAATCGCCAGTGTTTTTCCACTCGCGAACGCCACACCCGTGAACTTGTCTCCTTCAACCTTGCCGACTTCAGGGGGGACACTATAGGGCTGCGTCCCACCTGAAATGGTGGCAGTTACCGTATAAGTGCGGTCCGTCATGTTGTCGTCAAATACCGGTTCACCGATGCTCAGCGCCTCGGGAACGACGACCTTCTTCGGAGCAGACTCCACCCCTGCGCCATCCTGAATCGTCAGCGTATGCGCCCCGACCTTGAGAGAGAGAACCGTGCCATCCTCCAAGGGTGTGAACTCTCCCGCCTCGCCTACCCGGTACGAATAAGGCGCCTCCCCGCCCTGCGGGGTGATTATCACTTGTGCGGCACCGCTTAAATCCGTGCAGCGAATTTCTACGGTAAATGACGGGGGAGTCTTCGGAAGCACAAACTGCACAGGCGAACAGTCTGAACTACAGACCGCATAGGGAAGGAAGAAATCAGCAATGACGGTGCCATTGGAAAGCCCCTCTATGGCCGTATCAATCACCTGCTTGGCAGATCCAACTGGAAAAAATATGGGCTTGTTAAATATAGGAAGCGTACCTGTAAGCTCTGTAAACAATGCCGCGAAGTTCTCATCGCCAGCAAATTTGGCTGTCTCCTTCATCCGTCCCAGAATGTTTGAAACAGCTTTCGTGTCGACAGTGGCCTCTCGAGTAAACTGGAATGCACTGCCCGTATTAACGAGCAGCTCTTTGCGTATATTGAAGAGCTTCCCCCCTAGGGCTTTGTCTACCAGCGCCGGCGTTTCGTGATACACGACGATGAAGGTCCCGCCCACAGGGACGCCTGCTTTATGCTGGATGCCGGGATGTTTTGTGAGGAACGTGCCGAGAAACTGCTTTCGTTTCACCTCGCGAATGCGTCGTTCATACTCCTCATGAATGGCTCGCATCGGCTCGAGTTTGCATGAATACAGGACCTCGTCGAAGTGATCGACCAACTCTTCTCGCGGAGCAAACTGAGCCAGCCCGGGAGGGAGCGGTACCTTCGAAACCTCTTTTCGGAGGTATCGTAGAAGGCTGATTAAGTCCTGGTACTTGTTTTCGAAATCTGCGAACGATAGGGTATCCAACTCCTGGGGCAAGACTTCCGCCAGTTTCGAAAAGTAGTAGACCCCCACGCCGTGAGCACGAAATGGGTCGGGGATCGGAGTGCCTCCGGCAAATAGTGGACAATAGACTAGGAAGATGGTGTCGTCGCCGATACGATTATGATCCACATCAATGTAGGGCATGGCGTTCAGTCGCAACAGATTTTGCTCATACCATGCCCCGACAGTCCCCTCCGTAATACGAAAGGTAGAGGCGTACGGCGCTAACAGCGACAGTTTAGGGGATCCGTCCCCGATAATTGACGGTGGAGGGGTGGCTCCTTCGAGCTTCATTTCGTATAGGAACCGCACTCCCTCACGTAACGTCCATAGAATCTCTTCGCGCAATGCATCGAATTGCGTTTCCAAGTCCTCGAACCGGCACTGTTCCTTGTCGATGTCGACCGCTATCCGTTCGTCGAATCCCCCGGTCCGCAGCGCAATGATCTCAATAGGAAGGCGATATTGACTGCGGAGGGTCAAGAGCGAGGCCAAGACATCTTGATAGTTCTTCCCTAAGTGCCCTTCAATCCGCAGAAAGTTGTAGGGCTCAAGATCGTACCGCGCCGCTTCTTTGACATAGGCAGGCGCCGGCGGCACGTACTCATCGGATCGGTAACCGAGGTTGTGATGCGCCCGTTTCCGCCGAAGTTTCTCAGCATTCCACAGGTGATAGAGTGGCGGGGTCCCCCGTTGATCGTAGTAGTAGGGAATGGCCTTCTCGGACAACGCGACATCGCCTGCTTTACTCGGCGTGATGCGAATATGGGGATCGGGAACCGTCTTCGCTGTCTTCTCAGACAGCTGGGGTGCATCGGAAAACCGCGCAATCATTTCCACCAGTCGCTTGAATAACACCAACAGATCGTTCGTGCGCTCCTGGCAATCGCCGACTGCAGGAGATCTCAGAAACCCATGTCGATACAGGCTTGGCTCGGAGACGGCATTGGGGAGCAATACCCCCAACATGAGGTGACGAGGGAAAAGGCTCTCCGACGGACAACAGACACACAGGAGCTCTACTCCCTTCCAACGAACCTCGTTGTAGGCATTCAAGAGATCGTCAAATACGTCATAGTAGTACTGTAGGAAGCGAACTTGGATTGCCGTCTTAGGCATGCTATCCAAAAACCCAAACTTCACGGCGAAATCGGCGAACGGATTCGACGGATAGACTTTCCCTACAAGTGGTTTGAACGCATTGTAGACGGCGGTCAGCGCATTTCCTGTCTCCTTCGCGAGCTGGCCAGCTTGAAACACAGTGAGAAACGCTGCCAACACATCCCGCGATGTGGCGAGCCCAGTCGCTCGCACGTCAAAGCGAGGCAGGCGTAGATCTGGAAGATTGAGTCTCGTCAACAAGGCGGTGGCGAGATCCGAACGGGTCAGATTCCTATCCAGTTCGTTGGCCCCGGCAATGACTTTATCCAAGTCTTGGACCTTGATGAGCAAGCGTCTCACCGTTGCCGTGATCTTGGCTCCTTTATCGTCGCAATTGTTTGGGCTGCAGTTCCGCAATCCTTCCTTCTTTAGTTCGAGGAACAACAGGACCGCTTTGTCCTTAAGAAAGCCGGCAGGGGTTCCGAATGGGGTCGTACCGGGTTCACCGGCCGGGAATAGTTCCCAAAGATCAAGCTGCTCGCCGGTCGTCGACGATGAATCCTTCAACGATGGATAGCCAGGTTCATCCGGCAACGTATACTCTCGGTACGAGACCAGCGCCACGTCTTGCGGCTCCAATACAAGATACCCTTCGGAGGTCACTCCACAGCCTTTTGTCAGCTGGATGGTCGGAGGCGTTGACTGGTCGAAACTGATCTCCAGTCCACACACAATGCCAATTCCAATGAGATTGGCGCGGGTCAGTCGTTCCTGTTCGTCCAGGTAGTCGAAGGTTTCATTCAGATGCAGATCGGACAGCACCTGGTTGGCTTCAAATACTGGATAGACATCTTGTGTGAGTTTCATGGCAACGTCCCCATATCAACAGGGTTAAGATCGACGCTTGCGCTTGCCCTTTGGAGCTGGTTTTGACGGTTTGACATTTGGTTTTCGACGATTCGGTGCTTGAGGTCGCTCGCTCAATCCGACTGATCCAGAAATCACCCTCAGAGACTCGGAGGGAGTCAACGTCCTCCGAAGCGGGTATTGCCCCAATGCGGTCTTTCCCAACCGCACGGGGTTTTCATCACTTCCGTCGTCGCAATCGTGCAATGTCGCTGCGGGGTAAGTACTCCGCAGCTTGGCGAGCAAGTTCACCACGACCCAGAGGCGATAGGACGCTTCTTTGTAAGCGTCATAACGGTCCTTCAACAACGCACCGATGAGAGCATCTGTGCCGGACTTGAAGGAAAGACCTGCACACAACGTGACCGGTTCAGGAACAAAAGGAGCCAATTCCTCGACAGGGATGCCAGCCTTAATGTTGGTCTCCATCCAGCTATAAAACGCTGCTCCACATGTAACAACGATGGCTGCGGCACACTTGCATAATTCATCCTTGTTCGGTGTGTTCACACCGGAGCCTGTATTGATATTGCTTCGGAGAATGGCTTCGATCTGCTCAGACAGACGTTCTTCAGTCCAATCCCATCCAGCATTGACCTCAAGCCACTTGCACCAGGCCTGCTCGAAACGATCGAACTGCCATCCGTCCGATGCGATGCGATGAAAATACTTGACCATGATTGTCTGAACGTCGGCCCATATCGCCTCGTTCAAGACAGCGGCACAAGACACTTCGGCTGGTGTGACCTTCACACGCAATTCATTGCCAAGCGCCTCCGCCAACGCGTCGGTGGACATGTATTGCAGTACTTTGTCTTCGTACCAGCGCTGAAAGGCTAGACTGAACGCCTGATATATGGCCAATGCGCACTGACAGGCTTCAGTTTCAGAGGGTTGTTTGCCTTCACTGGTCTGGCCCTTTGTCACAAGCAACTCCGCCAAATCGCCAACCACAGGGTCACATGGATTCTCTACAAACCCATCGTTTCCAACCCAACATGTCTTGACCAGCAGATGCGAAGGTGTTTCCTGCTGAATGGTCCGATCGGCGAAGTCACGCATCTCCAAATTCACATTGAAGGGCGCTGTCCAGCCAGGCATGACGAACGTCAAACGAAAGGAATAGGGATCCTCGTCCCCACATGTCTTGCAAGGGCCATCCGTGCAAGCAGGAAACAAGGCATCGCCGGGGAACTTGGGGCGAAGCAACAGATGTTCGACGACTATGGCTCGCTCATTTGCGCTCCACCCCACCAGCTCGTCTCTCAAGGCCTTCGTATCCGACATCGTTTGGAGCAAGACCGGATGCTGGCCGATGACCTTGCCGTCCTTGTCTTTAAGCGTAAGTCGAAATCGCCCGTCCTCTGACACAATGACATAGGCGTCAAACAGCATCATTCGCCTAACGATATCCCGAAATGCTTGGTGCATCACGCGATCGGGACTGGGTGATGTCACGGTAAGGCTGCCATCCAGCCAGATCGCGCCGTTCTGGTCCCTCAGTTTAAAATCGACCGGGTATTGACCGGCAATAGGATTCGCGACAGTCCAGGTGAACGTCAGATCCGGATAGCCCAGCAGGAGGCTGACGCGCTTCTTCAGGCCTGGAATGTTCTCCGGTGAACAGGGGTCTCGCGTGTAGTCAAATGCTCGCGCCTTGTTACGGCTGATTTGAGGGTAGACCTTTAGAAACGCAATCTTGTCTGCGATTAAGCGATCGAGTGCCCGCTGTTTACCGTCGAGATTCGTCAGCAACATCGCGTATTCGACGAATTGTTCACCAAAGCGGGCCATCAGATGGTCCAAGAATCGATTGCGTCGCTCGTGAAACTGTGGCTCGGTTTCCGTCATGCCATCGATCACAGCCTGGTTGAGACCGCTGGTGATATCCGTATAGCCTTGAAGAAGCGCTTCACTAAACTCCCGAGCAAAATATGTGCGCTTGACGGCAGGATCAAGGGAAAACAGATCGGCTGTGTGCGCGAGTTGGGTGAACGCATTTCCGATGAACTGCTCGAACACCATGAGGTACGCTTTCAGTTGCTTTGCCTGTGCCCGACGAAGTGGAGACGCATGAGAGGGCAACCCGTGTGAGCCAATGCCGTAGGTCAACGGAAAGCCGTATTGCACAGGCGTATACTGTTCTGGATCGCGAAATTTCCCTGTGCGAACAGGCAAATCCTTTGGAGTCCCCTGCAGCTTTGGACGCTCAACTTCGCCGCGCAGCTGAATAAGAGTGTCGCGGGCTTCATCCATGCGTGGCTTAAACGGCAGGCCGTTCTTATAGAACAGAAACCGAGACAGGTTGTGGTGGAGTCGAGGTTGACGTCTCGCACCGATGACGAGAAGCCAGGCTGCACTGACTTTATCGGCATCGAACAGGAGATTGCCGTTCGTCAAGGCCGGATCGGCTGCGCCTTTGATGACATTTCCCTCGGTGTCGTACTTCGACAGCAACAGATTGTTCACTGCGACGACTCCGTCGATATCCATTAGGCAGTTGACGATATCCGATGTACGCAGTTCTGTTTTCAGCCCAGCCGCATCAAGTTCTTCGGCTTTGACAAACCCACTGTCCAACGAGGGACCGTTGAAGATATCTTCAACCGGCGTTCCAGCGCCCAATAGTTCGTTCAGTGAGTAAAACGGAATGGGCGGATTGAAGTACCGCTCGATCTCAAGCCAGACCTGCGCCTGCACTCTCTCAATGTCTACATCGGCTCGGACTTCCACGTCGGCACAAACGGCCACATCCTCAACTTCAATTCCATTCACGCGGCAATAGTCCTCATCGAGGTTGCGATGCTTATGCAACGCCTGCTTGGCACTCATGACCGCTTGGTCGATTTTCAGAAGTTTGTTGCGATACCGCTGGAAAACGCCTGCGGGAGTTCGATCTTCCAGAATGACCTTCAAGACGGAGACCGATCCCTGACTCTTGGCAAACGTATCGCCGAAGATACGAAGTCCGGCATAGGGAATTACAATTCGCCTGCCGCTGGGATGAAGGGTCATCTCAAAACTCGCATAAACCACGTGATGCCAATGCCTACGCAGATACGCGTTGCGCGCGGCCTCATCCAATGTGGGGTCGGTGAAGAGATCGTATGTTTTGGTGGCGCCGAACTGTGTCAGCTTGAGATCAAACGAAGCCCCGTTTCGCCCGGCGAAGGCATCCCCGCTCTGCAAAAACACCGTCCGATCGTCGCTGTTTCCCAGTCCCCAATCAGGGAACCGTAGATCAAGGGTGACAGTGTGTGGCTTGCCGTCGTCATCAAACACATGATAGGCCTGCTCTAACTTCCGATCATTCAGGTCGCCTAACTCTGCATCGCTTTCGAGCTCAAGTTGCACCTCGTAGAAGCCACGGAGTTTGACTTCTTTAAATTGCAGCTCCGGATTGGTTGGTTTCTCATATGAGAGCATCAGCCGGTCTTTCTCACACCAGGCATAGTAGAGCACATCACAGACACAGGCTTTGCAATACACCCATGCGTTCCGCACTCCCCGAAGGTCGATGAGCAGTCGACGAAAATCATCGGAGGTCCAGGGATTCACCGTCAACATATTCCTGGCTGTGAAAAACGCCTGATTGGGAAACGGGTGGTTCGGGTCTACTGATGGGGTAGCAGGCGTCAGGATATCTTGAATGTCCCAGTTCGTCCTATAGGCCAGCTCTGTAATGGCATAGGAGAGCGCCTCGAGGATGGTGATCCCTGGATCGTGCGTGTTGTAATCCGTCCAACTTGCGCTGCCCAATTGCTCGATATAACCGATCCCTTCGCGGCGGAGGCTGTAATAGTCCTCCGCGGGTTTTCGTTGAGACTGTTTGGGAATCGTCCTAGATAGTTGATTCATGCTTCACAGGGGCATTGTTCGGTCAACCGATGTTGAGCTATCGGTTTGATCACTTCCACCACATGATCCGAAGCTGGCACAGAAACCAGGATTGACACCGCCTTCGAGCCCTCCATCTCATTACTCTCGTTCTCCTGTTTCACACCTGTGCTGTCGACAAACACATGGAACAACTGAAAGTCTGTGACATAATCCACATAGGGTTGTTCTTCCACGAAGTTCATCAACACGGACTTATAGATTTTCCCTCCAAACGAGGGAGACCCGCCGCCTGGGAAAGCCCAGGGCGACAAAAACCGCGCGATGGACTCTTGCAATTTCTTCTTCAGAAATGTCTCATCTCCTCCCTCATGAAAGCGCACACAACAACTGACGAGGACCTCCTCAAACTCCGGGTTCTTTACATGCACGTCCACGAAGCAAGACAACCGTTTTCGCAAGAACGCTGCGATGTCTTCCAAGAGCCCCAAACTCGTATAGGGTCGCAGCGGATTACGCAGCGTGTGAAACTGCTGGTTGGGAATCGTCACAACGGTCACATGGCCTGGCGCCAATTCTCTGTACACGTATGAACCGCTCTCGGGCTGATACTGCGTATGGTTGAGACATTTAACTTTGTAAATTTGCGGGAAGGCCTCTAAAACGAGCCGCTCATAGTCCCAGAAGGCAATGGCGCGGTCTTTATGACGCAGCCGTTCGCTGATTCGGGTCTGAAACGCCGACGGCAATTCTGCCCCTCTCCCGCCGAAGGTTTCGAAGGGTTGGGTGATCGTCTTGACTGCGGCGCTAGGCGGATCGAGCTTGCTGATCGTGCCCGCAGCCAGCACTTTTGCAGGAAACGCCGGGTCATTGTTCTGGTTGGTAAATGTAGCTCTCAGCGCCTGCGCAGCAACCATCACGAGGCGACAGACTGCATCACTCTTCGAGGCCACCGCCGCTCGGATCCAGTACATTCCAGTCGGTAGAATAGCATTGCCATCGGACGCCCCACGTGGGACAGCGAATGTCACGATGCCGGACTTAAGCAGCCCGTCGGTTTTATCCTCGACTTCGCTCTCTTCGAATTGGACCCACCGATTAGCCCTGAGATAGCTCCAATGGATGTGAGGAACCGGCTTTTGCGAAAGTGGGTCGGCTGTCCCATCCACGACTTGGAACAACAATGCCAGGTTTTGGGGAGGCTTGAGCCCCGTCACACCGATGTACAATTCTGCTTCACTCTCGTTGGAGAGGCTATCGCGGCTGAAATCGAATTGCGGGACAAGAGAGACATTCGAACCGTCCAGCAAAGCTGGATGCTGCTCAGCCTGGCCGAATGGCGCGACATGAAAAAAGCAAGCGTGGCGACTGTTGGCGACTTCGGCCTGAGTGGAATCCAGCAAGATCGTTTGTGCAGCCGAATAATTTACTACAAGCGAGCTTATTGCGGACCAACCGGAGGACTTCCAGGGTGTGCGATCTCCTTCTTTTCAGAATCTATTTCCTTTCGTACATGCCTGATTAAATCTCTTTGATACTCATCCTGACCAAAATCATCACTCAGCTTAAGCCGCAAGAAGCCAAAACGAGACGCTGTAGAGTAGAAGTCATTCGTACCAAACCCGGACTCATCCGTAACAAACTCACTGAGCTGATTCGCGAAGTCGTATTTTTCCCAATCGTCTCCAGTCTTCGTAATATCAAAGGCTCTCCACTGACCTTCGCCTAATAATTCAAACTGGGGCTTAGGTGCAGTCTTGTAAGGATGGGGTGCGACTAACCATTCCACCTGGATTGATGCCGAAGACGGGCTTTTCTGAAACATCTCCTTGGACCCGAGGACCAAGGCACTCCCGGCTACCGGCAATGCTCCAAACGGCTGAAAGGGTTTTGATGTGTCTACCGGACCAAAATCGTTCGACAGAGCAAGAGTTTTTAGGCCCTCGACACCCACAAACAGCGTGATACGGTCGACCACGGCGTCTCTCAGATCCTCATAGAGATATGCCTTATCACCCTCATGCCGAAGCGTTACGAGCAAGACAGGTAGATCTGTTGCAAAGCTGTACCCATGCGTTTTGGCAGAATAGGGAGTCACAGCAGGGTCTGCACCGGAAAGTTCGATGGTGAGCCACAAGCTACCATCTCCCCTATGCCCGAATTCTCGAGCGCGTTTTTCAAACCAGCCTTTCTCCGACGTGAGTTGACAGATGACGCCATTTTCGCGGTCCACCACACCTTTAAAACTGCTGCCAAGGACAAATTGAACAATAACGGTTCTCTCCCCCTCAGCCATCCAGAGGTAATGCGAGGCGATCGCAAATCCCACCTCTGCCTTCGGCATCTCTATCTTGCTGAGCGCTCCATCCTGATAGAGTTTGTTGTGAAAGGGATGCCAGGATTGATCGACTGTCGTCAGAGGTGCTCCAAGCCCATCATCTGAATTGCTGACAGGGGAAGCATAGAGACGGCTTCTCTCCTTGTCCGCATTTGCTCCCTTGCCGACCGGCTCATCCCCATGGCGATAGACCGATTTCAGCGTCACCACTTTGGCTTGATTCGCCACAACGTCACGTTCATTGGCAAAGAGCGCGTCGCGGCCGAGATCATCTTTTCCTGCTTTGAACCGTTCTCCCGACTTCAGCTCGAATGCATCGACAGCCTTAGCTAACTCAACCAAGAGGTGCGCATGTCCAGGCTCAGCTGGCCTTTCTTTCAACTGGAGAACGGTGCGGTAATAGAAGTCCAGGTGCCGCCCCGTCAGCGTGTTGGTTTCCTGACGGGCATGTTCAAATAGGCGAAGAAACGCCAAGAATAGGGCGTAGTGTGGCTCGTGGCGATCCCAAGCCGTCAACGTCTGGTCCAACGCGAGTTGGGCTTCACTGACTGTACGCGCATACACCTTCAGAAACTGGTCGAAGACTGCGGTGAAGAGGTTGTGCGTCGCGAGGTGGTTCACCCGTTCAAATACTGTCGTCCCAGCGCCATATACTGAAGCGTCCGCCGCAACATCACTCTGGAAATAACTTCCCCACTCGGCTCCCTTCGTCCAATCCTTTGAGAGGTTCGCAGTAGCCAGACTAGACCATTTCACAGAGTTCCCGCCTAAGATCCGAAGGGGCGCCTCTTTTTCATTTGGCCCATCATTAAGTGGTCTATTATCAAAGTCGACAATTTCAAATTGCTCCCCGCCCTTGTGATACGCGATGAGACGTCTGAGTGCCGGAGCCAGTTGATTCTGCACGAGCTGACGTAGCGCATTCCGGAAGGCGATCTCCTCGGGCAGTTGTTCGGTGAATTGGTTGAGACGGATAGCCAGCGTCGCACAACAACTGAACAGATAATCCAAGTAATCGCGCAACCCAGGCCCGTTGGTCTCGTTTTGTCGATTGTTCAAGAATGCGGCATATTCCTTGACCTGTTGCCGGTAGTGCGTCACATCCTCCACCGCCGCACCGGCCAACTGCGCTGAAATATCCCCACTGAAAAAGGCCTTCCAGTTGCCGTCTAAGACGTTGATTGAATTGTAAAATTTCAAGAAGGCCGAATAGGTCTGAGCGAAGACCATCCCATGCGCAGGGCCGCGCTCATCCCCTCGGGCATATCCGGGATCCAGCGCAGCCGAAAAGCGTTGTTCCTGGCTGGTACCCTCACGGGCCAGCCTCAAGGGGTCACTGTTGAAGGAACAGTCTGCGGACATAGTCGTTGCTCACAGATTGTCGGGCAAGAGGTTGATGGTGGTAGTCAGGTTAATGTCCGTACCTTCCAGTCTGTAGTATGGGAAAACAAAATTGAAGCGTGAGTTGGTAGACTTGACCCGGTACTTCACTTCTATCAACAGCACGCCTTCTACCTCTCGGCTGTCATCTAGGTGGACGCGTTCTAACTCAATACGAGCTTCGTGGTAGAGAATGGCAGACTCCACTTTGTCGACCATCAGCGTTTTCATGCGCGTGTCAAAACTTTCAAATACAAACTCCTCTAAATTGCAGCCGTACTGCGGCAGCATCAATCGTTCGCCTTGAGCCGTTGTCAGCAGGACTTCAAGGCTGGAGGCGATATCGGCTTCTTCCTCCAGCATCTCCACCCCGGGAAGGACGCGATTGAAGGTAGGTGGGAATGACCATCCTCGGCCAAGGAACGGACGCTTCATGTACCTATCTCCCAGAAACGTACGGTTTTGAGAACCACCCGAGCCCGTTCAACATACTCTTACCCGCCAATCAGCACCGTCAATGCGCCGGGAGGCATGATTGCACCTCCGGAAGCAGTCAGGTCTGCCACCCTGGCAGCAGGCATCCCGCCGATCATGACGGTCGCGGAGCCTTTTACAATGGCATCCACTCCACACGTGTCGCCCAGACGTGCAGCGGGAAGCCCGCCGATTAAAACTGTTGGGGCTCCAGGCGGAATAATGGGCGTCGGAACTCCGACTGTTGCTGTGCTGACTATCAGATCCGTGATACGGGCTGCTGGCAACATAGGGTGGACCTCTAGATACGCATCAGTTGATTTGAACCATCCCGCCCTGAATGACGGTTGTGGCACTCCCTTTGATCGTCGTGCTTGCTCCGGAAAATTCCGCGCTAGAAGTTCCAGCTGCCTTGAAGGCAGTTTGGGCTTTCATGTCCAGGTTCATGCCCTCAATTTTGATGTCCTTGGCTGCCTTTAGGATTAGGTCTTTGCTGCTTTCGATCTTGATGCCGCTATCGTCAAGGGTCACTTTATTGTGGTTCTGGTCTTCAATCACAATGCCCTTGTCTTCCTCAGAGAGCGTCATTGTGTTACCGCTAGGAGTTTCGAGGACGATGATCTTTTTTTCATCGTCGAAGGTGAATCGCATTTTCTCTCGGCTGACATACCCTTTTTTATGATTGTCGTCTTTGGCTGGTTCGGGAGCGGGCTTGGCGCTGCTGTGACACATTCCCAGAACGACAGGATGGCGGGGATCGTCACCGAGGAACCCGACGATCACTTCGTCGCCAATTTCAGGACGGAAAAACGTGCCGCGTTCCTTTCCGGCATCAAGGGTAGCAAGTCGCGCCCAAATCCCTTCTTCTGACTTGCTGACCAGCGGAAGTCGCACCTTAATACGGTCCTCTCCATCGGGGTCATCTTCTAGAACCGTGACGACTCCGATTTGTAGACCGTTTACGGCTGGAAGCAAGCCTGCAGCAGGCAGCGGACGCAGGTTATAGGTTTCGGCAAATCGTTCTGGGTTTAACCCGAACTGAATATCCGTTTCCCAGTTGCCATTAGCAAAGGCATGGCGCACGCCGGACACATACATCTTCCCTTCAAATCGTTCGCCAATGCCGGTCACTTCAATGATTTTTCCAGGAGTCACACCGGCAAAGCCTTGAAATCTTGCTCGCCCCCGCACTTTTGCCATGCGCTCTTTCAGCAGTCGCCCGTCAGCCCAGGCCTGAAGTTCCGGCTGGCTGAGCTTACCGCTGTGTCTGATTTCGCGAGTATCACTACCGATGACATCGGCCAGATCAGCGGTCGAGAGATTACCGTTGGTCGTCGTGGAAGGCTCTTTGGCTTCCGCTTCTATGACCTCCTGATCGGTTGCATTCCAACTGTATGCCTTGATCCCCTTGCTTTGCTGTCGGGCATCAATCTCGGCATCCAACTCCAATAGTGTCGCACCATATTGGACAGCCACGACGGGCTCGTCCCCGGTAGCCGGTTGGGCGACTCTGATCTTGCCGTCTTCTACCATCACCACTTGTCCGTTTGCTTCCGCACGGCAGATCAAGAAGTCCCAATCGGTGGAATCATACTGCACGACCTCTTTCAAGTCCGGTGTAGTGGCCTCCACATCCTTCTGCAACCCGTAGAAGGCGATCATGTCCTCCATGATGTCGCTGTCTTTCTTGTCCGTAAAGTACCGGCTTTTGTGACTATCCGTCATTTTCACCGCTTCGTCGCGGCACTCTACGATCAGCAGACTGCCGTTTTTGCGTATTTTGATGCTATGTTTAACGACAACCCCTTTAAAGACCGAGTCGTTCTGTGAACGATAGCCAAGTTGGATTTCAATCGCCTTGCCGGGAATAAAATGCTCGGTGTTGCTCGCCTGAAACGTTGACTTGGATGCTTCCCCATCCAGCACGTGAAGCGTGGCTGCCGGAATCCGATTGAGTTCTCTCGTCACAGAAACTGACAACAGATGGAATTCTCCGGAGATTTCCACCCCGTCCACCAGAACAGCAACCGTGCAGACGTCCGGCGTTGCGGGAGTTGGAATCGTGGCCTCGTTACTCACAATGATTTCGTGACCTTTTCAATGGGTGGAAAAACGAGGTCGGTGCCTGGCGTCAGAAATCGGAAATTACCCAACTCGTTTTCTTTTGCCACATCCAAATAATATCCGGGGTCTCCGTAAATCTGGTAACACAGGAGCGGCAGAGTATCTCCCAATTTTACTTTGCGTACGTGTGTCAGGTCGGGGGACTTTTTATTCTCTTTCGCAGCTCGCTTCTGCTCTTCAATACTACTTTTGAATTTGACCTTTGCGACTGCTCGAACAGGAGTTCCATCAGATTTGAACAACTTATAGGTAATACTGACTTCAGTGACTCTCCCTTTAAAAATCGAATTTTGGCCCCACACTAATTTGAAATGGGGTGGTTCGTGTATATTGCCCTTGTACTCAATCAACACTCGCTTAAGTTTTTTGATATCATCGGCAATAGAATCGCGCGGTTTACCATCGATGATTCCTGTGTTGTCGAACAAGAATTCGAAGGTGATCTCTTCTGGTTCGGTGTATTCGTATTTTAATTGCTTGCCGCTCGTTCCTTGCCCTTGCCCTGACTCGGAGAACTTGAGTTTGTAGTCAAGCGTATAGGTTTCAGGATTGATAAGCGCTTCAAAGGAATCATCCGCCTCTTTTACACCGCCATCCTCCGCCTTTTTTGAATCAGCGAAGGCCAGAATGAGCATTTTTTCTAATTTTCCTTCTTCAGGCATCACCGCTCCGATTTGGCATGGATGATTTGCAGCACCTGCTCTACGCATTCGGCCACGATGGCTTCTTTCCCACCACCATCGGCGGCCTTCGTGGCCATCCGGCTGTTTGGAGATGGATTGACGGTCACCAGAATATGAAGTTCTTTGATCTCAATAGGCATGGGTTTTTACCGCTGAGGATTCACCCCTCCGACGTTACTGGATCGTAAAATACCGATATGACAACTCCATCGTTTCGATGACGATGGCATTGTCGTTCGCATTCAAGTCACTCACGATCCATTTCTTCGGGACCGCATGGTCTATTTTCCAGGTGCGCAACGGTTCACTTTTCTCGTTCATCAGGATCACGTTCACATTCGTCGGCGCGAACTCCCGGTCTCGGAAAGCCTTAAGGAACCACTCCACCACTGATGAGTCAGTCAGCATCCCGCGCTTGAGCACCAGGTCAGCATACTTAGTCCGCACGGGGAGCTTGTGGGTGAAGCGATTTTCACCGCCCTCCTTATACTCCTCCATGTCATACTCTACTGACAGACCGGAGACCCCTTGAAAACGTACGTCGTTCTTATTCTTGCTGATATCGAACTCCACCTTGTAGTAGAAGCCCCAGGGTGGATAGTAGTCGGTCATCGACGCTCACCCTCAGATCTTCATTAACTTCAAGCCCTCGTGCGCAAGCTCGATACTCTCCACTGCAGTCTCGTTGGCATCTGACTTGAGATCGGGAGCCGTTACTTTTACTGGGAAACACCTCGTTGCCGACCAGGCAGCCACGGGTGTGTGTTTTTCGTTAAGCAGTCGTATGACCACATCGCGACGGCCATTGACTCGTTCATTGGCAATAGCATCGAGCCAGGCGTTGTAGTCAAAGTCGCTCTCAAACTTCCCTCGCTTCATCGTAATGTTGCTGAACTTCCGCATACCTGGCATCTTGATTTTGTTGAAGTCTTTGCTGTCGCTGTGCCGGTATTCGATCATTTCCACCTGCATGTCCAAGCCCGTCACTTCAGTGAAACTAATCTTTGCGCCTCCCCAGTCCACCTGAAAATGGAAACGCGGTATAGGATATTCTTGTGCCATCTTGCTCTCCCTTCAATTATTCGTTACTGATCGGTTGTTTGTTCCATGCGCCACCGCTCTTACGATTCTGCCATCTTGTGGGAGAACCGCAGAATGATAAACTCGGCAGGACGAACGGCCGCCATACCAATTTCGACGATCATACGTCCCTCAAGAATGTCGAGCGCCGTCATGGTCTTCCCCAGACCAACGGCCACATAGAACGCATGCTCCGGCTTCACACCCTGAAGAGCACCCTGGCGCCACAACACCGTGAGAAAATTCTCGATCATGGCCTGCACACGTACCCAGGTGTTGGCATCGTTCGGTTCGAAGACGAACTGCTCGGTGGCTTTTTTGACCGACTCTTCGACGAAGTTAAAGAATCGACGGACGTTAACGTAGCGCCATTCGTTGTCGTTGCCGGCGAGCGTCCGCGCGCCCCACACCAACGTCCCCTTTCCAATGAACGGACGAATGGCATTGATTGACTTACCCGCTGTCGCATCCACATTCATCTGATCTTGTTCGGTATTCGCAAATTGGATAGTGGGAGTGATTACCGCATTGACACTTACGTTGGCAGGAGCTTTCCACACACCGCGGCTATTGTCGGTTGCGGCGTAAATGCCTGCCACAGCTGATGCGGGAGGCAGTTTACAAGACAGGTCACGAATGGCCGCTTTCGCGGCTTCGTAAATCCGGTTGTTAGTGCTCTTGAGGGTATTCAGCTTGACCGAGGCCGCCGCGGTACCGTTGGTGGTGATGACAACATCGATTTGGGTTTCATCAAACGCAAAGTCCAAGATGGTCTCGAGGTTTGGACCGTAGGCCGCTCCGTACTTGAGGTTATTAGTACCGATACCACTGGTTCTGAAGTTGGACACTGCCGTGAGCAGATTGGCGTCAGGGTCGGCCATGGACTCGGCGCCACCGTGCAGGTCCATAATGACGAAACGGTCCTTCAATTCGCTGCATTGTTTAAGTGCTGCATTATGCAAGGTTTGAAAATCAGCGATTACCAGACTTTGCGCTTCCGGGAACACAATCAGTGTCGGTTCATCGACTTTAGCCAAGACTACTAAGCCTTTCTCAAGTTCTGTTTCGACTAAGGCGTCGCCAATTGCCGCCTTGTACACACCGACCGAGACGATGTAACAAGGCCCACCTCCGTTGGCATAGAACATCTGTAGCGCGTAATACATGATATGTTTTGATCGCTTTGCCTCTGTAACAGTCGCTGTCGCGTTTAGCTCGGTGGTTACGCCATTTTCCTGCTTTTCGATGACCGTGACATCAATGTTCTCTTCAGGTTGAGGTAGCCCAAAGTGCTGTTCGTACTCGACCAAGGAAGAGATCCTGGTCGGTTTCAGATTCAGATCGTTTGCGACCTGATCGTCAGCTTTCTGCGTGTACCCAATAAACGCTGGGATTGCAGTTTCCACTGGCGCGATTGACGGAGGGAACTTGGGAATTTCCTCAATATAGACGCCCGGTGTCTTGTACAGTGTTGGCATGGTTTTTACCCCCTTTTGTGTTCAGTTGATAAGCCGGTCATATGAAAATGTCTGAGACAAGTTGCGCGATCTTGCCGCCCACTATTACAGGCCTGACCGCTCCTTCGGAAGGTTTCTGCTTCGTGCCTGGGTTTCCGAACCTCGTCAATGGAAGCGGGGTGGATTCCGTGGAGATCAGCACTCCCGTATTCTTGTTCACATATCGCCAGGTGGTTGAGCGATTTTTGAATCGCACCTGAAATACAGGGTGCGGTGTTTTTATCTGGCCGTCTACCCCTATCAGATTGAAGTCCTCATCTGTCGCACCGCCAGCCACCAGACGAATGAAAACGAATACATCATCTGGAACATCGGCGGAGAGCGCGATCCCTTTTTTGGGAACCCCAGTGAGACCTACAGGCGAGGCAAGAGGTGGGATATCTCCCTGGTGGACAAAGACTGGTAGCTTGTGCGCGTCCGCATTCAGTTGCTGTGTCCCGGCACCGGGTTGGTCGCTTGTGAGCTGCAACAATGCATTACCTGATCGGACGAAGGCCTCTACTTGGTCTTCAGCCTCCAACGATGGGATTTCAGAAGACAAGAAGAGCGCTTTTCCGGCAGCTGTATTTCGTGAAACCCCTGTCACATTAGAGACCACAGGAATGTTTTCCTTATACCGATACAGACGATTCTCTGTGAGATGATACAGCTCGTGAATTTTCTGAGGGCGGAGCGTGAAGGCCGTGTAGTCAAAAAACTTCTGAGAACGAATGGTGACGACGAATTCGAATGACGCATCAGGCGAAATCGTTTCCGTACGTGGCAACGCCACTATGCAGCCAAGGGCAGTGGACTTGTAGAGACCTCCCAGGCACTTCAGGACTTGCTCCGTTGTTGCGGTTGGCCTCAAGGTCAGCAAGGGACGCACATCATAGTTGAGCAAGCGCGCTTCTCGTTTCCCTTGCTCAGGGATAAGATCGAAGACGGTCTGCCCTTCATCTAACCAGTAGTGATGGAGCAACCGTATCTCAAAAAGCCGTTGATAATTCCTTGAAACGTGTTCGCCCATATCAAGTTGCCGCGAGATGTTTGTGTGTGAATCCACTGACCACTTCCGTGATGAGGCCGCTTTCGCTTTGCACTGCCTTGAACTTAAGATCGAGCATTCGCAGCAGGTACAAGACAAATGGATACTGCTTTCCTCCGAGCGTGCCCCACAGATGATTGACCTCCTCCATGGTGGGAGAATACAGGTCGAAGATCAGCTTGAACGTCTCCAATCGATCGAGCGGATTAATAGGGGTGCTAGAGGTCGTAAGAGAAGCCGGATCTACATCGTCTTGTGTAAACACGTGCTTGAACTGGAAAAACCGGATGGCCCTGGATAGGGCAGTGAGGGCATTGGTGTAATCCGTATGTGCTGCCGTGACGAGAACTTGGAAATTTAGAAAGACGGGAGGATTTTCATACGAGACCCGCAGGGCTGCATCATTTCTTACATAATGCGAGGTGTTCTTGAGTGTCTTCTCTTCCTTTATGTTCACAAGCGACAAATAGAGCATGTTCCTTGGAATACTGCCGCTACCTCCCGATCCACTGAATCCTTCCGCTAAGTTAGCCAATCCGACCTGAGGTGTCGTGGTCCCATACTCATTGCTGAGATGCTTGTTAAGTTCATTGACGACAATGGTTACGGCGTGCGAGATCATTACGACCCTTGGCCATCAATGAGGCAATCGGAATGGTGCGTTACAAGACCCCGACAGTCCTCTGACATACTTATAATCCTCTGGCGGCACACTGTTTTCATATCGCCACAACTGCGTACTTCTGGCGATATATTCTTGCCGGCTCAGAATTCAAAAGACTTCCCTGGCCCACTACTACAAACTGCTGCGCGAAGCGATCGGATAATGTCTTCCTTCTCCACACTCATCATGTCCCGCCGTTGCGAGCGGAGTTGCTGTGTGAAGGCCGATGCCAAGTCTGGCGTCACACCTACTATGGTGAGATCGGGATACACCGACAGCAACTGACTACACAGTCCGGGTTCATCAGTCCCTTCCTGAGCCAGAATTACAGCGTCGGCCTTGGTCCTGCCGGCTTCTTGGAGAATATGCATCGGGCCTCGGCAATCGCCCACCAGATCCATATCGTCCTGCTCCGCGAGTAGGTGTCTGATAGCGTCGGGGACCATCACGGGGTGATTTGCCAAGAGCACTCGGATCTTGTTCAAGTCAGCCTCACTAGGTTGTCAGGGCGCACCATAGGCCCAACCCCCAACAAGGCCAATGGATCTTTGGGATGATTTTGGATCTAGAACCGATAGGCATTAGGATCTAGATCTTTTCTAGATCCTCACTGGTCGCAAGCAGAACAATGACGAAACCGCGTTGCGGACTTCAGTGCAGAAGAGATTGAAAGAAAGAGTGTAAAGGAGAAGATCTTTACGAGCGGGTGAGCGTCAGGCCTTGCGCCCTGGCGTATTTCACCGCGGAGTAGCGATTACGCAAATGGAGTTTATCAAGAATGTTATGCACGTGGTTTTTGACCGTCGAGACTTCGATATGGAGGCGAGCAGCGATTTCCTTATTGCTCAACCCCTCATCTATTAATCGTACGATCTCCGCTTCACGCCGCGTCAGCTTGCCGCCGTTGAGGGGGTGCACATGATCGACCTGACGAGCCAACGTAGACATACGATCGAAGGCCAGGCTCGCGACTCGCGGAGAGCAGAGCGTTTCTCCCTTCATCACTGCGTTGATACTCACCAGGAGATCGTGGAGTGATGCGCTTGTTAGAAGATAGCCTGCCGCACCGTCCTGCTCGATGCACGCCAAAATGTCTTCCTCCCTATCTGGCACGCCGATGACGATCGTCTTGATCCTGAACAACGCCGTGGGAAGAGCTTCGCACCAACCCACTTCGCGTCGTTGGCATAAGCCAAATTCCTGAATCATCACGTCTGGTTTGCCAACGAAAAGGGCGTCCGACATCCCGTCAACCCCTGAGGCGCTGTACACAACCGAGAACGGTTCGATTTGTGTCAAACAGTGCCCCAAGCTGTCTCGATACAACCCATCTTTATGAACGATGGCGACTCGGATCGGTTCTGTTTGCATGATGGCTTACCATGATGTTCCAACAATTGGGTTGCGTCGAACACGCACATGACACACTTCCATCAGACACATGAGATCTCATACGTTGCGACCGAGCGTCATTCAGGAGAGGTGGTCTCTTCACGTTGATGGTTCTGAGGCTTACCGAAGCGTCCACGATCATTTCCAACTCACACTCGCAAAGTGACCCGCCTTCGTGCACAAGTTCTTAGACCAAGGGATCTCAAAAGTAAACCTAATAAGCCTGAGAATTTACAACTTCACGAGAAGCAAGACTGATGCGCAGAATATTTCCCAAAGGTAGCCGCAGAAATTAATATGTTTTCTTGAGTAGTTAGGAATGGTTTGTTTTTCTGTACTACTTCAATACACAACATTGGTGAAGGCTGCGGTGGTTCTGAATCGAAAAGGATACTACCCGATTGAATCTAAAATGATTCACCCAGGCAAAAGGCGTGAGGGTATTACATCATACCGAAAATCTCAGATAGGTAACGGTAGAATCCGTGTACAGAAACTCCTTCGACATAGCCATCCAAATCCCTGGTGCGAACACCAAGCTACCACCGCCCTCACGATAGAATTCCACAGCACGCGAGCGAAGCCATCAGACTCAACCCATCCCCATCTTCTGGGGATAACTTTGTGAGCAAGTGGAGCGATTAATAAGTGTCACCGCAAAGCATGAGGTGTTCAGCATATTGCCTCTTTTTTAGGCGTCTGCAGTTTGAGGACTGCACACCACAACCTGTTGAAATAGTCTTGAAACCCTTCCTACACACCAACCATGAGTCGCTCACCCGCAGAAATCAGAGCCTAAGAACGTGTGTGCGGCTGACAGGTGCACGTGGAACAACCATCGACCAGCGGCGAGCGGATCTAAACAGGAGCCTCATAGCGGCCAGCCCTGATCTGCAAAACTATAGAGACAGTCGTCACCGAGAATGAGGTGGTCGAGCAGCCTGATGCCCAGTAAGTCTCCAGCGTCCCGCAGTCGTGTGGTGAGTGTCCGATCCTCAGCGCTCGGCGTGGGATCTCCGGAGGGATGATTATGGACCGCGATGATCGCAGCGGCGTTGAGGAGGATGGCCGGTTTGAAGACTTCACGAGGGTGCACAAGGCTGATTGTAAGTGTCCCGATTGAGACGATGTTCACACCGATGCTGGCATTCTTGGCATCGAGACAACAGACGAGGAACTGCTCGCGATCGAGCCCGACAAAACATGGGCGCAACGCCGCAGCCAGACCCGCGGCTATCCGGCTCCAGGAGCATCTGAAGCAAGAGTGGCAATGGCGTAACTCGGCGTCCACGAACCTGGAGGAAGGTTAGTCCTTCGGAGTACGAACCGGGATCCGACTCCTGAAGCCTTCTCGCGTTCCCGATTCCGCCCTTACCCGCCAGTATAGAGAAGAGAAGACAAGATCCGATACCACCAGGAATTAGAGTTATAACCAAATCTGGTGTTTGAGGGTTTGAAAAGAAGCGGCGTATCTGGTTGATTTGTGATCGCGACACAACGAAGCAACCAAAGGATGCGCCACTATGAACAAGAGTACCGTTAGTGCGCTGGAAGATCGAGCAGAGAGTCTTGACCCACTGACGGAACTGCTGCGGGTTGGTGCTCGGCAATTGATTGAACAGGCGGTGGAAACGGAGTTGCAGGAATTGCTGGCCGCTCACGCGGA